>WNFJ01100027.1_pt1 | contig 13821 bp, 13 predicted proteins | sample 5400461 | NCBI WGS metagenome assembly WNFJ01 (sample SAMN13153349, study PRJNA577476) | soil metagenome | isolation source: 115 cm saprolite on Douglas fir-dominated hillslope | place: USA:California | collected 2013-09-17 | reverse complement strand
GGTTTTGATACGCCTGCCAATCGACAGTCATTTGTGAATCGACTGGCACGAAGCTGGAAGGACGAGATTTCAGAAATTTAATCTCTGGTTCGCTGAATCATAATCTTCTCGCAATATTTCTCGGATTACCTCCGCATCGCGATCCCAGTTGTCAGCGGTTTCCTTCGTAGCTTCCTGGGCGCGTTTAAGCGCAGGTTCCAGTTCCGGCGGCATCGACACAGCGATCCCGAGTTGGTCTCGACAGATATCGGATTGCGCGGGGTCAAGCAGCCACGTGATGAACTCCTCGCGCGAAACGACGATGAGGTGCAATCCGAATGTTTTTAGGATCTCGTCGGCCCAGAGTTCCTTTTGATGTTCGCTGACCTTGCCTGCAGTCGAAAAAATGAGCACCTTTACGTCCGGATGGTGCCGGTTCGTCTCCCTCGCATCGCGCTTGATCTTCCCGATGGTCGGAGTCGTCGAACAGGCCAGACCGATGCCTTTTCCGTCTGGCTCCAACGTTCCGTCTGCGTGAGCATCGAGGCCTCCATCCCACTTGCGCTCGCACGCCACAAGCTGAGGCCACTTCTGCTTAGCGTGAACGACCGCGATGCCCTGGAACCGCATCCCGAGTTCGTCGACCATCAGCTCGTCGAGAGCTCGAATGATTTCGCTGCGATAGGCCATTTTCTTACTTTGCCGCCTGGGCCACCCTCATCCATGGACGAGATCATACGCGATTCGTCTTTTCTTCGTCCAGGAATATACAATGTACTCGGGATCCGTCAATCCACAGGAGTTGGGATATGCCTACTGGCATCTGCAAGATGTGTCTGCTGAACAAGCGGCTCGCGAAGAGCCATTTGATGCCCGCCGCGCTCTATGAGACGTGCAGGGCGGACGATTCGGAACCTATCAGGGTCAGCTCCGAGATCGTCCTCGCAACATCCAGGCAGACGCAGGACTACTTGCTTTGCGACGGCAAGGATGGGTGTGAAGAGATACTGAACCATGATGGGGAGAGCTGGATGCTCCCGATGCTCATGCGGAAGGACAGGGCGTTCCCTTTGTACGACATCCTTGCCGCGGCGACGCCGGAGTGGGTGGAGCCGGACATGACGCTATATTCGGCGGCGAAGATACCGGCAATCGACGTGGCGAAGCTCACGCATTTTGCGATGGGGATATTTTGGAAGGCGTCGGTGCATAGCTGGGCGAAACAGCCGGGCGACCCGCGTATCAAGCTCGGGCCGTATTCCGAGGCGATCAGGAAATACTTGCGTGGAGAAACGGGATTCCCCGACCGCATGGTGCTCGCGATGGATGTCGGGGGGCCGGCGAAGGCGATGATATTGTTCGCCGACCCGGTGACGGGGAATGACAAAAGCAGCCACTTTTTCTATGTGCCGGGTATTCTGTGCTCGCTTGTGGTCGGCGGCACGGTGACCGAAGAATTGAAACTCCGGTGCTTTGCCACAAACGTTCATCATCCGATAGTGGTGAGCGAGAACTTGAAGGCGCTGTTCGAAAGCCATTTGATGAGGCAATATTTCAAGGCGCCGAAAGCTCGCAAGCTCATCGAGGCGAAGCAGCGGCGTATGGCGGCGCGCGCGGGATAGGGTCATCGTCCTAACGAATCCGCTCTCCGGCGCAAATCTGCCGATACAAACAGGAAGGCGATGCCAAAGAAGGGTATCTGTAAACTGTGCCTGAGGCCGCGGCTCCTCCAACTGAGCCATCTGATGGGCCGGGCGATATACAAGATGTCGCGGCAGGGCCGTTACGCGCCAGTCGTGATGACGCCGGAGCTCGCGACTCACACGGCGAAGCAAGTCAAAGAGTACATGTTTTGCGAGGAGTGCGAAGACCGGTTCAATAAGGGCGGCGAGAAATACGTCACGAGTCTTGTCTACAACGGAGAGGCCTTTCCGCTGCTTGATCGCATCAGGCTCGCGCCGCTTGCGGGGAGGCGAGTGAATCGGCGCGGGTTGATGCAGTATTCCGGCAAGAAGATGGGGATCGATACGGATAAGCTCGCCTATTATGCCGTGAGCGTTGTGTGGAGGGCGGCGGTCCACAAATGGAAGACACTGGGAACCCAAACTACGTCGGTGGAATTGAGCGACGAACGCAAGGAGCAATTCAGGCGCTATCTCCTCGGTTACATCGGGTTACCGCATGATGTCGGCGTGGTGGTCACGGTCTGCACGGACTTGGCGTCGCAGGGTCTCGTGTTCTTTCCAACGCGGTCGAAGGGATCGGAATTTACGACGTATGCGGTGCTTGTGAGGGGGATCTATTTCCGGGTCCTCGTCGATGTTCCGGGCAGGTTCCCGCTGGACCAAGTGTGCTGCGTCCATTCGGCGGAGAAGGTGATATGGGTCGATGATTGCGTGGAAGATACTACACATTCCTTCAAGACGTTGAACGCGATGGCGAAGGTTGCTGAAAACTTGAAGCGGCGGTGATGCGTCGTTATTCCGTCAATTGACGGAGGATTTAAGAATGCAGGTTGGCCAATGTAAGCAGTGTTTGGAGACCAGGGAGCTTTGCGACAGCCATTACATACCTCGTCGCGCGTACTCCCAATGTATCGCTAGGGCGAACATCTTCCTATCTCTTGCCACCGTCTCGATCGACTGGGAGCCAGATACAATAACCAAGAGGGGAGGCTAGATCCACAAGACCCAAACCTTTTGCCATTCTCATGAACCAGGATGAAATTCAGCTCGCTTACTCCCTTCTTCAGTATCTGCGAATCAGCGCCAGCTCCCGCTCGGTTCATAAGTTCAACGTCATTGGCCGCTCAGGCAAGGGCGAATTCGAGCAGTGGCTCCGAAGGGATCTGAGCGGGCCGGAAAAGCAGACGCTCATTTGGATATGGGACGAGTTCAAACGCCTGCGCGTGATCAACGCGACGGGTACGGATCTGGTCAATCCGGACAGCTGGATTCTGGTATCTGAGAGAGGAATGAGCATCACAGAATCCGATCTAGAAAAGATGCTTCGCGACGATACCCAGTCCAAGCCGCAGCAGAAACGCCTAGATGGGTTGTTGGGAATCCCGGATCGTGCTGAGTTTGATAAAGACTTCGCGAACTGCTGCGGGCAAGCCGATGGAAATAGACCGCTGAGTTTGGTCATGATCGATCTGGATCACTTCAAGAGTATTAATGACGATTTTGGTCATCCCGCGGGCGACGAGGTACTCAGACAAGCAGCTGATGCCTGCAGCAGAGCCTCCCAGGGTAAAGGCGAAGTCTACCGTTATGGCGGTGAAGAACTCGCTGTGCTGCTTCCGAATCATTCGTTGGCAGAAGCAGCTGCCGTGGCGGAACGGATTCGACAGGCAATTGAAGCTCTTGATATCGCAGTCGTGGACCGCGATGTTACGGCAAGTCTCGGTGTCGCAGCGTTTCCCGAAGTAACGTCAGAAGCAAAGCAGGTTCTACAATCTGCAGATGATGCGTTATACCGTTCCAAAGAGAACGGACGGAATCGTGTCACCTGCGCCGAAAAGTCTGCTTCCGACTTGCCTCCAAAGAAGCGCCCCAAGGGCAGAGGGGTTCCTACGAACGCAAAATTGGATGTTCGGGTGCAGCTGGAACAAGGCTTACGGGAGAGCTACCTCATCAACGTCGAGAACCACACCGACTCAAAGTTGTTGGTAGAGCAAATTTCGATTGAGCAGAACGGCATTGCGCTTATGGAACCCGTCAAGGCAAGAGCGGAGGATGACTGGACAGTGCCTCCACGCCTGCGGAGGCACATCAACTGGCGACCCAAGCCAAACCCGGCGGAGTCATTAGTGCACATTCATCCCAATGAGGGAATTCAGTTCAACAGCACGCTGGATATTGTGCTGGCAATCAGTGCAAACGGCGATCGCTACGAGCATAGGCAGAAGATTGCGGTTAGGGTGTTCGCGACAAACGCACAGCTCAAACAGCTCGCGGGCTGAGGTTGTTGTCCCATTTAGAGGCGCAGCAGTTCCAGCAACAATCAATGAAAATCATGCGACGAAATCTCTGCCAAACTAACCTGCAAAGGCACGACCTGGTCAGCCCGAACGTGGACAATACCGTCTCGGTTTTGCACTACCCCTTTAACAACAACAAAGCGTTCCTGCAAGACAGTTCGCCTGTCTTTCTCGTATACATCAGGCGTAACTACGATGTTGGCAATTCCGGTTTCATCCTCCAGGCTTAGGAAGATCAGTCCCTTGGCGGTTCCCGGTCTTTGCCGGCAAATGATGCAGCCAGCAACGGATGTCTTCTGTTCGTCTTTCAGATTCCGAAGCTCAATAGCAGATCGGATCGCCCTGGCCCGTAGTTCCTCTCTTCGGTAGAACATGGGATGCGGACCTATGGTCATGCTTGTCCCGTGAAAGTCAGCAACCAGCCTCTCTTCAATGGCCATCGGCGACAGCGGAGAGGATCCGTCGCTTTCGCCAATTCCCTCTAACAGGGGACCTGTCTTCCGAGCAGCCTTCTCGATCTGCCATAGGGCATCGCGGCGATGGAGCTTCGAGTTTGGAGAGATCCAATTCAACGCTCCAATTTCGGCAAGCATCGCCAAATTGGCACGGCTCAGCTCCGGAACGCGCCTGCTCAGATCCGTGATTGATGTGAAAGTAGCGCGCGCCCGCTCGGCAACCAGTAGCTCTGCGGCACGCTGCTGTAATCCGCGGACATATCGCAAACCCAATCGCAGGCACGGACTTGCATTTTCCTGCTCCAAAATGCAGTTCCAAACCGACTGTGTTACATCAATCGGTTTAATTTCAAGTCCATGCCGCTGCGCGTCTTTGACAATCGTGGCTGGTGAATAAAAACCCATCGGCTGGTTGTTCAGCAGTGCGGCGGTAAACGCCGCCAAGTAACGGACCTTTAAGAACGCGCTCGCATAGGCTATGAGAGCAAAACTGGCTGAATGACTCTCTGGAAAACCGTAGAGTGCAAATGAGCTAATGAATTGGACAATTTGGTCCTGGGCCTTGGGGGTAATGCCATTGTTGGTCATGCCAGAACGAAGCTTGGCTTCAATTTCCCGCATCCGCTGTTGCGAGCGTTTGTGGCCAAGTGCGCGCCTCAATTCTTCTGCCTCACCGCCGGTGAAATTGGAGCAGATCATAGCCATGCGTAGCAGTTGTTCTTGAAACAGGGGGACTCCCAATGTCCGCTTCAGCACAGGTTCAAGTGAAGGATGCGGATAAGTCACAGACTCCTTGCCCTGCCGCCGCCTTAGATACGGACTGGTCATCTGACCAGTGATCGGGCCTGGGCGAATCAGCGCAACCTGTGTGACCAGGTCGTAGAATTTCTTCGGATTATTTCTAGGAAGCGAGGCCATCTGCGCGCGGCTTTCAACCTGAAACATGCCGATGGTGTCTGCTTTACGGATAACGTCGTATACATCCGGAGCGTCTTGGGGCAAGTGAGCAAGATCGACATCTTCTTTATAGTGATCATGAATCAGGATGATTGAATCTTTCAGCACGGCCATCATTCCCAGGCCAAGCAAATCAACCTTGATGATGCCCATGTCGGCACAGTCGTCCTTGTCCCACTGGACTACAACACGACCGGGCATGGTGGCAGGTTCTAGGGGAACGACCGAATCCAGCGTTCCCTGGCAAATGACCATCCCGCCGGAGTGCTGGCTGAGATGACGCGGCAGGTCCTGCAACTTCAGGCACAGATCGAGATACTTGGCGATTTGATGATTTAGGAGATCGAGTCCGGCGTTGCTGAAGTGTCTCTCTAATGTGTCTTCCGGCCCTCGCCACTCCCAACCCCCTACCAGCGCAGAGAGGCGGCTGAGTGTTTCAGCGTCGAAACCAAATACTTTGCCGACTTCACGGGCAGCTAGCCGGCCGCGGTAGGTACAGACATTGGCCGTCATGGCGGCGCCACGTTCGCCGTAGCGCTTATATAGGTACTGAATTACTTTTTCCCGATCGTCGCCAGAAGGCAGATCGAGATCAATATCCGGCCACTCGCCGCGTTCTTCCGAAAGAAATCGCTCAAACAGCAGTTCCATGCTTATGGGATCAACGGCCGTAATCCCGAGGGCGTAACAGACCGCGCTGTTGGCTGCCGATCCTCTGCCCTGAACCAGGATGTTTTGCTCGCGGCAGAACCTCACTAGGTCCCAAACGATAAGGAAGTATCCGCTTAGGGAAAGTTTTCCAATGAGCGCCAGCTCTCGCTCGATCTGCGCGCGCGCCCTGTCCGTGACCGGAACATACCGCTCACTTGCCCCCTTCCAGACCTGCGCGCGAAGAAACTCGATCTCGGTCCCATTGCCGGGGACCGGGTATTTGGGAAATTCATAACCAAGTTTTTCCAGCGTGAACTCCAGCTGCGACGAAAGCTCAACCGTGTGGGCAACGGCCTCAGGAATATCGGCGAAGATGCGCCACATTTGTTGCGGAGAGCGAATGAAGCGCTCGGAATTGAGCGTAAGAAGCCTTCCTACGTTCGCCAGTTGCCGTTTGTGTTTGATACAGGTGAAAACATCCAGAACTTCTCGCTCCTCCGGCGTCGCATAGCAGACCCCATTGGTAGCAAGCAGAGGAAGCTGAAGCTCTCTGGCCAAAGCGATGCCCGCGTGGTTTCGCGCCTCCTGTTTTCGTCGGAAGTGGCGTTGGAGTTCAACATAGAGATTGCGAGACCCGAAGATACTCTTCAGTCGTGATAACAGTTCACTGCCAGCGTTCAGTCCACCTCTTTCCAAGGCCTTGGCCAAAGGGCCGTTCTCATCTCCCGTAAGACAAACCAGACCTGTAGCGTGTTCTTCCAATTCATCCAGCGTGATGACTGCGGGGGCATGCTTCGGTGTGCGTAGCTTCGCTTTGGTTATGAGGCGGCAGAGGTTCTGATATCCAATTTGCGATTCGCACAAGAGCGGATAAGTCCCGGCGCCGTTTTCTCCAGCGACAGTAATCTCCGCCCCAACATGTGCCCGAATTCCCATCTTCTTGGCGGCCATGTGGAAGCGCGGCGAGCCGTATACACCGTCTGAATCCACCAGGGCCATTGCCGGGATCTCTTGGATGGAGCAGACCGTCGCTAATGCTTCCGGCTGAGATGCGCCTTGCAGGAAGGAAAATGCTGAACGGGCATGGAGTTCGACATACCGCATACGGCAACTCAGTCGTAGATACCTTCAACAAACCACTCGCTCTTGAACAGGTCTCGATAGACGCGATACAGCCCCAACTCCGTACCTACCTGCATGCATAAATCCCATTCATCCCGTTTCCATTGCTCTGCACGGTCCCACCACTCGCCTGAACTGCGCCACGGACCTGCCGCGGTGAGCACACGGGCCTTCATTCCACGGAAGGTGATCGAAGCGGGTACGCCTGCGGCAAGTTGAACTCTCGCTGCCAAGACTGGCCGGAATAACCGCAGAGCAAGCCGCGGTGCGGAATCGCGTTGGGGTTGCTGGTCATGAACAGAGAATGGCAGAACTTGAAAATGGTCTCTGCGATGTGAATCGATGACCTGAGGGGCGCCCACACGGCCGCTTTGCCCAACAACCGCTCGCAGGCGGGCCAGCGTGATTTCCAGCTGTTCCGGCTCGGGGGCCAGTGGCTGAAATAAGCCTGATTGCGTGAGCCGCTGCCGCGCTGGCAGCGCTTCCATCGTCACTTGTTTTACAGGGGCATTCGGCGGGTGCGCCGCCAATTCAAGATGCAGCAGCCTGAGCAGGACTCTCGCATCCTGAGTCGGAACGGGTAGTTTAACGAAGCAGTGATAGGCCGTTTGCTCGCGGCCAGCCGGTTTCTCGGAGTCCAGCCGCCGGTCCTGATAGACCTCTAAGGTCAAATCAAGCTGGAGTTCGTTGGTTGCTAATGACCTGGCATTCAGTCGAACGAGCAACTGCTCCAACAGACGATTGCAGAGAAACAGTAACGGTTCGAGAAGCTCGACTGCATCTTCGAGTTCGAGAGATTCCCGGAACTGAAGTTTGTCTTGAACAGGAACAAGCTCACGGACCATTTCTCCGCGCGCCAGCCTTTGCAGCCTCAGTCCCTCTTGCCCAAGCCGCTCCACCAGTGGAACGCGAGGAAGCTTGGCCAGGGATTTGCAGTCACGAATTCCCCAGGAGTCCAGTGTGTGCAGGATTTCAGGAGCGGGTTGGAGAACATTAATAGGCAGGCACGCCAGGCGTCTCGGTTCTTCGCCTGGTTCAATAACGGATACCCCATCAAACCCGCGTGCCGCGCAAGCGGCTGCATCAGGATTGCTGGCAATGCCAACGTGGGCGTCAAACCCACATTGTTCGGCCTGGTGCGCTAGCTCAAGCCCGATCTCTTGCGGAGGACCGAAAAGATTGGTGCAACCGGTAAGATCAACGATGACTGTTCCTGACGAAGTGGACTCGACACGCGGAGAAAAACTGTAAGCACAATCCACCAGCGCCTGCTGGGCGGCCTCTTCCTGGATGATTGAGCGCCGGCGCAAGTGTGCTCCGATACACAATTCGGCCTGAACTTTGGTCATTCCAATTTCAATCCCTGCTTGTAGAGCAGTCTGATTACGAGCGAACACCTTCAGCAATGACTCCCGGCCATCAAGGATTGCGATAGCGATGTCTTTCCTGTTTTTCCCGAGATTCGGATCCGTGCGCACCACAGCCTGCACGGGAAAATCGGGAACGAATAGACATCCGAACAACATTGCTCATGTCCACGAGGGACTCGCGCTGAATCCCGATCTCACTGATTGCATCGGCTTGCGCGAGCGCATGACCTCGAATTCAAACTGCAAGCCCCGGACAAACTGGCCGTGCGACAGGTACTTTCCCGAATGCTCACTGATGACTGACCAGGAGGGCTGCTTGCAGCCAAGTTGAAGCGTCAGCCCAGCGCAGCTCTGCGCGGCAGGATGTGTGACTAGGAACACCAATGCGGTGGGCATCCGTTCCACCACCCGGGCGAAGCGGAACCAGGTTGTCGCCGGAACCTTTCGAATCTGTGATTCTTCGATGCTGCTGAGATCGACAGCTATGAGGCTGAAGCCGCCGTTCTGTACCAGGATGTCTGTGGCTTTGAACGCCTGCTCCAATGGCCGCAATGCCCGGCCCTTGCCGCCGCCGGCAACTGTGCATCTTACCCAGAGCAAATGCGCAAGGTTGACGCCACTGGCTTGAGCCGAGGCCGGATCGAAACAATTGCTCGCATCGACCAAGGCGCAAAAGCATCCTCTATTAATAAGGTGGGCGATGCAGGAGAGCAGAATGGTTGTCTTTCCAGCCGAAGTCCACTGTGGAGCGTACATTTGTGTCAGAGCGCCCTTGGGAATGCCGCCAATTTGGCGATCAATCGCCGCAATGCCCGTGGGGATCGTTTCCGGTTCCGGCCGTATGTAGGTGGTCAGAGCGCCGGGCAATGCATTCTCAACTTGGGCGCGCAGGACAGCAGGAGTCATAGGAGCAGGATCTAAGTAGATTCGTCTTTTATTCGCTACAAGGGCATAAGGCTAATCCCGGCAACGACCCGATGTCAAACCTGGCCTCAATGAAAGGTTGGACTTGTTTACAATAAGTTACTTGGAATCATAAGTTTACGCGCATGCACTTATATATTGGTACGGCCGGTTTTTCTTATCCCGATTGGCGGGGGATCGTATACCCCAAGGACGTCAAGAAACGCTATGGCCACGAACTCAGGTATCTCGCGCGTTACCTGGATCTCTGTGAGATCAATACTTCTTTCTATGGACCTCTAAAACCCAAAGACGCCAAAGCCTGGTGCGATCACGTTTCTGATGTGAATCCCGACTTTCTATTCACGGCCAAGCTGACCAACGTCTTTACTCACGCGAAAGAAGCAAAGACCACCTCCTCTTCTGTTGAAACCATCAAGTACACGCAAAAGGATGTAGACGAGGCCAAGGCCGGCTTCGAGCCGATGATGGATACCGGGCGGTTGGGGGCCGTCCTCGCGCAATTTCCCATCTCGTTCAAGTTCAAGGAAAAGAAAGAGGGCGGTGAAGCCGATCCACTCTACGGCAATTGGGATCATGTTCTCGATGTGCTGAATCTTTTTAAGGAGTACTCGTTAGGTGTCGAGTTTAGAGACGCCAGCTGGGACAACGAATGGGTGTTGAAGGAACTGGCCGAGCGCAAGGTTGCATTCTGCAACGTGGACCAGCCGAGGTTAGGAAACAGTTTGGATGGGACTGAGTATGTCACTGCTCCCTTTGCGTATTTGCGCCTGCACGGAAGGAATTACGACAAGTGGTTTACCGCGAAGAACCGCGACGAGCGTTACGATTTCCTCTATATGGGCGAGAGGCTAGACCGCGTGAAGAAGCGAGCCGAGCAAATGTCACAAAAGGCGATGAAAACATTTGTGGTCGCCAATAATCATCCCAAAGGACAGGCGCCGGCCAATGCCTTGCAACTCAAGAAAATGTTGACTGGGAAATAGTCAAAGCCCCGGCGAGTTTGATTGAACATTACCCGGAGCAACTGCGGGATATTGCGGAACCCGGTTGAGGCTCCGGGTTTAGATACAGCAGGAAGAGCCTCACATGCAGCTGACATTCACCCTGGCGATGCCGGCATAGGCTCTAACCCCAACGTAGTGGAATCTCAAGCATTGCCGCCTTCTTTCTAAACCATGACTCTTGACTTCCATCAAAAAGCTGCATCTGCTGCGAGCTGGACGAATCCGTTGCCGTCACGCTGGTGTGATTGTTCTGATCGGTGACTGCGGCATGCATCATCATGAATAGGTTGCTGGTCTCCCACAATTCGGCGCCGCTGCAACAGCCACCAGAGTCCAATCAAAACTTGTAGTTTAACGTGTTCGTGCTTTCAACCCTTTTTGAAGGCATATCATTGACGATTCCGCCTTCTGTTCCTCCCTTTCTCCAAATCGACTCTGAACACACGGCTTTGAGCTTGACCGCCACGTGTCGCGGGAGATCAGATGGTCGCTCCAGCAAGGCCGTTACTTTGATACTTTCACCAGGATGAATCGTCATAAGCGAGGCGGGGTCACTGTCGGCACCCGACGTGACCGCTAGAATCTGCTCCTTTGGGTTTTTGTACTCCGGGGATGAGAACCGGATTCCAAATGTGAAGGCCCGCACATCAGCAGAGCTGTTGATGAATAGTTTTCTTTGGTCCATCGACACAGGTAACCGGAACTCTGAGCCAGATGAATTTGTTATTTCCAGGACGGTCAGGTATGGACCGAATCGCGTTGCACTCTTGCCTCTTCTGACTTCAATCAAGCGGACGTCGATTGGCAAGTTGCTTGGATGACCGGCGGGACTGTCTAACACCCGACTAACTACGGTCGGACCCTCGTTGAACAGGGTGGCGTTCTGGGACCATGAGGTCAGGTCTAAGGTCTTTGGTTTTTCTGCTCCATAAAGCACAACAATACCAAGGAAAATAATTAGGAACACTCCACAGGCAACACGCAAGCGATCAATTGCTGGCGGATTACTGGGCTTAGTTACAGGGCTGATATGGCAAGTAATTGATGTTTCCAAGGAAATCTCCTGTCTCACTTTCGTTGACAGCAAAAGGCTCGACCGACGCTGCATCGACTATTGCCTGGGCGCGCCTCCCAAGCTCTTTCGCTGTATCTAATTGAAACTTGTTGTGATTCGTTCCTGGTGCACTGATTCGGGATTCTAAATAGTCCCCGAGGTTATTGTTGGGATCTTCGAGAGCCTTTGACAACTCAGCATAGTGGCTCTGAGGGTGTCCCGCATACTCATGGTGTCGCGTCTGAAAGTCTAGCGTGGCTCCAGAAATAAAACCAAAAGGTTTCTTAACGGGATCAAAGTTCCCACACTGACTCAAGAAGAATGTGGAGGCGGGGTTTTCGAGATCTGGATTAAATCGTGTACACATATGTGACCGTCAGGCCTTTTTGCGACACGTAATAATAGTAGTTGTCATTTGGCCAAGGTCTCGGTAAGGTTACATCGCAAGAAAGGATGGCGCGCGCCACGACGCTCAGACAATCTACTTTCACACGGGCATGACTAACCGAGATCGTGCGCAGTGCTCATTCTTAGGGAGCAGCCGTCCCGTCCGACCACCGTCCGAGCGGAATCAGAAACAGTGTCAGTCGGTCCTCAGTGACCTTTACTCCTATAACCGGAGAACCCGACGAGCCCGCACCCCAGGCTGCTGGGTCAATCAGCGGGAGGAAAAACATCAGGTGGGGATGCCAGTGCCCGTCGCGGTCGCTCAAGTACCCTTGCTTTGACATCATGTAGCACATTGCGCCGGATTCCGGCGTCGGCAATTCCTTCTTGTCGAAAGCGGCTTTGATATCCTCGAACATCTGAGTTTTGGATCGTGCGGCCAATATCAACTCGGTTTTCTTGATCGTGAGTGGAAGGTAGGATCGTACTGCTGGCGGGTTGAAGCAGATCGGGGCCCGCAGTTTGGGATTCCAAAAATCGGGATCGTCGATTCCAGCAGTCCACGATCGTTCCACCATGCACACGAAACCGTTGTTGCCTTTGACCACCGTTTCGTAACTATGCCGGCCGAGGACCATGACCTCGGCATCCCGTGAGATGGATTCCGGAGCAGCGCTCCGCGCGAGCGCTATCTCGGCGTTTTGCTCCATCAGGTATTGATCAAGCGGGGCCATGCTCGGATACGGTGCTTTGGCCTCCTGTGCTTGCCCCTGCCGCGCCGCAGCCAGCATGACAACCAGCGCGAAGCTTGATAATGCGATCGTCCTAAGAGCCTTCGGTTTCATTGATTTCTCCTGGTATACGTAAGTGTTTATACCGCAAGTTATCCGCGGCATCCAACAATCGCATCCATCCGCCCACGACCATGGATAGCGCATCAAACTCCCTCCTGCAATCAGTCCAACCACAATCCAAGCGATGAATCCCATGCTTATCCTCCTTGCCGCCGCTCTAGGGCGGAATTTCCGACTTGATCTTCCCGGCCCGCCCGAAAATATAACACTTGGCCCTCAATCTGAAAATGCTCCACGCGAGTAGTTGTTGAAACATCGCCATATCACTCACAATGCCAGAATCGGCTCGTCACTGGGCGGTTGGTCGGAAAGTGGGAAGGTGGGCTTGTCGGGCAACTTGACGCCAGCCCGTCAGATGTCAATGCGATCGTTGACGGCCGGACGTACATGCGTGGCACTGACTGAGAAACTCTGCCCCCATCTTTTTCACAGCTAGTAGCTACGAAAGAAAACGCCGGGCTAGTTGGCCCGGCGTGACTGTCACCATTTATTTTTCGTTCCCCGGCTCGGTGAACCAGAGCTTTTCCGTACAAGTTATCTAAGGGTAGAACCCCTTGGAATAGAAAGAAGTTCTTATGATTGACCCTTTTCATTCATCTTTGCGGCCCAACGACTCAATCCCTCTCGATCCAGAATCTCCTCGTGTTGGGCCAGGAAGTCTAAGAGCAAGCCAGGAACAAGCAGTTCTGTGGCGCGGGTGATTTCCGGTTTGGCAAAATCCAACAGGTGATTGTTCTCTAGAAGTTCCTGAGAACTCATGTGCCGTCGCAGGTCGGCCATGAATTCCGGTTTTTCCAGACGGTCACGCATGAATTTCTGTACTTCGTACATGAGAGTGATCCAGACAGAATTGTCGCGTGGTTTAGTCATTATCTGCCCCCGAATCGAGCTTCTCTTTCTCCTTGGAAGAGCGCACGGGCTCGCTGACTGCCCCATGCGAGCGCCCGCCCAGTTATGCCGTGTTCTCTAAGTCTTCCGGTGAGGTGTCCTCGGTAGATTTCTTGAATCGTTCCCTCAATTCGTCGTGGATCTTAACGACGAACTCTCTGGCTTGGCGAAATCCAGATTGCTTCAACAGC
>WNFJ01086902.1_pt2 | contig 13822 bp, 13 predicted proteins | sample 5400461 | NCBI WGS metagenome assembly WNFJ01 (sample SAMN13153349, study PRJNA577476) | soil metagenome | isolation source: 115 cm saprolite on Douglas fir-dominated hillslope | place: USA:California | collected 2013-09-17 | reverse complement strand
CAGCGCACACGCCGGCTCACCAAGGGGCCACTGGAGTTTCGTGATGCTCGTGTTGATCGGCCGAAGGCGAAGGGGAAATGAGCGGCTACCTTAAGCAAAGCTTTTTCAGGCGCTGCACGATCTGGTTGCCGCCGGCGACATAGACGAGCGACTAACCCACGCCGGCAATTATTTGGTTCATCTTCAGGAGCCATTGCCCCGGGAAGCTTTAATCTGTTTGTCCTGCCTGCCATCCACGGCGGCATGACCGGCGCCTTCCTCGAAACGACGGCGATTGTGAGTGTGACGCGCGAGCTCGGCGCCTTGGCGCTGCCCAAGCCGATCGGCCTGACGATCAACTACCTGCGCTCGGGCCGCGCGCTGGACAGCTATGCCAAGGCGTCGATCGTCAAGCAGGGCCGGGCGTCGTCGCTTTCGAGGCACAAGCCTGGCAGGACGATCCGTTCAAGCCGATCGCCTCGGCCTTCGGTCATTTCATGCTAAGGCGCACGCCTGACGTCGATGAGGAGTGAGCGTGTCCACACGACGTCCGCTTCGCGCCACAAACGGCCGTTTGCAAAAAAACAGCCTCCAATCCGACGACGGGTAATTTTTGCAATTTCCCAACCAGTCAGCGAACGGGTTTTTTGCCGAGGCTTGGACTAACAAGGGACCGCAGCGATCAATTGCGTCCATCTCCTTGCGGGCAACAGCCGTCAGGCTTTTCGATCTGGACCGTCATTCGACACATGCACGAGGACTTGATCGGCACGTCCGCAAGGGCCATCGCAGACGCAAGCCTTCTTTGCACGACTCCCAACTCTTCGACCTCGCCACGCTGCCGCAGGCATTCCGCCAGACCGTGGAGTGCCCAAACATTATCCGGATGCTGCGCACACCGTTGAATTCGTCGGCTCAAGCCCAAATCGTCGCGACAGACCTCCTCAGCCTCGCTGTAATGGCCCTGCTCGGCCAGCAGAGCTGCAAGCGCATGCCTCGGTGGATGCATCCAGGCCCACGGCTCGATGTACTCCAGATTGTCGTCTCGATCGACGGCTTCCCGCAAATTAGCGTAGGCAAGTTCATAATTGCCTTTGTGGTATTCCAGCTCGCCGTCCAGCATCTTCTCGCCTACCGCTAGTATGCTGTGGGCGCTATTGTTGAAGACTTTTCGTTGAGGCGGGATACGCCTGAGGCTGTCGTGAAACAGTTGACGCTCTTGATCGGATTCTTGAAACCGCTTGAGCGAAGCGTGAGCGACGCATTTCGCGTAATGGTACATCGCGGTCGAGACCGGATACAGCTCCGGATCATCCGGTAGTGGTGCGTCGATAATCTCCTGCCAGCGTCCGAAACGCACCATCACGTGCACGCTCATCGAATAGTAACCTTCAAGGCTCGAGGAAAATTTAGGCCGGCCTTTGACGCTGAGGACTTCTTTCGTGAGCATGCCGCGCAGTTTATTCGCCGCTCCGATCGAGTCCTGATATCTGCCCATGAACATGCAGGTATGCATCATCAAAAGAAGGTCGTGCGCACATGCCGTCGTGTAGGGAGTGAGGGCACCGGCGTAAGCGAGATAAGTGTCGTTTGCTGCTATCGCTTTCGCGCTGGCGATCTTGGCTTTTTGATACTCGCCGCACAGTACGTAGACATGCCCTGGCATATGGTTCATATGCCCCGCGTCCGGGCACATCGTGGCGAGGACAGCCGCCGAGGCCGTTGCGCGGTCCGGCTCATTCGACATTTCGAGAATATGGATATGCAAATGCACGAGCGCCGGATGCTTTTCTAGCCCTCCCCGGTCGGCCAGCTCGATCGCGCGCTCACACACCTCGAGCGCTTCGATCACGTCTGAATTTTTCGCCGGTAATCCGGTCTTGACGTTCCACAGGCGTCTTGGCGTTCGCATGATCAATGCTTCGACGAAAAGCGCCACCACGTCGTTATCGTCTCGATGTTGATGGTAAACTCTGCGCAATTCCGCGGCATAGTCATCGTCCCAACGATCAAACTCTTCCGGCTGAACAGAATGCGGCTTCTGAACCCGGCAGGCCAGCGTCTCTACCAGACAGTTTTCGAGCTCCGTCGCCCGGTGTGCCAGGGCGCGTGCCATCTGGATATGTTCGTAGGCTATCCTGGCCGCAGTATTGGCCTCTTCCTCACTGTGGTCGCGCCATGTCATGTTGTAGAAAGGCCCGCAACCATAAGCGATACCCCAATGAGCCATGACGCATTCGGGATCGAATTCGAGCGCCTTTCGAAAACACTTGACGCCCTCTGACTTGTTGAAGGCAAAGCACCAGTTCAAACCCAGGTCGAACCAGCGTTGCGTTTCCGGCGAGGCTGTCGAAATAATCCTGGAATGGCTGCCAAGGTTGAAACGATCCATTCTCTCAAACTCCAGCATCGCGCGTACCAGTAGTACTGCCGCGCAAGCACGCGAGACATCCGCCGTCCCGTCAGCTTTTGAGCGGCCGGGTTCGCAGATCCTGATCTTCTCCCCAGCGGCGAACGGTGCCCACATCGATCTCGAACAAGTCCAGCATCCGGCCCACGGTGTGATCCACCATCTCTTCGATCGATTCCGGTTTCGCATAGAATGCGGGAACCGGCGGCGCAATGATGGCCCCCATATCGGACAATGCCGCCATGGATCTGAGGTGACCTCCGTGCAGAGGAGTTTCCCGCACCATCAGCAGCAGCCGCCGTCGTTCCTTCAGCGTGACGTCGGCAGCTCGCGTCAGCAACGTAGTCGTCACGCCGGTCGCGATTTCCGACATCGAGCGGATCGAGCACGGCGCGACGATCATGCCGGCGGTGCGGAACGAGCCGCTGGCGATCGATGCGGCCATATCGTTAATGTCATGAACCGTATGCGCGGCGGCCTTGACGTCGGCGATCTTCAACGTCGTTTCGTAGGCAAAGGTCAGTTCAGCGGTCCTTGACATCACCAAGTGGGTTTCGACGCCGGCATTCCGCAACAGCTGCAACACCCGAACGCCATAGACGACGCCGGACGCGCCAGAAATACCGACGATGAGCCGGCGCTGAGCCGGAACCGGCAGGTCCATCAACATAATTCCCGCGTAACGCGTCGTCTTTCGCTTCCAGCACACATTCAAGAATGAACGGCGCTAGCCAGAACCGCCATGCAGCGCGGCGTGTTTTGCCTCGCAATTGCACAACGGATGCCTATCATCTCCCCTTGCAAAAGGGCACCTTTTTCCATTATGTCTATACATGTTGATATGTCTAGACATGATGACGAGCCGGGCTTGGCCGAAATGAATGACGCAGTGCTCAGCTTTGATGCCATCCGGCAGGACTTCCCGGCACCGGGAGCAAGCTCACCGATCCGCGTAATCGACAGAATCAGCTTCGAGGTCGGACGCGGACAATTTGTCGCGGTGATCGGACCGAGCGGCTGCGGCAAGAGCACGCTGCTGCAGATGGCAGCCGGCCTGTTGATGCCGACGCGCGGCGGGGTACGCCACCGCGGACACGCGGTCAGCGAGGTCAATCGCGAGGTCGGCTTCGTGCCGCAGCAAGCCCAGCTGTTTCCGTGGAAGACGCTGGCGGAAAACGTCGAACTGCCTCTGTTGCTGCGCGGCGTGGCCGGCGCAGAGCGCAAGCAACGCGTCGCCTCCGGCTTCGAGCATTATTTTCCCGGCCAATTGTCCGGCGGCATGCAGAAACGCGGCTCGATCGCCCGCACGCTTGTCTATCGCCCCGACGTGATCCTGATGGACGAACCGTTCGGCGCGCTCGATGCGCAAACCAGAATGGTGATGCAGGACGACCTGCAGATGCTGTCACGCGACGCCGGCGCGACCGTCCTCTTCGTGACCCACGATATTACAGAGGCGATTCTGCTGGCGGACACCGTCGTGATCATGAGTCAGCGACCGTCGCGGCTCCTGGCCAATATCGCCATCGATCTTGCGCGACCGCGCGATGTATTCGAGCCGTTTCGCAATCCAGGTTTTGACGCCGCCTACGATGCGGTGTGGTCGGTATTCCGGTCGCAAATCGATATTCGGCAACGTTCACATTGAGGGAAAGGCAGGACGATGAACGACATCGCCGCCACCACCAACCCGTCAACCGCGGCTGAGATTTCGGCAGCCAGGAGGCGTTCGTTGCTGGGCAAGGCCACGCATCGTCTGGTGTTGTTGCTGCCGGGGATCGCGATACTGTTATTCTGGCAATGGGCCGCCGGCCGGCTGATCAAGGAAATCTACGTCAGCAAGCCGACGGCGGTGGCGGAGCGGCTGTACGAAATTTTCAACTCCGGCGAGATCTATCCGCATCTGTGGACCACCGGCCAGGAACTCGTGCTCGGTTATGTCATCGGTGTCAGCGGCGGGATCCTGGCCGGCTATGCGCTCGGTCGCTCGCCGCGGCTCGCCAGCATCTTCGAGCCCTATGTTATGGCGTTTTACGGCGTTCCGAAGATTGCTCTGGCGCCCCTCTTCATCATCTGGTTCGGCATCGGCATCTGGTCGAAGGTTGCGCTCGCTTCGATCATGGTTTTCTTCCTGGTGTTCTACAATGTGTACTCCGGCGTCCGCGCCGTCGATCGCGAACTGGTCAACCTCACGCTGGTGATGGGCGCCAACGAGCGCCAGCTCACCTATCACGTCTATTTTCCCGCGTCGGCCCCCTACATCATGCTCGGCATGCGCATGGCCGTGCCTTACAGCGTCATCGGCGTGATCGTCGGCGAGTTCACATCGTCCACCCAGGGCCTCGGCCTGTTTATCCACGAGGCGTCCTCGACTTATGATCCCGCCGGCGTATTCGCCGGCATCGTCATCCTTCTTGCCTTCGTCGTCGTGGCCAATGTTCTTGCCGGACGGCTGGAACGGAGATTTCTTCGCTGGAAGACACCGACCGCGCAGGGGCCGAGTGATATCTGAACTCAAAATAGTTGCAACAGGAGCGAGCATGCATTCGATCAAGGGCCTGATCCGAGCGCTGACCCTCGCAGCGACATTGTTGCTGCTTCCGACACTGACATCCGCGCAAGAGACCGTACGCATCGCGCAAGGTTTTGCCTCGCTGAGCTTCCTTCCGCTGTGGGGGGCGCGCGCGCTGACCACCTTCGCTCCCCAGGGATTGACCGCGACAGTCTTGAGTTCGCCGGGTGGCGATCCCGCGGCACTCGCAGCGCTGGATGCCGGCGATGCCGATCTCGCCGCGGTCGGAACCGAATCGGCGCTGCGGGCCGTGGCCAAGGGTCAGCCGTTCGAGATCGTCTACAATCTGATGTCGAAGGTGACGCTGGAGGTGGTGGTGGCGCCGTCCTTCCTGGAAAAGACCGGCGTGAAGCGCAGCGATCCCCTCGAAAAGCGGATTACCGCGCTGAAAGGCGCAACCGTCGGCGTCGCCGCTGTCGGCGGTACCCAGGAAACGGCGGCGCGTTGGCTCGCGGCGAAAGGCGGTCTCGACCCGAAGGCCGATATCAAGGTCGCGCAGGTCGGCAGTCCTATCGCGCTGCAGGCCGCGCTCGAGAACAAGCGTATCGATGCATTCGTGCTATCGCCGCCGGAGGGCTTCCTCGCGGCCAAATCGGGCGCCGGCACGGTCCTGGTTTCGCTTGGCGACGACTTTCCACTGCTCGCCAACCAGCCCTATCTGGTGCTGGTTGCCAAGAAGCCGATCGACGACAAGGCGTCAGACTTGATCGTCAAGACCGCGCGGGCAATGCAGGCGGCCAGCACCGCGCTGGTCAGCGAACCCGAGCCGACCGCGCAGGCGATCCAGAAGCAATTCTTCGCGAAGGCCGACCCCGCGGCGATCGTCGCTGCGGTCAAGGCCATGAACAGCGGCGTCGCCGGCGGCGGCAAGCTCGACGTGCAGGCTTTCCAGAACCAATTGGCGTTTTCGAGGGAGGTCGGCACCAATTTTGGCAAGGATTTCGATGCGGCCGCTTCGCAGAACGATGTCTGGACCAACAGCTTCGTCGAGCGTGCCGCCAAGAAAAATTAATCGGCCCTGCGGAAGTACTCAGCCGGTCGGAGTGAAGCGCGCGATCAGATCATAGAGGTGTCCGGGATGCGTCATCCGCACGGCCGTGATCGGCTCGCCGTTGCGCCATGTACGCCGCTCGATCACCAGGCACGCGGCGCCCTCGTCGATCTTCAGATCCTTCGCCAGTTCCTTATCGGCATTGCAAGCGGTGATGCGGTGCTCGGCCTCGGTCCACGGAACGTGCCCAACCAGCCAGGTGTTGGGCGGCGTCTTTGAAAAGTCTTCGCGCAGTGCGTCCGGCACGGCCTGCAGATTGATCAACCGGTCTTCGATCGCAAACGGCTGGCCTTCGGCCTCATGCAGGCAGCGAACCGCCAGCACCCGCGTTCCAGCGCCGACCGCAAGACGGGTCTTGTCACGGGTCGAAGCGACACGCTTGCGAAGATCGAGCAGCCGGTACTCATAACGCTCGCCGCGTTTCTCGACCTCACCCTTGAGATCGGGAATCTGAAGGATCGCAGATTGCACGCGCGGCCGTGACACGAAGCTGCCGGCCCTGCGGCGGCGCGCCACCAGACCCGCTTCGGCGAGCGCCGAGATGACCTTGTTCACGGTCATCCGCGAACAGGAATAGGTTTCCATCAATTCGTGTTCGAACGGCACACGATGCCCTGGCGGCCAGTCGCCGGATGTGATTTTGGCTTCGAGATCGCTGCGGATGCGCTGATAAAGCGCTTTTGGCGTAGCTTTTGCGACAAGCTTGAGTTTCACGGTCATGCGAAAAGCAACCCCTCGATCGCCAGACGGAAGCGCAACGCGGTCGTCTCCCGGTCACGATGCCGGCCATCCTTTACCACCTTGCGGCCGCGCGCCCACACGCAATCCACCAGCGAGCGGCCTGCGCCGAAAATCCAGCTATCGAGGATGGCATCACCGGTGCGGCCGGCCAGCGCGACGTTCTGCGCATCGAGACTGACGATATCGGCGAAGGCGCCTTCCGTCAGCCCGGATTTGGCCACGCCGAGTGCCTGCGATCCTCCTCGCAGCGCGCCGTCGAGCAACGCGCGGCCGGTCGAGGCGGTGTCGCCGGACGCCATCACGTTTCGCACCCGACGCGCGAGGCGCTGCGAATATTCGAGCTGACGCAATTCGTCACTCACGCCGATCAGTACGTTGGAATCCGTGCCGACGCCGAACACCCCGCCTTGCGCGATAAATTCCGGCGCGTTGAATGTCCCGTCGCCCAGATTCGCCTCCGTCACAGGGCAGAGACCAGCCACCGCGCCGCTGTCTGCAACAGCGCGGATTTCCGCGGATGTCGCATGCGTCGCATGAACGAGACACCAGCGGCGGTCGACCGGTGCGTGGTCGAACAGCCATTGCAACGGGCGCTGGCCGCTCCAGCCGATGCATTCATCGACTTCGCGCGTCTGTTCGGCGATGTGAATATGAACCGGGCTATCCTTGGCAAGGTTCAGCACTGCTTTCAGTTCTTCCGGCGTGATCGCTCTCAAGGAGTGAGGCGCGAGACCGACGACCGCTTCCTGCTGCCCGGCCACGGCGCGGCGGCTGGCCTCCATAAGCCGCGAGAAGCGATCGATATCGTTGACGAAGCGCCGTTGTCCGGGATCAGGCGCGCGACCACCAAAACCCGCATGGGCGTAGAATACCGGCAATAGCGTCAGGCCGATGCCGGCGGCTTGCGCGGCCGCGGCCATCCGTTCGGCGAGTTCGCCCAGATTGGCGTAGGGCGCGCCTGTGACATCGTGGTGGATGTAGTGAAACTCCCCAACCCGGGTGAATCCCGCCTCCAGCATTTCGACATAGGCCTGCGCGGCCACGGCTTCGATATCGTCGGCGGTCATGCGGCCGACGAAACGGTACATCAGATCGCGCCAGGTCCAAAAGCTGTCGGCAGTTGTTCCTCTGATCTCGGCGAGACCGGCCATGCCGCGCTGAAAGGCGTGACTGTGCAGGTTGGAGATGCCCGGAAGCCCGATCCGGTGGCGCTCATCGCCGGGCTGCGCCGGAAGGCCGCTGGCGACGTTCACGATACGACCGGCGTCGACGCCGACCCTGACGTCGCGTGCCCAACCCTGCGGCAACAATGCTTCGTCAAAAAACAAGCTCGTCACGCTTTATCTCCGAACACCGCGAAACTCTGGACAGGTTCGACCACACGGACTAATATGTATAGACAAATAGGCGAAATGCCAAGTGCGCAACATCGGCAACGGGTCCGCAGGGTTCATGACGTCAGTCGATCACATCTGGCACGGATGTCGTCTTGCAACGCTTTCGCCGTCCCGCCAAGGCCTCGGCCTGGTCGATGACGGCCTGATCGCCGCCACCGCCGGCCGGATCGTCTATGCCGGCCCCGCCGCGGACGCGCCATCTTCGCTTGACGCGAAACGACGCACGAACTGCGACGGCCGCTGGATCACGCCGGGGCTGATTGATTGTCATACCCATCTGGTCTACGGCGGCAACCGCGCCAGGGAATTCGAAGCGCGGCTGGCCGGCGCGAGCTACGAGGAGATCGCGCGCGCCGGCGGCGGCATCGTCTCGACGGTGAAGGCGACGCGGCAGGCGAGCACCGAACAATTAGTTGCGTCGGCGCTGCCGCGGCTTGACGCGCTGATAGCCGAGGGCGTCACAACCATCGAGATCAAATCCGGCTACGGCCTCGAACTCGATACCGAACGCCGCCAGTTGCAGGCGGCGCGAAGCCTCGGCAACGAGCACGCGGTGTCGGTCCAAACAACCTTTCTCGGCGCCCATACGCTACCGCCCGAGATGAAGGGCAAGAGCGGCGCTTACATCGACGCGGTCTGCGACAAGATGCTGCCGCAGATCGCCGCCGAGGGTCTGGCGGATGCGGTCGACGCGTTTTGCGAAGGCATTGCCTTCTCGCCGGAGGAAACTGCGCGGGTGTTCGCGAAAGCGCGAAATCTGGGGCTGCCGGTTCGCCTTCACGCCGACCAGCTTTCGAACCTTCACGGCGCGGCGCTCGCCGCGCGCTTTGGCGCGCTTTCCGCCGATCACCTCGAATACGCCGACGATGAGGGCATCGCGGCGATGGCCCAAGCCGGCACCGTTGCCGTGGTTCTGCCCGGCGCGTTCTATTTCATTCGTGAGCGGCAGGTGCCCCCGATCGATGCGATGCGGCGCCATGGTGTGCGAATCGCGCTTGCGACCGACAGCAATCCCGGCACCTCACCACTGACGTCGCTGCTGCTGGCGATAAACATGGGCGCGACGCTGTTTCGACTAACCGTCGACGAATGCATCGCCGCGGTGACGCGAGAGGCAGCGCGTGCGCTTGGGCTGTTCGCGGAAACCGGAAGCCTCGACGCCGGCAAGTATTGCGATCTCGCTATCTGGAATATCGAGCGGCCGGCGGAGCTCGTCTACCGGATGGGCTTTAATCCACTCCATGCCCGGGTGTGGCACGGCGTTTCACATGCTGTGCCGTTGCACCGGGCTTGACATCCCTTGTTTGAAGGAAATCAGACCATGACCCGCATCGACAATGCCCGCGTGATACGCGCCGCGCGCGGCAGCGAGCTTTCGGCCAAATCCTGGCTGACGGAGGCCCCGATGCGCATGCTGATGAACAATCTCGATCCGGAGGTGGGGGAAAAGCCGAACGAGCTCGTGGTCTATGGCGGCATCGGCCGCGCCGCGCGCGACTGGGAAAGTTTCGACCGGATCGTTGCGACATTGCAGCGCCTCGAAGGCGACGAAACGCTGCTGGTGCAATCGGGCAAGCCGGTCGGCGTCTTCCGCACCCATGCCGATGCACCGCGCGTGGTGATCGCCAACTCGAACCTGGTGCCGCACTGGGCGAACTGGGAACACTTCAACATGCTCGACCGCAAGGGCCTGATGATGTTCGGCCAGATGACGGCCGGCTCCTGGATCTACATCGGCAGCCAGGGCATCATTCAGGGCACCTACGAGACCTTCGTCGAGCTCGGCCGCCAGCATTACGGCGGCGATCTCCGGGGCAAGTGGATCCTGACCGCCGGTCTCGGCGGCATGGGCGGCGCGCAGCCACTCGCGGCGGTCATGGCGGGCGCATCCTGCCTCGCGGTCGAATGCCAACCATCGCGGATCGAGATGCGGCTGCGCACCCGTTATCTCGACCGCCAGGCGGACAGCCTCGACGAGGCACTGGCGATCATGGAGCAGGCGAGCCGGGACCGGAAGCCGGTGTCGGTCGGCCTGCTCGGCAACGCCGCCGACATCTTTCCGGAGCTGGTGCGGCGCGGCGTTCGGCCCGATGCGGTCACCGACCAGACCTCCGCGCACGATCCCGTCAACGGCTATCTGCCGAAGGGCTGGACAACGAGCGAGTGGGAAGCACGGCGCGAGACCGACCCGAAGGGCGTGGCCAGCGCCGCGCGGAAATCGATGGCCGAACACGTCCGCGCCATGCTCGACTTTCACCGCATGGGAATTCCGGTGGTCGACTACGGCAACAACATTCGCCAGATGGCGCTTGAAGAGGGCGTCAAGGACGCGTTCGATTTCCCGGGTTTCGTGCCGGCCTATATCCGGCCGCTGTTTTGCCGCGGCATCGGGCCATTTCGATGGGCGGCCTTGTCCGGCGATCCCGAAGATATCTATCGCACCGATGCCAAGGTCAAGGAATTGCTGCCGGATAACGCCGCGCTGCATCACTGGCTCGACATGGCGCGCGAACGAATTGCGTTCCAGGGACTGCCGGCCCGCATTTGCTGGGTCGGGCTCGGCGACCGCCACCGGCTCGGGCTTGCCTTCAACGAGATGGTGGCGCGTGGCGAACTGAAAGCGCCGGTCGTAATCGGCCGCGACCATCTGGATTCCGGCTCGGTCGCCTCGCCCAACCGCGAAACCGAATCGATGAAGGACGGCTCCGACGCGGTGTCGGACTGGCCGCTTCTCAATGCGCTGTTGAATTGCGCCAGCGGCGCCACCTGGGTGTCGCTGCATCATGGCGGCGGCGTCGGCATGGGTTTCTCGCAGCACGCCGGCATGGTGATCGTTTGCGACGGCACGCCGGAGGCGGGCAAGCGAATCGGCCGCGTGCTGTGGAACGATCCCGCCACCGGCGTGATGCGCCACGCCGACGCCGGCTACGAGCTTGCCATCGATTGCGCGCGGGCGAACAAGCTCGATCTGCCGAGCCTGAGCTGACGGAAGGCCGGCGTTGAAGATCATCCGCGCCAGAGATTGCCGCACCACGCCATGGAAGAACCGCGGCGGCTCGACGACGGAGATCGCGGTAGAGCCGTCCGGCGCCTCGCTGGACACATTCGCCTGGCGCATCAGCGTGGCAAGAGTTGCTGCCGATGGGCCATTCTCCGAATTTCCAGGCATCGACCGTACCCTTGCCGTCCTCGGGGGAAAGGGAGTGGCGCTAACGATCGGAAGCAACGCTCCGGTGACGCTGGAATGCGGAGCCGAGCCGATCAGCTTCGCCGGCGACATCCCGACGTCGGCGCGGCTTATCGCGGGCGAGATCACCGACCTCAATGTGATGACGCGGCGTGGTCACTTCAGTCATCGATTGCGGCGGATACGGCAGCCCGTCTCCTGCGAGTTCGGCGACAGTGACATCGCGGTCGCCCTGTCCTTCAACGGCAGCGCGACGCTGGCGTCCGAACAGGACGTCGCGACGCTTGATCACGGAGACGCGGCGATCGTGCTGGGAGCGCGCGGTGGCTCGTTCCGGATTGTGCCGATCGGCGCAAGTGACTGTTATCTGGTTTCGTTGCATCAACACCGTATGACGTAGCCGGGCGATCAGCCGGGCTCGCCGTACCCAGCCCCGCGCGCTTCAGCGTCCCAGCGCGTCATCAGGGTGTAGTCGTCTGTGGCAACCGGAGCAAAAGCCTGCAGACAAAGCCGTTCCCTCAATCCGGCGCAGGCCGGAGCATCGCCGAAGGCCGCAAGCGAGGCCTGTAACGCCGACACGACGTCGTCGGGGCAGTTTTGGGAGGCGACGAGAAACGGAATAGGGGCAAGATCGGTCGTCGACACGATCCTGATCCGGGGCGCCAGGTCAGGCTCATGATGCAGCATGAGGTCCAGCGCATAAGAGTCGAGCGGACCGACATCGACATCGCCGGCGAGCAGCGCCTCAACTACCCGCCGCGGCGTAAACAATGGTCCTATGCTCTCGCGGTAAAGCTTCCCTCCACGTTTTTGAAAATAGGGCAGCAGATGATGCCGCAGCGCGTTATAGCCGGAATGGGAATCTTCGACGGTATAACCGAGGCGACCGCCAAAAGTATCCTCGAGCGATCCAAATTTCGAATCCGCGCGCACGACAAGGCGCGTCGCGTAGACCGGCTGGCCGGGAACCAGCGCTCTAGCCGCAACGGGCGCCGCGACCGGCCGTGGCTTCTGTGCGGCAAGCGCAAAAGGAAATCCGCACATGAAAGCGCAGGCGAGATCGGGGCGCGACCACAGCTCGGCCAGCGGCAATGGAAACGCGTGATCGATCACGCGCAGATCGACGCGAGACTCACGCGCCAGCCAGACAAACAGCTCCTTCCACGCCGAGGCCGCCGGCCCATTGACCGAATACATGCGTGCATTCGCGACGTACGGCATCGTTCAAACTTTCGGCGCGTGCTTTGCTCAGGCAAAGCGAAGACGCTGACCAATGCCCAGGCGCTCAGATTTCTCCAGCATAGCATGGCCCAAGGCAATATCGGACAGCGAGAGCCCGCGATGCCAGAACAGATTGGTCTCGGCGTCGCTCTGCCGGCCCGGCTTGTGACCGGCGACGATCTGTCCGAGCTCCGCGTGCAACGTCGCTTCCGACAGCTTTCCGACTTCGACATGGGCGCGCAGGCTGCCGAACTTGCCGCCCTTGCACTGGCCCCAGTCGTCGACAACCAGTTTTGTCATGATGTCCGTCAGCGAGAGCTCGACCGCGCTCATCGTTCCGTAAGGTACGACGAATGCGCCCTTCTTGATCCAGTCAGTCTTCAACAGCGGTGTCGGCCGGTCGAGCCGGGAGGCCTCGACCACGATGTCGGCGCCCTCGACGCAACTCTTCCAGTCCTCGGTCGCGACAACCTTCTTGCCGAGATCGCGGCTCAGCCGCTCCGCGAAGCTGTTGCGGCTTTCTTCGCGCCGCGAGTGAACGCGGATCTCATCGAAATCAAAGAGATGATTGAGCAACCGCACGTTCCAGTACGCCGTACCTCGCGCGCCGATATGGCCGAGAATCCTTGAATCCTTCCGGGCGAGATGCTTGGCGCCGATCGCGGTCACGGCGCCGGTGCGCATATCGGTGATGCCGCTGGCATCCAGGATCGCCTTCGGCGCACCCGTGCGCGGATCGAACAGCGCGAGAATGGCCAGCTCGGAAGGAAAACCGAGCTTGTAATTGTCGACGAAGTCGCCGACGATTTTGACGCCCGCGGAATCGATCGGTGCCTTGATGGCGCCGCGCAGGACGTTGAAATGCCCGTTGGCGACGCCGGGCTCGAGGTGAACGCGGGGTTCGATCACCGTTTCGCCCCTGCCCTGACTGGCGAGGCTGGCTTCGATGGCCGACAATATCTCGTCGTCGGTGACCTTGAGTTCGTCGATATCGAGGCGGTTGAGATAGGCGATATAGATCGGCGGCAAGCGTTGACCTCCTCGGCACTCCAATATGTCTATACATTATTGGGAGGCCGCCGAAAGTCAACGGGTGCCTGGAACGCCCGGGCGAAGCCGGCCTAGGAGGGCAGGCCCAACGGCACGGTCGCCGAAAGCCCCGAATGTTCGGCCTGCTCGATCGCGATGTCATAGCCGGCGTCGGCATGGCGCAACACGCCGATACCGGGATCGCCATCGAGAACGCGCTTGAGCCTCTCGGCGG
>WNFJ01178693.1_pt2 | contig 13824 bp, 10 predicted proteins | sample 5400461 | NCBI WGS metagenome assembly WNFJ01 (sample SAMN13153349, study PRJNA577476) | soil metagenome | isolation source: 115 cm saprolite on Douglas fir-dominated hillslope | place: USA:California | collected 2013-09-17 | reverse complement strand
GCAGGGAATCCAGACCGCCGCGACAACCTTCAGTGTATCTGCGGAACCTGCCACGGATGCAAGCTTCAGGCTGACCACAAGCTGTGCATGGGGGATAAGCTAGGTTATCTGGAAATCCTTCGTACCCACCAGTTTGATCTAGCACGGGTCGAGCGGGCGCTGGCTTTGTACGGGCTGTAGCTCAGGCTGGACAGGTGGCTGCGCGCAAGACTGGGCCTAATCCTTAGACCTTGCCGAAGGACGACGGCTCCGGCGTTAGTAATGGGGCGAATCGGCGAGCCAGAACAATTTCGGTTTGACGTGCCATTCCAGATTGTTCTGGCAACGGTAACAGGCCTGCGATTCGTTATGTTCGACCGAGCTGACATACTGGACAAGGAAAAAAGAAAGATGCTGCCTAGCTTGCTGTTGAACAGCAAACTCGACCAAGCGATTGTGCTCGCAACGAGCGAGGAAGCCCCCCCTTTCGATCGTGCCACAAGGGGTGAAGTTTCTGAGCCTCGGAGTGGGGGTAAAAAACTGAGCGAAACTGAATTGTCCACAGCAGCGTACGGTGGCGCGGCTTTCTTGAGCTCTAAGTTGGGTCAGATGCAGGACGGTACTGGACGCAAGTCATGGAGCTGCAAGCCATCAAACTACTGGCGTCTATGTATCCGGGAACGACCCGGCGCGTCACGCGCGGCAGCTCGAACTACTCGGTGGACCTCGGTTTTTGAAGCTGTCCCCAAAGAACCACTGCCTGATTTGCGCGGTGGGTAGCCTTACAGCAAGGCTCGTAATTGTTCAAGAAGAGCCTCACGACCGCAAGGCTTGCTTTCGTATGATCTTCTTGCTTGTTCCGCTTGTTCCAGAAGTTCTCCGATGCGCGGGCCAGGAGCGATTCCAAATGTTTCCATAATATCTTTGCCAGTAATCGGCAGCACCGGCGTCACCGAACTTAGGAGCACTCGTTCAATGAGCCTTCGTCCTTCAATGCTGAAATCATATTCGGCCTTGAGTAAGTTCAGTTCTTGCACCCACTGATCGTAAAAGCGAACTCGAATCCGGACCGGGTCAACGCTTTCTCTACCCATGTCCGTCGCAACTTCTGCAATTAGCTTGTCAAATTCGTCCGGAGGATGATTCCTATTAAGGCGCATCTCCCAGTCCCGACAGATCCCGTCTCTTGAATCGTCGGCCTCGATGGCCCTGACCGTTACAAGCAAATTCTTCAGAAACTCGAGCGACTCTGTGAGTAACGCAATGAGGCATGTTCGCCATTGGGAGTCTGTACCTGGCAGTGGTGTCCCACACTTGCTGCGCATCCAGCTCTCGCATGTTTCTTGAATATTCTTGTCGTGTTCTTGTCGGGCATTGAGGTTATGCTGCAAATAGGTTCTCATTTGCTTGACGAGTGTGGAGTGTTCTCGGAAATTTGACTGTGCATCGACTCCGTAGGCGTCGAACCTGTTCACCAGGAATTTCACGCCGACCTTCCCTACTTCGTGGTAGAGAACGAAGAGGTAGGATACGAGCCGAATGAATCCCAGTTCAGGTGGCTCGAACTTGGGATGGTTTAGCGATACAGGCTGAAAAACAGTAATCGGAATTCCGGGAAACCGTGATCCTACTTGATTGATCTCATCCCGACACGCCGCAATTTGATACATCACACCTTCTGGGCTTTGGAGCGTCACTGGCGGGGCCCCTCATGCATTAAATTAAAAGCTATATGAAACTCGCCCAAATTATCATTAGGACGAATTTCGCCTCTTTGGAATTCATAGGGAATGAACTGGATTCTGTGCCGCAAGTCATCCACGTAAACCTCTCCGCGCCTTCCTTCCGCATAGAGACTTGCTATCGTACCGTGAAATTTGCGGGGCTCACCGCTGGGATTGCTCGCCAAATAGCTACGAATGATCCTTCGTCGGCCTCGCACTATGTCGGACTCTCGCTCGAGATTCCTGAAAACTTCAAGCGAGTGTGTAGTGTCTCCTAAATGAAACAGCGCTAAACCTTTCAGATAAGCAAGCCCCACCGGCCTGTGCGATTCACCAGTTAACTCCAACGACTGGACAATTTCCACGAACTCTCGCCACTTTTCTTGAGTCAAGCCAACTGTTCTGCGCTCACCTTCGAAGAGCCGCGAATGAGTATTGATGAGCCACCACAATTCGAGCATAAGGTCCAAGCAACGTACATCCCGACTAATTGCTGCTTTGTTTTCTTCGAGATATCGATAAGCCTGCACCAAGCGCCCGTCACCGGGGTCGACTTGATCTCTCGATTGTGTAGGCAGGCCGGAGAGATGAATGGCACGAAGGTAATACCCGGCGCATGAGCCTTGAGCGGACAAGGCTGCAAATGCGTCTTCTTCCATCTGTTCCATGTCAAGAAGCTGAGCATACTCCAGGCGCCGTTGATGGAATTTCTCCTGTTGGATTGGGTCAAGTTCAGTCGGATCAGTGGTCTCAAAGGCGTGCAAAACGTCAGCCAACGCCTCCGCTTGCGAATTCCGGTCCAGTACCCCAAGGTCCAAGAGGTCACGAGTTGCCCACGCCAATACATCAATGGCGTGATAGTTCGCCGCGTCTAGGAGTCGCGCGTCGTGGACGCTCTTTCTCGCGGCTTCGAACTGCCTTAAAGCTTCCGCGGGGTTACTAACTTTATGCCTCGCATTCGAAGCCAGTGAGGCCGCCAATTCAACCAAGAGAAATGTCTGTAGTTTGCGACCCCGGCGCTCGCTCCCAACCAAATTAAGGGCATCTCTTAAGATGGGTTGCGCTTGGTCGAAGGCCTCATCCACTGACGGGTCTGTTATACCCGCCCGATCTTGGTTTATTGCCCACCGTCTCAGTAGATTGGCTTCCTGTAGCATCAGTCGGGGATTCGTTATGCTGCGTTCCTCACGCAGTCGTCGAAGGGTCAAGGAGATGTCCCGAAAATATGATGCAAAGGAACTGCCCAACGCAATGAGCAAATCGACTGCGAAGTTGGTTTCTCTTTCTTCGCCAAAGTCAGCGCTCTCGCGAATATTGAGAAGAACTCTTTTCAAATATTCTACCTGCATCCTCGCGCCGCCCATTCTCGCCTGCACGATCAGTTTGGCTTCCAGTTCGGTGCGAGGACCCACCTCAATGTTCCCAACGTTATCTTCATACCATCTAAAAAAGTCTGTCAATCTGGGGAGTTCGGAAGATGCCTTCTTCCCCCAGGCCCGCATCAATAGCTCAAGGGGCACGGTAAGCCCATACTGACCGGGAACCATCACGAGACCTGTGAAATCCTGCATTTCACTTATCAGCTCTCCGTCCACGACACTGCCAGCGCCCGATAAAATTGCTGGATCCGAAACGATGCCGGCCTCGCGGAGAGCCTCTTCAAACGCAGTTCTTACTGATACTCGAACCGCAGTTCGGGCTGTCCCCTGTGCAACTCGATCCTCCACGTATGATGCTTCGCCGCTCACTCCAGCGCGGATATGGCTTCGGGTCTCCGGCAGGAGCCTGTATAGCGCCGCCAAGAACGATTCATCTATCGCAGAGAGCCGGTCGAGAATCTTCTCTATTGCTGGATCAAAAGAGCGCAGGAACTGAACAAAGTCGGAAAACTCTTCCTTCGAAAACTCGGCTGGCGCGTGAATGAAGAGAGGACTGTGACCAGAAACGCGAATACGATAACAGCTTCCCACAAGGACGACCTTGCGTCCTCTTCCTGTCAAGTAACCAAGGAAGTCTCTATATTCCTCCTGACTGACCATCCCATCCCAGATCACTAGCGTCGAGGGCGCACCACAATCTTCCGCCCATTTGCAAAAGCGGTCGACATCCGCCGGTAACGGACGCTGCAGCCGCCGCTCGATGAAAAGGACTGGGTAGGTGCGCCTGCTGCGGACCGTAAAGGCCAGTGCGCCCAACGCGACCGTTTTCCCAGTACCAGTCTGACTATGAAGGATTACTGGTCTGTCAGCCAAGCGCTTCTGGGCAAGTCGGTGTTCAACCTCCCTCTGAAGCACTCTCTCAAAATGACGTGGGAACGCAAAGCCTCTGGCATATGACGACCACTTTGGCTTGCCATTGGAACCGGATAGGAAGCTTCGGAATTCTCGATAGCGTGCATCTTGAGAAAGCCGAGTTGGCTCCACTAAGAGGCTGTCGTCCAGGATTGTTGCGGACCGGGAGGTCTGCAGCCAAATGTCATGAGGTACAATTATTGCCTTATCTCCGAGAGTAATGCGTCGGCCCTGTATTTCTTCCTGTGTAGGCAGTCCGACATGGAGCACCCCCACTTCCTTTGCCATTAGGAGCGTCGCCGCGAGGCTCTTAGGATGAAATGTAAGTTTACCCTTGCGTACTAATTCTTGAGCATCAAGGTGTTCGGACAGTTCGCTCGTGGCGCTAAATATGTGAGTTTGTCCAGCCGTCAAGAAATCGATAATTGGAAAAAACTCGTCGGGCGAAAGCCAATCATCGATACTGTATCCTTCAAGTACTAATGTCCCTTTTGGAGTGAGAATCTCGGGCAGCCTGCGTGCAAGACTGACTGCGACCTGCTTTCTTTTTCTCCATTCAAACGGAGTAAGAGGTGGACGCTGTTCTTCATCAGTTCTGTCCACGCAGCCAAAGAGAAAGGTGCAGTGAAGTCTGAATTTATTCCGGGGATCACTCGGTTTGTAGCTTTCATCCAGGACGGGCTGAAGTTCTCGCCAGGGCGTCCGAAATGAACCAATCCATATCGCATCGATGGCCGACGTACAGACAGCGTTCCAGGGATACGGGGCCACTGTCGCTAGCCAGTCTGGAGCAGAGATTCTCTTGCTGCGTTCATGCATCCAAGCAAGAGCGTGCTCTGGAGTCTTAGCAGCATCGGTTTCAAGAAGTTGGCGATAATTACTCGCTTCCGCACCGGGCTTTCCATACTTACGCAACGACTCAGACAAGAACGGATCGGTAGCTGCGTCGAGCCGCAAGTAATTCTGTCCAAGAAAAAGGAGCGCCGGACCACTTTTGAGCTTCTCAGAGAACGCCTTGACATCAGAGAAATCCATAGACCGTACGCCCTTCCGGAATGCTTTCGTTGATCTCGCCCCTTGTGTCGACCACAAATCGTTTCCCAATATCATCACATGGAAGTCGATGATTCGGCGGCCTTCTTTACCAACACGCCGGGCTTTCCCCCGGAATTGCCCTTGACCAACCCAGAGCTTTCAGCGTCCGATGGGGCGCCGCGTTCACCGGAAGGAGAAACACACGATGCGTTGCCCATATTGCAGACAGACGAACAGAAGTGTTCAAGACGGTTTATCGCGGCCACAGTTCGTATCGCTACCGGCGATCCTTGTACTGCCGGTCACGGTTCAGTACTTGGAGCCGCGTGGATCGGAAGTGGCCGGGGCCAGGCGCCATGTAGACCATTGTGCCGGCAAGCCTCATCCGGCGCTTGAGACTTGGCAATCCAGACCGTGGGGAAAACCTCCAGTCTATCTGCGGAACCTGCCATGGATACAAGCTCCAAGCGGACCACAAGCTGTGCTTGGGGGCTAAGCTCGGCTACCTCGAAATACTTCGCAGCCACCATTTTGACCTGGTACGTGCCGAGTGGGCACTGGCGCTATACGGTTTGTAGCTCCCCGCACGAAGATCTGTTTGTTGAAGCTTTGAACTGTGTCCTTAAAATATGTGGCTATTAAGTTGCCTGCAATCCCCCCGACTATCCAAATCTTTGGGGACTTTCCTCCCAGGCCGCATCAGAGTGATGGAAGCAGTCACCGAGCCCTATCAAAGTCGGCGAAGGATCTTCTCTATCTGAAGCCTGGCGGAGTCCTGACTTCGCGACGTGTCATAGATCAGGTCAAATAGTCTCTGGACAAGCTGTCGCTCTTTCCTACGAAACCGTCGCAGCTTTTGATTCTTGGACTGTGAAGCAAGGAATTGAGATAAATGAGCGTTCAGCCGCCTGAGGCGCTTCCGACATTGGGACTGGGTATCTACGTCGAGCACAGACAGCGAAGCAATTCTCTCCAGTTTGAGAGCGCGGTCGACAATCTCATTTTTTACTGTTTCCCGCTTGCCCGAAGTGATTGCAGCTTGCCGGAGGATAGCTCGGCGAGCTTTTATGAACGCAATCCCTTGCTCGAACTGGCGAATCCAATTCCGCTTGATTGAACTCGTCCTACAACGGCGAGACAGCTCCCTTGCAAGCGGAGACAGCTTCCCGAGCACATTGCGAAAATGGATATTTTGTTCGAAATGATCGCGTCGCCCATTCGGGAATATCTTGGGATCTATGACATGGACCTCGCCGACGAGCCAAGAGTTGAAGCGAGGTTCCGGAAACAGCTCGTCCAGGAGATTTGCTTCCCCAACCTGCATATTTCCACTCCGAAGTCGAATCCCCTTGATGCTAGAAGACACAGGGAACGCCCCCATATAGCTGTGGTGCAATACCCAGCCGATAGCGGCTACCTCACCAGTGGACCCCGGTATCGATACGAGCTGAAGATCGACGAAGTCGTCTGAAACCCCCTTCTTCGCTTCAAATCGGTTGCGGTGCGGTCGGTAAATCGGGGATTTGTTCTCGTTGATGTAAATCTGGATGTTGCCTAGGTTGACCGCGGAGCCAATCACCGATTCTATTTGTCGACCGTACCTAAATTCGGGGGCGAAGGGCACGGGTGCCACCTGAGATAAGTAGGTTTCGATAGCGAATCCATCTAACAGAACATCATTCCCATGCCTCACAATGCCAATAAGCTCCACCTCAAAGAAGTGCTTTGGGAAATCCGCTCCTTTCAACCTCCGCGTTGCAGCAACATCGCACACGAGCTTCTCGAGGTTGTCCACTGCATGGGAATCTCTAAGAAGAGCCTTCAACTGGCGGCAATCCCAGCGGAGTTCATTCACCTGAGGCTCGCCACATGCTCGTGATCTGAAGATAAGCTCCTGGCAATATCCAAGACCCGCCAAGCGCCCAACGCCGCGAAAACCGCGGGCACGCGAGCCGCGCTTCTTGCTTGCCCCAAAAGCAACAAGACGTTCAACAAAAGCTCGTTGCTCTAAGCCTGTTCCGTTGTCGCGGATGCGGACGCGGCGGTGTTCACTGTCAACTGAAATGTGAACCCGTCCTGGAACGTCGCTTTCGAGTAGTCCAGTTTGTTTCGCCTCGTCGATCGCGTCCGCTGCATTTTGAATGTACTCCCGATAGATCGACAACGCGTTCACGTACATCGAGGTGCTTAGTAGCTCCAAGACATCTTTACCGATAATTGGGCGGTCAACTATTGGAAGCCAGTCCACGCGAGGCCGGATTTGATCGTGTTGGATAACCGTAAGATTTAAGCTCATAGTGATGCAGCCATGCGATGAAACTTACGCGCTCTGGTTTCCGTCTCGGTATCCTCGTTCAAGCCGGCATCCTCAACCCTTTCATCTTCCGGAACTTCTGATTCGACGACACGTGCCTTTTGCTTTGCCCAGATGGTCGCTTCCTCTTCCTTAGAGATAGGGACATAGAATTTCAGCACATTTCTCAATTGGGGGTCACGAGTAAGGGAAGGAAGACCGATGAACTTACGGGGGTCACAAGACGACAGCAAATTTAAGAGTTCAGCTTTCTGGCTGGAGGTCAGCCGTGCGGAGCGAGATTGATACTCCTCAAACTCTGAACGACCGTCAAGGCTTTCGTACCACTCCCTGTTAAAGATGAAGTGGTGCGGGCGCAGTAAGAGCGCTTCGAAGTCAGAAATGGAACCTCCGAATGCCCGCTTAAAGAATCTTGGCTGCCCGGTCACGACACCGTGTGTGGCTTGGAGTATCAACTGCAAGGAGCGCAGCTGATAGCGCGTCCACTTTTCTCCTATGTGTGACCTGTTCGGGAGATCGGTGGGTTGGTAGCGCATTGGAACGGACCAAATGCGTATTCCGAGCTCTTCGTTCAACCGAACGTTTAGTTCCATTCGTCCGTACAGGTCCTCGGGACTGTCGTGAAAGTTGTAGAGCATGTAGTTCGACAACTCTGTCAATCCGTACTGGCAAGCAAAACGGACAGATTCTTCATAGGGCCTTTTCAGGCCGAGATGGTCAAATGCGATGCGGAGCGGCTTGATGCAGATGGTTGAAAGTTCTCGAAGGTATACGGCGTCTTTACAAAGTATGCGTGCATCTACGCCTTGGTTGAAATCTACTCGGCGTTGTACGGCCGTACGTCCTCTTTGTAATTTGGCCCCTCGGACAAAGCCAAGGTCTCGAATCTCCGCAATGATTTCTTTAAAGCGCGGAGCGGCAACGACATTGTTATCCATAAGGATGAGATCTTTCTTGGGCCCATACATCTCGTCAATGCTGCGAACAATTGATGTTATCGGAGCGATGTCCCGCTGAGCGCCTTCGAGCTTGGGCACTCCACAGAAACTGCACTTGCGAATGCACCCCCGCGAAGCGTAGGCAAAATAGGCGTCGGTGACCGGGTACTTGTAATCGATCTGTTCCAATATGCTGTAATCAGGCGTCAGGTCTTCGATTGGTGTACCAGTTCGATCCTCGGAGTAAAGTTCCTCGGAAAATTCATCGAGTTGAAGCGAAACTGCGGGCGCCTCACCAAGCAAGCCTTTAATGAATCGAATTCCACCCCATCTTGCCTCGCCGACAAAACGATCGTGCATGAGCGAGGCTGCTATGCCGCCAACAAAGATGGCGTCTTTCTGACCATTTGCGGCCGCCACTGCGAAGTCCACACTTTGGGAGATCTTGTCAAATTCAAAAGAGAAAAGTGTCGTGACATAGATCCGGTCCCACGCTTGCGAAAAAACGCTACGATCCTCTCCCTTTATAAATCGGACGCGGTCTTGCTTCCCACGAGGCCCGTGGTACTGAGCGATTTTCATCAGGCCGAGCGGCGGGTACTTATTTTTGTACCCCGGTTCGATCAATAGGATGTTCCTGTCAGCCATTCAGTACCCACTTGCCGCTGAGCTAATTTGCGGAAGACAGTTTAGGAGCAACCAGAGTCGACGGCGCGAACGAGCCATCCCGAACTTCTTGAATGCCGAGATCAATAAGCTGGAGCAAAGACTGCTTGCTAGCGGTTTTGTGGCCAATGCCAGGACAAAACCTGAAATCAGTGACGAAATGGATCATGGATGCTTTGCCCGTCCCCAGGTAAAGAACACCCGGGCGGCACTCGACATCAAAGTGTTCAGCCTCGCCTGAGTCACGCAGGAAAACGTTCATGTAGAGAGCTTGCCGAAGCGAATCCGGTGTATCGGACTTTCCGTACCAATCAACGACCTTGTCAATCGTTTTATACATACCGGTGCCGGACGTGGAAGACTTGAGAGATCTGCGCAGGTTCTCTAGAAATGTCTCCTTCTCACCGATCGTATCGCCATCCCGAAGGTGCTGCGTAATGATCAGGAGGAAGCTGCGATCGAAGTCTACTTGGTTGGAAATGAGTTTCTTGATTGCCTTGGGACGCGCGAGATCCGAATACAGAAACCCGCCAAAGTAGTCTAGGTTCACAACGTCGTAGGGCCATTCAGGTATACGGCCGAATCTGTCGCGACCGTTCAAGAGTATGTCGTCGAATTCCCCGTAAAGCGAATAGAGCCGATGCTCAACGTCTTTAACGTTAGCACGAAGAAACATCAGATGTTGTTGATTCTCCTCGCGCTCGATGGTCGTAAAACGATCAAGAAACTTTTCCCAGGCAATGATGTCCAGCATTTCAGGCGCGGGCAGGCCCAAATATTTTAACTTTCTTCCCGAACTGCGAAACCACCGTTCGATGTGAAAATAATCGTAGTGACCGCGAAGAAAATCCTTGTTGCGATTGGTCTGAAATACCGCTGCCTTTGGTTCGAGCATCAGTATTTCTTTCTGATGGATTTCGTTATTTTGGCCGCCACTGTGTAGTACTCCTCAGGGTCTTCAGAAAAATGTTCCATTAAGGCGTCCATCACGATCTGAAATACCTTCTTTGCTTTTGCGGTCACGTCCAGGTCAGCTGCGACGTCTGCGATACTGCTGTCGCCTTTCAGTGATTTAGCGTCATCAAGCTCTTTTTGAATATCGATTGCGTACTTCTGAACCTGCTTATCGAAGAGTTGAATATCCGAATCGGTACATTTGCTGGCCCGGTTGTGGAGCCTACTCAGGTTCTCGTGGAGTTCCTTGCGAATCGATTTCAATTCTGATTTTTCGATCTGTCCATTGTGCAATCTTTCTTTCCAGCTCTGCAGTTTTTCTTTGAACTTCTCGGCATCTTCGTAGGCTTTCCTGTTATTGCTGATCTCCTGCGCCAACGTGTTCAGTTTCTTTGGAATACGTTGGGCCGCTTGATACAGTCGCTTCCGGGCATCGTTCTCTATGAAGTCCGAACGGTCAGTTGTTGGGAGAACGTTCTTGTCAATTATGTGAATCTCTCCAGTAAACCAAAGGGCCCGAGGGAAACTTTGACCCCAAAGAGTACCCGAAAATCCGAACAACTTGTAAACCAGACCGGCAAACCTCTTGTTTGCACGAGGATCATCCCCGTCGACGGAAAATATCTTGCCTGCTGGTCTGATCCTATCGAGCACCTGCTGTCCCTTTGTGGCAAACCAGCAGAAGGCGAGGGTGTTGTTAGGATCAGCTTGATCAACTACTTCGATATAGTCAGGCTCAGCGATTGTCATATCGTTGATGAAAGGCTTGTATACGCGGACACGGTCGCCGTTTGGCATTGCCAAGTAAACAGTCTTGGGGGAATAGTCCGGAACTTCCTGGCGAAGCTTTTGAGAAATTTTGGAACCCCAATTGAAATCCGGTGAGAAATCTACTGGGGCGATGTCTCCTACGTATTCCCTGAGGACCTTGCCGTCGAGGAGCTCTCTACAAGATTCATTTATTCCCCGAACTTCAACGATCGTGTAATGATCTTTCTGATCTATCGGAGTCGACCAGAGATCCGTGTGACGGTTGATAGCGACCGTGGCAGCCTCATGGATACCGCGTTTCTTGTTTATGTCGACCTCTTCCCTCATTTCTTTTGCTCGAAACTCAAAGTGATGGAGCTCGGTGTCTCCGTAGGATGTCGATGAAATCTTCAATTTGTCCGCCACTGCAATGCCAGCGAGTCTTCCGATTCCTTTGTACCCTGCCTCCTGGCCACTCCTTTTCTCGGAGTATGCGATACGGCGAAGCTTAGAAACCTCCTCCGCGTCTATGTCGATTCCGTTGTCAAAAATTAGAAGGCTTCTACCCTGCACGGAGATTTTGATGACCGGTTCCGACGAGTCCTCGATCACGTCGGCAATTGAAACGAAGGCGTCTATCGCATCGCTTGCGTTTTGAATATATTCACGCACGACTTCGAGTTTTCTAGGGTACAAATCTTGAGAAAGGATAAGGACTGCGGGTGCATAAACTAACTCTTCGTTCCCCGCAGGCGAAGGCGTCTTGGTAGAACTCACGCTTCCGTCCATTGCGTCGCCCGCACGCGGAGGTCAGCGATGCGCACTTGATAGCCGCGGTTTTCTGTGACAAAGAACGCTTCGCCCTGTTTCAGTACCGCAATCACGTCGTGAATTTGATCAGGGGAATCGTAATTAGAGGATTTGACAGCAAGATATTTAGACACTTTGAGACTGGGATCTGCTGTCTGAAAAACAAGTTTTGACGCCGTGTTGGAAAAGGCGACTTCGCTGAAATCTTCCGGCTGCTGGGACGCGAAGATGATGCCAAGGCCGAATTTCCGTGCCTCTCTGAGGAGTAGATCGATTGGACCACCTTCACGGAACGAGAGGTGATGGGCTTCGTCTAGCACGCAATAAAGGCGCAACTTGCCTTGACCGTGTGACTTCAAATAGAAGAAGAGGTGCCAGAGTAACACCTCAACGATCACTTTCTGGGTTTTGCCCTCCAGGCCCCGGAATTGAAGTATATGAACGTGCTGATCCGGGTCCCCAACAAGGCTCTCCCATGACCAACTGTGATCACTTGAAGTGAAGGAGCTCAGCATGAAAAATGTTGTGAGTCGGGCCGCCACGCCTACTGCATTTTTTGCGTTGGCATAGCTCTTATCCGAAGCGAGGTCATCGAGAGTTTGCTGGAGTCTTGAAAAGCTTGGCGCTTCTTTTTTCCATGACTGGGGAACGCTCGTGAGAATACCGTCTTTTTCGAATGTGAGGAGAATAGCTTCGATCAACACTTTTCGCTGAATGTGACCCAAGTGATACACGGCATCAAAAACGTCGGAGAGCCGCGCAGCCACAGAAGCTGGACCTTTCACATCTTTGGGGAAGATCTGCAAGGGATTGAGCGCTATTCCGTCTTCTCCGATTCGATATTCATGGACCTTGACATATTTTTGAAACACAGCGTCAAGGCTTTCCAACTCGAATCCTTGTCCATAATCAAATATGACGGACGGTATGTGTCGTTGGGCGAGTTCTGCCGTTAAGCACTGCACGGCGTAGGTTTTGCCAGAGCCGCTCTCTCCGACAATCATCATGTGCGGGTTTTGGACTGTGGCAGTGCTCTTCGGACTCCAGTACAGTGCATCCCCATATTCTTTGTCCTTACCGATAAAAACCCCATCATTCTGCTCTTCGTCAGACTCTTCTTGCGCGGGAGCCGAGAACTCAGAAGGAGAAGTCGAATCTGCCGGAGCGCTATATTCTTCGACAAGGGCTGCTGGGCTCAGCTCTGGTATCGCGATGGCGTCAGGCTCGCCTGAATCTTCTACAACCACGGATGACCGGGAGGATTCTGGGGATGGGTTCCGATGAGCGATAATTGCGCTCACCTGCATCTTCTTTAGATTCAGCAGTTGAGCGATTTCAGAGATACCCGTGTGGCTGTTGTACAGTCGCAGGATCTCCTCGGCCACAGTCTCCGTTACTTTCTGAGTCAAGGGGTACCTTTCGGGGAAGCACGGTTACCGTACGGAAACTTACTACGCAAGCTACAATCTCTGCAACAAGATCAGTCTCGTCGGACCGATATTGGTTATTACCCCTTGGGCACGTATGTAGGGGCCTGCTGTCCAAGCTCATGGAACCTGTGAGATGAATGGCGAGAAGGACTAAACTGTGGCGACGGTTCAGAGTTGAGTTATCTTACGCCTGCAACAGCGAGCTGTACTTCCGTCTGCAGTAACAGTCTTTGGTTTGAATGAACCTCCCCACGGTTCAAGGAACCTGGAGCCGCAACTTTGGGCGTACGAATAGTTTCGCCAAAAGAACCATCAATTGACCTCATCAGGATATTGAGTGAGGGGACGTACACCTCTTTTCCGCAGGCGCTCAAGGAATTCGTTTCCAATTCCCATGATGCTTATGCAACCGAAGTTGCCCTGCGTTTTGACGATGATTTTTCAACTTTATCGATCCGAGACAACGGCACCGGGATGAGCTCGGAGGATTTTACCAACGTTTTTGCGAGTATTGCCAGAAGCGGCCGGAGTTCACCATCGGCGAGTGGAGCCGGCCGGTTCGGGAGGGAGAGAATTGGACGATTTGGAATCGGCGCGCTAGCGGTTGTTGGAACCGCAGATCGATTTACCATTCGCTCAGTCAAAGATGGAAGCGGTAAGGGATTTGAGGCATCGATCGACCTCAAGGAACTGAGAGCACATTACGAAAAAGGTGAGGATCTGAAGGACGTGTGGCGCTTCGCAGTGTCCGAATGGGGCGACGAAAAGACTTCCACTCATTTTACGGAAATAACGGTGGAGGGGATCAGGAGCGACATCAGGCGTGTTTTACAACGCAGCGGAAAACAACTAACGGACGCTTTCGAATCGACGGACGAGTTGAGTGGTGTCGAGGAGTTACGCTGGCGCTTGGGGATTATTTGCCCTGTTCGA
>WNFJ01364655.1_pt1 | contig 13825 bp, 12 predicted proteins | sample 5400461 | NCBI WGS metagenome assembly WNFJ01 (sample SAMN13153349, study PRJNA577476) | soil metagenome | isolation source: 115 cm saprolite on Douglas fir-dominated hillslope | place: USA:California | collected 2013-09-17 | reverse complement strand
CGCTACATGATCCGCCTGGCCAAGCAGGATTTCGCCGATGCGGAGCGGCTGCACAAGCTGGCGGCCACGGCTGGCATGACGCCGGAGCAGTTCCGCGAACGCTTTTATTATGTGGTGGCGAATGATCCGTAAATAGCCTTCCTTACGGGATGTAACGCTAGACATCGGCCCACTCGCTTGGTTCGCTGGCGTAGGTTGCCGCAACAAGGAAATCGACAATCTGGGGCAGAGTGGACAATGGACGAAGAAGGAAAAGGCCGGGGGATTACCGACCCGTGCTGAGGTGTTTGGCAAAATGGCGGAGAAGGGTTCTGCGGTCTCCGGAAACGAGAATGCGACCTTCACGCTCGGCCCAGACAAGTACGTCCGAATCCGGGGTTCCCTGGGGAAGATCGGCGGGGTCGCCGACGCGAACAACGTCCAAGGGGTAGGCACCGTGTTGGTTGTGGGAGCTGATCGCCTGCCACAGCTGACCCCGTAATTGCTCATCGACGAGGAAGCTGATTTCCACGGCTCAGGCGCTCTCCGATTGCCGCTTTGCTAGGAGACGACGTTCCAATTCCGCCGAACTCGGCCCCCGCGCTGGCGCGGCCGCTTGGCTCTCGATTTCCGACCGCGTTTCTTCCAGGTAGGGCTCCACTTCTGACTTATTCGCGTTGTAAAACGCAATGACCTTGTCAGCCAGGGCCCTGGGCACAGTCGGGTAGGCGGTTGCAAGCCGATCCGCGGAGTGTCCCTCCTGGTATTCCTTGATCAGGTGATACAGCGTAACGCGGTGCCCGGCCAGAAAGATCTCGCCATATTCGTCGGACCGCAAGAAATCAGGCAGGGTCATGAGTCGTTTCTCCAAAATTTGTAACCCGATTTACCCTACCAGAAAATAGGCGGCAACGGAAGCTAGCACACCCTTATCGGCTGTTAACGAAGAACACGGCAAAATCATGAAGCAGTTGAGCATTGGGAGATTTTCGCCCCACTGTTTTAAGTTCAGCTAGACCAAGCCAAAACTCTTTCCCATCTGTTTTCCTTCTAACATGTGCGCCAATGTCGTCCCCGTGGAACAGCATCCATTCCGAAAATACCCCTTTTTCAATTTCGAGCAACTCAAAATGGTCCTGATACGACGGGCGAATCTTCCTCAAGCGCTCATACTCCGCGCGACTGGCGCCGCCCAGCACATACCGCTCTTCCCAACGAAAGTCCTCGATTCCGGTTACCTCGCAAGGCAACTCAAGCGATCGGAGCATATGCTCATAGAAAGCGCCCAATTGATCTTCAAAGGTGCCCGTCTCGCCGCTGCCAACGATGGCTTCGATTCGTTTCCATTGTGCATCCATTGCTTACCCCAATTCCTAAACGGACAACCAAGGGAGAACCCGATGCCAAGGGGTTGTTCGATTACCTTCTTTTTGTCCCCCAGACCACATCAAACACCAAAGGCTTTTCAGGGTGTTGTTCTCTGAAAAACGCCTGCCACAACAGGTAAATCTCTTCGTCAATCTTGGAGAGCGAGAATTCCTGAAGCGGAGCTTTGATCAAGGGTTTGACTGCCGAAGTATACCAATTTGGATATTTTTTCTTGATCGTCTTCATGACAATGCTGTCAAGCGGGACATGCAGGTGTGGAAGAAGCCGAATGCGGGTCTGATCGTCGGGTTTTCTTGCCCAGTCCACATACACCTTGAAAAAGACGTTGATTGGCTTCTGGCCTTGTCCGTATGACGGCTGCAAATTTCGAGAAGTCCTGAATTTCGCCAGCAGATTGGAGACGCATTCTCTGTGGAGATCGTCAAAATCACCTTGAGAATGAACCTTGGGCAGTTTCTCAACAAGACTGCTCATCATTTTCTGGAACTTGGCCACACCTCCTTTTTCGAGGACGCGACCGATGGACGGGTTGTAACTCATGAATGCCATCACTTCCGTAACGACGGAATTTTCAGAATCCAAAAGTTGTGATACGAAGCTGTCCATTCTTTCCCTAGGGGAACACGTTTTAAACAGATCTTCACGGCAGAAAAAGTCTGACCTTCAGCCGCCCGATCTCCTTGCCGTCGAGAATGAACGGCACGGACTCTTTGGCACCGAAGACGTGCTTGTGGCGATAGTCCGGCTTCTTGGCCGGGCCGGTGGGATCGGTGTAGACTTCGACGCAACGGTCCAGCAGGATGACCATCCAGTAAATGGGAATGGCGGCGCGGGCGTAGGTTGTCTTTTTGACCCCGCGATCGCGAGCCAGGGTCGCATCCGCCACTTCCACGATCAGGCCCACGTCCTTAGGTCGCGGATGCGTATCGTTATTGTCACGACGTTTGCCGCGCACGGCCCCAATGTCCGGTTCGGGCTCACTGTCCGCCGTGATAATTGGTTCCTGACAAATGAGGTGCCATCTCGGCGGCAGCAAGGGGCCCATGGCATCCGATACCAAGCCGGTCGCGACACTGCGCGGGGGTTTCTTGGGCATTTTTTCCACCAGCCAGCCTTTCAGAAGTTCAATCGGATCGTCGTCGTCGAAAACGCCGGCACGGATAATGGCATGATACTGGTCCACGCTGATGCGTTTGATCGGTTCGGCGGGAGGGCATGGCGGCAATAAAACGGTCGAGGCCATGCAATCACCTCTTCATTTACTGTAGCCGCCTGAAGCTCGACCAATCGACGCCATGCCAAAACCCGAACGTGGGATCGATTGGTGAAAGAAGCATAAGGGCGACTGCCGCGGCGGCCCGAAATCTTGTGTCGAATGTGTAACGGCCAAGCCAGACCTGCGTAAATCGGACCTCGCCAGGCGTCTTCACAATCTGCCGCAACCCGTACAGGTGGTCGCCGATGGTGACGGTCCAGTTATGCTCATAACGGAACAAGGGCTGGGCACTAGCGGGAAGCGGCCAAAGCATGATTGTCAGGCACAACAGGCAGCAAGTTTTCCGCATCATGGAAGCCACCAACTAACTCACCAGTTCACTTGCCGGGCCGGCCGCAAGGAACCTGATGGCTCGAAACAACTTCTGCCGGCCATGGTCAAGTCCAACGCCTCGTTCGGCGGCGATCTCACTCGGAACGCCTACCGGCCGGCTCAAGCCCAGAATTTCCACCACGGGCGGGCCGGCGCCGGTGTATCGCCAATCCTCTCTGTACGCGTCTCTTTCTCGACGCGTTCCGCAGCCTCCTCGGCGAAGAGAATGATGGCCGTGGCCTGCTCCTCGGTGACGCCCGCCAAGTCCGCCAACTGGGCTGGCTCCACGAACGTCAGGTCGTCATAGGATAAGAAGCCTTCCTCGATGAACGACTCGACCAGCTCGTCGGTGATACCGGGGATGTGCCGAAACCAGTTCTCGGCGCGCTTGATGACCTCGTTGAGTTCCTCTTGGGTCATAAGCTCGATGTCCCAGCCCACGAGCTTGGAGGCCAAACGAACATTCTCTCCGCGACGGCCAATGGCCCGCGACAATTGGTCCTCTTTGAGTAAAGCGATGGCCCTTCCTAAACGGGGGTATAGGAATAGTTCGTCGATCTGAGCCGGCCCTAGCGCGCGGCGGATTAGAACCTGCAGGGATTCGTCCCAGCGGATGATATCGACCCGTTCGCCACCCAAATCGTCCACTATCTTTGCAATGCGGCTTTCTCCAGGACCGACGCAAGCTCTAACAACGTCCACCTCCGCGTTCGCATGAACAGCCACCTTCGTCCGAAATCCCGCGTCACGCGCGATTGCCATGATTTGCACGACACCGCTGGCGATTTCCGGCACGTAGCGTTCAAACAGCTCCCTAATCTCTTTAACCACGTCGCGCTGCGCAAAGGCGGCTTGGACCTGCTCGGATTGCCGGTGGAGATCCGGGGGCAGGTTGTCGCAGATCGGCCCCTCGCCGGCTTCTACCAACCGCAGTTGGGTTGTTTTGTCGCTGCCCCGATACCGGATGCAGTGAAACTCGGCACAGCGGATTACCCGGAACATCTGTTCCTGCTCCGACGCCGTCTCCGGTTGGCGCTTCACGTAGCAGTGGAGATACCCCTTCGTCGGGTTTTGGTACACGCCGAACAACTCAGGCGCCTCGGACAACGGCACGTCGCACATGGAACAGCAGCCGTCCTCGACGTAGTAGTCGCCAGACACGTTCGCAGGGTGCGGTTTGTGTTCGGCCATCGGAGGCTCCACTGCTTCGCCAAACAGGATCTAATCCGAACTTCTGCATATTCCAGGTTCAATTTCCTCATCCTAGCCGACCAGCGGACGTTTCGCAATCCGTCCCGCCGTGCAAATCCATGACGAATTTATTCCTTTCGCCAACCTGTTTTTTTACGCAAACGCCATCATGTCAGTGAGATATGGCAATCGATATAAGTATTGATGAGATAAAGAGTTGTATTTATTCCTTTCGCCAACGCTTGGAATGCCGGAGGAGTGAAGGTGGCGGCCAGGTGGCCGGCAACTCGTTTTTTTGACGTAACCCGTTATTTCCCTAGGAAATAGTTGACGGCCAAGTTGGCGGCCAAGTGGCCGGCAACTTGGCACCCCAGCGGTCGCCTTCGGCTCCCCGCTAAATTTTCAGTTCGGCGAACTCGGTTTGGAACGCTTTGAGGCCGCGCTGGATGACGCCGATGTCCATGCCGAGGGCGAGCATGCGGCAGCCCATGGCCACACAGCGGCGGGCGTAGGCGACGTTGGGAGGCAGGATGGCCCAGTGGATGCCGTTGGCTTTGGCGGCGCGGGCCACGCGCTCGAAGGCCTGCCATAGCCGCGGATGGTCCCAATCGCCGACCAGGCCCAGCGATTGGCCCAGGTCGGCCGGGCCGATGAACAGAAGGTCCACTTCCTTAATGGCGGCGATCTTGTCCACCTCCTCGACGGCCTCGACGTGCTCGATCTGGATGGCCACGAAGGTGTCGGCATTGGCCCGGCGAAAGTATTCGTCCCTGAGCAAGGTGCCGTAACGGCCATCGACGCCGCTGCCGTTGACCCCGCGCAAACCCAGAGGATAAAACTTCGACCAGCGAACGATTTCCGCGGCCTGGCGGGCATTGCGGACCTGGGCGGCCATGACGCCTCCCGCCCCGGCTTCCAGGGGACGCATGACTGCGGCGTAATCGGTGGCGGTCAAGCGCACGAAGGAATCCAGCCCCACTCCCCGGGCAGCCCGGGCCGCCTCTTCGATTTGCGCGATGGAAATGCCGGCATGCTCCTGGTCCAGCCAGATGGCGTCGTAACCACCCAGGAAACCGGCCATTTCGACGATTTTCGGATGACATAACTGTCCCAGGCCGAACACGCGCACGAGCTTGCCCTGGGCCAGCAGTTCTTTGAGACGCGCACCCATGAAACCTCCGCCAATGTATTAGGCACACTCCGTGTTTCGTTGACCATTCAAACTGCACACGGGGAGAGTGCCTATTACTTGGGTTTATTCTATGGGCTGATTTATCGTTTCGCGCCTGGAAATAATTGGCCAGGCGCGAAACGATAAATCCGGCCAAGTATTTGACAGCAGGCTATTTTTATCCCATGTTTGCCTGGAGCCTTCTACCGGTTGATTCCCGTCCTTCCGGATTGCGCTAGGCCTCTCCTTGCTCAAGACGAATTTTGGTGGTCGGTGTGGAGCGAGGTCCATTACGCTTTCATCGTAAAGGATGCAACATGGTGACAACGGAACTGGGCGCCTGTGAATGGTTTGTCTGGGATTTGCGGCGCAGCAACCTGATCGAGCGCGGCCGGCTTGACCAGGTCATCGGCGATTTCTTGGCCCAGAATTCACGGGCCGAGCCTCCTGCCTTGGCTGATTATCTGGTGGGTCAGGGAATTCTGACTCAATTTCAGGCCGATCGGCTTCTGCAGGGCAAAACGCAAGGTTTTGTGCTGTGCCTGGTTGACGCCCTGGGCTCCGGCAGCATGGGCACGGTCTACAAGGCCCGGTCCAAGACCGATAACAAGTGGTATGCAGTCAAGGTGCTGCCGCGGCGGAGCATGTGGAACGTGCGCATCGCCCGGCGCAAAGTCCGTGCCTTCGAGGCTTGCCGGCATGCCAGCGTTGTCCCCTTTGTGGACGTCGGCACCGCAGGCGGCATGCATTATTTGGCCTGGCCCTACGTGGAAGGGGAATCCGTGGAAAATCTGGTCAAGGAGCAGATCAGGCTCGATCCGGCCTTGACCGCCTTTGTGGCTTTGCAAGTCGCAGAGGGCCTGGATGTTTGCCATCAGCAGGGCTTGTTCCACGGGCTTTTAAAACCCTCGAATTTGCTGGTCGGGGCCGATAAGCAGGTTTTTATCCTCGATTTCGGCATCGGCACCCTCCTGGCCGAGACCGAGGGGGAATCGCTGGTGGACACTATGTCCACCGCCAACTCGGTGACCAGCGGCCTGGATTGCGCCAGCCCGGAAAGCATTATGGACCCGACCAACTTGACTCCCGCCGGCGACCAGTACAGCCTGGGCTGCGTGCTGTATTTTGCCTTAACCGGTCGCTATCCCTTCCCGGACGGCAGCGCGGCGGAAAAGATGATGGCCCACCAGTTCAAGGAGCCGACCCCGCTCGCCGAGTTGAACCCGGAAGTGCCTGGGGATCTGGTGGAAATCGTGGCCCGTCTCATGCAAAAGGCGCCGGAAAACCGTTTCCCAAATACCGCCGAGCTGGTGGAAGCCGTGCGGCCTCTGGCCGCCAAGGCGCAACCGGAGAAACGGGCGCTTCCCCGGTCCAATCAGCACCGGGACAAAGTTCTTTCGCTCCGCCCTGGATCGGGGCCCGAGGCGGTCCCATCCGGCCGCACGTCTCCCTCTTCGCCGACCCCGGCGCCGCGGCCGCCGGCGTCCCTGGGTTCCTTGCCCACGCGCAGCACCCTTCGCGCATCGGCTTCCCCTGCTTCACCACCGCCAATTCCCGAGGCCAAGGAACCACAGGAAAGAGAGATCCCCGGCGGCATGTCGGGCGTCCCCGAAAAAAAAATAGACTGGGATGAACCCCTTGGTCCCCTGGGAGTAACCCTGGGCGCCATTGCCGCTTGCATCCTGGTCTGGGGCCTGGCGGTGGTCCTCAATCTGCTTTGATTCTTGCCACGAGCTTTCCGAGCCTGAGCGCCAGCGATGGCCCCCCTCGCTGGCGCTCGGGCTCGGACGACGCTCCCGAAACACAACTTGCAGCTTTTTCCCGCTACTGGCTACAATACCGTGGATTAATGTTGCGTTCCTCGCTTTTGCGCTTCCGCGCTCCACCGGAATACGGGTGTTCAGTGTCCCAGCCCCCCTCCGCACACGATGCAGGATCCAGACGACGACGCATTGTCGTTCTCGGATCAACCGGGTCGATCGGCACCAGCTGCCTGGATGTCATTGGCCATCTGCCAGACCGCCTTGAGGCGGTCGGCCTGAGCGCCCATACCGGCTGGGAGGTCCTGTTTGCCCAGGCCGAATTGCACCACCCGCGCTGGGTTACAGTAACGGACGCACAAACGCTGCGAAGCCTGGACAAAAGGAGATTGAACGGCACAACCCAACTTTTGCACGGCCTGGACGGCATCAGCGAGATGGTATCGGACCCGGAAGTAGATGTGGTGGTGACGGCCATTGTGGGCGCCGCCGGGCTGACCGGCACCTGGAGCGCCCTGGAAGCCGGCAAGACGGTAGCCGTCGCCAACAAAGAAACCCTGGTCATGGCCGGGCCTCTGGTCATGGACTTTGCCGCCAAAAGGGGGGCGCGCGTTCTGCCCGTGGACAGCGAGCACAGCGCTATCTTTCAGGCCATGCAAGGAGGCAGGCGACACGAGGTCGAGCGCGTGGTCCTGACCGCCAGCGGCGGCCCCTTCCGGGGCCGCAAAGCCGCCGACCTTGCCGACATCACTCCCGAGGAAGCTCTGTGCCATCCCACCTGGCGCATGGGGCCGAAGATCACCGTCGATTCGGCCACCCTCATGAACAAGGCCCTGGAAGTCATCGAGGCCCGCTGGCTCTTCGACCTGGCCCCGGAACAAATCGAGGTCGTCCTTCATCCCGAATCGGTCATTCATTCCTTTGTGGAATTCACGGACGGCTCGGTGCTGGCCCAGCTGTCGCCGCCGGACATGCGCTTGCCCATTCAGTATGCCCTGACTTACCCGGAGCGGGTGGCGGGGCCGGCCCGTCGCTTGGAGTGGAGCGAATTGGGCCAATGGAATTTCGCCCAACCTGACCTGGACACTTTTCCGGCCCTACAATTAGGGTATGAGGTCGCCCGTCAGGGGGGGACTTGCGGCGCGGTGCTGAATGCCGCCAACGAGGAAGCCGTCGGCCGCTTCTTGGCCGGACAGCTGGGCTTCCTCGATATTCCCCGCGCCTGCCGCGATGTGCTTGACAACCATAACTACAGCGCCCGCCCCACCCTGGATGAACTGGGGGCAATCGACCGGTGGGCGCGCGAGGAGGTAGCTCGGTGGATAACCACGAAACCGCAAAAAGCCATTCTGACATGATAACCCCGCCCGAAAATCTGCAGGCACAGCCGGCACCGGAAGCAGAACCCACGGCCGGACAATTCCTGGCCCGCAATAGCCCTCTCCTTGTGGTTGTGGCTGTCCTTTTGGCCGGCGGCCTGTGGTATTTTCAAATTTCCCTGGGAACCGTTGGCAAAGTTGCCATTGGCCTCGGATTAGTGATCTTTATTCACGAGCTGGGGCATTTCCTGGTCGCCAAGTGGTGCGACGTCCACGTGACCACCTTCAGCATCGGCTTCGGGCCGGCCATTCCGGGCTGCAGCTTTCAATGGGGCGAAACCAACTACCGCCTGGCTCTTTTCCCCCTGGGCGGCTACGTGCAGATGGTCGGACAGGTGGACGGCGATGAATCCAGCGACGGCAACGAGGACGACCCCCGTTCCTACCGCAACAAGACCGTCTGGCAGCGCATGGCTATCATCTCCGCCGGCGTGGTCATGAATGTGATCCTGGCGATCATCTGCTTTGTGATCGTCTTCCAGGGCCCGGGCAAGGATCGGGGCGTAACGCTCGTTTCCGCCGTCGATTCGGCATCCCCCGCCTTCAAAAACGGCATTCGCTGGGAAGCCGAAATCCTGAAAATCGGCAATGTCAACAATCCCTATTGGGAAAACCTCGTGGCTGTGGTCATGTCCAGCGAACACGATGAGAAAGTGGATCTTGCCTACAAACGGCCCCAGGACAAGGAATTGACCTTGCTGAAAATCGAACCGATGCTCAGCAAGGGGCAGGATAGCCGCCCCATGATCGGCATGTCGCCGGCCATGCGGGCTGTGCTGGCGGCGCGGCGCGATGTTCCCGCGTCTTTCAAGCATCCCGTTGGGCCCCACACGGTGGCCGCCCAGGTGGAGTCCAAAATACAGTTTGGCGACCGCATCATCGCCACCTCCGATCCGAATGATCCGAGCAAGATGAAGGACCTTCCTAAAGACCCGCGCAAGCCGGACCAGCGGGACTATTTCGAATACCTGCGGCGCATGCAGCTTTTGGCCGGCAAGGATGTCACCTTACGCCTAGAACGCAAAGTGGCGGACAAAGAGACTGAAACCGTGGAGGTCAAGGTGCCTCCTGCCTTCCACTATACTTTTGGGGCCCGCATGCAGATGGGGCAAATCGTGGCGCTCCGCGAGGGCTCGCCAGCCGCCAAGGCGGGCGTTCGTGTTCGCGAAAACGGTCACGAAGGCGATGTCATTTTGGAAGTGGAAGTCCGGGAAGACGATGGCAAAACCATCACCCGGTGGGGCCAGGGCAGTCCTCTCGACCCAGTGCGCTTGCCCTTTGAGCTGAAACAATGGGCGGCCCGGGTGTCCAAGGCGAAGCCCAATCCGAGGCCGGACGATTTTAAAGTCATTCTCCGGGTCGCCACCAATAACAGCCCGCTCCCCAATGAAACCCGCAAGTTGATTTGGGACCAGGATTGGCAGTTTGACCGGGTTTTACCTTTCAATCCCGGCGGCTCACCTCAAGCAATTCCCGAGCTTGGACTTGCTTACCAGGTTTTAACCACCGTAACCTACCCTTCCAAGGAAAAGGGAAATCCCGATGGTTTGATCAAGGACGACGAAATCAAGCGGGTTCGATTTTATCAGCTTAGCGAAGAGGGCGACTGGAAAGCGGGCAAATGGACCGATCTCGACCCCGAGGATTTTGCCTGGGTCTTTTATTCCTTCCAGTTTCCCGGTTATTTCGATGCGCAGAAGATAGCCTTCCAGGTGAAGCGCGACAATAAAGAAATCGAAATCGAAATCGAAGCCCGCAAGGATGTCACCTGGCCTTTGTCCGAACGAGGCTTGATTTTTTCCCGCGACGTCCGCCGTCAGAAAGCGGACAGCTTCTTCGCCGCCGTGGGACTCGGTTTCCAGGACACCTACGACAACATGCGGCAGGTGTACCAGAACCTGCGCGGCATTATTACCCGGCGCATTTCCATCAAGAACCTGGGCGGGCCCATCACCATTGCCCACGTCGCCTACCGCATTGCCGGCTACGACTTCTGGGAATTTATCTTCTTCATCGGCATGATCAGCGTCAACCTGGCGGTGATCAATTTCCTGCCCATCCCGGTCCTGGACGGCGGGCACATGGTGTTCCTGATCTACGAAAAGATCCGCGGCAAACCCGCTTCCGAAGGCGTGCGCGTGGCCACCACCTATGCCGGCCTGGTGCTCATCCTCAGCTTGATGATTTTTGTGATCTACATGGATATTTCGCGGCTGTTCCGCGGATAAGTTCCTGCTGATGAAAGGTTAATACTATCCGGACCGCATCGGTTATGCCCTCCGGCAAGGCAGGCTGCAAGCTCACTTCACGTCAACGGTCACCGGCAGGGCGTGGCTGATCATGTAAGTGCGGCGATCGGCGTCGCGTGTGAGGGGTTGGACTCGGCCGCGCCCGTCGCTGGCGCGAGCTAGTAACGTCACCTTCCCGGCGCGCTTCGGTGTCCAGTTCCATTCCCACAGCCGCCAGGAGAACGGCACCGGTCTACCGAGCAGCCGCGCCGGCGCCCAGGTTTTGCCGCCGTCGCTGCTGACATCGACGCGGGCGACGTCGGCTTCGCCGGCCCAGGCCGCGCCATGGACCCGGTAAGCCCGATTGACCGGCACGACTTCCCCGGCGCTTGGCCGGGCCATCTGCGCCTTCACTTGCATCTCGGTGATCGGCGTCACCACCGCCAGACCGGCGCGACGTTCATAAAAGGAGTAATCAATCGTCTGAAAGTAACCCGCGAATGGCCGATTGGTGACGATGATGCGTTTGAGCCATTTGACGGACGCCATGCCGTACCAGGCGGCGACGACGGCGCGGAGCGGGAAGCCGTGGGCGCTGGGCAGGTCGGCGCCGTTCATGCGGTAGGCGAGGATGACTTCGGGCCGTCGGGCCTTGGCGAGGGGCAAGCTGCTCGCAAAAGCGATGTTGCCGTCCGGTCCACCGGCGGCGGCAACGCTACCCGTATCGGCGCCTTCGAGGACGACATCGACCGCGCCATCGCGCACACCCGCGCGTTCCAGCACGGCGGACAGGGGCACGCCGGTCCACTCGGCATTGCCGACGGCGCCGAGCTGCCAGGCCACCCCGCGCGCCTTGGGCACAAGAAAACCTCGGTTGTTGCCCGCGCATTCCAGCGTCGCGGTCAGTGTCACGCTTCTGAGCTTGCGTAGCTCCTCGTATTCCAAGTCGATGGCCCTCTTGACGGCCCCTTCCACACGCAGTCGCCACGTCTTGAGGTCGAGCCGCGGAACCGCGAAGTGATTGCGGACGTAGAAGCGATCGTTGGGAATGATGAGCCGGTCCAGGGCGGCAAAAGGAAACTCGAGGTTCTGGGGCGCCTTTTCCCGGACGATGAGCGGGGGGATCATCGGCGTGCCGCCGGCCTGCGCGGCCACCGCCGCCCCGCCCAGGAGCCACGGCGCCGTTGTTAGCGCCGTCCTGCCAAGGAATTCCCGCCGATCCACCCCGCCGTTCCACATGAGCTGCTCCTAATAAGATAGCTTGCCATCTGCTTTTTTACGAAATGGATCAGGAGAAGCTATGGGAGCGCATGAGCGCGATAGCGCTACGATAAATCGAGATTCCAGCGGTTTTGACTGGAAACTCCCCCTTCTTTCGTGCATAATTGTTGGATTATTGCCCTCCCTTGAAAGCGTTCAACCATGGCGCCAACCCAACGCAATGTTTCCCGTCTGCCGGGCCCTGGTCTGGGCCGTCGGAAGGGGGTTGCGCCGTGAATACGGATGTGATGCACGATTTCACCGGGACCGATCGCTTCACCATCGTTCGCCGCATCGGCGCCGGCGGCATGGGGATCGTCTATGAGGCCTACGACAAGGAACGGGATGTGCGCGTGGCCCTCAAGACCTTGCCGAAAGTGGATGCGGCGGCCCTGTACCGCTTCAAGCATGAGTTCCGCGCGCTCACGGACGTGGTCCACCCAAACCTGGTCGCGCTCTACCAATTGATATCCGTCGGCGAGCAGTGGTTCTTCACGATGGAATTCGTGAACGGCTGCGACTTCCTGGAATACGTGCGTCCCCAGGCAGTCGCCGCTTCGGAGGGGAAAACAGGGCTCACTTCCAGCCTGAGCACGCCTCAAGGGGAAACGGTCGACTATTTGCACTCTCCTAAGGCTGACAAGGGAATTGGCACGGACCCGCGCCTGCGCAACCCGACCTTCCTGGGGCCGGAACAGCACGATCGCTTGCGCGAGGCGCTGCGGCAATTGGCCGACGGCCTTTGCGCCTTGCACGAAGCCGGCAAGCTGCACCGGGACATCAAGCCCTCCAACGTCTTGGTGACGCCCCAGGGCCGCGTGGTGATCCTCGATTTCGGCCTGGTGACGGAGCTGGAAGAAAGGCCCTTGAACCAGGCCACGGAGCCGGTGATCGCCGGCACCGTTGCCTACATGTCCCCCGAGCAGGCCGCCGGCAAAGCGCTCACCGAGGCCAGCGATTGGTATTGTGTGGGGTCCATGCTATACGAGGTGCTGACCGGCCAGCCGCCCTTCCTCGGCGAACGCCACCAGGTACTCCTGGAAAAATGCAGCCTGGAGCCCCCGAGTCCCAGCGCGCAAGTGGGCGGCATACCACCGGACCTGGATACCTTATGCCGCGACCTGTTGCGCCTGAAACCGGCCGACCGGCCGACGGGTGCGGAGGTACTCCGCCGGCTGGGCGGCATGCAGGCGCGGCAGCCGGCGGTCACCGCACCGCGCGTTTCCCAGGCCAAGATCTTCGTGGGCCGGCAACGCCACCTTGCTTCCCTTGAGGACGCCCTGCGAACCTTGAAGCAACGCCGGCCCGTGGTCATGCACGTCCATGGCCGCTCCGGGGCGGGCAAGAGCTTCCTGGTGCAGCACTTTCTCGAAGGCGTCCTCGACAAGGACGACGTTGTGGTTCTGATTGGCCGATGCTTCGAACAGGAATCCGTCCCCTACAAGGCCCTGGATAGCCTGATCGACTCCTTGACACGCCATCTCAAGCGATTGCCCAAGGCGGATGCGGCAGTGGTGATGCCGCGCGACGTGTTGGCCCTGGCCCGGCTGTTTCCCGTGCTGCGCCGGGTTGAGGCGGTGGCCAACGCCCCGGTGCACGGCGCCTTGATTCCCGACCAGCAGGAATTGCGCCGCCGCGCTTTCGCCGCCTTGCGTGAGCTTTTGGCACGCATGGGCGATCGTCTGCCCTTGATTCTCACCATCGACGACTTGCAGTGGGGCGATGTGGACAGCGCCGCCCTGTTGACCGATTTGCTGCAGCCCCCCGATCCGCCGGTCCTCATGCTGCTGTGCTCGTACCGCAGCGAATATGCCCAGAGTAGCGCGTGCTTGCGTGTTTTGACCCAGGCTCGTGCGGCGGATACGACCCTGGATTGCCGG
>WNFJ01549966.1_pt1 | contig 13827 bp, 13 predicted proteins | sample 5400461 | NCBI WGS metagenome assembly WNFJ01 (sample SAMN13153349, study PRJNA577476) | soil metagenome | isolation source: 115 cm saprolite on Douglas fir-dominated hillslope | place: USA:California | collected 2013-09-17 | reverse complement strand
ATCGCCGCTCAACAAAAGAGCGCCGAGGCTCGCTATGCGGATCTTTTGACGGCGTTGGAGGGACTAGGTCTGGCGCTCGATTCGGTCTGCGGCTTCGTGATCAACGGATAGCAGCCAGTGGACGGCGCTCGTCGCCACCTCTTCCAATTCCTTGAGGCGCCCGGTGCAGAGGTGATCGGAGTCTTTGATCACGAAGAGCTGTCGCGGTCCCGGCACCTGGGCGATCAGCGCTTCGACCTTGGACAGGTCGGCATACTCATCGCGGTCGGCTTGAATGAAAGCGACAGGCTTTCGAAGCTCCTTGATGAAACCGTAGTCGAATAGATCCACCGCCAATCCGGCGGCGAGAACCCTCTCGATCCGCGATTCGGATACGGCGAGTCGAAGCGCAATCCGCGATCCGAACGAAAATCCCGCGATGTAGAGGGGAATCCCCGGATACTTGTCTTGAAGAAAGTCGAGCGCGTGGTGCGCGTCCTCCAACTCGCCGCGCCCCTCGTCATAGCTGCCGGTGGATTTGCCGACCCCCCGGAAATTGAAGCGCAGCGCGGAAACGCCCTGGTCGCGAAAGGCGCGGGCGAGCCGATAGGCGACGTGGTTGTGCATCGTGCCGCCATGCTGTGGATGAGGATGGCAAACCACCGCGGCGGCCCGGGGCGACTCGACGGCCCAGAGGAAGCCTTCGAGCCTCCCGTGGGGGGCCGGGATGTCGACAAATGACATGCCGGCTAGTCGCGGATTTTTGCCCGAAGCGACTTCGAGCGGCTCTGCAGATCCGGGTCGGTGGAGGTCAATTCAATCGCCTTGAGCCGCTGGTCGAGGCTCTTGGGGACCTTGACCTTCAGCTTGCCTTCCTCGTGCATCGATTCCAGCTTGGCGAGCGATTTGTCGACGATGCCCTCTCGCGGGTGGTCGAGGAGCGAATCGAGGAAGTAGGCGTCATCCGGCAGCTCCGGATACTTTTCGATGTACTCGGCCACCCCCGCGACCCAGGCTTTGCGGTCGGGAAGCTCGCGCAGCTGGAGCATCGCCTCCTTTTGCGCCTTGCGCTTGCCGTCGGGATCGAAAGTCTTCGCCAACGCCTCGGGGAGCTCGCCGCCGGTAAAGAGCGCATCGGCGGCGGCCTTGTAGCGCGTGTAGCTGGCGCTGCGCTCGATGCGTTGCTGCGTAGGATCGTCCTGGCGAGAGTGGTACTTGCTCTTGCCGCGCTGGGCGTCGATCTCCCGCCAGCTCTTGTTGCGCTTGCCGGTAAAGCCTCCGCCCTGTGGATCGTCCTTGTCTTTGGCCATTCCCTGGCTCCCTGGTAGGACCTACTCTGTGCGGCGCGCTGCCCAGAGAGCGCGCAGACACCCGGTCACAATCCGCCGCACCTCCGCCGCTTCGTCTGGGGCGAGCGGCGACTCTTCATCCTGCTCGGCCTCGAAAAGTTGCTCATCTGCGTACTCCAGCAGTGCGGCGGGAGCCTGCTCCGCGAACTGCCCTCCTTGATCCAACTCGGAACGCAGCACTGGGCGCGTTCCCGGGGGCCATCCCAGCTCGATCATGCAAAAAAGCTCAAACACCAGCTGTTCGACACAATCGAAACCAGCGTCGGACAGCCCCTGTTCCTCAAGGAATCCCAACAGGCTGTCCTGACGATTCTCGAATGAGTGTTGGAGCCGATTTCTTCCCCTCTTGTCAAGGTCCTCGAGGTGGCGCCAGGCGTTTTCCACGTATTTCCGGTCCGGGCCGTTGGGTGCAAAGGAACCCGGCGCCGGGTGCGGGGGCGGCTTCTGGTCAGAAGCTTGGGGTGCGTGGAGGGCAATGGACCGGTCAGACTGCAACAGGTCCCAGAGCCCGAGCAGATTCTGGAAGAGCTGCTTCGCGACCGCGGGATCTGGAAAGCGCGGCTCACCTTTGAACAGCTTGGGGATGACTTCACCCACGGACCGGCGCTGGCTGTACCCTTCGCGCAACACCTCGAGAGCTTCGGTGGCGCTCAAGCTGCTGCCGGATGCCTGAAGCAAGGCCTCGAGAGCTTCAGCTCCCTCGAATTGGTGGACGAAGACTGGAGCGGACCTCGGACGGGGCATGAGTCCTACCTTATCGCTCGCGCGGCCCGGACCGGGATGGCTGCTGCTTTTGGCGTTGTGTTGCTGCAGACACTTCGAGACAGGGCAACCGGGCGCTTCCTTGCGGTCCCGCTCCCCGCCTCCCATGATGGACGCACTCGCCTTCCGTTTCCGAGCTCGACAAACATCCCAAGAATTGACGGAGAAAACCGATGCTTTGGACTATTACGGTCATCCTCCTCGTCCTTTGGGCCCTGGGACTGGTGAGCTCGTACACGATCGGCGGATTTATCCATGTGCTGCTCGTCGTCGCGGTCATCCTGGTGCTCATCCGGATCATCCAGGGACGCCGGCGTCGTTGCGAAATTTCCACGGTTCCACGGCAGGATCGGGCGATCGATGCTACGATCGTCTGGCCTCTCGCAAGGAAGAGCCGAATGCCGCCGGTCGAGCGTAAAAATCCCCCCGTGGTACCGCCAGACCGTCCACGAATCACCCACGAGCCGGATCGAACGGGGCAGTGGACACCGGACTTTCCGGACAACGATTGGTTAGGTTTCAACAATATGGGCGGCGGGCGCGTTCCCCCTGATTTTCAGTGGAGGAGCAACCCCAAAGAGCGGCAGGAAAAGGAGTCAGCGGGCTAGACCGCGCTCAAACTCTCGCAGATGTGATTGATGAATGCGGCGGGCGGGTTAGCTTGGGGGCATGACCAAACAGACCGTGCTGAGGTTTCCTCTGCTGCTTGGATTGCTCGCCGCGCTCGCCTGCAACAAACCCCCGCCCGAGAAGGCCGCCCCACCCCCCGAGCGCTCCGAGGCGAACACCGCCCCGGTCGAGAAGCCGGTGGAAAAGGCGCCACTGGCGCCGAGCCCGATTGAATCCAAGGCGCTGGCTTCGCTTCCGTCGTTCGCGCCGCTGGTGGATGCGGTGAAGGCCGCGGTGATCAATGTCGAGGTCCGGGCGGTCACCCACGAGCCGCGCCAGGTTTCCGGTCCCCGTTCACCGTTCGATTTCTTCGACCGGTTCTTTGGTCAACCTGGGCGCAATAGACCTCCGCCGCGCGACCAGGTTCGCGCCGGACTTGGCTCCGGTTTCATCATCGATCCCGCCGGGATCGCCCTCACCAACAACCACGTCGTGCAAGACGCGATCTCCATTCGAGTACGACTCAACGACGGCCGTAGCTTTGACGCTGAAGTACTCGGGCGCGATCCGCCCACCGACGTGGCGGTGATCAAGTTCAAAGGCGAGACGAAAGATCTGCCGCTCGTTCAGCTGGGCGACTCAGACGCGCTGCACGTAGGTGATTGGGTGGTCGCTATCGGCAATCCTTTTGGGCTGGCCTCCAGCGTCAGCGCGGGGATCATTTCAGCGAAGGATCGCGTGATCGGCGCGGGCCCGTACGACGACTTCTTGCAAACGGACGCGGCGATAAACCCCGGGAATTCGGGGGGCCCCTTGTTCAACATCCGGGGCGAAGTGATCGGGATAAACACCGCGATCGTTGCCGAAGGGAGTGGGATTGGATTCGCGGTTCCCTCGAATTTAGCAAAGGCTCTGCTGCCCCAGCTGAAGAAGGATGGACGCGTCACGCGCGGATGGTTGGGCGTCGGCGCTCAACCCTTGACGCCCGATTTGGCCAAGGCGCTCGGCGTCCCCGTCCACGATGGCGCGGTGATTACCGAGGTCACCGATGGAGGTCCTGCGCAGAAAGCTGGATTGAAACCGGACGATGTGATCGTCGCCGTGGATGGGCAGCCGGCAGTCTCCGCCAGCGCGCTGACCCGCGCGGTCGCACTCAAACCTCCAGGCACGGCGGTGCAGCTGACCATTTACCGGGGCAACAAGAAGGAGGAAGTCAAGGTCGTCCTCGGAACCAGACCCGACCTGGAAGGCCTGAACGGGGTGGGCGGCTCCAATGGGCCCGGGGCGGACGAAAAACGCCAATCGATGATCGGGCTGGTGGTTCAGGACGTGGATGCGTCCCTCGCGCGGGCGCGAAACCTACCCCCGCAGGGCGCGCTGGTGGCCGATGTCGTGCCGGGCTCTCTGGCGGAGGCGGCTGGGCTTGCCCCGGGAATGGTGATCGTGGAAGCGGGGGGAAGCCCGATCAAGAGCGCCGCGGATTTGAAGAAGGCGATTCGCGAAGCAAAGCCGGGATCGGTTCTGCTGCTCCGGGTGGAGGTTCAGGGATCCAAGCTCCTGTTCGCCCTGAACATCCCGAAGTGAGATCGCTCGGGCGCGGCGGTTTCTTTATCGCGCCGCCCGAAACCACCCGCGCTTGAATGCTTTGATCGCCGCAAACGCGATCAGCACCGCGACCTCGAGCGAGAGGAGCACCGCCAGGATCGCTGGGGTGAGCAGGCCCCGGGAGTGCGATTGCCAACCGAAGAGGAGCAGCATCGCCGAAGCCCAGAGCGCGAAGGGGTTGTGCTCCTTCTTCAGGGCGCGGGCCCAGTCGAACGTCGATCGGAGCCTGCCGGCGTTCACTGCCGCGAGCCGTGGAAGCCAACGCGGAACGCTCGATGCATATTCTTCGAAGCGTTGGCCATACTTCTGCCGCAAAAAGGTCTCCTCCGCCCGGATGATGAAGAAATACTCCACCGAAAAGAAACCGAGGCCGATCGCATAGGCCCACGGGTTGTTGGCAACGAGCAAGAGCCCAGCGCAGATTCCCAGATTTCCCAGGTAGAGGGGATTGCGAACGTACGCGTAGGGACCGCGCGTGTTGAGCGCAGATGCTTCCAACGCGTAGCCTTGCCCGCTGGTGCCCTCAGGAACCTGGCCGAGCGTGAAAAAACGCAGAGACTCCCCCGCCAGCGCGAAGATAACGCCCAATATTTTCAGAGCTCCATCGACCGCTTCACCGCCCAACCCAGGAGATGCCGCCGCTCCGGCAACCACCCAGAGAAGCAGCGCGATGACCGGCGCCGGCAACCACCCGCGCCAGCGGAACACCCTTTGGCCGATGGCGCTGACGCGAGATGAGCTGATCACCGCGACACCGCCTATCATGGCATTTCGCCCTGCCGCAAAAGCGCCGCGTAGCGTCCACCCGCGGCGACGAGCTGGTCGTGGGTGCCGGTTTCGACGATCGCGCCCCGCTCCAGGACGTAAATGACCTCCGCGTTTCGGACTGTGGCGAGGCGATGAGCGATGACGATGCTCGTCCTGCCGCGCATCAATTCGGCCAGCCCAGCCTGGACCTCGCGTTCGGCGCCAGCATCCAGCGCGCTCGTGGGCTCATCGAGGAGAAGCAGCGAGGGCTGCCTGAGGAACACCCGGGCGATCGCGATCCGCTGGCGCTGACCTCCGGACATCATCGCGCCGCGCTCGCCAACCTCCTCTTCAAGGCCTTGAGGAAAGGCCCGCACGAAATCCTCGGCGTGGGCCTGCGCCAGCGCGGCCCAGAGCTCCCCGTCGCTCGCTTCCGGGCGTCCGAACAACAAGTTGTGGCGCACCGTTCCGGAGAACAACACCGGCTCCTGGGGAACCCACGCGATTTGAGCCCTCAGCGAGGAAGGACGGAACGACGAGAGGTCCGCACCATCCCATTTCACCTCTCCGGCGCTCGGCTGGAGGAATCGAAGCAGGACAGAGAAGAGGGTCGTCTTGCCCGCCCCCGAGGCACCGACGAGGGCAACGCGGGAACCTACCGGAACGCGGAATGACACTCCCCGCAGCGCTTCCTGGATTCCATCATGCGAGGCCCGCACCTTCTCGAAACTGAGCGCCTCTTTCAGAGGAGCGGCCGCAGGACCTTCCTCGGGCGCCGATCCCCGATCCGCAATCTCGAACAGCCGCTCGGCCGAGACGAGCCCCTGCGCCGCCGAGGAGAAGGTCCCGCTCAATGACTTCATCGGTTGATACATGAGCAGCGCAGCCGCCACAAAAGAGAGCAGTTTCGCGGCCAGGTCCGGTTCCACGGATACCGCGCGTGTGCCCACGCCGATCACCAGGGCAACGCCGAGGATTCCCAGCAGCTCAAGGGTTGGAGTGAAGATCCCGCGAATCAACAGGGAGCGCCGCATTGCGGCCAGGTAGTCCATTTGCGCCCGGTCGAACTGAGCCAGGTTTCTGGCAAACGCGCGGTAGGCCTGGACGATGGGAAGGTTCTGCAGTTGCTCGGCGAGAAGCTCGGTCAGCCTTCCAAGTCTCCCTTGCGTTTGCACGGTGATCTTCCGAAGCGCGCGGGCGAAGCGGGCGACTGCGAAGGCGGCGAGCGGGAGCAGCAGAAAGGCAACGACAAACAGCCGGGCGTCGATCGCCAGGCAGACGATCAAGAGCGCGGCGATCTGGAGCAGGTCCTTCACATAGGAAGCCAGCCCCTGGGTGACGGCGAACTCCACCTGCCCGACATCCGAGGTAAAGCGCGAGAGGAGCTCGCCCGAATGTCGCTCTTCGAAAAATCGGGGCGGGAGCTGGAGAAGCCGCCCATATAGATCGCACCGTAGCGTGGAAATCATCTTTTGCCCGGCGCTTTGCATCAGGCCGTTCTGGAGGAATTGAGCGACGGCTTTGAACGCGGCGATGCCAACCAGCAACGCAGGCACCGCGAAATCCCTTCGGTCGAGCGCTCTGCCAGCGACCTGGGCCGGCGTCTGCGTCAAGACCGCCTTGAGCAGCGGCCCTACCAAATAGGCGTACAGTGCACCCGCGGCGGCCGATGCGGTGGCCGCGACGACGGCGAAAGCGATGGTGAGGCGATGGGGCCGGGCGTAACCGAGCAACCGACGGTAGACCCATCTCCGAGCGAGCGGATGAGCAGCGGCGTCGCTGTTCATCTTCGACATCCCAGTCTGTGGTATCTCGCGCACTCGCGTGGGGTGGCCTTTCGACCGCCGGTCCACTTCCCGCCCGATTGCGGGCCCGGCGGCGTGGGTTATAGTTCTTAAATGGCAGCAGCGGGGCAGAAGCGAGATTACTACGAGGTCCTGGGCGTCGCGCGCGAGGTCAGCGCTCAGGAGCTGAAGAGCGCCTACCGCAAGATCGCCCTCCAGTTCCACCCCGATCGAAATCCCGGAGACAAAGAAGCCGAGGAGAAGTTCAAGGAGGCGTCCGAGGCTTACGAAGTCCTCTCCACCCCGGAGAAGCGGGCCAAGTACGACCGATTTGGCCACTCCGAAAACCTCTACGACGGTTTCGGGGGGTTTTCGGGCACCGCGATCAACGACATCTTCGGAGATATTTTCGGCGAGATTTTCGGCGGAGCTCGGCGCCCCGGCGGCCGGAACCGCGGCACCGACCTTCGCTACAACCTGGAAATCACCTTCGAGGAAGCCGCATTCGGCTCGGAAGTGCAGGTCAAGATTCCCAAACCCAAGCGCTGCGAAGTTTGCACCGGGACCGGTTCAAAAAGCGGAACTCCGCGCCGGTGCCCCACGTGCGGGGGGACGGGGGAACTTCGATTCACCCAGGGATTCTTCTCGGTTTCGCGGCCGTGCAACCAGTGCGGAGGAGCCGGCCAGGTGATCTCGGATCCGTGTGCGCGGTGCGGAGGAGCGGGAAGTTACCAGGCAGAATCGCAGCTCAAGGTGAAGATACCCGCGGGCGTCGACACTGGAACGCGCGTGCGCCTGTCCGGCGAAGGAGCGCCGGGAGAGCACGGAGGGGCGACCGGTGACTTGTACGTGGTGGTGCACGTCAAGGAGCACCCGATTTTTGTCCGCGAAGACACCGAGGTGCTTTGCGAGGTGCCGATCTCCTTTACCCAGGCAGCTCTCGGATCGCACATCGACGTGCCAACGCTGGATGGCAAGGTGAAGATGAAGATTCCTCCCGGGACGCAGAGTGGGAAGGTGTTCCGCTTGAAAGGCAAAGGCATCCCTCGGTTGCAGGGCACCGGCCGCGGCGATCAACATGTCCGGGTGGCGATCGAGACCCCCACCGAGCTGAACCGCGAGCAGCGGGAGCTCCTGGAGAGATTTGCGGCCATCTCCAATGAGGAGACTCATCCCCAGTCGAAGAGCTTTTTCGAGAAGGTTCGCGAGCTGTTCGGCTAAAGATCCGATCGCGATGCCGACCCTCCAGCCGCCGACCCGACTTCGTCTCCTCTTTTGCCTGGCCGCGCTTTCCGTGGCGAGCGGTTGCGCGCGATCTTCCGAAGGCGTCAGCGGCGAGCGGGAAAAGCCACGCTACGAGCCGAAGAAGGACCCGGCAGCGGACGAGGCGCTGAAAAAAGCGGAGGCGATCGCCCAGGTAAATCAAAAGCCAAAGGCGATCGAAGCCTACCTGAACGTATCCAAGGCGTACGCCGAGACGACCGCGGCTCAGGAGGCGCTCTATCGCGCGGGGGTGTTGTCCTTCGAGTCCGGCGACTACGTCAATGCGCGAAAAGCCTTCAACCAGCTGCTCTACGAAAACCCGCTCTTCGACAAGGCGCAGGACGCGAAGCTCAAGCTTGGGCTGGCTGCCCTCGAGGTGCACGCTTATCGGGACGCCTACCAGACGCTTTCCTCGGTGGCGCCCCGGTTACCCGCCGAGAGCGCCAAACTGGCGCTGGAGGGCGCCGAGCGCGCGGCCGAGGGGGCCCAGCTGTACGGCGATTCTCTGCGGATAGCGCTCAAGCTGCTCGACGATGCAAAAACGCCGCAGGAACAGCAGATAGCGCTCGACCGCGTCACTTCGCTCGTCGAAGGAAAGGCCGGTTTCACCGAAATCGTCGAAGCGGCGCAGACCGTGCCCACGTCCAGCCTGGCCTGGCCGATCCTCACCTTCAAGCTTGGAAGGATCTACTACCACCTGCGGGATTGGACCCATCTGGAAGAGAGCCTGCAGAGCTTCCTGCGCCAGGCGCCGCAGCATCCGTTCGCGCAGCAGGCGCAGGAGCTGCTCTCGCGGGCGCGGCGGCGCACTGAGGCCAAACCGAAAGTAGTCGGGGTCATTCTCCCCTTAAGCGGTCAGTACAAACTGTATGGCGAGGCGGTGATGCGCGGAATCCGACTCGCCCTGCAGGGAAGCGAGGTGGAACTGGTGGTCAAGGATAGCCACGGCGATCCGGCGGTGGCAGGCAAGGCGGTCGAGGAATTGGCGTTCGACGACGCAGCGATTGGGATTCTCGGTCCGCTGTTGCCAGATGAATCGAGGCGCGCGGCCCTGGTGGGCGACGAGCTTGGGGTTCCCATCCTGACCTTGACGCGCGCGGAGAAAATCACCGAGCTCGGGTCCCATGTTTTCCGGAACATGCTGACCGACGCCGCCCAGGCCGAGGCTTTGGCCCAGTACGCGACGAAAGTACTGGGGTACAAAAGCTTCGCCGTCCTCTATCCGAACATGCCCTACGGGATCGATCTGGCCAACCAATTCTGGGATCGGGTGGTGGAGCACGGCGGCCAGATTCGCGGCGCCGAGCGTTACGCTTCCGACCAGAAAACCTTCACCGCGGAAGTGAAGAAGCTGGTGGGTCGCTACTACCTCGACGATCGCAGCGACTATCTCGAAAAGGCGAAGGAGATCACTTCCAGCACGCTGGATTCGTTCCGCAGGCGTAAGGCTTTGGAGAAGCTGCGCGCGTCCTTGACTCCGGTGGTGGATTTCGAAGCCCTGTTCATTCCCGAGGACTGGTCGACGGTCGGACTGATCGCGCCGGCTCTGGCGGTGGAGGATGTGATCACCAATGCCTGCGATCCGAAGGATCTGGAAAAAATCCGAAAGACGACCGGACGCGAGGATCTGCAGACGGTGACCTTGCTCGGCTCCGCCCAGTGGGGCTCGAAGAAGGGGCGCAACGGGATTCCGGAACTGGTCGAGCGCGGTGGAAAGTTCGTCATGTGCTCCGTCTATGTCGAGGGTTTTTTCGTCGATTCGAGCCGGCCGGCCACGCAGAAGTTTGTGAGCAAGTACGCCGCCACGTACAAGGAAGAGGCACCGCCGACCCTGTTGGAAGCGACGGGGTTTGATTCAGCCGGGATTGTTCGCAAGACGATCGAATCGTCTGGCCGAAGAACGCGGAGCGAATTCCGGGACCACCTTTCTGCCACGAAGAATTTCGACGGGGCGACCGGGCGCACCACCTTCAACGATCATCGAGAAGCGGAAAAGCCGCTCTTTTTCCTCACCATCGAAAAAGATGGGGTCCGCGAGATTTCGTCCACCGATCGGCCGCAGGGATAGTCTCGGCGGGCGAAGCACACCCTTCGAAGGTGGTTGCCTTCAACCGCCCGCGGCCGCGCTCACCTTCGCAGGCTCGAGCGGAACGACTTCATGGAACCGCGAATAGTCTACTCGGCGGTTCCCGTTGGGTAGGAGGGAGATCAAATCCGCGAACCTTGCATTAAAGATGACTTCCTCCGCGAGATAGGAGTGCCGGGCGTGGATCGTCTGTGACAGGGTTTGATCGATCCCGGTCAGCGTCACCACGATTTCGCAATCCGTCCCCTTGAGCGATTCGGGGGTCACGCCGTACAGGGGGCTCTCCCGGGTCAGCGGATGGAGCGCCGTCCAGGAGAGGACGAACGTCGGGGAGCGACTGCGAACCAGGTGGAGATCGTGGATCTTCCGGAGGGTTTCCCCTTCCAACGTGGTTTCGGTGCGCAGCAGCACCACCCCGAGTTGAGCCTCGGCGATGTAGTTGGCGCGCTCGTTGGCCACGCGGAACATCAGCGTCGGAACCCCGTCCCGAGGAGCAATCACCGCCACCCGGGTGAAAATCACCCGAGCCCTCGGCCGGGAGAACTTGGCGAAGACCAGACCCGTCGCCACCGCGAGCCCGACGAGGCCGACCAGCGACTCAAGCGTCACCAGCACGTTGCCGGCAAGATTCTTCGGGCTCATGATTCCGTAGCCGATCGTCCCCATNAGAAGAAGGCGTCGGAGAACGAGCCCGGGCGCGCACCGGCGATACCGTCGGTCAGGACGTACGCCACGGCGAACAACAGATTTGCCAGAATAAAGCCGAGCGAGATCACACCGATCACGTTCCACCAGGAAGCGCCAATCAGGTGGTGGAAGAGATCGCGAGCAGTGATTGGGTTGGCGCCGACGATTTCGACCCCTCCCTGGCCGCCGGGCGAATACAGCTTCCGCTTAGGGTTGCGGGTCGAGCCGCGGCGCGCCATCGATCACCCTCGGATCGCCGCCGAAGCGATTCCCGGGACCTTTAACCAGCTCGGGTCCATCTCGAAATCCACCAATCGGCGGGCCACCTGGAGCAACGTCCGATGGCCGGGAAACCAGGGGGCGATCGGAAAGCTCTTCAGCGGCGCGCGCATCACGCACTTTTGGATGCCTTCGAGCATGAGGCTGTTGTGCACCCAACCGCGTCCGCTCTGGATGTCCTCCAAGCTTGCATTCGGGTAGGCGCCCCAGGGGCAGCTTCCCACCGCAAACACCGCCGAGGCCCAGGTGTTCAGCGCAACCGTCCCATACTCCAGCTCGTCGATCGCCTTTTCCAGCGCCTGCTGTACCGCCGGGTCTTTGAGAGTCCGGGGATGGACGATGATCGTGGCGCAGAGCGTTCCCCAGACTCTTCCGTTGATGAATTTTACCGCCTCAGTCAGGAAGCTGACCGGATCAGTGCCGGGGAGGCCAGTCTCGGAGAGGATCGAGCACCAGGGCTCATCGCGGTAGATCGGATCTTCTGAGCGCTCGGGATCGACATCGGTAATGAAGGCGTAGGGGAGCTCGCCAGGCTTTGGATTCCCAACCAGCCGCAATCCGTTTCTGCCTTCGGTGAATCGTTTCCAGCGTTGTTCGGCGCCCGGGTAATACGCCTTGCGCAGAGCGGCCTTCTTCAGGCTCTTGTCGATTGCCTCGATGAATTGCGGGCGCCCAGGCCAAGACCTGGGCGTCACCAGCAACTTGGCGGAGGTGCAATTGAACGAAGCATTGTTCGACACCATCCCGGCGACGTTGGCCGCCTGAAAGCGAAGCTCGTCCTGCTCGTAGGGGCCGGGCACGACGATGACCGGCGTGATGTTTCCTAATTCGGAAGTGATCCGCTTCGCGAGGAGTGGCTCGTTGCGGCGCTTGCGCGCTTCGCGTTCCGGACCGGGCGGTCCCCAGACCATGATGTCGTGCGTCTTGTCAGAACCCGTGATGTGGACCTCGTCTACCAGGCGATGGTTGACCAGGTATTCGCCAACCTCGGCGCCGCCGTAGACAACGGCGAAAAATCCCTTCTCGATCGCGGCCCGGAAGGCCCGCTCGAGCAATGGGCCAAGGTACGCATTGACCGGATTCATTTTGAGAATGCAGGCCTTCCCCTCGACGAACATCTTGTAGGCCACGTCGGTCGGCGGAATCGAGTTCACGTTTCCGGCGCCAAGGACGACGCACACCTCTCCGTCGTGCGGTTTGCGGTAGAAAGAGGCCTGGTGCTCGCGGAGATTCTCCTCGGTGATACCGGCTTCCAGATAGACCTCGGCGGTGTGCTTTGCGAGCAAAGTGGCATCAAGCGCATTCGACGGATAGACCTGGATCGCGAGGCGACCGTCGGGCAGCTTTCGGATCCACGAGCGTTCGATTCGCGGCACGCCCTCGCGGCCAATGGCTTTGAGCGCCTCCTGGATCAGCCTGAGACTGCGCAGCACGATCACCGGACCGGCGAGCCACTCTTCTCCGGCAACGGGGCTCGTCGGGTCGATGCCTTTGGCCTCGCAAGCGGCGGCCACGCTCTCTTCAGCAATGAGCCGATAGGACTCCCGCATCTCATCCACCAGGCGGATCCGATCGCGAACGGTGAGTCGCACGAAGGCATGACTGCCGTCCTTCACCCGAGCGATGAGCTCATCGAGCTTCCGCGTGGCGGTAGGAAGCGGTGCTTGAATCGCCATGGGGCCTCCGGGTGAAACCGAACGGGCGGCACCATATCGCTTCTTTCGGGCAGTTGGGACCGGCTGTGAAGGCGGGGGTCGGACAAGCTTAGGGCGGTGGGACGACCAGGTCGCCGGTATCCTCGCCCTCGAACTCCCGGGCGAGTACCTCAGCTGGCCGGGGAGGGCCGAGGGCAGTTCGCCTTGGCTGAGTACCGCGATCCGGCGAGAGAACGAGAATGAGTTGTCCACCCTCGTGGTCCCCCGCGTGCTGAAAGAGGGAGCCCTCGCGTCCCAAGGTCAAGGTCGTGCTCGCCAGCCCCGAGATCTCAACCTTGACCGTGGCGGTTCCACCCTTCATGTCTTCGAGGCGCAAAGTCGCAGTTCTCAGGTTCGGCAGCTGTTTACGCACGAGCGCCAATTTCTCCGAGGACAAGCGCCGGTACGAGCTGAAGGCGAAGCCTTTCTGGCTGAACTGGTTCTTCATCCGCACCAGCCCCGGCGGATCGATGGTGTTTCCCTGATTGGAGGCGAGAATGACTTCGGCGGTAACGCGGACCTTCGGCTCGGCGGCAAACGACACTGCCGAGGTCAACAGAACCACCGCACCGATTGCGCGACTTCTTCCCCCCGGCTTTCTCACAGCTCGCCTCCACGCGGACGATCCTGATTAATCTTCGTCTGCGGCTGATCCGGACGCGCTTCCTTGCCGACGTCCTCCAACTGGAAGCCCTGGCCAGGTTGCGTACCCTCTATCACGTGCTTGTGGCTGACCAGCCAGATGATCGCGTTGCCGCGCTCCCCGGACATCACCACTGGAGCCACGTGCGCTTCCGGATCCGTGCTCACCGCTTGTACGGCCATTCTCTCGCTCGCGTAGCCATCCGGGGTTCCACCCCGCAGAAGTACCGCGGCGAAAACCGCCATCGCGGCCGTAGCACCCACCAAGGAAACCATCCCCCCGCGGCGGTAGGTGAACAGCTCGCTTAGCGATACGCCCCAACGCTCGAGCAAAGGCGGTC
>WNFJ01151012.1_pt1 | contig 13827 bp, 15 predicted proteins | sample 5400461 | NCBI WGS metagenome assembly WNFJ01 (sample SAMN13153349, study PRJNA577476) | soil metagenome | isolation source: 115 cm saprolite on Douglas fir-dominated hillslope | place: USA:California | collected 2013-09-17 | reverse complement strand
AAGGCGTTCACGATGTTGAGCGGGCTGGCGGTGACGTGCCCGCGGGCGAACAGGAAGCCGTCGAAGATGAGCAGGATCACGATCTCGCTGATCAGCCCGACCGCGAGGACCCAGCTGGAGATCCGGACGTCGAAGTAGGTGAGGATGGTGATGATCAGGACCATGCCGAGGGCCAGCCACGGCCAGCTGATGTTCACCCCGTACGCGTTCAGCTTCAGGCTGAGGAAGTAGGCGAAGCCCCCGGCCAGCGACGCCTCGAACACCGAGTACGCGACCACGGAACCGTATCCGGTGCCGATGCCGATCTCCCGGCCGAGCCCGTGGCTGATGTAGGAGTAGAAACCGCCGGCCGTGGTCTTCTTCCTGGCCATTGCGACGTACCCGACCGAGAAGATGGTCAGCACGATCGTGGCGAAGATGAAGGCGGCCGGGGCACCGACGCCCTCACCGTAGCCCACGACGATGGGCGTGTTGAACAGCATGGCCGAGATCGGGGCCGACCCGGTCACAGTCAGGAAGAGGACGCCGCCCAGCCCGACCGCGTGCTTGCGGAGCTTGGCTACATCCGGGCGCTGTGAGACGTCATAGTCCTCAGCCGGCTGGGCCGCTTCGGCGACGCGGGGAACTTCGGGGACTTGGGGATGACCCATAGGTACACCTCCGGCGCATTTGCGGGGAGCGTAGCAGCCGATCAGATTCATGATCAAGAGTTCTGGTTGAGCAAATTGTCCGAAACACAACCGCTTGACAGTTAACGGTCAGTTCGATACTCCTTTGGTTAGCCGAACGGGCCATATGGTTCCCGGCGGCATGGAGGTGACCGTGGCCGAGGAATTGATCGCCGCCCCTCCGAGCCTGGGACGGAGGCGAACGTGGCCGAGGAGCTGATCGCCTTCGCCTCTAAAGGGGAAATGCTGGCGAAGTCCAAGCAGTTCTGGAACCCGGACAAGACCCAGTTCTGGATCGACTCCGGCGTCCCGCTGGTCATCGACCGGCGAGAGGGCTACTTCATCTACGACGTCGAGGGCAAGCGCCTCATCGACGTGCACCTCAACGGCGGCACCTACAACCTGGGCCATCGCAATCCCGAGGTGGTCGCCGCGGTGACCGCGGCCATGCAGCGTTTTGACATCGGCAACCACCATTTCCCCTCGCTGGCCAGGACCGCGCTGGCGGAGGCGCTCGTCACGACCGCGCCCGGCCCGAGCGGGGGGCCAGGGGGGTACGGGGGGGTGGCTCCCCCCCGTGAGCGGGGGGTTCCGGGGGGTCGTCCCCCCGGGCCAGCACTATCCAAGGTGATGTACGGCAGCGGCGGCGGGGAAGCCATCGACATCGCGCTCAAGAGCGCGCGGCACGCCACGAAGAGGCGCGGCATCGTCTCGGTGGCCAAGGCGTATCACGGGCACACCGGGCTGGCCGTGGCCACCGGCGACGAGCGGTTCGCCACCCTGTTCCTCTCCGATCGGCCCGATGAGTTCAGCCACGTGCCCTTCAACGACCTGGACGCGAGGCCGCGCTGCGCGGCCGCGACGTGGCGGCGGTGATCATGGAGACGATCCCGGCCACCTACGGCTTCCCGCTGCCCGCGCCGGGCTACCTGGCCGGCGTCAAGCGGCTGTGCGAACGCTACGGCGCGCTCTACATCGCGGACGAAGTGCAGACCGGGCTGATGCGCACCGGGGAGCTCTGGGCGATCAGCAAGCACGGCGTTGCGCCGGACATCCTGGTCTCCGGCAAGGGCATCTCCGGTGGCATGTACCCGATCAGCGTGGTGCTGGCGACCGACGCCGCCGCGGGCTGGCTGACCGAGGACGGCTTCGCGCACATGTCTACCTTCGGCGGCGCCGAGCTGGGCTGCGTGGCCGCGCTCAAGACGCTTGAGATCACCTGCCGGCCAGAGGTCAGGTCGATGGTGCACTACATCGCGGACGTGTTCACCACGGGACTGGCGCGGATCCAGGCGCGGTACCCCGACTGGTTCACCGGCGTCCGGCAGGACGGGCTGGTCATGGGCCTGGAGTTCGGCCACTCGCAGGGCGCCAAGTTCGTGATGAAGCGGCTGTACGAGAACGGGGTGTGGGCGATCTTCTCGACGCTGGACCCCAGCGTGCTGCAGTACAAGCCGGGCATCCTGCTCACCCCGGCGCTGTGCGAGGAATTGCTCGAGCGGACCGAGGTGGCCATCGCCAGGGCACGCGACGACACGGCCGGAGGGGCGCGGAAGTGAGCGACCCGCAGATCAACGTCGCCGAGCTGCTCGCCGACCCGGCCGGCGTGCCGCGCGCCCGGGCCATGCTGCAGCGCGCGGAGTGGGCCGCCCGCGCCTTCGCCAGGTACGACAAGGGCTCCGTGGACGCGATCGTGCGGGCCACCGCCGCGGCGGCCGCGGCCAAGGCCCGCGAGTACGCCGAGTGGGCGGTGCGGGAAACCGGGTTCGGGGTGGTGGAGCACAAGGTGCTCAAGAACATCGCGTGCAGCACCGGGATCGCGGACTACTACGCGGGCCACGACTACGTGACGCCGAGGGTCGATGCCGCGGCGAAGATCGTCGAGGTACCCCGCCCGGCCGGCGTGGTGCTAGCGCTGACCCCGTCGACCAACCCGGTCGCGACCGTGTTCTTCAAGTCGCTGCTCGCGCTGATGACCCGCAGCGTGGTCGTGCTGAGCCCGCATCCGCTGGCCAAGGAGTGCTGCGCCGACGCCGCTCGCACCCTGGCCGCGGCGGCGGTCGGGGCCGGCGCGCCCGATGGCGTCATCCAGGTGGTAGACGAGCCTTCGGTGCCGCTGATCGACGCGCTGATGACCGACGAGCGCACCAGCGTCATCGTGGCGACCGGCGGCGTGCCGGTCGTGCGCGCCGCCTATAGCTCAGGCACGCCGGCCATCGGCGTGGGGCCGGGTAACGTGCCCGTGCTCGTCGACGCGACCGCCGACCTGGCCCGGGCGGCGCGGCGGATCGTGGACAGCAAGAGCTTCGACAACTCGATCCTGTGCACCAGCGAGTCGGTGCTGATCGTGGAAGAGCAGGCCGCGACCGCCCTGCTGCGGCAGCTGAATCGGGCTGGCGCCTACCTGCTCGAGCCCTCCGAACGGGATCGGGTCTCCCGGCTGCTGTTCCCCGACGGCCGGTTCGACATCGGTTTGGTAGGCAAGGACGCGAGCTGGATCGCGGCCCGGGCGGGCCTGCGGGTACCGAACCGCACCCGCGTGCTGCTCGCGCCGTTCGACCTGGTCGTACCCGAGGAGCCGCTGGCGCACGAGAAGCTCTGCCCGGTCCTCGGCCTGGTCCGGGTGCCGTCCGCGCGACGCGGGATAGACGCCGCGCGCGCGGTATTGCGGCTGTCTGGCCGTGGCCACTCGGCGGCCATCCACAGCTCGGACCCGCGGGTGATCATGGAGTACGGCGCCGCGGTCGAGGTGCTGCGGGTCGCCGTCAACGTCGGCAGCAGCCTGGGCAGCGCGGGCCTGCAGACGAACCTGGCGCCGTCGATGACGATCGGCACCGGCTTCTTCGGCCGCTCGTCGGCGGCGGAGAACCTGCACCCCAGCCACCTGGTGCAGTGGACCCGGCTCGCGTACAACAGCGATCCGGCCGAGCCGTTCGGCGACTTCACCAGCCTGAACCCGTCAGCCCCTTCAATCCCCTGGCAGGCGCCGGCCGGGCCGGTTCCCCCGTACCCGGTCGCCTCTAACCAGCGCGAGGGCGGCACGCGGACTCAAGATGGCGGCCCGCAGAGTGTCACCACGGCTCGTTCGGTAAAGAATGCTCGTGTTTATCCGGAAAATTCTCGTGTTTATCCGGAAAATTACCGTCAGCTTGACGTCGCGGCTCTGCGGGAAGAGATCCGGCGGCTGGTCATCGAAGAACTCTCCCAGCTGGCCGGAGGCTGACCGTGGCCGAACTGCGCTCGTGCATCTTCCTGTCCAGGCTGCAGCCGCAGACCATGTGCTACCTGGGCACATGGATCCGCGGTTCGCTGCCGCGCAGCCACGTCGCCGCGCAGGTCATCGAGGTGGCGCCGGGGCTGGACATCGAGCCGCTCACCGACGTGGCGGTCAAGCACGCGGACGTGCGGGCCGGGATCCTGCTGGTCGAACGGCAGTTCGGCTACCTGGAGATACACGGCGGGACCGACGAGGTGCAGGCCGCGGCCTCGGCGGTGCTCGGCGCGCTCGGCGCGACCGCCAGGGACGCCACCCGGCCTGAGGTCCTCGCGTCGAAGATCATCACCATGCTCGATCCGCAGCAGGCGTTCCTGGTCAACCGGAACAAGATCGGCTCGATGGCGCTGGCCGGGGAATCGTTGTTCGTGCTGGAAATGCAACCGGCCTCCTACGCGATCCTGGCGGCCAACGAGGCCGAGAAGGCGGCCAGGATCAAGCTGGTCGATTACCGGATGATCGGCGCCACCGGGCGGCTGTACCTATCCGGATCTGAGGCGGATGTGCGGCAAGCGGCCGGGGCCGCGGAAGACGCCCTGCGGAGTCTGACGCGAGCGGGGAACAGAGCGTGAGCGAGCCGAAGGGGCGCGGCGTTGCCTGGACTGAGGAGCGAGGAACGAGCGAGCCGAAGGGGCGCGGCATTGCCTGGACTGAGGAGCGAGGAACGAGCGACGAGGGAAGGCAATGCCAGTGAAGGGGGATGGGGAGGTGGGTGGGGCCCCGGAGGCGAGCGGGGAGCAGAGCGTGAACGACTTCGATGAGCTCCGCGCGCTAGTGCGCGAGGTTATCCGAGACGTGCTACCAAAAGAACTTGCGGTTCGCGAAACGGTTAACCTTTCGACGGACGACGATCTGGCGGCATTCGTGGCCCGGCTGATCGACTTGGACCCTGGGCAGCGGGAGGAGCTGCGATCCGGCCGGAAACGGTTCCGGCTCGCCACTCCTGCGGCCTCCGCGGTCCCTGCGGCCTCTGCGGTCCCTTTGGCACCATCGGCTTGGTCGGCGTCATCCCAGAAGGCCGCAAACGGTTCGACCGGCTCGCCCGTGCACCGCATCGAGCGCGGGGCCGTGACCGAGGCGGTGGTCAACCAGGCGGCGCGGGCCGGGGAGCGGCTCGTGCTCGGGCGCGGTGCCGTGCTCACGCCGCTGGCCAGGGACCGGGCCAGGGCCAGCGGCGTCGAGATCGAGAAGGAGCGCTGATGCTGACCGCAACGGTGATGGGGAGCGTCTGGGCTACGCGCCGCCTGGCTGAGCTGCCCAGCGGCGCCTTCCTCGAGGTGGAGGTCGAAGGCACTGGCCAGCGGCTCACCGCCTTTGACGTGCTCGGCTGCGGGGCGGGGGAGCGCGTGCTCGTCACCCAGGGGTCGGTCGCGGCCGCCTGGTTCGCCGGCCAGCCGCCCCCCCTCGACGCGCTGATCATCGGCTCCATCGACCCGAAGGGCCCGGAGCCTGAAGCGTCTGCAAGGCCTGAGAACGAAGAAAGCGAGAGTCAGTGATGGCGGATAACGCGATCGGTTTGATCGAGACCAAGGGGTACGTGGCCGCGCTCGCGGCGGGGGACGCCATGGTCAAGGCGGCGAATGTGACGATCGTCGGCCGAGAGCAGGTAGGCGACGGGCTGGTCTCGGTGACGATCGTCGGGGATGTCGGCGCGGTGAAGGCGGCCACCGAAGCCGGCGCGGAGACGGCCTCGACCGTCGGCGAGCTCGTCTCGGTGCACGTGATACCGCGGCCCCATCCCGAACTCGCCAGGCACTTCAAGATCAGCGGTGACTAACCCGAAAGACGCCGCATACCCGCGCGGCCCAAGAACGGCTGAGCTACGGGTTTATCTCCTGGCCCGCGGCTACCCGCCGTTCGCCGGGCAGCACGCGCTCATCGTCGAGGTGGCGCCCGCGCTCGCGATCGAGCGGGTCACCGACCTGGCGCTGCGCGCGGTCCCCGCCGTTGAGCCGGGCATCCTGTTCGTCGAGCGCCAGTTCGGGGTGCTCGAGGTGCACGGCCGGGACCTTGACGACGTGCGCCGGGCCGGCCAGGCGATCCTGGACGGGCTCGGTGCCGACGAGAAGGACCAGTTGCGGCCGCGGATTCTGTTCTGCGATGTGATCGAGGACGTGACCGACGCCCACGCGATCATCATCAACAGGAACCGGGCCGGCTCCATGATCATCCCCGGCGACACGCTGGGCGTCAGCGAGGTCACGCCGGCTCTGTTCGCCGCCGTCGCGGCCAACGAGGCGGAGCGGGCGGCGCCGGGCGTGACGCTGGTCGACGTGTCGATGATCGGCGCGGCCGGGCGGATCTACCTGAGCGGGCCCGCTGCCGACGTGCGCCGCGCGCAGCGGGAGATCACCGAGGTGCTCTCCGCCGTGGCCGGGCGGGACCAGTAGCCATGGGCGAGGACGACCGGCCCGGTGGCGGGCACCAGCCCGGTGGCGGGCATGAGCTGTCGGCCGGCGGGGACGTCATGGACCGGGTGCGGAGGTGCGCTGCAGACGCGCTGCGCGCGTACGGCTGTCACCCCGGCGCGGCCGTCGAGTTGCTCAACGTCTCGGAGAACGCGACCTTCCTCGTGTCTGACCCCGATGCCGGGCCTTCGGTGCTGCGCGTGCACAGGCTCGGCTATCACACCGAGCGGGAGATCGCGTCCGAGCTGGCCTGGATGGACGCGCTGCGCGCGGAAGCCGGAGTGCGCACGCCGCGGGTGCTCCCGGCCACCGACGGGCGGCGGATCGTGACGGTGGCCGAGCCCGGTGGCGCGGCTGTCCGGCACTGCGTACGCTTCGAGTTCCTCCCCGGCACCGAACCGGGCTCGGAATCAGGGCTCGAACCAAGCTCGGAACCGGGCGGAGAACCCGGCCTGACGCACAGCCATTTCGCCGAGCTCGGCGAGATCACCGCGCGGATGCACCGGCACGCCCGGGAGTGGTCCCGGCCGGCCTGGTTCACCCGGTTCCACTGGGACTTCGCCGCTGCGTTCGGCCCTGAGGCCCGCTGGGGGCGCTGGCAGGACGGCATTGGCGTCGGCCCGGCCGAACGGCAGGTGCTGGCCCGGCTAGACGACGCGCTGCGGGCCCGGCTGAAGGCTTTCGGCCAGGGCCCAGCCCGCTACGGCCTGGTGCACGCGGACACCCGGCTGGCCAACCTGCTCGTGCACGACGGATCGGTCAGCGTCATCGACTTCGACGACTCCGGGTTCAGCTGGTACCTGTACGACCTGGGCACCGCGGTGAGTTTCTTCGAGCATTCGCCCGAGGTACCCGCGCTGGTGGAGAGCTGGCTGGACGGGTACTGCCGGGTCGGCGAGCTGTCCGCCGAGGACCAGGCGGAGATCTGGACGTTCATCCTGTTCCGCCGGCTGCTCCTGGTCGCCTGGATCGGTTCGCACCGGGGCGTGGACATCGCCGCCGAGCTCGGCGCCGGGTATACGCAAGGTAGCTGTGACCTTGCGGAGTCATATCTAAGCAAACAGTGAATGGCTGGATACGGAGAGCCAGATAGGGAAGGACTGCCATGTTCACATCGATCGCCGGCCGCGCCGTGGTAGTGACCGGCGGCACCCGCGGGATCGGCAAGGGGATCGCCAGTGTGTTCGCCCGCAACGGCGCCCGGGTGCTCATCACGGGGCGGGACTCCGATACTGCTCGCGCCGCCGCCGACGAGCTCAGCGCCCAGGCCTTCGCCGCCGAAAAGCCGGGTGACGTTTCCTTCGTGCTGGCCGACGTGGCCAGCCGGGAGGACTGTCGGCGGATGGCCGCGGTCGCGCAGGAGCGGCTGGGCGGCATCGACGTGCTGTGCGCCAACGCCGGGATCTTCCCGGAACGCCGGCTCGCGGACCTGACCGAGGACGATCTCGACCAGGTGCTCGGCACCAACCTGAAAGGCGCCGTCCTCACGGTCCAGGCGTGCATGCCCGCCCTGGCGAGTTCGGGCCGCGGCCGGGTCATCCTCACCTCGTCCATCACCGGGCCGATCACCGGCTTCCCCGGCTGGACGCACTACGGCGCGAGCAAGGCCGGCCAGCTGGGCTTCATGCGCACCGCCGCGATCGAGCTGGCGCCGGAGGGCATCACCGTCAACGCGGTACTGCCAGGCAACATCGCCACCGAAGGGCTCGCCGACCTCGGCGATGATTACGCGAGCGGGATGACCGCCGCGATACCGATGCGCAGGCTGGGCACGGTCGACGAGGTCGGCTACGCGGCCCTGTTCCTCGCGACAGACGAGGCGGCCTACATCACCGGCCAGACGATCGTGGTGGATGGCGGACAGGTGCTGCCCGAGTCGCCCGAGGCCATGGCGGCGAGCTGATGAGCGCAGGGCCGATCAGCGCAGGGCCGATCAGCGCAGACCCGGCGAGCGCAGAGCCGGCGAGCGCAGGGCCGGCGAGCGCAGGGCTAGGGGACGCAGAGCCGGCGAGCGCAGAGCCGGCGGGCCCGCCGGCTACGGGGCGGACGCCGGAGGAGGTCAGGCGCGCGCTGGCCGAGCAGATCGGCAGCGGGCAGCTGCGCCCCGGGCAGCGGCTGGGGGCCGAGCGCGCGCTCGCGGCGGAACTCGGGGTCAGCCGGGCTACGCTCCGCCAGGCGCTCGCCGTGCTCGAGGAAGGCGGCGTGGTCCGCCGGGTGCCCGGCCGCGGCGGGGGCACGTTCGTCGCCAAGGGCAAGATCGAGCGGGACCTGTCCCGCATCGTCGGGGTGCCCGCGCTGTTGCGCAGCCAGGGTGTGGTGGCCGGGACGCGGGTGCTCAGCGCGCGGCTGGCCGAGGCGGATGACGTCGCCGCGCAGGCGCTGCGCGCCCGTCCCGGTGAGCTCGTCGTGGACCTGGTCCGCATCAGGCTCGCGGACGGCAGCCCGTTCTCCCTCGAGCACGCGAAGTTCCCGGCCAAGCGCTTCCCCGGCCTGCTTGAGCTGCCGCTCGGCGGTTCGGTCTACGAGCTGATCGAGGAGCATTTCGGCGCGGAACCCACCGAAGCCACCGAACGGATCGAGGTCGTTCTCGCCTCGGCCGATGAGTCGGCGATCCTCGACATTGAGCCAGGAGCACCGCTGATGGCCATCACCAGGACCACCACCGACGCCGACGGCGAGCCGATCGAGTTCTCCCGCGACCTATTCCGCGCCGACCGCACGCGCATCGTCGTCCGCACCGAGGGGGGCAGCGCCCGCGCCGTGTCCGGCCGCGCCCGCGTCGTCGAGCTGCGCGCCCAGGCGGCGGGATGACCCCCGGGGGGATTCCGGGGGGTCGCCCCCCCGGGGAAACACAGCCCGTCGGCCGGATCAGGTTCATGGACCGGCAGCGGGTCAACCTGGACGGCTTCGCGATCGAGGACGCCGAGCTCGGGCTGACCGCGCTCCGCTCGCCGCACGATCCCGAGCCTGGCCTGGTGGTCGCGGACGGACGGGTGACCGAGCTAGACGGGGTGCCTGAGGCAGAGTTCGACTCGATCGACACCTACATCGCCCGGCACGGGCTTGACCTGAGCGTGGCCGGCGAGGCGATGGGCCTCTCTGACGTCGCGTTCGCCCGCCTCCTCGTCGACCCCGCCGTGCCGAGGCACGAGATCATCAGGCTGAGCGCGGGTGCCACCCCGGCCAAGCTCGCCCGCGTGCTGGCCCTGCTCCGGCCGCCCGAACTCGGCATGGCCATGACCAAACTGCGCGCCAGGCGCACGCCGAGCAATCAGGCCCACGTCACCAACCGGCTGGACGATCCGCTGCTGCTCGCGGCGGACGCGGCCACGGCGGCGGCGTTCGGCTTCCGCGAGATCGAGACGACCGTCCCCGTGCTCGGCGACGCGCCGAGCAACGCCGTGGCCTGCCTGATCGGGGCCGCCTTCGGCGCCGACGGAGTGCTCATCCAGTGCTCGGTCGAGGAGGCCACCGAACTCGAGCTCGGCATGCGCGGCCTCACCTCGTACGCGGAGACCGTCTCGCTGTACGGTACCGAGCAGGTCTTCACCGACGGCGATGACACGCCGTGGTCCAAGGCCTTCCTTACCTCCGCGTACGCCTCCCGCGGCATGAAGATGCGGGTGTCGTCGGGGGCGGGCGCCGAGGTCCTGATGGCAGGCGCGCAGGGCAAGTCGATGCTGTACCTCGAGGCCCGCTGCGTGGCGCTGGCCCGGGCGATCGGCGCCCAGGGCGTGCAGAACGGCGGCATCGACGGCGCCAGCGTCGCCGCTGCGGTGCCGTCCGGGCTGCGCGAGCTGATGGCCGAGAACGTCATGGTGATGATGCGCAACCTGGAGTCCTGCTCGGGCAACGACGCGCTGATGAGCGAGTCCGACATGCGCCGCACGTCCCGCACGCTGCCGATCGTGCTGGCCGGCTCGGACTTCGTGTTCAGCGGGTTCGGGTCGATCCAGCGTTACGACAACATGTTCGGCCCGAGCAACTTCAACGCCGAGGACATCGACGATTTCCTGGCCATGCAGCGGGACTGGGGGATCGACGGGGGATTGCGGACGGTGCCGGCCGCGCGGATCGGTGAGCTGCGCCGCGAGGCCGCCCAGGCGTGCCGCGCCGTGTACGCCCACCTCGGCCTGGCCGACTTCACCGACGAGCACGTGGACCTGGCCGTGGACGCGGCCGGGTCGAAGGACCTCGGGGAAACCGACACCCTCGCCGTTCTCGGCGCGGCCCACGCCATCCGCCAGCGCGGGCTGACGGTGGTGGACATCGTGGCCGCCCTGGACGAATGCGGCTATTTCGATTTGGCCGAACGAACGGTGGCATTTGTCCGCGCGAGGCTGTCTGGTGACTATCTGCAGACGTCCGCCATCTTCAACGAGCAGCTCCAGGTGCTATCCCTGGTCACCGACCCGAACGACTACGCCGGTCCCGGCACCGGATACGAGCCTTCCCCGGAACGCCAGCGCGAGATCGACGCGATCCGGCAGGCACGGGGGGTGGCTGACCTGCGGGCGGTGCAGGCCCGCTCCGCGGTCCCGCTGCTCGCCCCGGCCGGCCCGGCGCGGGCCGGGCAAGGTCCCCGTGACGTCGTCATCGGCGTCTCGCCCGCCGTCGGGCGCGATGTGTGGCGGTGCCTGTCCGGGCTGAGCGTGCCGGACGTGCTGCGCGAGATGCTGGCCGGGCTCGAGGAGGAAGGCTGCGCCGGCCGCGTGGTCCGGTTCAACGACACGGTGGACCTGGGCCGGATCGGCCTGGCCGCCGCCCGGCTGGCCGGCTCGGGCATCGGCATCGGCCTGCAGGGCAAGGGCACCGCGCTGATCCACCGGCGCGACTTGGCCCCGCTGGCGAACCTGGAGCTGTACTCGGTGGCGCCCTCGGTGACGCCCGAGCTGTACCGGCTGCTCGGTGCGAACGCCGCGCGGCACGCCAAGGGAGCGACGCCCGACCCGGCCCGCAATCCGTACTCGGACGAGGCGATCGAGGCCCGCTACCACACCACGGTGATCGCCCTGATGGAACTGGAACGCCGCCGGATGATTCCCGGCGCGCCCCCCGAAGAGCTGTCACTGGAGGGACTGAAGTGACCCGATACAACCGGTTCCAGCCTCCAGCGCCCCAGCTTCACCCGTTGGGACCCGCGCTGCGGGCCTTCCGGCACCACACCGATGTTCCATCGATGTGGTCAGGACAACACCAATGCTCCATCGGTGTGGTTGGCTGACATGGCTGAGATTACTGAAGTGACTGGCGGGGCCGATGTGGGCGGCATCCGGGCGCTGTCCGGCAGGCCGGTGGAGAGCCTAACCGTGGCGGCGGTGCGGGCGGGCGAGATCGGCGTGGCGGACCTGCGGATTCACCCGGACACGCTGGAGCGGCAGGGCGCGGTCGCGGAGGAACACGGAAACCCGCAGCTGGCGGAGAACCTGCGCCGCGCCGCCGAGCTGACCCGGCTGCCCGACGAGGAGATCCTGGCCGTCTACGAGGCTCTGCGGCCCGCCCGGTCCACTCCGGCGCAGCTGACCGCCCTGGCGGCATCGCTCGCCGCCCGTGGGCTGCCGCGCTGCGCCGAGCTCGTGACCGAGGCCGCCGACGTCTATGCCCGCCGGGGGCTGTCCGGGTGACCGGGACCCTCGTGAGCGGCGGATGCGCCGGGCCTGAACGGAGGTCCGCGGCGTGACGGTGATCGCTGGAGTCGACGTCGGCAACGCGACGACCGAGGTCGTGCTGGTGTCCGGCGGCAAGATCCTCGGCGCGGGACGGATGCCGATCCGCGGCCGGAAGGGGTCAGCCGACTCGCTGCGCGGCGCCGCGGCGCCCGTCCGCCGGGTGGAACGCCAGCTGGGGGTGCACGGTCGGCAAGGCCAGGATCGCGCCGCTGCGCGCGGTCGAGACCGCGGTGATGATCGTGCCTGAGGTGGCCCCGCCCGACGGCCGGCTACGGGTACTGGCCGCTGGCGTGCCCACCCCCGGTGGCAGCGGAGCCTGCGTCGGCCCGCCCCGTTCCGCCCTCGCCGATTCAGGGCCCTCCCGTTCGGCGGCAGTGGCGGTGGTGCCTTCCGGCCTGCGCTACGACGAAGCCGCCGCCCGGCTGCGGGCCCTGCTGGCGGCCGGGACGCGGATCGGTGCCGTCCTCGTCGCGGGCGACGAGGGCGTGCTGGTGGCCAATCGGCTGCCCGGCGAGCTGCCGGTCGTCGACCAGGTCGACGCCGACGCGGCGGCCGCGTGCCAGTTGCTGGCGGTCGAGGGGAACTGCTCGGCGTGATCGCGCGTTCGCTACCACCACCTTCTTCGGGGACGACGAACGAGCCGTGTTCGGCGTCCGGGTCTGGACCGCGGTCCGCCGGCGCTAAGCCTGCGGCCACTCCTTCGCGACTACGGTCAGGACGTCGTAGGTGGCCACCGGCTTGTGGTCCTATGTCCGCAGAGTTTAACGTCCATGAGGCTGGGGCTATCGTGCCGTGCTTACTGACCCACCACAGTTCGATACCGCAGGACCTGAGAGACTGCCCTTTGCCTAAGTAGAGCGCGCGGTACATCGGGAAGGTCCAGTTTGCGACCATAAACATGCTGCTAGATTCTGGAAATAAGTTGCTAGTTTTTCGATGCGAGTGTAGTGTGAGCGACACGCTCTGGATCTCGGCCGCTGAGGGCGGCTAGCTACCCGGGGCTACCGGAGGAGCCCAGGCCTGCTGGCGTGGCGAGCGCTCCGTTCGTTCTATGGGAAGGATCTGCTTTGAATGACTGAAGTCCCGACTATGGAGGAAGTCCTCAGGGATGCCCCGAAGAACTGGGGCAAGTGGGGGGATGAGGATGAGGTTGGCGCGCTGAACTACCTCACCGCGGAGGAAGTCTTCCGCGGGGTACGTCAGATCAAGTCCGGCACCGTGTTTACGCTGCAGCGGCTGATCGGCGATCCCAAGGGCGACCCGGTTTGGCCTGGGCGGACGCCGGCGGAGAAGACGATGATCTTGGACGAGTCCTCGTGGGACGGCGACGGCGCTCCGCAGTTCCCTGGTGGCCTGCACTACGCAGACGACAAGATCAGCGCGTTTCTCCAGGGCTCGACGCAGTACGACGCGCTTGGCCACGTCTGGTACGGCGGCCAGCTCTGGAATGGGTACGACGCGCGCACCACGGTCGGCGGACTGGCCAAGGCCAGCGTGGCTCCGATCGCGGAGCGCGGTGTTGTCGGACGGGGCATCCTGCTCGACATGGCCCGCTTCCGCGGCAAGGAGAACCTCGACAAGGCCGAGACCTTCACCCACGAGGACCTGGTGGCGTGCGCTGAGGCCCAGGGCGTCAAGATCGAGAAGCGCGACATCCTGATCATCCGAACGAACTTCCTAAAGCTCTTCTTCGACCAGGGCGAGAAGTTCTACGAGGGCTTCTGCGAACCCGGCCTGGCCTACAGTCCCGAGCTCGTGCAGTGGTTCCAGGACATGGAGATCCCGAACCTCGTCACCGACACCATCGC
>WNFJ01038883.1_pt2 | contig 13827 bp, 11 predicted proteins | sample 5400461 | NCBI WGS metagenome assembly WNFJ01 (sample SAMN13153349, study PRJNA577476) | soil metagenome | isolation source: 115 cm saprolite on Douglas fir-dominated hillslope | place: USA:California | collected 2013-09-17 | reverse complement strand
GAAGCCGCCCACGTCGCGGCGCCGATCGGCGCACAAGGTCTCAACCTCGGCTTGCGCGACGCTGCGACCATCAGCGAGCTTGTTGTCGCCGCCCGTCGCGAGGGGCAGGACCTTGCGGATACCATCGATCACTATGATCGCATGCGCCGCGCCGACACCACGAGCCGCATGTTGGCAGTCGATCTCCTCAATCGCAGCCTGCTTTCGGATTTCCTGCCGCTGCAAGGGGCGCGCGCCGCCGGTCTTTTTCTCATCGAGCGGATCGCGCCGCTGCGTCGGGCCGTCATGCGCGAGGGGGTGTCGCCATGGGCCTCTCAGCCCAGCCTCATGCGCGGACAGGAATTGTAGGGCTACAATCTTTGCCTGGGTTCGAGTCCGAACAGCGCCTGGCCCGCGGATTCGAAATTCGACAGATGCGCCTGCCCCTGCGCCAGCAGAGTATGCAAATCGCGGAACCGCCGTTCAAACGCGCTGCCTTCGAAAATTGCCGTTGTGCCGGCGGCACGATAGGCGAAATTCACCACCTTTCGGGCGGCCTCCATCGCTCCAGTGATAGCCACGCGCAGTTGCGCACGCTTTTCGAGCGAAAGGGCACCCGATGTCGCCGAACTCACCCAAACCTCCCGCAGCATCTGCAGGAGAAAGGCTCGCGCTGAGCGCAGCTGACCGGTCGCCCGCGCGACGCCCGCTTGGATCACCGCATTATCGCGCAGCAAGGTAGCCGAGCCCAGCCCTCCGCCGGGCTTCTTGGTTTGCGCCAACTGCATGAACGCCGCGAGGCTCGAGCGAGCGATGCCGAGCGCCACGCCGGAAAAGCCGACGCCGTAGAGAGTGAGCATCGGAATATTGTAGAGCGGCCCGGTCTCGCGACGGTCAGCGGCCGAGTCGCGCCACGTGGTGTATTCCTCTGGAACGAACAGATCGGCGACCTCGTAATCATTGCTGGCCGTGCCCCGCAGTCCCAGTACGTGCCAGGTGTCTTGGATCTGCGCTTGCTCGCGCCGGAACAGCATGGTGCGGTTGATCGGATTGCCCCCTGCATCGCGGCGCGGCTTATCGGGGGCTTCGAAAACCGTCGAATGCCCGCCCATCCAGGTGGCGTTGGCGCTTCCGCTGGCAAATCGCCATCTGCCCGTCACGCGATAACCACCCTCGACCACGACTGCCTTCGCAAGGCTTGCAGGCGGCCCCCAAGCAAGCAGCGCGTCGGAAGCGCCAAAGACCTCGCGTGCAATTTTCGGGTCCAGAAATCCGGCGGCATGCGAGCTCGCAGCCGCCTGTGCAAGACACCAGGCCGGGCTCGCATCAGCCGCCGCGAGCGTCTCGACGACCTGGTTGAAAGTGACGAGATCGACGCTGCTGCCATCCAGCGAGACCGGTAGCAACACGTGGAACAGCCGAGCAGCATGCATGGCCGACAGGACATCGGCCGGAATCTTCCGCTCCATCTCGGTGCGGCTGGCGGCGGCCTCGAGCAATGGCGCAAGGGCCGTCGCCCGTGTGAGCCAATCGTGCGTGTCCTTGGTCAACAAATCACCCGAGCTCTGCTCACGTCTCTAGCACAGGAAAGCGGCAGAGAGTTGCACTGGCGTTGAGACTTTCCCTCGATTAGCCTTCCGCAGTGCCGTTCGCGTAGGATGCACGGATGCGTGCAGCATCGGTCATACGGCTGATCAGAGTCGCTCTTTTGGCGCTGGCTGCGCTGTTGCCGTCAGATGCCGCCCGCGCGCAGGAGACTTACCCGGACCGACCGGTGCGCATCGTCGTTCCTTACCCTGCGGGCGGAGGAACGGATACGCTCGCGCGGTTGCTGGCCGACCAGCTCAGCCGCCAATGGGGCCAGCCGATAATCGTGGAGAATGTCGGCGGCGCAGCGGGGAATATCGGCGCGGCCGAAGTCGCGCGGGCAAAACCCGACGGCTATACGCTGCTCCTGACCTCGCCTGGCCCGATCGCGACCAACGGCTTTCTCTACAAAGAAATGGGATACGACCCTGCGCGCTGGATTCCCATCGCGCTCCTCGCGACCGGTCCATACGTGCTGGTGTTGCGCAAGAGCTTGGAGGTGTCCACCGTTGCGGACCTGATCGCGCGCGCCAAGGCCGACCCGGGCAAAATCACGTCCGCAACTCCGGGTATCGGCTCGGTAGGACACCTGTCGACGGTCCAGCTTGAAATGGTCGCCGGTATCAAAACGATGCAGATCCCATATCGGGGCTTAAGTCAGGCCATCAATGACATCATCGCCGGCCATGTGGACATGATGTTCGATACGCCCACGACTTCGCTTGCGCTACATCGCGACGGCAAAGTCAAAATTGTGGCGGTCGGAACGACGGAGCGCGTGCGCGAGTTGCCGGACATTCCAACCATTGCGGAATCCGGTTTGCCGGGCTATCGCGCGGTCACCTGGTACGCCATGGTCGCCCCGCCGCACACGCCCGCAGCGTTGGCGGACAGGATCAATCGTGACGTCGTCGATATTCTCGCGCGGCCCGATACTGCCGAAAAAGTGCGCGGCATTCAGATGGAGCCCGTCACTAAGAGCCGCGTGGAAGCAGCGCAGTTCTTTCTCGAAGAAACGCAGCTCTGGGGCAAGGTGATCAGGCAAGCCAATATCCCTCTGCAGTAACGCGGATTGATGCCCGATAAGTCCGGACGCGAGCTGTCCGCCTCGCACCAGATGGCCTGCCGTTGTCTGTCAAAAGGAGCTTGGCGAAGCCGGCCCTAGCTCATTCCTAGCTCATACGGTAGCAGGACGCGTGATTGAAACGGGAATTTGACCGCATGAAGCTCCCGCGCAATTTCTTCAAGCCGCTGGCACTCGGCGCGCCAACGCCGCTGCGTGAGCTGCCGATCAGGCTCGAGCGGATGATTCATTTCGTGCCTCCGCACATCGAGAAGTTGCGCGCCAAGGTGCCGGAGCTGATCGCAGAGGTCGACGTGATACTCGGCAACCTCGAAGACGCTATTCCTGCCGACGCCAAGCAGGAGGCGCGCGCAGGTTTCATCGCGCTGGCCAAAGCGAACGAGTTCGGCGCAACTGGGCTATGGACGCGCATCAATGCACTCAACTCGCCTTGGATGCTCGACGATATGACCGAGATCGTGGGCGCCGTGGGAGAGAAGCTCGACGTCATCATGCTGCCCAAAGTCGAAGGGCCGTGGGACATCCATTACCTCGACCAACTCCTGGCCCAACTTGAAGCTAAGCACTCGGTCAAGAGACCGATCCTGATTCACGCCATTCTGGAGACGGCCGAGGGCGTCGACAATGTTGCCGACATCGCGGTCGCCTCGCCCCGCATGCACGGCATTAGCCTCGGCCCAGCGGATCTTGCCGCCTCGCGCGCGATGAAGACGACGCGCGTTGGCGGCGGTCACCCGCAATACAGAGTGCTTGCCGACGCTACCACTGGCGGCGAACCGCGCGCTGCGTTTCAGCAGGATCTATGGCACTACACCTTGGCCAAGATGGTCGATGCCTGCGCTGCGGCGGGCATCAAGCCATTTTACGGTCCATTCGGCGACTTCAACGATCAAGAAGCGTGCGAGGCCCAATTCCGCAACGCCTTCATCATGGGCTGCGTCGGGGCTTGGACGTTGCACCCAACCCAGGTGCCGATCGCGAAACGCGTGTTCTCGCCGGATCCGGCGGAGGTTAGTTTCGCCAAGAAAATCATCGATGCCATGCCTGACGGGACCGGCGCGGTGATGATCGACGGCAAGATGCAGGACGATGCGACCTGGAAGCAGGCCAAAGTGCTGATCGATCTTGCCCGGCTCGTCGCTGCCAAGGATCCGCAGATAGGGGCGCGGTACGGTCTGTGAGCCTCTGGCGCGGCTCGCAATCCTGGACTATTTCAGTCCCGCCATGAGCAAGACACGCAACGCCAAGTTCAAAATCGGTCAGGTGGTGCGGCACCGTCTATTTCCCTTTCGCGGTGTCGTCTTCGACATCGATCCGGAATTCAACAACACCGAAGAATGGTATCAGTCGATCCCCGCCGAGGTGCGCCCGCACAAGGATCAGCCGTTCTATCACTTGTTCGCGGAAAACGCGGAGACTGAATACATCGCCTATGTCTCCGAGCAGAACCTGTTGCCCGACACATCGGGCAAGCCGGTACGGCATCCTCAGGTCGCCAAAATCTTCGAACAGGACGAGACGGGCAGCTACCGACCGCGCAATTCACTGCTGAACTAAGGGCGATCCGACGACGTGACTGGCCGGTTGCGACGAAAGAGGCGCGCCCAAGGCGCGCCTCTTGAACTCTTCTGATCTGATCGCAGGCGTTAGCGTGTGGGAGCCGCTGGGGCTGCGGACGACGACGGCTGCTGCGCCTCGAGCTTCTTGCGTGCCTCGTCAGCCCGCTTCTGCAACTCGTCCTGCAACTGCTTCTGTTGCTCCTCGAACTTTTTGGGATCGGTCGGCGGACCGTCATAGGCCTTGGCGAAATCCTGCAGCGGAACCACGAGACTGATCGGCTGGCCGGCCCCGTTGATCCCCTGAATGACGAGCCCTTGCCCCTTCTTCAGCTTGCCGATGAGTTCGCCACTCGCCTCGTAATCGGCCATGCAGCCGTTGTTGAAGCAGATGACGTAGGGACCGGTCATGGGCTGGCCGTTGTCGACGATCACGCGCGTTCCTGGCTGGATCGACATGCCGAGCGGCAAAGTCACCCGGAGCACTTTCTTCGGGTCGTTTTCCGGCTCGATCAGGACTGCCGCGACGACTGGCATGCCCGATTCGACCCGGCCATCCTTGCCGGTGAAGCAGACCTGCTTGGCATTCGCCTCTTGGCCTTTCAGGCAGAACTTCGTCCAGGGCGAGAAGGTGAGCTGCGGCTGCTCGGCCTGCGCCTGCGGCTGCTGCGGCGCCTGCGGGGCCGGAATTTCGGCCGGCTTGGGGGCGGGTGCCGCCTTCGGCGCGGCCTTCGGGGCAGCTTTGGGCGCGGCCGGTGCTGCGGGCGCCGGGCTTGCCGGCGGAGCTTGGGCGAAGGCCGCGGAACTGATCAACGCGGTGAGCATGGTCGTCGCCGCCGCCATGGCGAGCGCGCATGCGGCCGGCCGGGCCGGCGCAAAAACCAACCGATGATCCATCGACAGATCCTCTTCCTGACCGTTCTCCCAGCGCCCCGCCGGAACGGTTGCCCCGCATTTGGCTGTGTCGGCACCAAATGCGGCAGGAGCGTGACGTTGCCTTCCGATCCAGGCCATTCCGCTCGGTGCCACAGCCATAACCACGCCGCCTTGTGGTACGAAATGTCGGCATAGGCCGCTAACTCGCTTGGAACCCAGCCAAGCTTCCCGGCTCGGCGCGGCTCAACTGGAACACTTCCGAAGAACGCATTGCCGCCGTGAGCGTTTTCATCCGTGCCATCCAGCCACGCCGGGCGCATCGCCCCACCGCATGTCATGCGGTGCTACTCGGCCTTGCACTGTGTGGGGCCAACCCGAGCACGGCGCTCGCTGGCGAGGCGCGGCCCGCCATTGCGATGCACGGCGCGCCGGCGTGGCCCGAGGGTTTTGCCCGCTTACCCTATGCGGACCCGTCCGCGCCCAAGGGCGGCCGCCTGGTCCAGGGCGTGCTCGGCACCTTCGACAGCCTCAATCCTTTCATCGTCAAAGGGATCGCTCCACCTTCCATTCGCGGCTACGTGGTCGAAAGTCTCATGGCGCGCGGCTATGACGAGCCGTTCACGCTTTACGGGTTGATTGCGCGCCGAGTCGAAACCGACGCCCAGCGCAGCTACGTGACCTTCTACCTCGACCCAGCCGCGAAGTTCTCCGACGGAACGCCGGTCACCGCTGAGGACGTGATCTTCTCGTGGCAGCTTCTGCGCGACAAGGGACGGCCGAACCATCGCACTTACTACGCCAAGGTCGCCAAAGCGGAAGCAATCGGCGAACAGGCCGTGCGTTTCGATCTCTCCGGCAGCGACGACCGCGAGCTTGCGCTCATCCTCGGACTGATGCCCGTGCTGGCAAAGCACGCCGTAGAGGCCGAGCGATTCGAGGAGACGTCGTTCCAGGCGCCGCTCGGAACCGGACCCTACCTGGTCGGCCATGTCGACCCCGGCAAAAGCCTCGTCCTCAAGCGTAATCCCCATTACTGGGGCCGCGAGCTTCCCATCAACCGCGGTCTATGGAACTTCGACGAGATTCGCTTCGACTATTACCGCGAGACCAATTCGCATCTGGAGGCGTTCAAGCGCGGCCTTTACGACACGCGCAATGAGCACGATCCGGGTCGCTGGCAAACGGCGTACGATTTTCCCGCCGTGCGTGACGGCCGTGTGGTCAAGGAGGCGCTGCCCACCGGCGTGCCGAAGCCGAGCAGCTACTACGTCTTCAACACCCGCCGTGCGGTGTTCGCCGATACTCGCCTGCGCGAGGCGATCTCGCTCTTGTTCGACTTCGAATGGATCAACCACAGTTACTTCTTTGATCTCTACCGGCGAAGCGCGAGCTTTTTCGACGGCTCGGAACTGTCGTCGCATGGGCGACCGGCCGATCCCGGGGAGAGAGCGCTGCTTGCGCCATTTGCCGACGCGGTGCGTGCCGACGTGCTTGATGGCTCCTGGTCGCCGCCGGTCAGCGACGGGTCCGGTCGCGATCGGGCGACGCTCAAGCGCGCGCTCGACCTGCTCGCAACCGCCGGCTATGAACTGCGCGGCACGGAGCTCATCGAGCGCAAGAGCGGTCGACCACTGACTTTCGAGATTCTGGTGACCGCGCGTGACGAGGAGCGGCTCGCGCTGTTGTTCTCGCAAAGCCTCAAGCGGGCCGGCATTGCGGCGCGCGTGCGCGTGGTTGACGCGGTTCAATACGAGGGGCGACGCCTCACCTACGATTTCGACATGATCGAGAACCGCTGGGACCAGTCGTTGTCACCCGGCAACGAGCAAGCTTTCTATTGGGGCTCGGCCGCTGCCGACCAGCCCGGCACCCGCAACTACATGGGCGTCAAGAGCGCCGCGGTCGATGCGATGATCGCCGCGCTGCTCAAGGCGGAGGACCGTAGCGATTTCGTCGCCGCGGTACGGGCGCTCGACCGGGTGCTGATCTCCGGGTTTTACGTGATTCCGCTATTTTATCTTCCGGCACAGTGGATCGCACGTTGGACCACGATCGGCCGACCGGCGGTGACTTCGCTCTATGGTTACCTTCCCGAAACGTGGTGGCGCGAGCCGAAGTCGCCATGAGGCGAAGCCTCTCTCGATTCCCGACGCAGTTCCATTTCGTTGACGAGGCGTTAACAGCCCTCGCTTAGGATGTGCGATCCATCCGGCGCAGCGGCTCCTCGTCATGACGTTACTTGGTCCGATGCTGGTGGTTGCCGAGAGTTCGGCGGCCGATCTAGCCGATGTGCTCGGCAAGGCAGGTGCCTACCCGATTGCACAAACGCGCTGGGCCGATGTGCCCGCCGCCATCGCGGAAACCCAGCCCGTCGCCCTCGCCATCGCCGATCCCCAAGTGCCCCCCTCCCCGCGACACGTGAGCGCGGCGATCGAATCCATCGAAATGCGCGGCGGTCCGGTCACGCCGGTGATCTCGCTGGTGGACGCGACCAGCACTCCCGCCATCCCGCGCGCACTGCCGATCGCAATGGACGAGTCCAACGACCGCCTGATTGCGCGGCTGCGCTGGGCGCTGCGCATCCGCACGCTCCACGCAACCGTGTTGCGGCGCTTGCGCGCATCGGCCGCAAAGAAAATACCCACAATCATCCCGCCTGAGCTGCTCGAAGATACGGCCGTGCTCTGCGTCGCACGCGGCGGCTCTTACCCTGCGCTTTCGGCTCCGATCGGCGAACGCGCCGGACTCATCGGGGCGCTTAGCATCGAGACCGTCGCACGATATCTCAATTCTCGTGACGTCGACGGGGTCGTCATCGGCGAGGGGCTGGGTCCCGGCGTTGTCGAAGCGCTCCTGACCATGGTCGCCGACAACGCGCGCTTTCACGATCTACCGGTTGGGGTGCTGAACAGCGCCGCAGCGGACGACAAGCGTCTCGTCAATCTGGTACGCGTCGAAGGCGATCCCGTTCGGCTTGTCGAGTGCATCTTTCCATTCGTGCGCCTGCATGCGTTCGAAGCTCAGCTGACGCGCGCCTTGAAATCGCTCGACAGCGAGGGCGCCATCGACCCGGATACCGGTCTGCTCGCCGCACAAGCCTTTTGGCGTAAGCTCGAACGCGCAGTGCAAGAAAGCCAGGCGACGGGCATCGCCCTCTCCATCGCGCGCTTTACCTTCGACGGCGTTGCCGATCGCCGCGCTTATGTCGATGCCGCGCGGCTCTTCACCCGGCTGGCGCGCAACACCGACTTGGCCTGCCGGGAGCAGGACGGATCGATCCTCGCGGCGTTCACGAAAACCGACCTGCGCACCGCGCATCTGCTCGCGCGCCAGATGGCCAGCGTGCTCAGGCGCACCATGCTTTCCCCGGGGCGTGACCGCCGCGCGATCAAACCAACGATCACACTCGCGGCCCTCAAGCCCAGCGATGATCTGAGCACATTGGTGGCGCGGCTCGGCGCCCCGGTGAAGGTTGCCGCCGAGTGACGGCGGGACTAGGCTCGCTCGCCTTGCATGCGGAGCGAGCCCATGACTTCAGCCGTACCGATCGACATGGTGTCGGATGTCGTATGCCCCTGGTGTTTCATCGGCAAACGGCGGCTGGAAAAGGCGATCGCGCTGCGGTCCGACATTCCCGTCGAAGTGCGATTTCGACCTTACTTCCTAAATCCCTGGGTGCCCCGCGAAGGCATCAGCCGCCACGAATACCTGACCACCAAGTTCGGCTCACCCGAGCACTATCGCGCCATCGCAGGGCGCGTCGCGCAGGCTGCGGCAGCGGAGGGTCTCACCTACAACCTCGACCAGATTAAGCGCCAGCCCAATACGCTCGATTGCCATCGCCTGATCCTATGGGCGGGCGAACGGGCGGCGCGCATGAAGCAGCGGCTGATGGAACTCTACTTCGCCGAAGGCGCCGACCTTACCGACCGCGACGTGCTGGTTACCGCGGCAGCCGCATGCGGCCTCGGTGCGCCGCGCGTGCGCGAGCGGCTCGGAAGCGACGAGGACGTGGAGCGCATCACGCAGGAAGCTGATTCCGCCAAGGAAGCGGGAATCGACGGTGTTCCCTACTTCATCTTTGGCGGGCACATCGCCGTGCCGGGCGCGCACGCACCCGAACATCTCGCACAAGCGATCGCGCGCGCAGCCAACGAACAAATCGAACAGCAGACCGCCGGCTAGCCCCCAACAGTGGCGAGCCCATAGCCGGGTCCCTGCCGGTCCCGTGGAACGCTTGATGGGTTCCCACGTCAGGGGATCAATTCGGCGGCACGTGCATTGATAGGGTGCGCGATGGAGGGCGCACTGCCTCGCAGCGGTCCGCGGCAGCGCACAAGGCGGTGCGGACGAAAGGTTGGACGCGCCGTTCTGCCGCAGCGCGCAAGGCGGCTCGCACCAGAGCGCGCCGCAGGAGATAGGTCGGCAAGGACGCCTCGAGCGGGGCGCCCGCGTTCGAGAACTGCGCTGGCATGCCCATCCGCGCGTAACCCAACACGGCCCAGCGATCACCCATAGCAGGTCGCGTCGCACGTGTGGTCATGCGGCTTTGGCGGGCTGCGCGAGCGCCACGAGGTTGCGCAGAATGGCGCCGGTTCCGCGCAAGCGCGCGTCGGGATTTTCCCAATTGTCGAAAAAGACGACCTTCATATCCGGTCGCACCCGAGCGGCTGGGCCGAGATCCCGGATGAATGCAACGAGCCGGTCCGGATTGGCGAAAGTATTGTCACGGAACGACACCACCGCGCCCTTGGGCCCGGTCTCGATCTTCTCCACATTGGCCTGTCGGCAGAGCGACTTGATCGCCACGATCTGGAGGAGGTGCTCGACCTCCTTGGGCAATGGTCCGAAGCGGTCGACCAGCTCGGCACCGAACGCCTCGATCTCGCGCTCGTCCTCGATTTCGGCGAGCCGACGATAAAGCGCAAGGCGCACCGGCAGATCGGCGACGTAGTCCTCGGGAATCATCACCGGCATTCCGATCGTGATCTGTGGCGACCATTTGTCTGCGACCGGCGAGCTGATGCCGGCCTTCAGAGTCGTGACTGCCTCTTCCAGCATCTGCTGATAGAGCTCGAAGCCGACTTCCTTGATATGCCCCGACTGCTCCTCGCCCAAGAGGTTGCCGGCGCCGCGGATGTCGAGGTCGTGGGAGGCAAGCTGGAATCCCGCGCCCAGCGTATCGAGCGACTGCAGTACTTTCAGCCGCCGCTCGGCCTGCGGCGTCATCTTGCCCGCAGCCGGCAACGTGAACAGCGAATAGGCGCGCACCTTAGACCGCCCCACGCGTCCGCGCAGCTGATAGAGTTGGGAAAGGCCAAAGCGATCGGCGCGGTGCACGATCAAAGTATTGGCGGTCGGTATGTCGAGGCCGGATTCGATGATCGTTGTCGAGAGCAGCAGGTCGTACTTGCCGTCGTAGTACGCGGACATGATGTCTTCGAGCACGGTGGCGGGCATCTGTCCATGAGCGACAGCGAGGCGTACTTCCGGCACATGCTTGTCGAGAAAGTCCTTGGCCCCGGCAAGATCCTCAATGCGGGGACAGACATAGAATGACTGCCCGCCGCGGTAGCGCTCGCGCAACAGCGCCTCGCGCACAATCACTGGATCAAAAGGCGCAACGAACGTGCGCACGGCGAGCCGGTCGACCGGCGCTGAAGCGATGATGGACAAATCGCGCACCCCCGAGAGCGCCAGCTGCAGCGTGCGTGGTATCGGTGTTGCGGTGAGCGTGAGCACATGCACTTCGGTGCGCAGCTGCTTGAGCTTTTCTTTGTGGGCGACCCCGAAATGTTGCTCCTCGTCGATGATCAGAAGGCCGAGATCCCGAAACTTGATCGTCTTGCCGAGCAGCGCATGCGTGCCGATAACGATGTCGATGCCGCCGTCGGCGATCCGTTTCTTGACCTGAGCCAACTCAGATGACGAGACCAATCGTGAGGCTTGCGCGATATGTACGGGAAATCCGCGGAAGCGTTCCAAAAAGGTGTGGGCATGCTGGCGCGCAAGCAGCGTAGTAGGTACCACCATCGCGACTTGCCTGCCGTTCATGGCGGCAACGAAGGCTGCGCGAAGCGCCACTTCGGTCTTGCCGAAGCCCACGTCGCCGCAGATCAGCCGGTCCATGGGGCGTCCGGAGGCGAGTTCGTCCAGCACGACATCGATCGCGGCCTGCTGGTCCTCGGTTTCCTCGTAGGGAAAGCCTGCACAAAACTCGTCGTAGGGCCCGGGCTCGACCATCAATCGCGGCGCCTCACGCAACTGGCGCTCGGCCGCGACCTTGATCAGTGCGTCGGCAATCTCGCGAATGCGGCGTTTCATGCGGGCCTTGCGCGCCTGCCAGGCACCGCCGCCGAGCCGGTCGAGCTCGACACGGGTCTCTTCCGCACCGTAGCGGGACAAAAGCTCGACGTTTTCCACCGGCAGGAACAGCTTGTCGCCGCCGGCGTAGTGGATCTCGAGACAATCGTGCGGTGCTCCGGCCGCCTCGATCGCACGCAGTCCAGTGAAGCGCCCGATGCCGTGGTCGACATGCACGACGAGATCGCCGGCCGCGAGGCTCGTCACCTCGGCAATGAAGTTCTCCGCTCGGCGTGCCGCGCGGCGCGGGCGCACGAGGCGATCACCCAGAATATCCTGCTCGCCGATGATGGCCGCCTCGGCGGATTCGAAGCCGCTTTCGAGCCCAAGAACCGCCAGCGCGACCCGTGACTGCGGCAGCGCGAGCACCTGCGGCCACGAGTCAACCAACGCGAGGTCCCCGAGCCCGTGGTCGGCGAGCACGTGAGACATGCGCTCGCGGGCGCCTTCGCTCCAAAGCGCGACGGCTACACGCTTGCCATCCACCTTGAGCGTGGAGACGTGCCGGGCCACGGCTTCGAACACGTTTCGCCCGGGCTCGGCGCGCTCGGCGGCGAAATTGCGCCCCTGCTTGGTGCCGATATCGATGAGATGCCCCTGCCCCTCCGGCTCGCTGAACGGGGTCAGCCGCGCCAGCGCCGTGGCATCAAGCCTCGCGCGCCACTCGGCCTGCGTCAGATAGAGCCGTGTGGGCGGCAGCGGCTTATAGGGCGGCCCTGGTCCGCGCTGGGTGAGCGCTTGCTGGCGCGCCTCGTAATAATCCTCGATCTGATCGAGCCGCTCGCGCACAGCCTCCTCGACCAGCGGCTCGAGGATCATGGGAAAACCTGTCAGGTAATCGAAAAGGGTATCGAGCCGATCGTGGAATAGCGGAAGCCAATGCTCCATGCCGGCATGGCGCCGCCCTTCGCTTACCGCATGGTAGAGGACGTCGTCGGGCGCAGGCGCGCCGAATGCTTCCACATAGCCGAGACGGAAGCGCCGGATGGTCTCAGCGGTAAGCTGGAACTCCGCGACGGGCAGAAGATCGAGCCCGCGCAACTGATCCGTCGTGCGCTGGCTTTCAGGATCGAAGCTGCGGATTGTCTCCAGCGTATTGCCGAAAAAATCGAGCCGCACCGGTTCGGCCATACCTGGCGCGTAAAGGTCGATGATACCGCCACGCACGGCATAATCGCCCGGCTCACGCACCGTTGAAGCGCGCATGAATCCGTTAACCTCGAGCCATCCGGTGGCATCGTCCATCGCGAGCACTTGGCCTGGCGCGAGCGAAAGCGATTGCCCGGCGACGTAATCCGCCGCCGGCACGCGTTGCAGCGCGGCGTTGACCGTCGTGAGCAATACCGAGCCGCGGCGTTGTCCGCGCACTAACCGGGACAGCACTGTCATGCGCTGGGCGACGAGCGCTACGTGCGCCGAAACCCGGTCGTAGGGCAGACAGTCCCAGGCGGGGAACTCCTGCACAGTCAGATCGGGCGCAAAAAATTTGAGCGCACGGGCGAGCGCGCCCATGCGTGCCCTGTCGCGGCAGACAACGGCCAAGCTGGTTGCCGTGGCGTCGGCGCGCGCGGCCAGGCCGCGGGCAAGATCGGCAGCGACAAGCCCTTCAGCACCGTCTGCCACACTGGCCAGTGTAAGAGGGCGGCCCAGGATGAGAAGTTCCGTGGGATTGCGCGCCGCGCTCATCGTGCACCTTCGCCCTTCAGATTAAACTCGCGCAGCCGGCGAAACAGCGCAGTATCGTAGGTTGGCGGCACCTCGGCTTCGCCGGTGATCCAGGCCAAAACTTCGCGGTCCGGCACTTCCATCAGGTGCTCGAAGTCGCGGAGTTCGGCAGCTGCCAATCGCTCGATTGCAGCGTCGGCGAAGCGGCCCATAATCAAATCCATTTCCCGCATGCCGCGGTGCCAAGCGCGGAACAAAAGTTTGCGCCGACGCGAATCCAGTCCCTCGCTCGAACGTGCCATCCGGGTCATTCGATTCCGAACGCCAAAAGCCCGGACGAGCCGGGCGGCTGGTCATATAGCGATGTTCATGGGATATGTCAGCGCCTAACCGCATTGCCTATGCCACACGTCCGCGCGACCATCGGCGGACAGTTTGGGATGGCGAATGCGGCCGAGTGTGCTCAATCCATTATTCGCTGCGATCACGACGCTTCCCGGCGTTGGGCCGCGGGTGGAGAAGCTCTATCGCCGGCTGTTCGGTCGCGAGCAGCCGGCGCGTATCATCGATCTTCTTTTTCATCTGCCGACCGGCGTCATCGACCGTCGGGCACGCCCGAAGCTGCGGGACGTAGTGCCGGATACCGTCGTTACTGTCGCGGTCACCGTCGATCGTCATCGGCCGCCGCCACCCTACCGCCCGCGCGCGCCGTATCAG
>WNFJ01388032.1_pt1 | contig 13828 bp, 11 predicted proteins | sample 5400461 | NCBI WGS metagenome assembly WNFJ01 (sample SAMN13153349, study PRJNA577476) | soil metagenome | isolation source: 115 cm saprolite on Douglas fir-dominated hillslope | place: USA:California | collected 2013-09-17 | reverse complement strand
GCGCAGGTCCCCGAGCTGATGGCGGTGCCCGGCGTCGACGTGGTCGGCCCGCTCCCGGCGGAGCTGCAGACCGTCACCGTCTTCTCGGTCGGCCTCGCCGCCGAGGCGAAGGAAGCCGACGCGGCGAAGGCGCTCATCCAGTTCCTGGCCGGGCCGGCGGCCGCGCCGGTCTACAAGGCCAAGGGCCTGGGCGGCTGAGTCCGGCTAGAAGGCGCGGATCCGGTCCATCACGTCGCGGCCGATGCGCTCGAACGAGCGCAGCATGAGCCGGTGGTCGCCGACGATGTGCCGCACCATCACGTGGTCGAAGCCCATCGCGTGGTACCGGCGCAGGCTCTCGACGACGGTGTCCGCGCTGCCGACCAGCAGCTGATCGAGGCCGGTGCCGCGATAGCCCTCGGCGAGGATGGCGCCGACCACCGCGCGTGCCTCGTCATCCGATTCGCCCACGTAGATGTCGCGGCGCAGGACCGGCCGTGGCGGGCGCCCGGCGTGCGCGGCTGCCTCGCGGTACCGCTCGAGCTGGCGCCGCAGCTCGTCGTCGCTCGCGTTCTGGCCGGTCAGCCACGCGTCGCCCAGCCGCCCGGCGCGCTCGGCCGAGGCGGCCACCGTCCCGCCGAGCCAGATCTCCACCGGGACGCGCGGCAGCGGGCTGATGGTGGCGCCGTCCACCGTGACGTAGCGGCCGCGGTGGGTGACCCGCTCGCCGGCCAGGAGGGCTCGCGTGATCGTCACCACCTCTTCGAGACGCCCCACGCGGCTCCGCTCCTCGATGCCGAACGCCTGGAACTGCAGCGGGCGGCCCCCCAGGACGAAGGTCACGATCAGCGGCCCCTGGGCGAACGCGGCGAGCGTCCCGATCTGCTCGGCCAGCAGCACCGGGTGGTAGAACGGGGCGAGCAGGACCACCCCGATGGGCATGTCGCCGGTCACGCTCATCAGCCGGGCGACGGTGGGCAGCGGCGAGAACGACGCGGCGTAGCCGGGGTTCCCGCCATGGCTGTCGCCGGTGAGGAGCCCGTCCAGCCCGGCGGCGCGGGCCGCGGCCGCGACCTCCATGAGGTTGCGGGCCTGCTCCTCCGGCGCGTAGGCGCCCATCGGCCGCTCGATGAATGCACCCTTCGGCATCGACGCGAGGAGGCCGCGAAACCGCTCGTGGGTCGCCGGCGAGGTCGGGAAGAGGAAGCGCACCGACGTGCCGAGCCTCATGACGCCGCAGCTTACACCCCTTGACGCCGGACCGTTCCGGGCGGATTCTCCTCGGCATGCGCATCGTCGGCGTCGAGCCCTTCGTCGTGGAGGTGCCGCTGCGCGAGCCGGTGCATGGCGTCCACGGCGTCACCACCGTGCAGCGGAGCGTCCTGGTGCGTGTCACGGGCGGCGACGGGGTCGAGGGCTGGGGCAACGTGGATCCCACTCCGGGCTACTCGGCGATGTCCGCGGCGGAGGTCCACGACACGGTCCGGCGGATCGGGCCGGCCCTGGCCGGGGCCGACCCCTTCAACCTGCATCGCGCCCTCGCCCTCATGGACCGCGCGGCGCCCGGGCGCTACGAGGCGATCGCGGTGGTCGAGATGGCCCTGGTCGACCTCAAGGCTCGCGCCCTCGGGCTGCCCGTCCACTCGCTCCTGGGTGGCCGCGTGAAGAACGAGATCACGTTCAACGCCTGGATCGGCGCGGTGCCGCCCGGCGCGGGGCTTCCGCTCCGCGAAGATCAAGCTGTCCGGCACCGCGCCCGCCGGGATCGAGCGGGTCGCCGAGGTGCGCGCCGCCGTCGGCGACCGGATGGCCCTGCGCGTGGACTTCAATGAGAGCCTGACGCGGGCGGAGGCGGTGCCGTTCATCCGGCGCCTCGAGCCCTATGGCCTGACCCTGGTCGAGCAGCCGATCCCGCGCGCGGAGATCGACGGGCTCGCCGAGATCCGCCGCGGCATCGGCATCCCGCTCATGGCCGACGAGAGCGTCTCCGGCCCCGCCTCCATCGTGGAAATCATCCGGCGCGAGGCGGCCGACCTGGTGAAGGTCAAGGTCATGAAGCAGGGCGGCCTGCTCCGCACGCTCGCGATGGTCGAGTGCGCGGCCGCCGCCGGCCTGCGCGTCGTGATCGGGCACGGCTTTGGCCTGACGCTCTCGACGCTCGCGGAAACCACGGTGGCGGCGGTGAGCGCGGCGATCGTGGACGGCTGCGAGGCGGTGGGGCCGCTCAAGATGGCGGGGGACGTCGTCGTCGATCCGGTGCGCCTCGACGGGGGCGCCCTGCGGCTCGAGGATCGCCCCGGCTGGGGCGTCACGGTCGATCCCGACGCGCTGAAGCGATACCGGGTGAACCCGACCCACGAGGAGGACCCGCGATGAAGAACGGCTTCAAGGTCATGGACTCGGACCTGCACACGATGGAGCCCGACGGTCTCTGGGAGCGCTATCTCGCCGAGCCGTTCAAGAAGTTTGCGCCGCAATTCCTCCGGTCCAGCGCGAGCTCGCCGAATCAGCCGGTCATCAAGATCGGCGATCTCGAGCTGGGCGAGATGTCCAAGCGCGCGCGCACCGCGGTCGTCGGGAAGGACCTCCATCAGCGCGCCTTCGCGCGCTCGCCGCACTACGAGATCGCGCACGCGCGCGGCTACGACGCCCCGTCGCACGTCCAGGCCATGGACATCGAGGGCATCGACGTGGCCGTCCTCTACGGCACGCGCGGGCGCCAGGTGCTCATGCATGACGACCTCGACCCGGCGGTCGCGAGCGCGCTGGCCCGCGCGCACAACGACTGGACCCACGACTACTGCCAGCACGCGCCGTCGCGTCTGAAGTTCGCGGCCCAGGTCGCGTTCCACGACGTGCCCGGCGCGATCGCGGAGGCGCGGCGCGCGGTGCGCCAGCTCGGCGCGGTGGCGGTCATCGGCAACCCGAACCCGATCAACGGCCGCCACGTCCACGACCCGCAGATGGAGCCGCTGTGGGCCGCCATCGAGGAGCTGGGGGTGCCGGTGGGCTTCCACCCGACCGGGCACGCATCACTGCGCGACGACATCGCCCGCCGCTACCTCGACACCCCGAACGGCCGCGTCATCGGGGTGGCCGGCCGCAATCCGGTCGAGCTGATGATGGCCTTCGGCAGCATGGCCGCCGGCGGCGTCCTCGAGCGGCATCCCGGTCTGCGCTGCGCGTTCCTCGAAGGCACGTGCGGCTGGCTGCCGTGGTATCTCTGGCGGCTCGACGAGGCGTGGGAGAAGTTCGGTCCCGGCTCCGAGATCCAGATCGCCCACACCCCCAGCCAGTACTTCTTCCGCCAGTGCGTGGTGGCCACCGACGCCGACGAGAAGCCAACATCGTGGTCTCGACCGACTACCCGCACTCGGACGGCCTCTTCCCGAAGGCGATCGAGGAGTTCGTGCACCTGGAGGGCGTCACCGACAAGTCGAAATCGAAGATCCTCTGGGACAACTGCGCGCGGCTCTACAACCTGGGCGGGGGCGGCTAGACGACCACCGGCTACCGGGGCGGCGGACCGCTCCAGAGCGCGTCGTCCGACGCGATCCGCTGCGGCGCGTCCCCGCCATCGAGGGCCCGCATGATCTCCCGCGCCATGGTCTCGTACCAGTCGGCCACCGCGGCCGGGTAGTCGGCGTGACTCTCGAGATCCTTGAGGATCGGGCCCTCGACGGTCGGGATGTCGTGGCGGCCGTCGAACTGCCGGGCGTACGGCCGCCCCTTCGCGCTCGCGGTCGCGGCATCGATCGTCGCGTCGAGCTTGAGCCATCGACCGTCGAGGTAGGCCTCGCCCAGGGAGTGCCACGGGAGCGTGCGGTCACCCCACAGACGGCGCACCTCCTCGGACATGAAGGGCTTGTCGGGGCAATGCAGCTGCTGGAAGCCCACGCGCGCGGGGATCCCGGCGGCCCGGCAGAGGGCCACGAAGGAGCTCGCCTTGCCCATGCAGAAGGCGTGGCCGGCGTGGAGGACGTCGCTCGCGCGGGACTTGCCCTCCGCGAGGTAGCGGAACGACGCGAGGATGTCGTAGGGCATGTCGCGGACGAAGTAGTAGATCCGCTCGAGTCGCTCCCGGTCGCCCGCGCAGCCCTCGACGAGCCGGCGGGCCTGGGTCACGACATCCGGGTGGTCGGAATCGATGAAGCGCGTCGGCTCGAGGTACGGCCGCAGGTCGTCCGCCGCCATGAGGGTCGGATGAATCCTGCGGCGGCGCTCCTCGTGCCGGACCGCGGGCAGCACCTCGCGGCCGGCAAGCTCGAGCCCCGCGCTCGCGGGATCGTGAACAGGAAGTGCCGCACGCCCGCCTCGACGTACTCGCGGATGCGCGCCGCACACTGGTCCGGCGTGCCGACGATGTGGCCCTCCGCCGGGGATGCCCGCGAAGCGCTCGCGCGTGGCGGCGGCCCGCCCGGCGTCACGGTCCACGATGAGCAGCGCGGCGACCGAGCGCTCGAGCGCTCGCGGGTCCCGGCCGGCCTCGCGGCAGGCCGCGTCGAGATAGGCCGCGCGGCCGGCGATCCGCTCCGGGCCCCACCAGCGGACGTTGACCCCGTCCGCGGCCCGCGCGGCGAGGCGATGGATCCGGTCGCCTTCCCCTCCGATCCAGATGGGCGGGTGCGGCCGCTGGAGGGGCGGTGGATCGCACACCGCGCCGTCGATCGCGTAGTGCCGGCCCTGGAAGACCGGATGCGGCTCGGTCCACATGCGCCGGATGATCTCGAGGCCTTCGCCGAGCTGGGCGATGCGCTCGCCGATGCGGGGGAACGGGATCCCGTACGCGCGATACTCCTGCTCGAACCAGCCCGCCCCCAGCCCGAGGTCGAGCCGTCCCCCGCTGATGACGTCGAGGGTGGCGCCCATCTTGGCCAGGACCGACGGCGGCCGGTACGAGTGGCAGAGCACGCTCGTGCCCAGGCGAACCCGGCGCGTGTCCCGCGCGAGGGCGGCCAGCGTCGTCCAGCATTCCAGCAGCGGCATCGATCGCGGCCCCGCGCCCCGGGGACGGGCGCCGGTCTCCGCGATCCCGGCGTCCTCCACGTAGGCGTCTGGGGCGAGGGTCAGGAAGTGATCGCAGAGCCAGACCGAGTCGAGATCGAGGGTCTCCGCGAGCGCGGCCACGCGGCGCATCTCCTCGTACGAGGTGACCGCGAGACCCCGGATGGTGAGCGCGAGGATGAGGCCGAAGTGAAGGTCCGGACGTGGCGCCATGCGTCCCCTGGGCCCGCAGCCTATCACACCGGGCCGAGGGTGGGGTGGACGGCCCCGTCCGCCGCGTGATATACGTTGCGCGCTTGCGGTGCCATCTCACGTCAGTCTGGAGGAAGCCATGACCCAGGTCACGCGGCGCACCATGCTCAAGGGCCTCGCCGGTGCCGGCGCCGCGACGGCCGTCTCCGGCTTTCCGTTCGTGAACCGCCTGGCCCTCGGTGACCAGGCGATCAAGCTCGGCGTCGTCGTCCCGATGACGGGGCCGATGGCGCTCGAGGCGCAGGAGATGCTCGCGGCCACCCAGATCGCGATCGACGACGTCAACGCGGCCGGCGGGGTCATGGGGCGGAAGGTCGAGCCGGTGGTCCGGGACTCCGAGTTCAAGCCGGAGGTGGCCAAGCGCAAGGCCACCGAGCTGATCGAGGTCGAGAAGGCTCCCTTCCTCGTCGGGGCCATCGTCGGCTTCGAGGGCATCGCGATGGCCGAGGTCGGCTGCAAGAACGACGTGATCGTGAGCTTCTTCGGCCAGAACTTCCTGACCGTCAAGGGCAAGATGTGCAAGTACCAGTTCGGCAACAACCTCTCGCCCTACCAGACCGCGGCGGCCGCCGCGCGCTTCGTCGACGCACAGAAGATGGGCAAGAAGTGGCACATGCTCGCCAACAACTACTCGTGGCCGCAGATGTTCGAGCGGGCCTACTCGCTCGTGGCCAAGCAGGTGGGCGCGGAGTGGACCGGGGTGACGTGGGCCCCGCTCGGCACGCGAGACTTCCTGCCCTTCCTGCCCAAGGTGGCGGCGGCCAAGGCGGACGTCGTCTTCATCACCACGTGGGCCGCCGACCAGGTGGCGTGCGCCAAGCAGGTGCAGGAATTCGGGCTGGCCCGGCACGCGCAGGTCATCCACTCCATCACCGAGCTCACCTTCGCGGAGGCCGCCGGCAAGGGCGTCTACGAGAACTTCTACTCCGGCATGCCGTGGTACTGGCAGCTCAAGGACAAGTTCCCGGAGGCCAAGCGCTACTACGACCGGCACTTCGCGCTCCGCAAGCGCGCCCCCGGCGGCTACACCGCCTCGACCTACTCCACGGTGCGGGTGCTCCTCGACACCGCCCGCGAGGAGAAGTCGCTCGAGACCGACAAGATCACCCGCGCGCTCGAGGGCCGCAAGTTCCAGTACCTCAAGGGCCCGGAGCAGATCCGAGCCTGCGATCACGTGAACATCCAGGACGTGTATCTCTGCAAGGGCAAGTCGGCCGCCGCCATGAAGGACGCGTGGGACTTCTTCGACATCGTCCAGGCGGTCGGCGGCGACGCGACCGCGGAATCCTGCGACGGCGAGGGCTTCGATCCGAAGAAGCCCCTCAGCCAGCAGATCTGAGGGCCCGGCGGATCTGACCCTCGCCGGCTACCCTCTCGAGATCTGGTACACCCAGCTCTTCATCGGGCTGGTGAACGGCTGCATCCTGATCCTGGTCGCGCTCGGACTGTCGATCGTGTTCGGGCTCATGGGCATCATCAACTTCGCCCACGGGGTCTTCTACATGCTCGGCGCCTACGCGGGCTGGCTCACCGTCCAGCTCACCGGGAACTTCTGGCTCGCGCTGGTGACCGCGCCGGCCGCGGTCGGCCTGCTCGGAGCCCTCGTGGAGCGCGGGGTGCTCAAGCGCATCTACGGGACCCGGAACGCGAACTTCGCGGGCGTGCTGGTGACCTACGGCCTCGCCATCATGATCCCCGACCTCGTTCGCATGACGTTCGGCCGGCCCGGCAAACCGTTCGCGATGCCGGCCATCCTCACCGGGTCGCTCTTCCAGCTCGGCGCTACCGAAGTGCACGGCTACCGCGTCTTCATCCTGCTGGTCACCGCCGCGCTCCTGCCTCTCCTCTGGCTCCTGCTCAACAAGACCAACCTCGGCCTCGTGATCCGCGCCGGCACCAGCGACAACCTCATGGTGCAGCTCCTCGGCATCAACGTGGCGCGGACGTGGACGATCACCTACGCGCTCGGCGCCGCCCTCGCCGGCCTCGCCGGCGTGATCACCGCGCCCCTGGTGGCGGTGGCCCCGGAGATGGGCGGGCTCGTGCTCATCGAATGCTTCATCGTCACGGTGGTCGGGGGAATGGGAAGCTTTCTCGGGGTGGTCGCGGGCGGGCTGCTCATCGGCGAGACGCTGGCCCTGACCGGAATGCTCTACGACGTGTTCGCCGACGTCGTCATCTACCTCGCGATGGCGCTCGTGCTGCTCGTCCGCCCGCGCGGTCTCTTCGGCCAGGAGGGGATGTCCGAGGAGTGAGGGGCCTCCTGCTCGCCGGCCTGGTGCTGGGGACCGCACCGCTCTACGCGGACTACACCCCCTTCTACCTCGGGCTCCTGACCGAGGTGCTGGTCTTCGGGCTCTTCGCCCTCGCCTACGACGTGCTCCTCGGCCACGCCGGGGTCCTCTCGCTCGGCCATTCCGCCTTCGTGGGGGTGGGCGCCTATGCCACCGGGCTGCTCCTCGCGCGCCGCCTGGCCCCGCTCGAGCCGAGCCTGCTCGCCGGCGCGGTGGGAGGCCTCCTCACGTCGCTGATCCTGGGCCTTCTGGTCCTGCGAAAGCGCGGCGTCTATCTCGCCATGCTGACCCTCGCGCTCTCCCAGGTCTTCTACTACGTGGTCCTCATGTGGACCCCGGTGACCGGCGGCACCGACGGGCTCGGCAACCTGCCCATCCTGACCCTGAGCGAGCCGCTCGGCTGGCGTCTGTCGAAGCACCCGGTCACCCGATACTACGTGGTGGTGACGATCGTCTTCGTGGCGATGCTGGTGATCCGCCACCTCCTGCGCTCGCCGCTCGGACGCGTGATGCGCGCGGTGAAGGCCAACGAGACCCGCGCGGCCGCGTGCGGCTACGACACGCGGCGCGTCCGGCTGGCCGCCTTCGCCATCTCCGGCTTCTTCTCGGGCCTGGCCGGCGCGCTGCTCACGGTGGTGCTGGAATTCGTGCCGATCGAGAACATCCACTGGCAGATGTCGGGGACGGTCCTGATCATGACCCTCTTCGGGGGCACCGGGACCATGCTGGGGCCCTTCATCGGGGCCGGCGTGTTCATCTGGATGCGTGATTTCCTCAGCAAGTACCTCGAGTACTGGGAGGTCTTCGTCGGGGGCGCCTTCGTGCTCATCGTCCTCTTCTTCCCCGAGGGCATCGTCGGCACCCTGACCGGACTGCTGGGGCGGCGCCGGGCCGCCCCGGCGGCCGAGAGCGGGGCGCAGCCCATCGAGCCGGAGGCTCTGGTGCGGAGGCGGACGGAAGGCGGCGACGGCGAGGCGTGCCTCCTCGAGAGCCACGGCCTCAGCAAGACCTTCGGGGGCCTCACCGCGGTCAACGCGGTGGACTTCCAGGTGCGGCGGGGGGAGCTCCGCTCGGTCATCGGCCCCAACGGCGCCGGCAAGACCACCTTCTTCAACCTCCTCACCGGGGTCCTCCCGTCGTCGGGGGGCCGCATCCTCTTCAAGGGCCGGGACATCACCCGGCTCCCCGCCCACGCGGTCTCCCGTCTCGGCATCGCGCGCTCGTATCAGGTCACCAACATCTTCGGCGATCTCTCCGTGTTCGAGAACGTGCGCATCGCGGCCCAGTCCCGGGTGACCCACTACCGCTTCTGGGGCCACGCGGACCGGCTCGCCGCCGTGAACGAGCGCGCCGAGGAGATCCTCCGTCACCTCGGCCTCACCGGGAAGCGCGACGTCCGGGGCGCCGAGCTGTCGCACGGCGACCAGCGCTATCTCGAGATCGGCATCGCGCTCGCCACCGATCCCGACTTCCTGCTCCTCGACGAGCCGACCGCGGGGATGAGCCCCGAGGAGACGCGGCGGACCGCCGCCTTCGTGCGCCGCCTCGCCGGCCACGTCACCGTCGTGGTGGTGGAGCACGACATGGAGGTGGTGATGGGCATCTCCGACCGCATCACCGTGCTCAACTACGGCGAGGTGCTGGCCGAGGGCACGCCGGCCGAGATCCGGGCCAACCCGGACGTCCGCCGCGTGTACCTCCGGGACTGAGCCTCCCATGCTCCGCCTCGAGGGAGTGGACGCCTACTACGGCCCCAGCCACGTGCTGCAGGGGGTGTCCCTCGCGGTCGACGCGGGGGAGGCGGTCGCCCTGCTCGGGCGCAACGGGGCCGGGAAGACCACGACGCTGAAGACGATCATGGCGGTGGTCCGCGCCCGGCGCGGCCGCATCACCTGGAACGGCGCCGACATCGCCGCGCTGCCGTCCTACCGCATCGTGCAGGCGGGCATCGGCTACGTGCCCGAGGAGCGCCGGATCTTCCCCAACTTGACCGTGTACGAGAACCTCAGGATGGCGCGCCTCACCGTCGACGGGGGCCGGCGCATGGAGGCCTACCTCGCGCGGGTCCTCGATCTGTTTCCCCCGCTGGAGGCGCGGCTCACCAGCAAGGGCAAGACCCTGAGCGGCGGCGAGCAGCAGATGCTGACGATGGCGAGGAGCCTCGGCACCGAGCCTCGGCTGCTGCTCATCGACGAGCCCACCGAGGGACTCATGCCCGCCTTCGTCGAGACGATCGGCCGGACCATCGGAGAGATCCAGCGCCAGGGCGTCGCGGTCCTCCTCGTTGAGCAGAACACCCGCCTGGCGCTCGCCGCGACCCAGCGCGTCTACTTCATCGAGAAGGGCGTGATCAAGCACGAGGCGCGCTCGCGCGACCTGGAGAGCGACCCCGCGGCGCGCCTCCGCTACCTGGGCGTCTAGCCCTCCCGAGCTCCGGGCAGCTTGCCGAGGGCGCGGAGGATCACCTCCGGCGTCATCGGCACGCGGGTGACCCGCGCCTTGAAGGGGCTCAGGGCGTCGTTCACCGCGTTGAGCACCGCGCCCGGCGCGCCCGCGACCCCGCCCTCTCCCGCGCCCTTGAAGCCGCCCTCGGAGTAGGCGGTCGGGGTCTCGACGTGGGCGACCCAGATGTCGGGCAGCTCCGCGGCCATCGGCACGAGGTAGTCCATCATGGTGCCGGTCAGGAGCTGGCCGTGCTCGTCGTACACGCAGTGCTCGAAGAGCGCGTCGCCGATCCCGTGGGCGACGCCGCCCCGCACCTGCTCGTCCACCAGCATCGGGTTGATGATGCGCCCGCAGTCCTCCGCGACCCAGTGCCCGAGCAGCTTCACGAAGCCGGTCTCCACGTCGACCTCGACGTGGGAGAGCTGCACCCCGTTCGTGAAGGCGAGCGGCTGGTGGCGCGGCACGTAGTGCCGGGTCACCGTCATCTCGGACTGGAAATCCTTGGGCAGGGTGTCGGGGCGGAAGTAGGCCACCCGCCCGAGCTCGGCGAGCGGCAGGCGACGCTCCCCGGTGGCCGCGTCGACCACGTGGCCGGCCCGCACGTCGAGGGTGAGCGGGTCCACCTCGAGCAGGGCCGCCGCGACCTTCAGGATGTTCTCCTTCAGCGCCTTGCCGGTCTGGAGCGTGGCCTCCCCGCCGATGCCGGCGCCGCGGCTCCCCCACGTCCCGCCCCCGTAGGGCGTCACCATCGTGTCCCCGGTCACCACCCGCACGTCCTCGATCGGGACCCCGACCGTCGCGGCCGCGACCTGGGCCAGGATGGTGTCGGTCCCCTGCCCCTGCTCGGTGACGCTCGCGAGCACCGTGAGCTTGCCGCTCGGCTCAAGGCGAATCGTGGTGCCATCCTGGGAGGAGATGCGGGCTCCGCCGGTGCCGTAGGTCTGAGCGCCCGGCACGGTCAGGTCGATGAACACGCAGAGGCCGATCCCACGGTGGATCCCCCGCACCCGCAGGCGGTCGCGCTCCGCGCAGAGCTTCGGGTAGTCGGCCAGGCGCAGCACCGCCTCCAGCGATTCCTCGTGCGACAGCTTCTCGAAGAAGAGACCGGTGGGCGCGGTGTAGGGATACATGTCGGCGGTGAGCAGGTTGCGGCGGCGCACCTCGACCGGGTCGAACCCGAGCTCGCGCGCCGCGCGGTCGACCATCGCCTCCATGACCAGGGCGGCGACCGGGTGGCCGACTGCGCGGTACTGCGACATCGGGGTCTTGTTCTGGAACACCACGCGGCCCCGGGCCGCGTAGTTCCGGAACCGATAGGGACCGGGGGTCGTGCGCAGGATCTGGCCGCTCTCGACCACGCTCGACCGCGGGTACATCGAGAAGGCCCCGACCGGAGCGAGATCGTCCAGGCGCATCCCGAGGATGGTGCCGTCGCGGGCAACCGCCACCTCTGCGGTGACCCGGTGGTCGCGCGAGTGGATGTCGGTCTGGAATGACTCGAGGCGGTCGGCGAGGAACTTGACCGGCCGGCCGAGCATCACCGCGAGGGCGCAGGTCGCGATCTCGTCGGGATAGGTGTGGATCTTGAGCCCGAACGAGCCCCCGACGTCCTTGTTGATCACCCGCACCCGGTGCTCGGGGATGCGGAGGTGCCGCGAAAGGATGTCGTGCAGCATGTAGGGCGCCTGCCCGGAGTGGTACACGGTCAGGGTCTCGTCGGCGGGGTCGTAGTCCGCCAGCACCACCCGCGCCTCGAGGCTCACGACGGTGTGACGGCCGGTGTCGAAGGTGTCCCGGTAGACCGCGGCGGCGGCGCGGAACGCCCCGTCCACGTCGCCCGACTTCACCTGCGTCTCCAGCACCAGGTTGTCGCCGAGCTCCGGGTGGACGAGGGTCGCCCCCGGCGCGAGGGCCGCCTCGGCGTCCACCACCGGGGGCAGCGGCTCCCAGGTGACGCGCACGCGCGCGCAGCCGTCCTCCGCGAGGGCGCGCGACTCCGCCACCACCGCGACCACCGGCTCGCCCTGCCACACCGCCTTCTCCACCGCGAGCGGGTACTGGGGCGCCGACTTCATGCCCGCGTAGTTCTTGAGCACGCCGACCCACGGCTCGCAGCGCGGGGCGAGCTCGCGGCCGGTCACCACCGCGACCACTCCGGGGAGGGCCGCCGCCTCCGCGGTGGCGATGGCCGCGATGCGCGCGTGGGCGTGAGGCGAGCGAACGAAGGCCACGTGCAGGAGCCGGGGCACCGCCACGTCGTCGGTGTACGTGCCGCGCCCGGCGACGAGCCGCGCGGTCTGCGGGCGCACCACCGAGCGGCCGATGTAGCCGCCGTCCTCCGAGGCGGCGGGCACGGCCGGCGCGCCCCCTCGCCGGTCCGCCGCGCGCAGGACGGCCTGGACGATGGCGTGGTAGCCGGTGCAACGGCAGTAGTTGCCGCCCAGGGCCTCCCGGATCGCCGGCGCGTCCGGACGGGGCTCGCGCTCGAGGAGCGCCTGCGCGGTGAGCAGCATCCCCGGCGTGCAGAAGCCGCACTGGAGCGCGTTCTCCGCGCGGAACGCCTGCTGTAGCTCGGCGATGGCCCCGGTCTCGGCCACTCCCTCGATGGTCTCGACCCGGCAGCCGTCGGCCTGGACCGCGAGCATCAGGCAGCCGCGGATCGGCTTGCCATCCACCCGGACCGTGCAGGCGCCGCACACCCCGTGCTCGCAGCCGACGTGCGATCCGGTCAGCTCGAGCTCGTACCGGAGGAAGTCCACCAGGCTCTGGCGGGGCTCGACCTCCCGCGCCACTCGCGCGCCGTTGACGGTCAGGACGACGTTCACCGCCGGGCCTCCGTCGAGGAGGACACCAGACGGGAGACCAGACGGGCGAGCAGCACGCGGGCCAGGTGGCGACGCAGGGCGGGCGAGCCGTGGACGTCGCCGGGCGGATCGAGATCGCGATCCAGCGCGCGGCCGGCCGCGGCGAGCGCGTCGGCGTCGGCGCGGCGGCCGGCGAGCGCGGCCTCGGCGGCCCGGCTCCGGACCGGCCGCGGGCCGACGCCGAAGAAGACGAGCCACGCCTCGCCGACGGCGTCGCCCTCGACCCGCACCCGGGCGGCGAGGCCGGCGAGCGCGAAGTCGCCGTGGCGGCGCGCCAGCTCGTCGAGCCCGGTGCGCCAGCCGGGACCGGGGGGTGGCACCACCAGCGCGGTGACGACCTCGCCGGGCTCGAGCGCGGTGGTGTAGACGCCGCGGAAGAACTGGTCCGCCCGGACCGTGCGGCGCCCGTGGCGGCCGGTGACCTCGATGCTCGCGTCGAGCGCCACCGCGCACGCGGGCAGCTCGGCGGCGGGGTCGGCGAGCGCGAGGCTGCCACCGACCGTGCCGCGCGCCCGGATCGCCTCATGCCCCACGTGGGCGGCCGCCTCCGCGAGGAGCGGGGCGTGCTCGCGCAGCAGCGCGGAGCCCGCGAGTGACTCCTGTCGCGTGAGCGCGCCGATCGCGAGTCCCTCGGGGGTCATCCGGATGGCGTCGAGGCCGGGCAGCCGGTTGATGTCGATGATCGCGCGAGGGGTCGCCAGGCGCATGTTGAGCGCGGGCACCAGGCTCTGTCCGCCGGCCAGGATGCGGCCGTCGTCTCCGTACCGATCGAGCAGATCGAATGTCTCGGCCAGGGAGATCGGGCGGTGATATTCGAACGGCGCCGGTTTCATGCCCGCCTATCCTGCCTCAGGGCCGGGGCGAGGTAAAGAGAGCCCTCGACTCCGGCCGTCCGGCGTGCGTTGACAAGAACCATCGTCGAGCTTACGCTCCCTCTACGTCGCGTGAGCTTCCTTTCCGGCATCCCGTGAACACCGCCAGCCTCCTCCA
>WNFJ01340670.1_pt1 | contig 13828 bp, 16 predicted proteins | sample 5400461 | NCBI WGS metagenome assembly WNFJ01 (sample SAMN13153349, study PRJNA577476) | soil metagenome | isolation source: 115 cm saprolite on Douglas fir-dominated hillslope | place: USA:California | collected 2013-09-17 | reverse complement strand
GCCGGCGGCCGGCTCGCCGGGGGCGGGCAGCCCGGCTGCGGTGGCCCCGGCGGCGCGTGGCCCGGCTGCGGTGGCCCCGGCGTCGCGTGGCCCGGCTGCGGTGGCCCCGGCGTCGCGCGGCCCGGCTGCGGTGGCCCCGGCGTCGTGCGGCCCGGCCCGGCGGCTGTCCTCGCCGGCTTTCAGCGCCACGAACCGGTAGCCCACGTTGCGCACGGTACCGATCAGCGCCTCATGCTCGGCACCCAGCTTGGCCCGCAGCCGCCGTACGTGAACGTCCACCGTGCGGGTGCCGCCGAAGTAGTCGTAACCCCACACCTCCTGCAGCAGGTGGGCGCGAGTGAACACCCGGCCGGGGTGCTGGGCGAGGAACTTCAGCAGCTCGAACTCCTTGAACGTCAGGTCGAGCACGCGTGCGCGCAGCCGGGCGGTGTAGGTGGCCTCGTCGATGGACAGCTCACCCGAGCGGATCTCATCCGGCGCCGCCGGCGCCGCGCCGGCCTGGCGCCCGATGACCAGGCGGAGGCGCGCTTCGAGTTCCGCCGGGCCCGCGGAACTCAGCACGACGTCGTCGGTGCCCCACTCGGCGGTGACCGCGGCCAGGCCGCCAGCACCGGTGCCTGCGGCGACGCCCGCCGCAGGAGCTGGCACAGTTGCCTGGCGGAGATCAGGTCGCGGCGGGCGTCGACCAGGATTGCGTCCGCCGCCGCGGCATCCTCGAAAGCGATCATGTCGGCGGGGCCGGTCCGCACCGTGTGCAGCAGGAGCCCGAGCGCGGGCATGATCTCGGACGGTGGCTCGGGGGCGTTGGTGAGCAGATACAGCTCCCTCATTCTGCTGCCACCTCCGCGCCGTACCGTGTGTGGAGGGCCACCCTCCACCAGGGATCTGCCGAAGGGCCCGAGGGCAGCATCGCCCGGAGCCGATGTGAGCGAGGATAGCCGACGTGCCAATGGTAACTGTGCGCTACTGGGCAGCGGCGAAGCATGCTGCCGGGGTGGCCGAGGAGACACTCGACGCCGCCACGCTGGCCGAGGCGCTGGCCGCGGCGGTAGCGCGGCGGGCGGCCGCCCAGGAGTTCCGTGCCGTGCTGGCTCGTTCCTCGTTCCTGCCACTGGCCGAGGGAGCCGTCATCGAGGTACTGCCGCCCTTCGCGGGAGGCTGACCCCGGGCCCCGGCATGTCGCGGCGAAACCGGCCCGCGCCGGCGGCCGGTGGGTAGTGTGGCACCGCTATGCGAAAGCTGCTGATCGGCGTCGTTGTCCTCGCCGCGCTGCGGGTGGCCGCGGACCGGATCTCGGTCGCGGTCGCAGAGAACCAGATCTCCAACCGGCTCACCAGCGCCTACGGGCTGCCGTCCAAGCCCGGTGTGACGATCACCGGCTTTCCCCTGCGCCTCACCTCGGTCCATGTCACCCCGGACGGCCTGCGGATCGCCGCGGCCGCCCGGCACGTGCAGTTCGCCCGGTCGTGATTACCGGCCCTCGTCGTCGCGGCCCCGGGAGGGCCAGTGAAAGTCCGTCGTGAACCGTTTGCGTCCCGCCTGCGTAGTAAGGGTGTGGGGCAGAACAGGGCAGCCGGGGACGCCGAGCCAGCCCACAAGGTGAGCGACGAGGAACTCGTCCGTGCTCTCTACGCGGAGCATGCCGCGGCCCTGCTGCGGTTCACATTGCGTATGACCGACGGCGACAGGCAGCGGGCGGAGGATATCGTGCAGGAGACCTTGCTGCGCGCCTGGCTGCATCCAGAAGCGATCGCGGCGCGCCCGGCCCGGCCGTGGCTCTTCGCGGTGGCACGTAACCTGGCCGTCGATGCGCACCGGGCCAGGAAGGCACGCCCCATGGAAGTCGGCGAGGGCGCACTCAACCTCGTCCCTGTCCCCGATGAGGCCGATCGCGTGCTCGAATCGTGGGCCGTTGCAGACGCGCTGGCGGCGCTGCGGCCCGACCACAGGCAGGTTCTGCTCGAGACGTACTACCGGGGCAGATCGGTGGCCGAGGCGGCCGCCGTGCTCGGCGTCCCGGCGGGCACCGTCAAGTCTCGTGCGTTCTACGCGCTCCGGGCGCTCAAGCTGGCCTTGGAAGAACGGGGGCTAGCACCATGACCGGCATGGCTGGATGCCGTGAGATCAAGCAGGCACTCGGTGTCTACGTACTGGGCGCCATCGATCCCGCCGAGCGGGCACGGGTAGACGAACACCTCGCTACCTGCGTCGAATGCCGCGAGGAACTGGCGAGCCTGGCCGGATTGCCCGCCATGCTCCGCAAGGTCCCGGTCGCCGAGGCCGAACGCCTGGCGGCAGCGGAGCAGGATCCCGGCCTCACCGGGGTGCCGTCACCCCCCATGCTCACGTCGCTGGTTGCCCGCACGGCCAACGTGAGGCGGATCCGCCGGTGGCGCGGACTGGCGGCGGCGGCAGCCGTGGCGCTCGTGGCCGTCGCGGGCGGCGCGGCCGTGACCAACGCCCTGGAGCCTGGCGGCCCGCCGCGGCACGGGTCGACGCAGCTCACGGCCTCCTGGCATCACGCCAGCGGCAGCGGCCCGGTGGCGGGCGCGCACCTCACGGTGAAGTACCGGTCTGAGCCCTGGGGCACGGAGATGTGGATCAACGTCACCGGCCTGCGGCCCGGCAGTGCCTGCGAGTTCCGGATCACCGAAAGCACCGGCGCGACCTCGGTGGTCGGCAGCTGGGTGCTGTGGAAGAAGAGCGACTGGTACCCGGCATCCACGTGGCTCGCCGAGCACGACCTGCGTACCTTCGAGGTGACCATCAACGGTCACGTGGTGGCCTCCGCGCCTGCGACCTGAGCGCCCGGCGACCGGGAATGATCCCGGGCCCGGCGGTGCTGTAGACAGGCGTGCTTGCCGGAGCGATCGCAGTGGCCACCGTCGTGGTGCTGGCCACCGTGGTCGCGTTCGCCCTTCGCCGCCGCGACGGGCGGCTCCAGGGAACCCGGCAGGCGTCGCTGACCGGGGCCGAGCTTGGCCAGCCGCTCGGGACGCGCGCCACGCTGCTCCAGTTCTCCTCGTCCTTCTGCGCGCCCTGCCGCGCGGCCAGGCAACTGCTCGCCGACGTGGCCGCGGACGACCCCGGCGTCACGCATGTCGAGATCGATGTGGCCGACCGGCTGGACCTGGTCCGGCTGCTCGACGTTCGGCGGACCCCGACCGTCTTCGTGCTCGGCCCGCAGGGCCAGGTGACCCGGCGCGCGAGCGGCCTGCCCCAGCGCGACGAGGTGCTGGCGGCGGTGGCCTTGGCCACCGCTGGGGCGGGGAAGTGGCAGGCCGCATGGGCCCGCATAGCATCGGAGCTATGCTTGCTCCCCCGATCGCCAGCAGGCGGGCGGGCACATTGCCACGGCGGCTGCCGCGAGCGGTCATGCTCACGATCCGGCGCCAGGTCGACTACTGCCGCGTCGCGGCGGCCCTGTGTTGTCCTGGCCGCGCCGGGACCGCACTGCCTCACTAGCGGGCCCGGCCGCCGCCAGCCCCGGCTGCTCATTCTTCTCCCCTGGGCGTGCCGGGGTGCCCGAGGCGGCACTCACATCAGAGGTTCCTGGCATCGTGGACGGTACGGGCCGGAAGCGGAAGCGAAAGCGAAAGGGTGATCATGCCGTGAAGGTCGATCCGAGGGGACAGCGGTTCGCCGCCGCACTGACCACCCTTGTCCTGGTGGCGGTCCTCATCACCGGCAACGCCTGGCTGCTGGCCGCCCAGGGGGTCGTGTTCGGCATCGGGGCCGTGCTGGGCCTGAAGTACGCGCCCTACGGGCTGATCTACCGGTGGCTGGTCCGGCCGAGGCTCGGCCCGCCCGGGGAACTGGAGGACGAGGCGGTGGGCCTGGTGTTCAGCGTCATCGGGGTGATCGGGTATGCCACCGGTATCACCCCGCTGGGCATCGCCGCGGCCGCACTCGCGCTCGCGGCGGCATTTCTCAACGCGGCCTTCGGCCTGTGCCTTGGCTGCGAGATGTACGTGATGATCCGACGCGTCTGGCCAGCCCGCGCCGCATAGGACGGCCAGAGCATAACAAGGAGGTACCTGCATGAGCCGCTCCGACGTCCTGGTGGACGCCGACTGGGTCGAAGCCCACCACGGCGATCCCGGCGTGGTGCTCGTCGAGGTGGACGAGGACACCACCGCCTACGACAAGGGTCATATCGCCGACGCGATCAAGATCGACTGGAAGAAGGATCTCCAGGACCCGGTCCGCCGCGACTTCGTGGACAAGCATGGCTTCGAGGAACTGCTCTCCGAACGCGGCATCTCCAACGACGACCTGGTGATCCTGTACGGGGGGAACAACAACTGGTTCGCCGCCTACGCGTACTGGTACTTCCGGCTGTACGGGCACGCCAACGTCAAGCTGCTCGACGGCGGCCGGAAGAAGTGGGAACTCGACTCCCGCGACCTGGTGACCGACGTGCCGCAGCGGCCCAGGACCTCCTATAAGGCCGCGGACCCAGACACCTCGATCCGGGCCTTCCGCGACGAGGTGGTCGCCGCGATCGGCCAGCGCAACCTGGTCGACGTGCGCTCGCCCGACGAGTTCAGCGGGAAGCTGCTGGCGCCGGCCCACCTGCCGCAGGAGCAGGCGCAGCGGCCCGGTCACATCCCGACCGCCAAGAACGTGCCGTGGTCCAAGGCCGCCAACGACGACGGCACCTTCAAGTCGGACGACGACCTGCGCAAGCTCTATGGCGACGAGGCCGGCCTGGACTTCGGCAAGGACACCATCGCCTACTGCCGGATCGGCGAGCGCTCCGCGCACCCCTGGTTCGTCCTGCACGAACTGCTGGGGCAGCCGAGCGTCAAGAACTACGACGGATCGTGCGGGTCCCTGGTCGGGGTGCCGATCGAGCTGGGTGAGGGCCGGTGACCGGGGAACCGCAGGGCTGCGGGGCGCCGGCCGGCGGCGTCGCGGTGACCGGGAACTCCTCGGGCGAGGCCATCATCGAGGGCACGGTGACCGCCGGCAACTCCCCGGTGCACGTGGGTTATGCCCGGCTGCTGAACGACGGCGGGGAGTTCGTCGCCGAGGTCCCGCTGGGCGCCGACGGCGGATTCCGCTTCTTCGCCGCCCCGGGCACCTGGACGGTCCGGGTGCTCGCCCCGCGCGGCGCCCGCGCCGAGGAAACGGTCAGCGCCGACCGCGGCCGCACCACCACGCTGGCGGTCAGCGTCGCGGCGCCGCCCGCCTGAGCACAGGCCGCCGGGCGCCCTGGACACCCGCCTGGCGGCGTTCGCCCTCGGCAGGTCGCACGCGTGCGAGCCTGCCGGGGGCGCTCTCGTTTCACAACTCGTCGCTTGTTCGTCGCGATCTCATCCGATCATTGTTCAACTGTTCGTAACGTTCGCCGCCTATCACTGGAAGTCACCGGGGCGGAAGTCACCGGGGCGGAATCACCACCGCCATGACTGCTAATAACAGTTCGATCGGGCGAGGCGCGAAGTGTCGACACAGGCAGATCTGGCCAATTCCGAGACGGAGCCGCGGCTGGCCGCGTCCCGTCCACCGTGCCGGGCTACGTTGCGGGCGGGATACCGCGCGAGATCGTGTCGAACAACCCGGCGTTCAGGCAACTCATGTTCGTCCGCAGGCTGATCATCGTGGCACGGGTGATCACCGCATTTTCCTGGCGTCATGCGGAGTGACTGCGGTGCAACGCGACGAGGAGGGCAGTGGGAGTCCCCAGGCCAGGCCCGCCGCCGCTGCCGTGCTCGCTGACCGGCTGGCCGCGGCGCTGGTCCATCACGAGCCGGGCTGGCGGCTGCCCCGGCTCACCGCGCTGGCCAGGCGCTACAGCGTCAGCTCGTCCGAGATCGACGCGGCCATCGACGAACTTGCCGCACGGCACCTGGTGCGGAAACTCCCGGATGGGCAGGTGTACCGGGCCAGCCCCGCGGAGTACTGGGTACCCATTGAAGGAATCTTCGGGCTGGTCTCCCGCGTGGACCCGATGGGCGGGCAGCTCGCGTGCACCAGCAGGCACACGACCGTGCGACGTCCCCCCGAGGACGTCGGCCGATCGCTCGGCGTCGCTTCTGGCGTGCCGGTCCTGGCGCTGCGGTGCGTCTGGACGGTGGGCGGGGAGCCCGGGGCGCTTACCGTCAGCTACCTGCCGGAGCGGATCGCGGCCGCGCTGGAGCTGGTCCCGGCCGCGAAACCGGGCGAGGAGGATGTCGCGCCGGGCGGCCAGGAGCGGGCCGGTGGGCTTTCACCGTTGGCGTTCCCCTTCCCGTGGCGGCCCGTGGATGCCGACGGCCCGCGGCCGGGGGCGGTGCAGATCGAGATGGGCCTGCCGCCTCCTTCTGCGGCGAGGACACTGCGGCTCGCGGCTGGCGAGCCGGTCACGACGGTCACCGTGAGCTTCGTCGCGTCCGAGTCCGGTACCCCGGCCGCGCTGACGATGGCGATGCTGCGCCCGGAATTGTTCCGGATAGTCGTGGAGACCGCCCCGCGGCCGGGCCTCGCGAACGGTGCCGACGGTTTGGTGAGGGCGCCATGCCTGCCGCCGTCCCGGAGCTACGGACGTTCTTGGGATCCGGCGAGGTAGATAACTCGGCGGGCAACGTTGACGGCGTGGTCGCCGAGACGTTCGTAGAAGCGCGCCACCAGCGTCATCTCCATCGTCACCGGTAGGGCCATGCGCCCTGAGGCAAGCTCGGCTATCGAGCTGGCGTAAAGCTCGTCCATTTCGTCGTCACGTTCGCTCAGTTTGGCCGCGGCGCGAGCGGCCTGTTTCCGGGCATCATGCGCCTGGGTGCCAGCCCCCGACGGCCCAGGACCGGCCGGTCGGCGGGTGCTGGCTGCCGCGAGCGGCCCGGCCTCAGGCGCCGGCGCTTTGGCAAGTGCCTGGACACAGACGGGGGAGGCTGGGAACCTTGACCCGAAATGCCTGCCGCCGTCCCCCGTGTCCCCGAGCGCTCGCCCCGGCGAGCGCGCTACCTCATCCCGCTGGGCACGCCGCGGCGCAGCGAGGCACTCGCCGCGGTGGCGGCCGCGGCCGTGACGGCGGGCGTCTTATTCGCCCCGCTCACGCTCCTGCTCGCCGCGGCGTTTCACACGGTCAGCAAGATCAGCCGATGGCGCCCGCTCTGGCTGTGCGTCCCGGCGGCCTGCGGCATCGTATGGGCGCTCGCGATCGGCCCCCGCGAAGCAGCGGCAGGCTTCGGCCACGGCCCGGCGGCCACGGCGAGCGCGGTGCCGCGGATATTCACCGGACCGGCCGGCGTGGCCCGGGTGTGCGGCACGGTCGCGCGCGGGCTGCCCGGCCAGTTCCCGCTGGCGCTGATCGCGGCCGCCGGACTGGCTGCCCTGGCGTGGTGGGTTCGCTGGATGCACACCGACGAGTGGGACGTGCCACCGGCCCGGCCCGGCCTGGTGCGCACCGGCCGCCGCCGGCGGGCCATCGCCGCGCTGCGGGCCGGTCGCGTGCTCACCAGGGACGGGGCATGCCTCGGCGTCGATGAAGCGACCGGCGGCCCCGCGGTCCTGACCTGGCGTGACGCGGGCAGTGGCGTGCTGCTAACCGGCGCGGCAGAGCAGGCGGTGCTCGCGTCGGGCCTTCGGCTCGCGCACGCGGCCATCCGGCGGCGCAAGCCGGTGATCGTGGTGGACCTGGCCGGAGACCCGGCGCTGCCCGGTGCCCTGGCCGGGATCTGCGCGTCGGTGCGCGCCCCGCTGCACCTGTTCGGCATGGCCGGCGGTCCCCGGTACGAACCGCGGGTGCAGCCGGACGCCGAGCAGGGCGCGGCGTTGCGGGCCGTGCCGTGGGGACCGCGGCCGGGACTCGCCGCGGGCACCGTGGCCAGCCTCGACGACGTGGTGCGACAGCGCGCCGTGGCGGTGTTCGCGCTGGCCGGGCCGGGGCCGGGGGACGCGGCCGGGGTGCTCGCCGGGCTTGTCGCCGCGGACGTCGCCGCGCTCTACGCGAGCCTGTACCGCGGCGGGATCGCGCCCGACGGCCTGTGCTGGTTCACCGAATGCGACGGGGCCGATCCCGCGGCCCTGGCCGGGCTGGCCGCCGCGGGCAGCCCGGCCGGGCTGGCGCCGGTGCTGGCCACCACGGTGCCGCGCGCGGCGGGCACCCTGGCCGGGCGGGTCGGCGCCGTCGTCGTCCACCGGCTGGCGGACCGCGACCTGGCCGGGGAACTCGCCACCATGACCGGTACCACGGTCCTGCCGCTGTCCCGCGTCCACGCCCCCGAGGCTGCGGACGGAGGAGCCCGCTCGCCGCGGCGGACGGAGGCGGGCCCCGCCGTTCCGTTAGGCACCATGCTTGTTCCCGTGGTGCCCGCGGAGACGTTGTGCGCACTGGGGAGCGGTGACTTCGTGCTGATCACCGGCTTGGCCGCGGCGCCGGCGGGCGGGAAGCAGCGCACCGGCGCCGGGGTGGCCGTGCGGGCGCGGTGCCGTGCGGTCAGCAGCCCGGTTCCCGTGCGGCCGGAGCCGCCGCCGCTGCCAGGCGGGCCCGGTGCGGCCGGTGCCCCCGCCGGGCCTCTCGTGGTCCGGCGGCGGGCATGACGGCCGGGACGTTCCCGCCCGGGCAGGTATACCTGGGCTGGCAGTACGCGCTCCTGCACGAGGACCCGGGGCTGCCGCCGCGGCGCCCGGTGCCCCCGGAACCCGAACGGCTCAACCCCGGCTGGCTGGGCGCCCAGCGGCGGGAGGAGAACCTGATCGGCCGCCCCGCCAGGCAGGCCGCCGGCGGCTGCCTGCTGCTGGCCGGCGTGGTCATCCTGCTCGGCCGGGCGGGCTGGCTGAACCCGGCACTGACCGGGCTGGGCGCGGTTGTCTTCTGCGGCGCGGCGGTCACCGGCGCGGCCGCGGTCTGGCGGGGCCGGCGGGTGCTCAACGCGGCCATCGCGGCGGAGACGCGCCGGGTCGCCGCCGCCCGCGCGGCACAGGAGCGGGACCTGTTCGCCGCCCAGGAGGAACACGCCCACAGGTTCCGTGCCTGGCAGGGCCGCCAGCGCGCGTTCAGCGGGCAGGCGCTGTGGTACCCCGTGGCGCTGCCGGCCGAGACCGACCGGGTCGACCTGGTCGGCGGCACCATGGCCGGCTGGTCGGCCCTGCTGACCATGGTCGCCGTCCCCCGGCTCGCCGCCGGGGACCAGATCACCGTCATCGACCTGTCCGAGGGCGCCGTCGCCCGCGACCTGGTCGGGCTGGCCGGGCAGTTGCGGGTGCCGCCGCTGGTCTGGGTCCTGCCCGCCGATCTGCCCAGGTTCGATCTGGGCGTCGGCCTGCCCGCCGCGGCCATCGCTGACATCCTGGCCGCCTGCGTGTCGGCCGACCCGGCCACCGGCGGCGGCCGCGATCCGGCACCCGACCACGCGCTCCTCGCCAGGCTGCTCGAGGTGCTCGGCGACGGGGCGCAGATCAGCCAGGTGACCGCGGGGCTGCGGGCGCTGGCCCAGGTCGGCGACCCGCGCGAGGACGTTCGCCGGGGCCTGCTCACCGCCGCCCAGCTGGAACGGATCAACGGACTGTACGGCCGCGGCGCCGCCGACCGGGTGGTCATCGAGCGGGCCTGGGCACTGGAGGCGCGCCTGCGCGTGCTGGAGCGCCTGGGCAGCGACCCGGCCCCCATGCCGCGGAGCCGGTTGCGGGTGGTCGCCGCGGATCCCGGCGGCGGCGCGTTCGGCAACGCGGTGCTGGCGGCCTACGTGACGGTGACCCTCACCCACCTGCTCCGCCGGGCCCGTCCCGGGCGGCCGTGGCGGCACACGATCTGCGTCGCCGGGGCGCAGCAACTCCCGGGCGAGCTGATCGACCGGCTCGCGGGCGCGTGCGAGGCCACCAGGGCCGGGCTGGTGCTCGCCTACCGCTCGATTCCGCCTCCCGTCGCGCAGCGGCTCGGCCGGGGGAACGCGGCGCTGGCGGTGATGCGCCTCGGCAATGCCGAGGACGCCAGGGCGGCCAGCGAGCAGATCGGCGCGCAGCACCGTTTCGTGCTGAGCCAGTTCACCGACACGGTGGGCGCCGCGGTCACCGACACCACCGGCGATTCGTACACCTCGACGGTGGGGACGGCGCAGTCGGTGTCGGTGTCGGAGTCCCGCAGCCAGACCACGGGGCGCAGCCGGGGCCGGGGCCACACCAGGGCCGGCGCCGCGCCGTTCGCCGCGCGGACCGGGTCGGGCAGCGCCGAGGCCTCCGAGTCGCGGGGCACCAGCGACTCCGGCTCGCTCACCGACGGGATCAGCACCAGCACGTCGTGGGGGATCACCACGTCCCGGGCGATCGGGCTGAACTCCTCGCTCGGCCGGACCGTCCAGCGCTCCCGCGAGTTTCTCGTGGAGCCGGACGAGCTGCAGCGGCTGCCGCCCAGCGCGGTGATCGTCAGTTACGCCTCGGGCACGCGGCGGCACGTCGTGCTGGCCGACGCCAACCCGGCCATCTGCACGCTGCCGACCGCCACCGTGCACAGCCTCGAGCAGGCGCGGCAGGCGGGGGACCCGGTGCCGCGGGCCAGGAGCACGTCACCGCGGGCCGAGCCGGCCGGGCCGCCGGCGGGGTGGCGGTCGGGCGGCCGCCGGCCGCCGCCGAACCTGGGGCCGCCGCCCGAGCCCCCGGACTGGCGCCGCCGCTGAGTATGGTTCCCCCCATGGCCACTCACATCGCCCTGCTGCGCGGCATCAACGTCGGCGGCCGTAACAAGGTCGCGATGGCCGATCTTCGTGCGGTGGTGACCGGGCTCGGCCACACCGGGGTGGCGACCTACATCCAGAGCGGCAACGTGGTGTTCACCAGCGACGAGGCGGATACCGAGGTGCTCGGCAAGGACCTGGAGGACGCGATCGCGGGCCGCCTGGGCGTCAGGCCCTCGGTGATCGTGCTGTCCCGCGAGGACCTGGCCCGCGCGGTGCGCGACAACCCCTACTCCGGCGAGCCGAACCCCAAGCTGGTCCACGCGGTGTTCTTCCGCGGCCGGGTCCCGGCGGGATCGGCGGAGGCGATCAGGGCGGGTGAGCAGCGCGCTGCGGAGCGGGGAAGCCCCCGGGACACCGCCCAGATCGCCGGCACCACCCTGTTCGTTCACACGCCGGACGGGTTCGGCCGCAGCGAGCTTGCGCTGTACCTGCTCGGTCGGCCCGCCAGCCCGTTCGCGGCCGGGACCGCGCGCAACTGGTCGACCGTTACCAAGCTCCTGGCCCTCTGCGACGACTGATCCGCCCCGGAGCGCGGCGCGGTACGGCCCGGCGTGCCGGCCACGGCAGGCGCGGGCACCGGCAAAGTTCGCGCAGAGTTGCGGTCCCGGTGGCGGCGGCCGGGCGGGGCTGGTATGCACGCATCGTGACCCCTCTCCCCGTCCTGGGTGACGGGACGACCGGCCCCTGGCTTCGCGTCCAGTCGATCATGGCGCGGGCGTGCCCGGGGTCGGCCGAGCACGACTTCCTCGACATCCTGCCCGCCGCGTCGGCCGCGGCCCGCGCCGGCCGGCCGTTCGTGGCTGGCTGGCTGTGCCGCGCGGCCGGGGCGCCGCTGGAGTTAGTCACCAACGCCGCCCTGCCCGGGCCGGAGGGCAACGGCTGCGCCCTGCTCTTCCCGCCGGGGGGCCGGGGCGTGCCCGCGGCGGCTGACTGGCTCGCCGCGTGCGACGCGCTGGTCTGGGCGCCCTGCCCGGGGCGCCAGGCGCTGCCCCTGCTCGGCGAGTCCGCGCCAGCGGGCGGCCAGGTCGGCGGGCCCCGCGCGCTGGAAACGAGGCAACCGGGCCGGTTCGAGTCCGCGCTGGCCGCGGCCCGGGGCAGGCCCTTCGGGTGGCTCGTGGTGGCCGAGCCCACCGGGCTGCTCGACACCGAGGTGGCCGATCTGCGCGCCCAGGTGACGGTGCTGCGCCAGCATGACGAGGAAAGGCTCCGGTTCGGTACCGAGAAGGCGGTACGCCGGCTGGCGGAACTCGACGCGTTCCGTGAGGCTGGCCTGTGGCTGGTGCGGGTGCTGGCCGGGGCCGCTTCCGCTGGGGAGCTAGCGCGGATCGCGCCGGTGCTCGCCGGTTCGGCCGACCTGGGCCATCATCCTTACCGGCTCGGCGGGTGCCTGGAGCCGCGGCCGCTCACCGAGGCGCTGACGGCGAAAGCCGATGACCCAGAGACGGAGTCCCGGGTGCCGTTCCCGGCCACCGCGGGCGTGCTGGCCGCGCTCGCCGGGCTGCCGCAGCGGGAGGTGCCCGGGCTGCGGGTACTCGACGCCGGCCAGTTCGACGTGACCAGCGAGACCGGCCCCGGCGCGGCCGGCCCGTGGGATGCCGGGCCGCGGCTCAGCCTCGGCGTGATCCTCGACGCCCAGGACCGGCCGGCCGGTGAGTTCCTGGTACCGCTGCCGACCCTCAACCGGCACGCGTTGGTGACCGGGGCCACCGGCTCCGGTAAGTCCCAGACGGTCCGGCACCTGCTCACCGGGCTGAGCAGGGCCGGGCTCCCCTGGCTGGCCATCGAGCCGGTCAAGTCGGAGTACCCGGGCATGGCCGGGCGGCTGGCCGGGACCGGCCCGGCCGGCGAGGTCACCGTGCTGAACCCGGCAGACCCGGGGGCCGTCCCGCTGTCGGTCAACCCGCTCGCGCCCGAGCGGGGCTACCCGGTGCAGGCGCACATCGACATGGTCCGCGCGCTGTTCCTCGCCGCGTTCGACGCCGACGAGCCGTTCCCGCAGATCATCGCGCAGGCGTTACAGCGCGTCTACGAGGCCAACGGCTGGGATGTGGTGACCGGCGGCCGGATGACCGGCGCGGTGGCCGAGCCTGCTGTGCCTTCGCTCGCGCAGCTCCAGCAGGCCGCCCTGGAGGTCATCGGCGAGGTCGGGTACGGCCGGGAACTACAGGCCGACGTGCGCGGCTTCGTCGACGTACGGCTGCGCTCGCTGCGGATCGGATCGGCCGGGCGGTTCTTCGAGGGCGGCCACCCCGCCGACGTCGCCGCCCTGCTCCGCCGCAACGTGGTGCTCAGCCTCGAAGACGTCGCCAACGACGAGGACAAGGCCTTCCTGATGGGGACGCTGATCATCCGGATCGTCGAGCATCTGCGGCTCGCGGCGCGGGCCGGGCGGGCGGCGGGGCTGCGGCATGTCATTGTCATCGAGGAGGCGCACCGGTTGCTGCGGGCCGGGCGGGAGGGGCGGGCCAGCGTGCACGCGGTCGAGTTGTTCGCCGCGATGCTGGCCGAGATCCGCGCCTACGGCGAGGGGCTGGTGATCGCCGAGCAGATCCCCTCGAAGCTGATCAGCGACGTCGTCAAGAACACCGCGCTGAAGGTGATGCACCGGCTACCGGCCGCGGACGACCGGCATCTGGTCGGGGCCGCGATGAACCTGGATGACGGCCAGTCCCGCCAGGTGGTGTCCCTGGAGCCAGGGGTGGCGGCGGTGTTCGCGGCGGCGCCACCGAGTGCCCCCGGCCCGGCCCGGTGCCGCCCCTGCTGGCGCGCCGCAGCACCGCGTGCGGCCCGCGGTGCACCGGCGGGCGCGCATGCACCGCGGGTGAGATGCGCGCCGCCCAGGTGCTCGCCGCCCCCGGGTCACCGGCCGACGCGTGGCTGCGGGTGTGGGTGCAGGCCCTGGTACTAGCGTTCCTCACCAACCGGGGCCTGCCTGCGGTGCCTGTCCCGCTGCGCGGCCGGTGGGACGGACTGGGCGGCCGCCTGCGCGAGTGCCTGCTGGCCACCGTGGTGGACCAGGCGGTGGCCGTCCGGGCCCGGGCACTGCGGCCCAGCTACGACCCGGCGCACCTGGCGGCGAGCGTGGCGCGGGCAGCGCTGCGCTCCCTCGGCCAGGGCACGGGCCCGGGGACCAGGCCCGGCCCGGGGACCAGGCCCGGCCCGGGGACCAGGCC
>WNFJ01051504.1_pt1 | contig 13835 bp, 13 predicted proteins | sample 5400461 | NCBI WGS metagenome assembly WNFJ01 (sample SAMN13153349, study PRJNA577476) | soil metagenome | isolation source: 115 cm saprolite on Douglas fir-dominated hillslope | place: USA:California | collected 2013-09-17 | reverse complement strand
TCGGTGCGGCCGGCGGCCTTGAGTGCCGCCGGGGTGTCGATGCGGTCATAGTGGACGACAAGCGACGGCTTGACACCGAAGACGGCGTCACTATGGAGGTAGGGATCGTCGTCGGTGAACAGTTCGGTGACGATGGTCCGGTACCCGTCCGCCGAGGCGATCACGTGGAAGTGGGCCGGGCGCATGTTATGACGGTCGGTGACCGCGAGCAGCTCACCGACCGGCCCGTCACTGGGGATCGGGTAGCTGACCGGCTTGGCCGTCCACAGGTCGTAGTCACCGTCGGCACCGGACCGGAACCTGCCGCGAAGGTTGTAGTCCGGCTGCGACGGGTCGACGTTCTCGTACAGGCCGTTGCGGTTGGTGCCCCACACGTCCAGCACGGCACCGTCGACCGGCGCACCGCTGGTATCGAGTACCCGGCCGTGGATGTGGGCCGGGTCCCCGTCGTCGGCACCCCGGGAAATGTTGGCGCCGTTGGGTTCCCATGGCGCGCCCGCCCGGTAGAACGGCCCGAGCACGCTGGTCTCAAGCGCCCCGTCAGGGCTGCCCGCTGCCACGGTGTCGACCACCATGGTCAGGCCGAGGACATCGGCAAGCAGGACGTACTCGTGCCGTGCCGCGTCGCTGATGTCACCGCACCGCTTGAGGAAGTCGGCGGCGGCCAGCAGCTCGGTGGGCGTCAGCCGGACCTCGCGGGCGAGGTCGTGGGCGTGCCGGATCACGGCCGCCAGGATCTCGCCCGCCCGGGCGTCCCTGGCACCGGCGACGGCGGCGAGCACCTCCGCGGTGATCTGCTCACTCGACGTCGCCCGGGCCGCCGGGGCGGGGTTTGCATTGGCACCGTCGGCCGCGAGATCCCGGAGAACCCCGATCAGGACGTCTGGTTCGGCACGATGCGTGTAATCCGGGTCCACGAAGGCGTACCGGACCATGCCGGCCGAGTCGATGACGTACATCGCGGGCAGCGGCACCTCTGCGGTGTCCATCCCGTTGAACGCGGCGACGTCGTTGCCGTTGCCCAGCTGGTAGCGGACGATCTCCGGCGCGATCTCGTGGGTCAGCCGGAACTGGCGGGCGACCGCGTTGCCCTGGTCGAACAACACGGGGAACGTCAGCGCGTCGCTGTCCGCGGTGAGCGCTGCCCGGTCCGGCAGCTCCGGGCTGATCGCAACGAGGCTGGCACCGAGCGCCTCGATCTCCGGCAGCCTGCCCTGCAGCGCGCGCAGCTCAATGTTGCAGTAGGGGCACCAGCCGCCTCGGTAGAAGGAGATGACCAGCGGTCCCCGGTCCAGCAGCCAACCGGCGTCGACGGTCTCGGCCGAGATCGCGGGCAGGCGGAACACCGGCATCCGGTCGCCGACGTTGAGCGCCCGGTCGGCGATCTTGGCGTCCGCCACTGCGGTCACCGCGTCGGCCCGCGCCTTCCGCTCCTGCGGACTGCGCTGCTCGTATGCTCGCCGACGCTGTGCCTCGAGCTCGTCTTCCAGGCTCATCGGCGCTGTCCCCCTTCTCTTTGGCGCTGGTCGGCCAGGACCGTGCCGCCCACGCTGACCTCGTTCGGGTCGACCTCGACGATCCACACCCGGAATGCGGCCTCGGGCGTGCCGGTGGCCGCCGCGGCGGCAGCGGACACCTGGGTGACGAGCGCGCGCTTAGTGGCGGCGTCGTGTCCCTGGGCGATGGTGATCTGGATGAATGGCATGGCAGCACTGCCTTCTATACGATGCGGCGTCGGCGGCCGGTAATCAGGTGCCCTGTGGTCAGGTGACGGACTTGGTAAGCCCGCCGTCGACCTCGATCACCTGGCCGGTGATGTAGGACGAGAGGTCGGATGCCAGGAAGACGGCGGCCTGCGCGATCTCGCTGGCTTCGGCCCAGCGGCCAAGCCGGATGCCGACGCCCTTGGTCATGCCGTCGCGGACCGCCTCGCCGGTGGTGCCCTGCTGGGCCGCCATCGCGTCGTGCCGGCTGATCCAGCCCTCGGTGAGGGTCATCCCCGGGGAGATGGCGTTGACGAGGACGTGCCGGGCCGCGCCCTCGCTGGCCAGGTAGCTGGTCAGCGCGATGACGGCGGCGTTGGTGATGCCGGTGACCCCGGCATTAGGCACGAGGGTGCGTGCTGTCTGGCCGGCGATGTTGATGATCCGCCCGGTGCCGGTGTCACTGATCAGCGGCAGCGCGGCGGACGCGACCCGGTGGAAGCCGGCCAGCTTGACGTCAAGGTAGCTGGTCAGCACGTGGTCCGGCGTGTCCGCAAGCGGGGACGGGGTGAGCTGCGGCCCGGCGCAGTTCACCACTATGTCGAGCCGCCCGCCCCAGGCGTGCGCGGTCGCGACCGCCTCCCGGACCGATGCGGCGTCTGTCACGTCGGCGGGGACCGCCAGCACTGACTCCGCGTTCCCGGCTAGCCGGGTGACCGCCGCGTCGAGGGCGTCCTTGTCCCGTGCGAGGGCGGCGACCTGCACGCCGTGTCCCTTGAGCGCCTCGGCGATCGCGTACCCGATGCCGCGGCTCGCCCCGGTGACCAGGGCGACTCGTCCTTGCAGTTCGAGTGTCACTGCTGTCTCACTTCGCTTTCCGTGCGGGCCGGGGGTCAGTTGTCTTCGGTGATCAGAGCTGGCGGCGGCAGGACGACGAACGGCTCTGCGTTCCAGTCCACGCGCAGCGCCTCCAGCATGATGAAGGAGTGGTTGTGGATGAAGAAGTCCACGCCGGCCAGCCTGCCCTTCCACTTCGGGAGCAGTTCCTCGGCGACCTGGGAGGCGATCCGGTTGAAGTGGTTGGTGAACATGCCGTACACGTTGTGGACGTACTGCCAGGAAGGCACCTGGTCGACCTCCGCGAGCGCCCGCAGCGCCTCCCGGCGCAGGTCTGTGACGTACTCCCGCTGGGTCTCGACGTCCTCCCTGCGGCCGAGCCGGGTGAGGTGCCCGCTGATGAGGGTGTCGAAGTCGTACTCCAGGGCGTAGTCGTGGTGGTCGACGAAGCCGGGGATGTCGCGGCACAGGCCGAGGCCCGCGAACGGCACCCAGCCGGGATAGAAGACGTCGACGATCATGAGTGCCCGCTGCCGCGGGGCGTGGATGAAGATGTTGCCGAGCGCGTGGTTGCCGCCCCGGTAGTCCAACTGGAGCGTCTGCGCGCCGACCTCGAGGGTGTACGAGTCGTCGAAGGTGATGTCCGGCGGCTTGCGCCGGGGGTCGCGGAGCCTGTCGAGCCACTTCCCGGTCTCGGCGTGCCCGATCCGGACGGCGTCGTCGGGGAACTGGTCCGTGGTCCCGATGTGGTCGCCGTGCGAGTGGCTGTAGACCACGTGGGTGACGGGCTCGTCGGTCACCGACCGGATCGCCTTCGTGACGCGGTCGCCGATTGAGGGCGGCGCGTCGATGGCGATGACCCCCTGCCCGGTGACCATGAAAGCGCACTGGTACATGCCTTCAGTGACCCAGTACAGCCCGTCGCGGACCTCTTCCACGAGGTACCCGCGGTCGGGGATCGCCGGCCCGAGCGAGGAGTCGGGGACCGGGAGCCAGCCCGCCCCGTGCTGCCCGGCCGTGCTGCCTGTCCCCTGAGGGGAAATTACTGGAGTCTGTGCGGTGGACGTCATATCGCGATCTTCTCCCGTCGTTGGAAGCGGAGACACTGCGTCTCCTGGGCGTACTGAGCTTGTCCCGTCCGGGCGTGGGCTTCGGCACGCGAACCCGGGCGGGGCCGGGGCTGAAGCGAATATCAGGAACATGTCGCGCGTCTTTCGACGGCGTGAAGCGATCATAACTTAACTTGCACGCGCAAGCAATAGTTCAGGGAAGTCTTTGCGCGCCAGCGCGTGCCGGCTGTCCGCGACATTGCTATGCGCGGATAGACGGCCCGGCGTGCACTGCCTTCTGGTCGCGGATGACCTGGAGGAAGTTGCGGATGATGGCACTGCCGTGGGGCGTGAGGATGGATTCAGGGTGGAACTGCACGCCCTCGGTCGGATGGGTTGCATGTCGCAGGCCCATCGGTATTCCTCCGGGCCGCGGGCCGTGACATTCAGGTCCCGCGGCAGCGTGCCCTCGGCCACGATCAGCGAGTGGTACCGCGCGGCGGGGAAGGGCCGCGGCAGGCCAGTTAGCACGCCGCGGCCGCCGTGGGTGACCGGGGTGGCTTGGCCGTGAGCGGGCTCAGGGGCGGTGGTGATCGCGGCGCCGTGAGCGGCAGCGATAGCCTGGTGCCCCAGGCAGACGCCGAGCAGTGGCGTCACCGGGCCGCGGTCACGTACCGCGGCGATGCTCACCCCGGCCTCGGCAGGGTTCCCGGACCGGGTGAGATCACGATTCCGTCAGGGCCGAACAGGGCGATGTCCCGCGCTGACACCTCGTCGTTCCGGACGACCTCGACCTGACAGCCGGCGCTCAGCAGCATGTGGGCCAGGTTGTAGGTGAAGGAGTCGTAATTGTCAATGAGGACGACCGCAGGGCGATCGGCCTGCGGTCGCGCCGATGGTTTCCGCCAGCGGGCTGGGTGCGAGAGGGCCACGGCTTCGGCGGCTGCCAGAGAGGAAGCGGGGGCTAGGGAAGAGGGGGCGATAGTCCGCTCGGAATGAAGGGCGGTCCGCAGGCGCGCAGCCAGTGGACCGGGCAGCCAGGCCGCGGCTGCGCTGGCAGGTCCTTCGGCCAGGGAGCGGGCCGGGATGATGCCGTGGACGGAGTTGGTGACGAAAACCTCGCTCGCCTGCCGCAGGATCCGCGGGCTGACCGGCGCCTCGAGGGCGGGGATCCCGAATTGTCCCGCCAATGCGGCAGACTGTCTCGCGGACGGCCGCCTTGTGTTCCCCCGGTGACGGGATCAATCGGAAGGTGCCACTGGTGTAGGCGTGCGGTCCCGGGCCGGTCGTTCCTGCCCGGCGGGACAGCTCGGCTAGCCGCTGTTCCAGCAGCTGCTCGCGGCCGGGCGTGATGAGGGCCTCGAAGAACCACCTACCGGTGGCCCGGTCGCGGCGCAGGACGTGATCGTAGTAGCCGAACCAGCAGGCTGGAAGCCGCCGCGGCTCGCCTGGCGGCGGCGGTATGGGCAAGAACCCGCGCGCCGCGGCGAAGCCGAGGTAGCCGATCCATCCGCCGCCGAAGCACGCTTCTCCTGTCGGCCCGACCAGGTCCGTGCTGAACGGCGTGTCCGGCTGGTCACTTGTAGCTGCCGGGCAGGAGGCGACGATGTCGCTGCCGTCCGCCCAGGCGCCAAGCAGCGCGACCGGGTGCGGATCGTGCCGGACAAGCCGCAGGGCGTCAGCCGCGCTCAGGTCCCAGTCCAGCGGACGGCATGCCACCCGGAACGGAGGCTGAGCCTGCCGTGCCGTTCCTGGCCGTGGTGTCCGGCTCGCGTGCATGCCGGGCCATCAGTGGAACACGACCGTTCGCCGGCCGTCGAGTAGGATCCTGTTCTCGGTGTGCCATTGGACGGCGCGCGACAGGGCCAGGCATTCGTTGTCACGGCCGAGCTGGGTCACCTGAGCCGCAGTCATGGTGTGGTTGATACGGGTGACCGCTTGTTCGATGATCGGGCCCTCGTCGAGATCGGGTGTGACGTAATGAGCCGTAGCTCCTATCACCTTGACGCCACGCCCGTAGGCCTGCTGGTAGGGCCGTGCGCCCTTGAAGCTGGGCAGCATGGAGTGGTGGATGTTGATGGCCCGGCCCTCGAGCTGCTTGCACAGGCCGCTGGACAGGATCTGCATGTAGCGGGCAAGCACGACGAGGTCGATATTCAGCTCGCCGATAGCGCTCAGCAATTGCTTTTCGGCGTCAGCCTTGGTCTCCGGTGTCACCGGGATGTGCTGGAAGGGCACGCTGTAGGTGTCGGCGAGCATTCCCAGATCAGGGTGGTTGGAGATGACCGCGGGCACGTCGATGTTCAGCGCCCCGCTATTGGCGCGGTAGAGCAGATCATTGAGGCAATGCCCGAATTTGCTGACGAGGATGAGGACCCTCTGCTTTTCTGCTGCGACCAGCAGCCGCCACGCCATGCCGAAGTGGCCGGCCGTTCCGGCAAAGTCGCCGCGCAGGCGGTCGACGTTGAGCCTGGTGCCGTGGACGGGCTCGAATTGGACCCGCATGAAGAACGTGCCGCCGGCGCGGTCGCCGAATTGCTGGCTCTCCACGATGTTGCAGTCATGGTCGGCGATAAAGGACGCGACGGCACTCACGATGCCGGGCCGGTCGGGACAAGACAGCGTGAGGACGTAGTCGGAGACGGCTATCTGCGGCGAGCTGGTCGCCGGTGTCACTGTCATCGGGCGTCCTGGCGGGAGCTCCGCTGCGCCGCGGGGTGGCCCGGCATGAGGGCGAGGTTGCGGGCGGCGGTCACGGCGTTGCGGATGAGCCAGACATCAGTCACCGGGCCGATTCCGCCGGGCACGGGCGTGATGGCACGGGCCCGGGACGCCACATCGCTAAAGTTGACGTCGCCTACCATCCTGGTGGCGCCGGTGGCCGGATCCACCGCACGGTTGATGCCGACGTCAAGGACCACAGCACCCGCGCGGATGTGCTCGGACCGGATCAGCCCTGCGGCGCCGGCCGCGACGATGAGCACGTCGGCGCGGCGCGTGTGCCAGCCCAGCCGGCCGGTCCGGCTGGCCCACACGTCGACCGACTCGACAGCCGCGTCGCGGTCGTAGGCCAGCGATACCGCCGGCTTTCCGACGTTGTTCGATCGGCCCACCACGGTGATGAGCGACCGATGGTAGAACTCGGCGCGGTCCTCCCCTGTGTTGTCCAGCCAGGTATCGAGCACGTGGAAGGCGGCCGCGGCAGTCGAGGGCACGTACCGCGGCGTGCCGAGGGCCAGCAGCCCGGCGTTCTCCGGGTGCACCGCTTCGATGTCCTTGACCGGCGCGAGAGCGCAGAACGCGTCGGCCTCGGACACCTGCTCTGGCAGTGGGCGCAGCACCACGATGCCGCTGACGGCTGGGTCCGCGTTGAGGTCGTGGATGGCCGATAGCACCTCGTCTGGCTGGCTCGCGGCTGCAAGGGAGACATGCCGGTAGGGCACGCCGAGCTCATTTGCTATCCGCTCGAGGCGGCGCTGATAGGCCGACGCGGAGAAATCGTCGCCGACCGCGACCGTGGCAAGGCCGCATGCGATGCCTTCTGCGCTCAGCTGGTCGACTTCCAGTGCTACATCGGCTGTGAGTGCTTTCGCGATCTTGCGACCGTCGATGACTTCCGCGGTCATCCTGTTCTCCGTTCTGGCGTTTCACTGGCAAGGGCGGCGCAGTGCTGTGCTATGGCAGCCGCCTCAGCGGCGGCGGCATGCGCCTGGCTGATCCGGGGATCTCCCGGGCCGCCGCGCACATTTTCAGCAACGAAGATGGCGGCGCTGCCGGCGACGGCAGCGGCGAGCAACGCCTCGGTCGCAGCGTCCGAGCGCAAGCGCCGGCTGCCCGAGCGTGTCAGTTCCCCAGCGAGCCGCGCGAGTTCGGCTGCGGTCGCGGCGAGTTCCAGGGGCACTGCCGCCGCATGATCCAGCGCGGCCCGCAGTGCCTGCTGCCGCGGCTGCGGGTCTGGCTCGCGGGGCATGCGCGCGGCTGCTACGTAGCCGGCGTAGGCCCTGGCGTCGTCGTCGTCGTCGGCTAGGCGCAGGCACCGGCTGCGCAGCGCGGCTGCCTGATCGGCCAGCGCGGAGAACTGCCCGGGCTGCGCGGCGCTGCGCGCGCTGAACCGGGCGGCCATCCCGGCCAGTGCCGACGCCAGCGCCCCGGTGCAGGCGGCCACCGCGCCGCCGCCAGGCACCGGTGCGTCACTGTCGACGGCCTCCGTTATCGCGGCGAGCGAAAGGTCGGACAGGCTCGGGGACATGGCGGTCACGGTCCGGCCGGGGCGGACCGCGGCCGCTCCGCCGTGCGGGGCGCGGGGCGGCCGCCGTGCCGGGCGTGCGTGGCGTGCGGCATCGTCACACCAGGGGCCGGGTGCTGAGGGTGGCCCGCAGCGTGGTCTGGACGTGCCGCTCGACGCTTGGCTTGGCCGAGCCCCCGTTCTCCTCGCCCCACACGAGGGTGACCTCGGTGCCGTCGATGGCGTCAGCCTCCTCGACCATGGCAAGCGAGGACCAGCCGCCAATGTTGACGGTGTAGCCGACGTTCGCGGAGAAGCCGGCGAGCCGGTCGCCGATCAGCACCTTGTCGTAGGGGCCGGTGGCGTAGTTGGCCGAGGGCATGTCCATGTACTTGGCGCGCTGCTCGCCGCCGAACAGGCTGCTGGCGATGATGCGCGCGACGTCGTCGTCGTTCCAGCGCAGCCAGACCTTGCGCTTGTGCGGCTGGCTGGCCAGCCGCTCCAGGGCGGAACGGCCGATGAAGTCGTGGTCGAACTTGACGACGTGACCGTACCCGAGGTCCCAGGGCGTGAGGTAGTAGTCCTCGATGTTGCCGGAGGCGAAGCTGCCGCCGATCGAGGCGTTGGCCTCCCAGCTGTCCTCGCTCAGCCATTCCCGGAACGGCTTCATCTGCTCGCCGGTGTAGATGGCCGGCAGCGGGGAGGGGATCCACCCGGACTCGATGGCCGTCGTCGGGTAGGCGCGGTGGCCGCCCTCGCGCAGGCCGAATTCCTTTCCTGCGGCCAGCAGCGCCGCCATGACCTCGGCCCCGTGCTCCGACGGGCCCATCATCTCCAGCCCGGTCATCTCCTGGCCGGGGATGCCGGACATGGTGTGGTTGAGGGCCTTGACCGTGCATCCGGCGATGGTGAACTCGCCGATGTTGAAGAACTTGATCCGGTCGATGGGCTTGCCGGCGGCCTTCTCGGCGATCTTGAGGGCGTTGGGGCCCTGCAGCTGGCACCGGAAGGTGAGCCGACGTCCCTGGTTGGCGACGCTGCGCTCGTCGCGGACGACCTTGACGTCGTATCCGCCGGTCTCGGCGTGGAACGCCACCCAGTTCGGGGTGATGGGCCGGCCGACGAGGCTGAATTCCTCGTCGTCCAGCCCGAACAGGATGGCGTCGCCGATGACGTACCCGTCGTAGTTGCAGGCCACGAACTGCTTGGCCTTGTTCTTGGCGAAGGTCTTGAAGCTGTTGACTCCGAGGTCGGACAGCAGCCGGAGCACGTCCGGGCCCCGGAAGTAGACGTCGGTCATGTGAAACGACTGGTCGAACAGCACCGCCGTCGTCGCCCACGCTCGCTGCTCGTCGCGCCAGTTGCTGAACTCAGGCTTCATCGGGTAGGTGTAGGCGCCCGCCGGGCAGTTCCGCAGCATCTCCGCCACGTTCCCCGACCGCTGAATCCTGTCTTCCAGGCTCCCTGGCATCGTCCCTTCCTCTCCGTAATCGGCGCGAACGGCTCAGGCTGCTGAGGCCCGTCCCCGCCTGGGCGGTCTCCATGTGCCGGCCAGCCTAACATTTACTTGCCCGCGCAAGCAAGATATGTTTTGAACTGGTTCGATCGTTCTGGCTGCTAGATGAGCGGCTGATGCTGACGGTTGCCCGGATCTCAGTCTGGCCGGGGTGACCCGGATGGTGCCGGGCAGCAGGGCAGCGCCCGCCGTGTTGCGTCGTTTCAGTGCGCGCCGGCCGGCAGCACGGCCGAGAACCGTCGCTGCCATGCGGTGGTGATATCGACCTGGTTGAAGGAGAACAGGTGCAGGCCTTCGATGCCGAGGTCGTCTGCGGCGATGTCGTCGCCGATTGCGTAGAGCAGCTGCTCGGGCTGGTAGGCGCCGCCGACGAGGATATTGCCGACAAAGCCGCGCTGCTTGGTCAGGTACCGGATCGATGAGCCGACGCCGATCTTGAGGGACAGTTCCACTAGCCGGGTCGTCTTCAGCGGCGCGGCAAGGCCGACCCGGAGCGGCAGTTCGATCCCGGCCGCACGTGTGGCGCGGAGCCATCTGATCAGGGCCGTGGCGTCAAAGCAGAGCTGGCTGACCATGTAGGTCGCATGGGCCTGCTTGCGCCGTAGCGCATCGAGCAGGGCGTCATCTGAGATCTTCGGGTGTCCTTCGGGATAGCAGCCGACGCCGATCCGCTCCAGGCCGTGGTCCAGGCCGGCCAGGTCCTCCAGGATCTCGGCGGCCTCACGGTATCTGCCGGCGGGCTCGTCGGCATCACCGCCGATGACGTAAAGATCAGTGATTCCGAGGTCATTGATGCGGCGGAGAAAGTCGCGTAGCTCCGCCTTGCCTGCGACCTGCCTGGCGGCGAGATGCGGGACGACTTCATGGCCCGCCTTGACCGCGAGTTCGGCGTATTCGAGCGTTCTTTCCAGGCCGAACTTCGGCGAACAGGTGATAGTAATCTTGGTGCCCGCCGGGACGGCATCCAGCTTCTCCTGGGCCCTGTGCAGCGGAATTAGCTCGATATTCGCTGCGCGGATTAGTGCCGCGACTGCTGCGTCGGCATTTCCTGACGGCTGTGCTGTCATTTGACGGCCTCCTGATTGGGATGCGGTAAGTAGTTCGCAGGCGCAAGCATCGACGGCTAGCGGCCATTGATCACCAGGGGCTCATGAAGCACGCCGCGCCAGTGCGTCGTAACCTCATCCTGCGACGGCTGATCACTGGTGTCCAATACTGTTTCTGGCGGTACGCAATACCCTCTCGGCGGCCTAGCAGACCGAAAATCGTCGCTTACGGTACGGCTGTCCCGTGGAAGGCGCATCAGACAGGGCCGACGCCAATGGCCTTGCGTTAAGCCGTAGTTCCCCCCGGCGGCGAACCGATATAGGCGCTGACCAGGTGAAACAGCCTCAGCTCATGACTACGTAGACATGTAATTTCCGTGATCAAGGGTTCTACTACCTGGTCAAACGCGTGGACCAATCGGCTTAGGGGGAACTTCGGGTTAAGAGAATGGTGATCTTCGATGCGGCGATGAGCAGGCGAAACGCGATGCCCATCGTGACGTACGTCACAAAATCGCGCCCTGCGGGCCCTTAAGGCAACGCCATTGGGGCCGACGCAGTGCCGCGCTAGGAGGCTTTGAGAGCGTCGGAGCGGTGATCGAGGAATCGGGTAAATAGCGCGAGGGCGGGCGCCGGATTGGTTGCAAGCGATATGCATTCAAGCTTTACGGGTGGCGCGCCGGCCAGCGGGACGAACGTGACTCCGTGCGGCCGGGTCTTGGTGGCCGAAGAGGGGACAACGGCCATGGCTTCGCCGATTGCGACGTAGGCCAGGCACGCGACGACGTCGTCTGCCTCAACGGCGATGACCGGCGAGAATCCGGCACTGCGGCACATGCGGATGACGTCATCCGCAAACCCCGGCCGGGACGCGGGGTACACGACCAGGGGCTGGTCTCGAAGATCGGCGACGGTGACAGGACGGCCGGACGCCAGCGCCGACGGTTCGCGGACAGCAACGTAGAGGTTTTCGGCGGCTACCGGACGGCAGACCACGCCCGGCTGCGGCGGGTAGTCGCGTCCGAACCCGACGTGCAGCAGGTTGTCCCGCAGGTAGTCCACCTGCGCGCGGCCGGGCACCAGCTCGAAACTGACTTTGATGTCCGGATACTGGCGGCGGAACTCGAACAGGATGGCGGGGATGGCATCGAGGATCGCCGAGTCGTAGTAGCCGACGCTGAGGTGGCCCACTTCCCCGATGCTCGCCTGGCGGGTGCGCTCGACGGCGCGGGCCGACAGGGTGACGATGCGGTAGGCACGTTCCAGCAGGATCTGACCGGCCTCGGTGAGTTCCATCCCTGCTGGCGTCCGCCGGAAAAGCCCGACTCCCACGTCGTGTTCGAGCCTCTGTATCCGCCTGGTCAGCGGCGGCTGCGTCATGTGCAGCCGGAGCGCCGCGCGGTTGATGTTAAGTTCCTCGGCGACGGCAATGAAGCATTCGAGCTGCCGGGAGTCGACTGCCCCTGTGCGGCCGGTGTCAGCGACCCGGAAGACGGGTTCGGGTCGCGGTCGCTCAGACATGGTCCACCGGTTGCATGCCTAGAGCCGTCGAAACTGTCCTGAGGCGGCTTGAGCCGCCGGCTTCCCGCACGCCAGCATGCATGCCGCGCGGTCAGCCGATCTTCGAGGTCCGGAGAAGCGACGGCGCCCGTGCAAGGTCACCATGGCCGGTCCCACCCGCCGACGAGGATGACGCGGCCGGTGCTCGTCGCCTGGCGCTTGCGTGCAGCAGCCTGGTACAGGTCAGAGTGGTACCAGGCGCGGGCAATGTCGACAGTCGGGAACTCCGTGATCACCAGGCGCTTCGTGAGCCACTCCCCTTCCAGCGATTCGACAATCCCCTCGGGCGCCGGGTCACCGGACAGCACGCGCCCGCCGAACCTGCGAATGCTGTCCTGGCCATCGAGGCGGTAGGCGGCGTACCCATTCGCGTCGTGAATCTCCAGGTCAAACACAACGTAACCCCTGGGCACAAGCTGCCCGCGTTGCGCCGCGACAGGTGATAGCGACATCAGATTCCCTTTCGTGCGTAGCTGTGAATCACCGGACTGCAAAGCTCACCTGGTTTCCGGGGGATCGCGATCCCTTTCCGGCTCAGGGGCGCCCGGCGACCAGGCCGCGGGGGCACTGAACCGCGGCGCACCTCATGGACGACGGCCAAGGCCTCCTCCTCGAGCACCCGCCGGACGGCCGGACGTGGTAGCAGGTGAGGGCATCCACGCCAAGCCGAGGTTACCTGTCACCATTTTACTTGCTGGCGCAAGCATGGCAAGTACTTCTCTCGGGCTTATCGCTCGGCTCCTGATCGTAGGTCCGCCTATCTGCGGCCTTCCGGGCGCTCGGCTTTGTTGCCTCGGCGTTCCCTCGGCCGTACGGCGTAGTAATAGGACAACGCGCTAGAGGCGCCCGTTGTGCGGGAAGCGGTTGAGGCGGGGACGTCCTCCTGGTGCGATAGTGCGGGCTTGAGGTCCCAAGCGCAACCAGAGAGGACGTCCTGTGAGCAAGGGTAGCGGCACGACCCGGGGAGACCGGCGGCGGAACGCGCGGCGGGAACGGCTGCGGGGAATGCTCCCGCGTGACGGCGCGGTGATCGGGATCGACCTGGCAGAGGACAAGCAGGCGATCGCGGTGATTGATCATGATGTGCGGGTGCTGGCGCGCAAGACGGTGAAGGTGAAGGCGTTCCGGCTGGGCGAGGCGCTGGACTGGGCGGTGGGGCAGGCCCGGGCGAAGGGGTTCACGGCGGTGACGGTGGCGTGCGAGCCGACCGGGCCGCGGTGGCTGCAGGTGCAGCGGCTGTGCGCCGAGCGGGGCCTGCCGCTGGTGTGCATCCAGCCGCTGATGTCCCATATCGCCCGGGAGCAGCAGGATTACACGACGCATAAGACCGATGAGGCGGACTGCGTGTTGATCGCCCGGCTGGCTGTGGAACTCTGGGCCGGCGCCGGGCGCAGCTGATCACGGCGGCGACGGCGTCGGCGCAGCGGATCCGGGATTTCCTGTCGGTGGCCTGGCCGACGGTGACCGAGACCTGCGCCCAGCCGCTGGAGTCTGTCACCTGGCTGGCGGCCTTGCAGGTGGTGACGTCGCGGTGCGGCGCGGACCCGGGCAAGCTGGCCGCCATGGGGCCGGAGGCGTTCACCGCCCTGGTCCGCGGCGCCGTGCCGGGCTGGGGCGGTAAGAAGGGCTGGGGCACGATCTGCGGCCGGATCTTCGCCGCGCTGACCAGCACCGAGGGCGTGGTCGTGTCCTCCCGCCGCGGCCTGCTGCGCCGGTGCGCCGATGAGCTGGGTGACCTGCAGCGTGCCCGCGCCCAGCTGCGGGCCGTGGAGGCGGACATGGCCGCGGTGCTGGACGAGCTCGGCCTTTCCCGGCTGGCTGTCGAGCTGCACTGCTACCTGCCCGAGGAACTGGATGAGACGTGGGCGCACCTGCGGCATCTGGGCCGGCGCCGGGCGC
>WNFJ01569876.1_pt1 | contig 13836 bp, 16 predicted proteins | sample 5400461 | NCBI WGS metagenome assembly WNFJ01 (sample SAMN13153349, study PRJNA577476) | soil metagenome | isolation source: 115 cm saprolite on Douglas fir-dominated hillslope | place: USA:California | collected 2013-09-17 | reverse complement strand
GCTCCGGCTGGCCGGCATCAGCGCGCAGCACCTCTCGCCATTGAGCGATTGGGATCAGCCGGCTCGCTCGTTGCGATCGAGCTATGGCAAGCGGTGGCCCGAGTTGCACGGAGTGCCGTGGTATCTTCCGCTCGGTGACGGCGCGCTCGCGAACGTTGGCGCGGGCTGTGTAACCCCCCAATGGGCGTGCGCAACAATTGGAACCTCGAGCGCCCTGCGCATCCTGGTCGACCGCAATCGGGTCACCGCATCGGTACGTGCTCGGCGGCGCGCTCAGCGAGGGCGGCAACGTGGTCCGCTGGTTCACGGATAGCCTCGGTCTCAAGCCCAAGAAGAAATTCGAGCGCGAGGCCGCCGCGGTCCCACCCGATAGCCACGGGCTGACAGTCCTCCCATTCTGGGCCGGTGAGCGGAGCCCGAACTGGCGCGCCGACGCGCGAGCGGTGATTGCGGGGCTGTCGCTTGGCACCCAGCCGGCGCAAATGCTGCGCGCGTCGATGGAGGCAATCACGTATCAGATGGTTACCGTCGCCGAGGCGATGCGCGGGGTAGTGGCTCGGCGGCAGTCGGTGATTGCTACCGGCGGACAGTTGATCCACTCTCCCGCCTGGAGCCAGATGCTCGCGGATGCCCTGAATCTCCGCGTGATGACCTCGCCGGAGTCTGAAGCGTCGAGTCGCGGGGCCGCGCTGCTCGCGCTCCACGCCCTGGGCAAGCTACCGCGACTCTGGTCGTCGAGGCCGGCGCGCGGCCGCATCTATCAGCCTCGCGCCCGCGTGCACGCGCTGTACGAGCAGGCACGGCGCCGCCAGCAACAGCTCTACGACGTAGTGTTTCCGACCCCTAGCGCCGAGGCCGGATCAGGTTCCAGAAGGCGGGATCCTCGAAGCCCAGCCGCCAAACACTGATCCCCTTCAGCCCGTACTCGTACATCAGCAAGAGCTTGCGCCGCAGCGTCTCCGGGCTCTGGATCCAGAGCTCGTGGCGCAGGCCGCGAGCGTCGTAGCCGAAGTGCATCTCCTCCTCGGTGGCATCGAAGGCGGGCGTGACACCGTGGTCATGGGCGAGGATCATCGCGTCGGCGTAAGAGCTCGACGTCAATCGCCCCACGCCCGTCCAATCGTGGTAGTAGGTCGGCAGCCCGAGCGTTGCCTTCTCCGCCGGGACGCCCTGCATCGAGAACTCGAGCGCCTCACGCATCCACGGCGTGCCCGCGACCGCCCCCGGCGGCGTGACGCCGTTGTGCTCGTCGTAGGTCATGAACGATAGGAAGTCTGCGGCCTTGGCGAGCGCGGCGAAGTCGTAGGCCCCGGACCACTGGCGGAAATAGTCGAGGAGCGTCCCGCTGGCGGTGGCATCGCCCGGCAATCGCGGGATGACGGCGATCGACAGGTTGAGGCCGGCCGCATGGAACGCCGTTGCGCAGTCCTGCACGAGCGCGGTCAGCAGGTCGCGATCCGTCCAGAGGATCTGTTCGAAGTCGATTTGGAAGCCCGCATAGCCGTAGGTCTTCGCCTCGGTGACCAGGTTGCGAGCCAGCGCGGCACGCCGTTCTGGATCGGCAAGGATCGTATGGCCAACGTCGGGGTCGACGTCTTTATTGACCACCAGCGGAATGATCGCGACACCGGCGGCATGGGCCGCGTCGATCACATCGCGGCGCGCGTACCCGGTGATGGTGCCGTCGGCGTTCGCGTCGTACCAGCCCGGGCTCAACCCATCGATCTGGTTCAGGTGAGCGCAGAGGGAGGCGCGGCCGCCGTTCGTGTTGACGTAGTACATCTGCACCATCCGGCCCGGCACCACCTGGGTCACTGTCGGTGGAACGGAGAGACTGGCAGTCGCAGACTCGCGGCTCAAGGTCCCATCCGCGGCCTGAACACCTGAATCGACCGCCACGTCGGCATGGTCGGACAATCCGAAACCGGTCGAGACGAGATCGACGGTCTGCGCATCGCGCCAGTTGAAGGTCGGGTGTCCGGTCATCCGCACGTGATCCTGCGCCTGGACGTGATCAGCCACCGGCCGCGAGAATCGGATCGTCGCTGCGATAGTCACCGGCGGTTCGAGCTTCAGGTGATCGAGGTGCATCGACACCAAGGCGCTCAGCGGCGGCACGACCTGGAACACCGCGCGGATATGCGTCACCCCAGCCGTGAGTTGGACGGTATGCCGGCTGCTCAGTGGCAAGGGACCGGGCAGTGTGACGCGGAGCTCGGTTGCGGTCGACGCGGCGGAGACCGCGATCGACCGGCCGTCCATGCGGAGCTGCCAGTCACCCGACCGCAGTGGGCGGCTCACCCTGACGAGCAGGTGGGGCTGTGGCGACACCTGGACCGGTGGTGTGGATAGGATCGACGTCCCATCGAGCTCCATGGCATCGACATTGACCACCGCCACGGGGTTCAGCTCGGTGACCGCCAGGCCTCCCAGAAGGAGCATCCCCGCGGTCACCGCGCCGGCGCCCAGGACGACCGGAAGGCGCATGCCGGTCGCGAGTATCGTCGGGCCCGGACCTCGCTGCAAACGATCGTCATGGCAGCAACTGAGGCTCAGCCGGTAGTGGGTTAGACCCTGGTGGCGCTATCAGCTTCGCTGGTTTGTCGGCCAGGCAACAGGGGTAGGTACGATTCCGTGGATAGGTACGATTCCGTGGATTTGCTCGATATCCTTCGCCGGCAAGCTGGTCGGTTTCAGTGCCCCAAGTGCGGGCAGAGCCTGGCGGATTGCCAGCTCGAGATGGTTGCGCACAATGACGACCAGTCACTGGTCAAGGTCACGTGCGCCCACTGCCAGGACATCCGGGTGATCGCGGTCGCCTTCGCCGCCGAGGCTGAGGCTGAGGCGGTGCCGCTGATCGATGTTCGCGACCAGCCCAGCGATGACCTCGGCGCGCCGATCAACGCGGATGACGTTCTCGACGTCCGGCTGGCACTCGCCGGTCACCAGGGCGACCTGGCCGCGCTGCTTCGCTGAGCCCGGCTGTCACCAACCGGTAACAATCCAGGCCGGAATCCCGGGACTCCGATTCGAGGCGCCAGTAGCGGTCTGGACTTGATCCAACCGCGAACGTAAGATTGGCACCGTGGAGAAGCGATTGCGCCGTGCATTCGGTGTCAGCTTGCTGGCCATCGTGTCGTGGGCGGCGAGCGGGATCTCGGTCGCCGCGGCTCCGGCTGTCCCCGTCTTCACCCAACGCGCGCACCAGTGGTCGCGCGACGCGCTCGGCAGCGACCCGGTTGACACCATCGGCTCCTCCGGTTGCGCGCTGACCGCGGTCACGATGGTGACGGCGGCCTACGGGTATTCGACCAACCCGCAGCTCATGAACCGCTGGCTCACCAGCCACGGCGGCTACATCGAGAATGACCTGCTGCTCTGGCGGCAGGCGGCAGCCGCCACGCAGGGCTCCGTACGCTGGCAATGGATGCACGTGCCGGGGATGGTTTCCCAGCTCAGGACCGATGACCAGGACATCGAGGACCTTCCACCACAGTCGCTGGTCGAAGCGCAGCTCGATGCCGGCCGGCTGGTGGTGGCCGAGGTTCGGCTCCACGGCAACATGCACTTCGTCGTGATCACCGGTCACAGCGGCGGCATCCTCTACATCAACGATCCCTGGTATGGCGATCGGACCAGCCTGCAGGCGCGTTACGGCAATTACCGTGAGGCGGTCCACTCGGCGCAGGTGTACTACCGCAACTAGCGACTGGTGACGTCAGGCCGCGGTCGCGAGCTCGTCATCGTAACCAGCCGGGCCCCACTTGCGCGTCCGCTGCGCCAGCGCGGCGCACAGGTTCTCGAAGGTGTCCTGCCTGAAGAGCGCCCGATCCAGTTTCAGCACCTGGCTGTCGGCCGCAATCTCGAGGTGACCACCCTTGCGGGTGATGACCCGATTCATGCCCTGCACCCGATCCCAGGGGACCAGGCGCGGCCGGCGATTAAGCCACGCGTGGCCGACCGGGCGGAGCGCGATCCCCTCACGGGTGACGATCACCTCGGTCCACTCGATGAAGAAGCTGTGGAAGAGGAGGCCGAGGCTGAACGCGAACCCGCAGCCCATCGCAATGGCCAGGGCGGCAAATGACCCACTATGGGTTTCCGAGATCTCGACGACGGCCAGCACGAAGCCCAGGGCGCAGGCCGCAATCGGCACGCCGGGCCACAGGATGACGAGCCGGTTCAGCGGGCTATCCGGCCGGAAGCTCATGCGTACTCATACCGTATCGACCCCAAGCGACGACAACATTTCGGCCATCGAGTCGTGGCAGGAATGCGTCCCCCACGTCACGGGCAATAACCTTCAGGGCGCCGAGTTTTACCGGGCGGTTAAACGTCCAGTTCTTTGACGTCGAGGTCGCGTAACTCGGGCGGCGCGGAAAGCCCGTTGTCGACCAGGATGCGCAGCAGCCGCAGGACGTAGCGCGCGCCGTTCAGATTGACCCCGTGCTGCCGGGTGAGGGTCTGGATCGCCTGCAGCTTGCGGATGTCCCGTTGCGAGAAACGGCGCCGGTTCGTGGAGGTGCGCTTCGGCACCACCAGGCCCAGATGCTCATACATCATCAACGTGCGCGGGTGCGTCTGCAGAATCTCCGAGGCGACGCTGATGGTATAGATCGGCTTATCGAGCGAAAGGCTCGTGTCCGTCGGCGCCCGGCGGGTTACTCCTTTAGCCAATCCTCGATGCCCTCTGAAAGGCTGGTCGGTGTGGTGCGCGCCTTGATGAGATACTCGTGTGCCCCCAGCCGCAATCCTCTGGAGACCAGGTCCTCTTCATCGTAATTAGAGAGGATGATAACCGGAATCTCGCGCGTCTTCTCCTGGGCCCGCAATTTCCGCAACACCTCGAGGCCGTCCATCTTGGGCAGCCGAATGTCGAGAAAGATGATGTCCGGCGTCAGCTCGCTGGCTTTCTTGAGGCCTTCTTCGCCGTCGAGCGCGGTGTTGACGCGATACCCATCAAGCTCCAGCTTAAGGCGGTACATCTCGAGCACCGAGGGATCGTCTTCCACGAGGAGAACATCTACCAGGTCTTCATCCGCCTGGGTCGCCGAGCTCGCAGCGGCGCTGCGGCGCGTTTTATTTTCCATAACACTCCCCTTGGCGCGAAGCAGTATAGACGAAGTTGGGACATTGGCGGGACTTACAGGAAGCAATACGTGCCACCTCCTTTGAGACATACGCGACCCCAGAAAAAGTTAAGGCCCTCCGAAGGGAGGGCCCGAAGAGGGGGGCAAGAGAACTGTCTCGGATTATAGGCCCGGGCGAGAGCCTTGTCAACAGGAGCACAGTCAGAAAGTATCCTTCGCGAACTGTCGATAAAGTGGCAACCCGAGCGCATAACGCGGCGCAAAAATCTGGCGTCCTTTGAGCGCACCAAACGAGGGGAGCGGGCGCTGTCGAGGCCTTAGGCCTTAGACGTCCAGCTGCGAAACGTCGATGTCGCGCAGCTCGACGGGTGCCGCCAGCTGATGCTCCTGGAGCAGCTTGAGGAGCTTCAGGATGTAGCGCACTCCGGCGAGGTTGACCGAGTGGTGGCGGGTCAGCTTCTGGATTGTCTGCAACTTCATCACGTCGCGCTGCGAGAAGCGGCGACGGTTGGTCGACGTCCGCTTGGGGACGACCAGGCCGAGGTGCTCGTACATCATCAGCGTCCGGGGATGCGTTTCGAGGATCTCCGACGCCACGCTGATGGTGTAGATGGGCTTGTCCAGGGAGATACTGGTGTCGCGTCGGGTATCACGCTTGACGGCAATTGCCATAGGAGCCTCCATGATGTGTCTGCCTCCCGGTCTCGAATACGCCAGCGCCGCGTGAGATCTCCGAGCGGCGAAATCCTCTCGAGTATAGGGGGGCCGGTGCGGCCGGCTCAACGCATGATCCGTAAATAGATGTGAACTCACTTGACCGACCAGTTCCACGCTCAAGAAGTAGAGAGGTCACCAGGGGAAAACTCGATCGTCCGGCCCTGCGGCCGCTTTACCGAGGAGCGGGTGGGCGGGCGGCGGAGGGTGGTGAGGACTCGGCGTTGGCCGCCTCGGCCGGGCCCTGGGCTGCACCGGTCGGGCGGCGCCCGGCGTGGTAGCGGGTGCTGCCGGCCGTGGTCGTCTTGGGCGACGATCCGGCGTCGCGCCCCCGGAGGTGGCTGAGCGTCGACTCCCGCAGGATGAGGAACAGCAAGAGGGCGATCGAGCCGAGGAGAAAATTCGTGCCGAGCCAGCTATACGCATAGAAGAAGCCCACCACAAACCCGATCAGCGCCATGAGGAAGGCCGCGATGGTCCCGATGTGCATGAACTCGTCCTGCAGATGGTGCCGAGGAAAGAGCTGCGCAAGCCGGTGCTCAACGCCGTAGCCGATACCATGCGGGCTGGCTCCCGTTGAGGATGCTGGGGGCGGCACGTCGGTTTCGGGCGACAAGGCTGCCCCATTATAGGGTCGCCGGTTGCGATTCGCGGGAACCTCCAGGACGGCGTAACCAAACCGTGTGCCTGCCCGTTGGACAGGGTGACCGGGGAAAATTTCGAGCCCACCTACCGCGTGGGTGCTCCGGTTAGGTTATAATGACTGAGTCAACTTTTCGGAAGCAGGATAGTACGGTTTAAGGGGCCCAACGTGATTAGCATTCGGCATGCGACCCACCCAGCAACGGCCACCGGCCTCTCCTCGCTCGCGGTTCGCCGACGCCACATCCAGCGGCAGCGCCGTTCCACTCTCCGCACCCTCACCAGCGGGGCGGGGTGGGCAACGGTTATTCTCCTCTCCTTGTGGCTCCTGTTTTCCGGGATCTTCGGGTTTCTGAGCGCTTAGCCGCCCGCCGGCGGAGCCAGCGCCACCTGAGTCGCTGGCGGAAGCGCAGCCGCCACGATCTCCGCCGCATGATCATCCTGGGGCTGATCGTGGTCTTCCTGCTGCCGCTGATGGGGATCCCCGCGATCACGGCCCAGGCCGTCGGTCCGCTGCCGGCGGTGAGCGGCCTCTCCTCCAACAAGATGGAGCAGGACACGCTCATCTACGACCGCAACGGCAAGCTCCTCGCGGACATCGGCAAGTTCGGCGACCACCGCATCGTCGTCCCACTCAATTACATCTCGCCCTGGGTGGTGAAGGCAACGCTCGCCACCGAGGACCGCACCTTCTACTCCAACAGCGGCATCGACCTTGGCGGAATCGTCCGCGCTGCCATCGCCAACTATCAGCACCACGCCGTCAAGCAGGGTGGCAGCACCATCAGCCAGCAACTGGTGAAGCAGGTCTACATCGGGCAGAACGCCCCCGCAGACGTCCAACGCAAGCTCAAAGAAGCCATCCTCGCCATCGAGCTGAACCGTGAGTACAGCAAGAGTCAGATTCTCGAGATGTACCTCAACACCATCTTCTACGGCAGTCAGACCTACGGCATCGAGGCTGCCGCCCGCAGCTACTTCCAGAGCAATGCGCACGACCTGACCCTGGCGCAGGCGGCCATGCTCGCCGGGCTGCCGCAGGCCCCCACCCAGTACAACCCGGTGGTGAACTTCCAGTCCGCCAAGCAACGCCAGGCGCAGGTGCTCGCGGCCATGGTCGGCGAGAAGTACATCACCGCGGCGCAGGCCGAGGCGGCCTACGCGGTCAAGTTGCAGGTCTTCCCGCCGATCGTCAAGTTCGAGGCGCCCTACTTCGTCGACTACGTCTTGAAGACGCTCGCCAAGGCCCCGTACAACATCACCAACGACAACAACAATCGCAAGGGTTACCGCGTCTACACCAGCCTCGATCTGGACCTTCAGCACATGGCGGAGCAGGTCGTCCGCGAGCAGATCGCGCAAAAGGGCGACTTCTATAACTTCCACGACGCCGCGTTGGTGAGCATGAATCCCAAAACGGGCGAGGTGCTGGCCATGGTCGGGGGCGATGACTACAACCGGCCGGGCGGCCAGTTCAACTTCGCGTACGACGTGCCGCGGCCTCCCGGATCGAGCTTCAAGATCTTCACCTACACCGCGGCAATCGAGAGCCGCAAAGTGAACATGTTGAGCCCGGTGCTCGATGACGCCATGGTCTTTCCAACCGGTGGCGATGGTCCGGGCTTTGCGAGTGGGTACGCGAAGTACATTCCCACGAACTACGACCGTCGCTTCCACGGCACGCTGCCGCTGAAGATGGTGATGGGCAACTCCCTCAACATTCCGGCGCTCAAAGTCGAGCTGCGGACCGGGATCCCGGCCGTGGTCGACATGGCGCACCGCTTAGGCCTGACCTGCCTCGGCGAACCGTGCGAAAAGAAGGCCGATGAGTACGGGATGAGCCTGACGCTCGGTGCGTACCCGGTGCGTCTGGCGGACATGGCGACCGCCGCCTCCACCCTGGCCACGCTCGGGGTTCGTCATCGGGAGGCGCCGATCCTCAGTATCAAGGACGGGCTCGGGCGCGAAATCTTCAAATATGATCCGGCCAAGAACGAGTACCGCGCCGTCGATGCGCCCGTGGCCTTCATCATCGCCTCGATCATGTCCGACGATCGCAACCGCTGCATGTCGTTCGGCTGCCGCGGTGACCTGACTCTCCCCGGACGTCACGTCGCCGCCAAGACCGGCACGACCAACGACTTCAAGGACAACTGGACGGTGGGCTTCACCCCCAGCCTGGCGACGGCGGTCTGGGTCGGAAATCCCGACAACAAGCCGCTCAGCCACAACTCCACGGGCATCGTCGGCGCCGCACCGATCTGGCACAAGTTCATGACCCAGGCGCTGGCCGCGACGCCCGATGAGTGGTACCCGGTCCCGGCCGGCCTCCACCAGGTTGGCCAGGACTTCTTCCTTCCCGGCACCGAAAACCTGCCACAGACGCTGGCGCAACCCTGGCCCCAGTGCAAGCTGCCGGCGACCTACAACCCCTACACCCTGACCTACGCGCAGATCACAGTCGACGGCGTGTACTGCATCGTCAATCCCCCACCGCCGCCACCACCTCCGCCCTCACCCACACCGTGCCCCACCCCGAGCATCCTGCCGCCTGGGCTGCAGTGTAAGCCGCCCGGGCACGACTAGCGACTACACGGGTCGGGTCGACGGGGTCAGTACTTAGGCAATACCCGGCTTGTCGGTCGTCGCCTTCTCGACGTGGCCCTGCTCGCCATCGCCGAACGGCATGCGTGAAGCCAGCTCGCCGGCGCGATCACGCAGCTCGATGCCACGTTGCATCAGGTCGTCACGCATCTCCTCGCCCGACTTGGGCGCAAGGAGCAGCGCCAGGCCGAAGCCGACCGCGACCCCGAGCAGCAGCCCGGTGACGAAGCGTTCGACGCCGGCATCGTCGTCCTGGGTGATCCGAGTGCGGCGCAAGGCCGACACCGCGTCCGCCAGGCGGTCCTTGACCTCGAAGTCCTGCGCCGCCTTGTTGGCCCGCTCGAGCAACTCGCTCAACCGGTCGATCGTCTTCTCTACCGTCTGATCCATCCTCGTCCTCCTATGGGCGCCTGACCCTGCTCGCTGTCCCGCTTGCCGCCCGGCGCCGGGGTGTGCCCGTCGAGGTCACCGCCCCACCGCTCTCAGCGGATACCTTCTCCTCCGCCTGGCCCAGCAACCGAGCGATCCGGCGCCGCGTGTTCACGCCCGAGTCGGGGGCGTAGAGCAGCGCAGCGCGAGGACCGCTCCGGCGATCGCGCCATGCCTGACGCCTCGCAAGTATCCCATTCAGAATCGCCATCGTACCACTTGTGTTTTGGAGCGCCCGACTCCGGCGGGATGACCCCGGGAAATTCAGGTTTTTGGATGACCGTGGGTTATACTAGGCACCGGTGGACAGGGGGGAAAGGTGACATACGCGATGTGTGCTTTGCGAGCTGGCGTAATCAGCCCGCTCCGGCGTGGAAAAGCGGGCGTAATAAGCCCGCTCCGGCGTGGAAAAGCGGGCGTAATAAGCCCGCTCCGGCGTGGGGCGGTTCGTTTAAGGAGGGGACATGAGTGAAGTGGTCGACGAGGACGTAAACGTCCTGTTCATCGAAGACGACCCGGCGGTGGCCGAGATGTACAAGCTCAAGCTGGAGCTGGATGGCTACCGGGTCACCGTCGCGAAGTCCGGCGAGGAGGGCCTCGACCATGCCAAGAACCAGGTGCCGGACATCGTCTTCCTCGACATTCGCCTCCCCAAGATGGACGGTTTTGCGGTTCTCGAGAACCTGCGGTCCGACGGCGTGACGAGGAACATCCCGGTCATCATCCTTTCAAACTACGGCGAGAAAGAGCTTGTCGACCGCGGCCTGAAGCTCGGCGCGCTCGATTACCTGATCAAGTCCGAGACGACGCCCGCCAGCTTGAGCCGCGGCGTCCAGGATTGGGTCAAGGAATAGACGGTGGTCCCCACCCGCGACCCGCGGCTCGGCGGAGCCTTCGATCTCGACAAGCCGCTCTACACCATCAGCGTGGCCTCGGAGATCCTGGAGACGCATCCCCGGACCCTGATGATGTACGAGGATCTCGGCCTGATCGAACCCTACCGGACCGCCACCAACCGGCGCCGCTACTCGCAGCGCAACGTGCGCAAGCTGCAGGTGATCCAGCAGCTGACGCGGGAGAAAGGCGTCAACCTGGCCGGCGTCAAGTACATCCTGATGTTGCTGGAGTCCTTGAAGAAGGGCGGCGTGAAGCCACCCGATGACCTCAAGGTCGTCTACGACCTCTACGAAGAAATCATCTAGCTCGCCGCGATCGGCGGCAACGCCTCGCTGTCCTGGGCTGAGCCGCTGGACGGTTCTTCCCAGTCATGGGCTTGCGCGGCGGCGATTCGGGCAGCGACCGCCGACTCCTTGACCTCATCGCCGATGACCGTGACCGGGATCGTCTCGAGGAGTAACCGGTCGAGCTCCACACTGTCGATCGTCTCGACGACCTGTAGGTGCTCGGCGATCCGCACCAGGGTCGCGCGGCGCGTGTGGCAGATGTCGTAAGCCTGGCGGTAGGCCGCATCCGTCAGCGCCTTGACCTCGGCATCGACATCGGCCGCGGTCAGCTCCGAGAAGAAGAGGCTGTCGCCATCACCTTTCCGGTGGAGCGTGACCAGACCAAGGCGGTCGCTCATCCCGAACTCGCATACCATCTGGCGCGCGATGCTCGTGGCCTGCTCGATGTCTTGCTTGGCGCCGGTCGTCACGTCGCCAAAGATGATCTCCTCGGCGGCGCGGCCACCCATGGCGGCGGCCATGCGCGCGGTGAGCTCGGACTTCGAGGTCAGGTAGCGGTCCTTCAGCGGCAGCTGGATCGTTACGCCCAGCGCCTGGCCGCGCGAGACGACGGAGACCTTGTGCACGGGATCGCTCTTCGCGATCGATTTCATCACGAGCGCGTGGCCGACCTCGTGGTAGGCGATGATCGCCTTCTCCTCGGGCGTGATCACGCGGCTGCGCTTTTCCGGGCCCGCCATCACCCGCAGGCTGGCCTCTTCGAGCTCCTGCGTGCCGATCGCCTGTTTCTTGTTGCGCGCCGCAAGAATGGCGGCCTCGTTCAGGAGGTTGGCGAGGTCGGCGCCGGTGAAGCCGGGCGTCTGCCGCGCCACCACGTCAAGGTCGATGTTTTCGGCCAGCGGCTTGTGCGCCGCGTAGAGGTTCAAGATCGCGCGCCGGCCGTTGAGGTCGGGCGCGTCGATGGCGACCCGCCGATCGAAGCGACCGGAGCGTAAGAGCGCGGGGTCGAGGACGTCGGGGCGGTTGGTGGCCGCGATCACAACCACGGCGCAGTCGGTGTTGAACCCGTCCATCTCGACCAGCAGCTGGTTCAGCGTCTGTTCGCGTTCTTCGTTGGTTCGGATCTGTGCCCCGCCTCGCTTGCGGCCGAGCGCGTCGATCTCGTCGAGGAAGACGATGCAGGGGGCGTTCTTCTTCGCGTGCCGGAAGAGGTCCCGCACCCGGGCGGCGCCGACACCGACGAACATCTCGACGAAATCCGAGCCGCTCAGCGAGAAGTAGGGCACCTTGGCCTCGCCCGCCACCGCCCGGGAGAGGAGCGTCTTGCCGGTGCCGGGCGGGCCGACCAGCAGGATCCCCCGCGGCATGCGCGCGCCCAGTTGACCGAAGCTGCCGGGGGCCTTCAGGAATTCCACGACTTCCTCCAGCTCGCGTTTCGCCTCGTCGACACCCACCACCTGGGAGAAGGTGACCGGGTCGGTGTCGCCGACGCGCGACTCCGCCAGGTGCTTGGTCATGGCCCCCATGGGGTTTCCCAGAAGGTTTGACCGCCGGAGCAGGATGAACAGCAGCGATAGAAGGACCAGCAGCCCCAGCAGGTTTGGCAGGACGGTCGCGACTGAGGTCTCGTCGGTGGACTGGACCGCGACCTTGACGTTGTGACCGCGCAGGTATTGCTCGGTCGGGCCCATCGATGATTCCTTCTCGATGGTCCACGATTGCCGCCCCGCGGAATCGGTCAGCACGATGCGCTGGCCGCTGATGCTGGCCGTGACGATCTGCCCATGATCAACGCGATCCAGGACGTCGCTGATCGGCACGCTGGGCTGGTTCCAGACCGAGTTGGCGCCGGAGTGGCCCACCACCCAGAGGCCGGTAACGATGAGCACCGCCAGCACCGTCAGGGCGGGCACCACGACCCACTTGCGGCGCAGGCCCGCGGGGACCGATAGGCGGCGGAAAAACGTTTTCATTGGATTCCTCTACCCCTCGTTTAGTACGCCACCGGCTGGTCGGGGAGCGCGATCAAGGCCTTGGCCGCGATCCCTCCTCCGCTGTCTCGCTGCCAGAACGGATAGGCGGTGATCGCCTGCTGCTCCTCTCCCGTGACCCCGTTGTCGGCATTCGCCAGCCGGTAGTACGACCAGCTGATGCCGCCCTGGGCGCGGGCCTCGTTCATCGAGGTGACGATCTCCGCGCCAGGCGGAGCGCCCGGCGTGCCGTACTCCGGCGCGGCGTCGTACGCCTGCGCGGTGATCGTCAGCGGGCGCTTGTAGGGGTTGACACCCGGATCGCGGAACTGCTGGAAGACCGCAGCGACGTAGGCCCGCGTCCCGTCGGGGCCGCTGTACCGCGGGAGGCCGGTGGCGCGCCAGTAAACCATCGGCGCGAAGACCTGGCAGTAGCGCGACATCGTGGCGTAGGCGTAGCCGGGATGGTCATAGGGGGTGGGGAGCGTGCTGGCGATCAGCAGGTACTGCTCGCCGAGCCCAGTCATGCCCTCGATGCCGCCGCGAATGCCCGAAAGGTACTGGCCCACGTTGGGATCGGACGTGCTGTCACCCTCGATCGTCAGCGCCAACCCATCGAGGCGCTGGCCCTGCTCCTCGAACTGCGCCGCCGCCAGTGCGTCGGCGGTGTCCGACGCTGGGTCACCCAGCATCGGCTCGATCCAACCGATGATGCGCAGCCCGTGCGCGTGGGCGATCGGCAACAGGTCCTGCAGCGCCGACGCGCCGTAGAAGTGGTGACGCGAGTCGGCGATCCGGATGTAGAGGTGGCTGAGGTCGGCCTGCAGCGCGGAATCGACCAGCGCCGCGGCACGATCGGCGTCCGGATCGTTCCAGTCGCCGTCGAAGATCATCAGCCAGGCACCCTTGCCCCTCACCCCATCGAGCGGCGAGCGAGGCGTTTGCGCGAAAGGTCGAGCGCTCACCGGCACCTTGACCAGGGCGGAGACCGGCCGGCCGAAGCTGTGGATCACGCGGGCAGCCTGGGCCTGGTCCTGGGCGCGGGCCTCCAGGTAGGCACGTAAGCCGAAGGGTGGTGTCAGGAGCGCGAGAAGCATCGCGCCCAACACCACCCTTCCTCCAAACGCCGTGAGTTGACGTAAGATGCCCGACATGCTCGAAGGGTCGGCTCCCGCGCCGTTCGGGCGAGACACTACCGACAAG
>WNFJ01045481.1_pt4 | contig 13836 bp, 7 predicted proteins | sample 5400461 | NCBI WGS metagenome assembly WNFJ01 (sample SAMN13153349, study PRJNA577476) | soil metagenome | isolation source: 115 cm saprolite on Douglas fir-dominated hillslope | place: USA:California | collected 2013-09-17 | reverse complement strand
GCCGCACCGACGTGCGGTCGCGGCGCACCGCCCAGACCCCGGCCGCGACGAGCGCGGCCACCGATGCGACCAGGAGGAAGAACCAGAGGCTGATCTGCGCCGGTCCCGGGATCGTGGGGATCGGCCAGCGCAGCTTCACCAGATCGACGACCACCTGGATGGCGCTGTTGAAGTGGCCCCACGGTGGAGGCAGCGGAAGGCGCCGCCCGCCGCGCAGCTTGAAGAGCGGGTCGGTGACCATCCCCTTCCACACCGTCCCCGGCCCCGCGGTCGCGAGGTGGATCAGGTACGGCGACAGACCCGCGGCCAACCCGATCCCGAAGCGCCGTCGCAGCACCCGGTCGGCTCCCCAGCCCAGCACCAGAATCGAGAGTCCGAGCGCGAGAACGACATCGAGTCGGAACAGCAGCGCGAACCCGGCGAGGACCCCGCAGCACAACGACAGTCGCTGCGCCCGGCGCGGCTCGACGGCCTCGCGACTCGCGGCCGCGACCGCCACCGCGAGGACCGCGAGGCCAACCGCGCCGACCCACGCCAACGCCACGAGACCGGTCGGGAGGATGAACAGCAACGCGATCAGGCCACAGCACACCGCCACCGCTCGGCCCCACCGGCGCGCCAGCGCGAAGACGCCGAACACGATCGCCATCTGCTGGAGGAGCCCGAAGATCCGCTCCGCGACGAGCGAGATCCCGAACACCTTGTAGAACCCGGCGAGCGCCCAGAGGCTGCCGGGGCCGTAGAGGTGCAGGAAGTCCTTGTTGGGGATGGCACCGGCGAGGACGCGCTCCGGGAAGACGAGCATGAAGCCCTCTTCCATCGGTGGTCCCGGACTCCGCAGCAGGCCGCGGAGGGGGAGCGCGAACGCGGCGAGCAAGATCCCAATCGCGACGATGTCAAGCGTCCGGGGGCTCACGCGCGGAGCCGGGCCCTCCGCCGCGTCCACCGAGGTCGCGGCCGGAGCTCCGATCACCACGAGGAGGCTACTGGCTCGCCGATTCGCAACCGCTGCAGCGACGCGCACTCCGCAAACACCGGACGGCGGGTTAGTACGGCCATTCGCCGCTGCGATGGCGGAGCAAACGAGTCAGCGGCTTCAGGCGCAACACCAGGAGCACTTTGATGAGCACGCTGCGCACGAACCACGGCAGCTGCGCCAGCTGTCGCAGCGCGCTCCGCCACCGGTCGCGGCCACGCATCGGTTCGCGCCGATACCGGGCGAGGGAGCCGACTCGGTCGACGTAGCAGACCTCGTGGCTGGTCAAGAGCTGGGTGGCGATCGCCCCCGTGACTCCGACCGAGCAGAACGAGTCGTGGATGAGCATGGTGCCGTCGGGGGCGACCCGCGCCCCCCAGACCCGGATGTCGTCCCGGGCCGGCCCGTAGCGATGCGCACCGTCGATGTAGAGGAGGTCGATCGGACCCGCGACGTCGTCGGAGGACGTGTCCTGGGACCCGGCCCGGACGTGGTGGATGCGGTCGCGGACACCGGCGCGCTCGAGATTGGCGAGGAAGGTCTGATGGTCGAGCTCGCCCGCGGCGGCGTTCGCCTCGATCTGTTGTGGACCGCGGTCACTGCCGGCGTGCGGGTCGATCGTGACGAGTTCGACGTCGTCGGCGGCGGCCCGGGCGAGCACGATCGCCGACCGGCCGTGGTAGCTGCCGATCTCGACGATCCGACCCCCGCGCGGCACGGCCGCGGCGCAGTCCCAGAGCACGCGGGCTTGCGCATCGGTCATCCATCCGGCCACGTCCGCGACGACACGGAGCGCGTCGTCGAAGCCCGGCGGTGCGGATGTGCTCACTCGTCCTCCTCGATTCCTCGGTCGGTCATTCTGGAGGCTGCGGTGCAGCCGGACCAAGACGACACCGACCCGCGGGGCCGTCCCCGTGCTGGAGCCCCGGCTCCGTCGACCCGGGGGGCCGACCGCTGGTCGCGACCGGGTCCCGGCGCATCGCGTCGCGTAGGCTGCCCCATCCGTCCCGGGACTGGGCCCGCACACGCCGGGCGGGGCCGGGACCCCGCCTGCCGGGCACTCCTGAGATGACCGATCACGACGCCACAATCGCCAAGATGGGGAGCGTCGCGGCCGACGCCGGCCTCCGTCGGGTGAGCATGCTCGCCTGGCGCGACCTCGACGATCCCGAGGCGGGCGGCTCCGAGATCTCGGCCGCGAACCTCGCCAAGTACTGGGCCGAGGCCGGCCTCGAAGTGACGATGCGAACCTCGTTCGCGGCGGGCCGACCCACCGTGGCGTGGCGCGACGGGTATCGGGTGATCCGGAAGGCCGGTCGATACCTCGTGTTCCCCCGCGCCGCGTTCAGCGAGATGCTCGGATGGCACGGCGGCCGAGACGGACTCGTCGAGGTCTGGAACGGGATGCCGTTCTTCTCCCCGGTGTGGGCCCGCACGCCGCACATCACCTGCATCCACCATCTCCACGCCGAGATGTGGCAGATGACCCTCCCGCCCCGGCTCGCCGCGCTCGGCAACTTCATCGAATCCCAGCTCGCGCCGCCGCTCTACCGCCACGTCCCGATCGTCACCCCCTCCGAGTCGAGCAAGCAGGAGCTCGTCGACGCGATGAAGTTCCGCCCCGAGCGGGTCACCGTGGTGCAGCCGGGGATCCACCCGCGCTACAGCCCGGGCGGGGAGAAGTCGGACGCGCCGCTCGTCGCCGCGGTCGGACGACTCGTCCCCGTCAAACGCTTCGAGGTCCTCATCGACGCGCTCGTGGAGCTCAAGCGCAGCCACCCGACGCTCGAAGCGGTCATCGCCGGGGACGGCTACAAGCGGGACGAGCTCGAAGCGCAGATTCACGCGGCACGCGCCGAGAACTGGATTCAGCTCCCGGGCCGCATCTCTGACGAGGCCATCGTCGATCTGTATCGGCGGGCGTGGGTGCTCGCGAGCGCATCGGCGCGTGAGGGCTGGGGGATGAGCATCACCGAAGCCGCGTCATGCGGAACCCCCGCGGTCGCCACGCGCATCGCCGGGCATCTCGACGCTGTCGATGAGGGTCGCAGCGGCATCCTGGTCACCGGCCGCGACGAGCTGGTCGGAGCGCTCGATCAGATGATCCGCGACCCGGATCTGCGGGCTCGGCTCGCGGCGGGGGCGATCGAACGGGCCGAGAACCTGACCTGGGAAGCGTCGTCGCTCGCCGTGCTGGAGGTCCTCGCCGCCGAGAGGTTGCGGACCCGGTCACTGCGTCAATGAGCGCGTCGCTCGGAGCGGACACCACCACCGAAACCGAATCGCCGCGGCCTGGAAGCACCCGACGGCAACGGGTGCTCGGCTACTCGCTGCTCGCCGCCGTCGCCTACGTGCCGGTCATGTGGACAGCCACGGGACGGGTCGTCGCCGACACCAAGCAGTACTTCTACCTCGACGTCGGACGGCTCCTGGCCCGCGCCCCGTTCCTCTGGCAGTCCAACACCGCGTACGGCACGGTCACCCACGAGAACATCGGGTACCTGTTCCCGGCCGGGCCGTTCTACTGGGTGCTCGAGCAGGGCCTGGGCGTCCCGTCGTGGGTCGCGCAGCGGCTCTGGCTGGGCTCCATCCTGTTCGCGGCGGGCGTGGGCGTGCTGTTCCTGCTCCGAACCCTGCACGTGCGGGGTCCCGGTGTCGTGATCGCCGCCCTGGCGTTCATGCTCAGCCCGTACGTGCTGCAGTACGCGTCTCGGCTGTCGATTCAGCTCGTGGCCTGGGCCGTGCTGCCCTGGCTGGTGGGGATCGTGGTGCGAGCGTTGCGCGACGGCGGCTGGCGGTATCCCGCGATCTTCGCCATCGTCGTCCAGCTCGCGGGCAGCGTCGTCGCGACGGTGCTGCTCTTCGTCCTCCTCGCCCCGATGCTCTGGTTCGTCCACGCGGTCTGGATCAGCCGCGAGGTGTCACTGTCCCGCGCGCTCAAAACCGCCGGGAAGATCTCCTTGCTCACCGTGCTGGCGTCCCTCTGGTGGATCGCGGGCCTGAGCTTGCAAGCCGGATACGGGGTCAACGTCCTCAAGTATACCGAGACGATCAAGACCGTCTCGACGGCCGGTCAGGCCGGCGAGATCCAACGCGGTCTCGGCTACTGGTTCTTCTACGGGGGCGACAAGCTCGGGCCGTGGATCGAGGCCACGGTCGACTACACGGCGCGCCGATGGCTGATCATCGTCAGCTACGGGATCCCGGTCCTGGCGATCCTGTCCGCGGCGTTCATCCGGTGGCGGCACCGCATCTACTTCATCGCGCTGATCCTCCTCGGCCTCGGTGTCGCCGTCGGGGCGCACCCGTACGACGACCCGTCGCCCTTCGGGGCGATCGTGAAGTCGTTCGGGGAAGGCTCCACCGTCGGTCTGGCGCTCCGCAGCGTCGGACGGGCCGGACCCCTGGTCGTACTCGGCTTCGCCGTGCTCCTGGGCGTCGGCGTGAACCTGGTCTCCGCACGGCTGGCGCAGCGAGGGCAGTTCAAGGTGGCGCTGGTGGTGTGCGCGCTGCTCGGCGCCCTCATCCTCGTCAACCTCCCGGCGCTGTGGAACGGGACGTACTACGGCAAGAACCTGCAGCGCGCCGAGCAGCTGCCGACATATTGGACCGACGCGATCTCGAAGCTCGACAAGGGCTCGCACAACACGCGGATCCTCGAGCTGCCCGGCGCCGACTTCTCGGCCTACCGGTGGGGTGACACCGTCGAGCCCATCACCCCGGGCTTGACCGACCGGCCGTACGCGGCCCGGGAGCTCATCCCGTACGGGTCGGAGGCGTCCGCGAACCTCCTCGACGCCTTCGACCGGCGACTCCAGGTCGGCGTGCTCGACGCGGCGTCGGTCGCGCCGATCGCCCGGCTCATGGGCGTCGGGGACGTCGTGCTCCGCAACGACCTCCAAGTTGACCGGTTCAACCTGGCCCGTCCGAAGGACACGGCCGTCGCGTTCAGCCCCACACCGACCGGGCTGGGCCCACCGGCAACCTTCGGGCACGGGCTCGGCGCGCCGCTGGTGCTCCCCCTGCTCGACGCCCGGGCCCTCGCGCTGCCGGCCGGGACGCCCGACCCGGCGCCCGTCGTCGACTACCCGGTGCGAGCCGCGCAGCCGATCGTGCGGGCCGACGCGCCCGGACCGGCGGTGATCGTCTCCGGGGACGGCGAAGGCCTCGTCGACCTGTCGCAGGCGGGCCTCCTCACAGGCCACGAGCTCATCCGGTACACGGCGTCGTTCGCCGGTGACCCCCACGCCCTCCAGCAGGCCACCGCCGGCAACAGCGTCCTCGTCGTCACCGACACGAACCGCAAGCGGGCTCAACGCTGGGACAACGTCAACTACAACGTCGGGTACACCGAGCGCCCCGGCGAGCCGCGGCTGGTCACCGACACCAACGACAACCAGCTGGTCGTGTTCCCCGCCGCGGGTGAGAACAGCTCCACGGTCATGGAGCAGCGGGGGGTCAAGGTCTCCGCGACCGGCTACGGGTCCCAGGCCCTCTACCTTCCTGCCGACCGCCCGGCGCGGGCCTTCGACGGGGACCTCACCACGGCATGGACCGTCGGGGCGTTCCAAGCCGTCGACGGTCAACGGCTCCGCGCCGACCTCGACCACCCGATCACCACGGGGACCGTGAACCTCGTGCAGCCCCAGACGGGACCTCGCGACCGATTCATCACCCGCGCCACCTTGCGTTTCGCCGACGAGCACGGGAATCCGGTCGGGTCGAACGTCACCGTCGACCTCGGCCCCGCCTCCCGCATCCCGGTGGGCCAGACCGTGTCGTTCCCGCGACGTCGGTTCTCCCGCTTCGAGATCGTCGTCGACGCCGACAGCCTCGGTCCACAGTCCACCTATCCGCACGCCAGCGGCGTCGGCTTCGCCGAGATCCGCCTCCACGACGACACCACTCCGAACCGCGCCGTCGGTGTCGACGAGGTTGTCCGCATGCCGACCGACCTGGTCACCTCACCCGGCGCGCGCTCGACGACCCACCCGCTCGTCTACGAGATGACCCGCCTCCGCACCGTCCTCGCACCCCCGAACACCACCGACGAGGAGCCGGCGTTGGTCCGCTCGTTCACCGTCCCGAGCGCACGGGCCTTCGGGGTCGTCGGCACGGCCCGCCTCGCCCCCGGCGCCCCCGACTCGGTCATCGACCAGGCGCTCGGCATCCCCGGCGCAACCATCGGTGGCGTCACCGCCAACGCGTCGGAGCACCTCACGACCACTGCGCTCGCCCGGGCGTCGTCGGCGCTCGACGGCGACCCCACCACCGCCTGGAGCCCCCAGGTCGGCGACCCGACGGGCCAGGCCCTCACCGTCCAGCTCGGCCGCGCCGTGACCTTCGACCACCTCGACCTGCGGCTCGTGACCGACGGCCGCCACTCCGTCCCGACCCGGATCCGCATCGACGGTGGGGGCCAGACCCGGACCGTGACCATCCCCGCCCTCCCGGACGTACCGGCCGACAACGCGACTGCCGCGGCCCCGGTGACCTTCCCCGCCCTGACCGCCTCCGAGGTGCGTGTCACGGTCGAAGCGGTCCGGGCCGTGACCACCGACGAGTACTTCACGCACCTCCCCACCCCACTCCCGGTCGCCATCGCCGAGCTCGGCATCCCCGGCGTCCGGCGGGCCCCCCTCCCCGCCACGTTCCCCGCCGACTGCCGCGCGGACCTCCTCACCGTCGACGGCGCCCCACTCCCGGTCCGGATTGTCGGCGACACCACGACTGCGGTCACCGGCGGCACCCTGCACGTCGAGCGGTGCGACCCGACCGGCGCGGCACCGGCGCCGCTCCAGCTCGGCGCCGGGGTGCACGAGCTGCGCGCCACCCCGGCGTCGACCACCGGCATCAACCTGGACGGGCTCGTCCTCGCCTCCGGTGCTCGGGGCGTCCCGGTGGCGCTCGACACGCCGGTGGCCTCCATCGCCGCCCCGGCGACCCACACGACGCCGAAGGTCGAGATCACCGGCAACCACGAGACGACCATCCACGCGCAGGTCCGTCACGCCACCAGCCCGTTCTGGCTGGTCCTCGGCCAGAGCTTCAACGACGGCTGGCACGCCACCGTCAACGGACACGACCTCGGGACCCCCCAGCTCGTCGACGGCATGTCGAACGGATGGCGCGTCACCCCGAACCAGGGCCGCCCGCTGGCGGTCACCCTCACCTGGACCCCCCAGAACCGGATCTGGCTCGCGCTCACGATCTCCGGGCTCACGATGCTCGCCTGCGGGCTCCTCGCCCTCCGGCGCCCCCGCCGGTGGGCCATGGCCGGCGCCGACGTCGACACTCCGCTCACCCTGGCGTCACCGTTCATCTCCTCGGGCTCGGTGCTGCCGCGGCGGGCCGTCATCTCGACGACCGCCGCGGTGACCCTCGCCAGCGCGCTCATCGTGCCCCCGTGGGTGGGCCTCGTCGCCGGCGGCGCCACCCTCGCGGTCCTTCTCCGACCCCGACTGCGGTGGCTCCTCACCTTCGGAGCCCCGGCCGCGCTCGCGGTCGCCGGCGCCTACGTGGTCATCCAGCAGTCGCGCCACGTGTACCCGTCGGTCTTCGAATGGCCGACGTTCTTCGACGGCGTCCACGCCGTAGCGTGGCTCGCCGTCGTCTTGCTGGCCGCGGACGCGGTCGTGGAACTCGTCCGATCACGACGCCTTGACGGGAGAACTGATGGCGACGGCTGAAACCCGCGGGGCTGGCTCGCGGTACCGGAAGTTGTCGGTCATCGTGCCGGTCTTCAACGAGCGCAACACCGTCGCGGAGATCGTGCGTCAGATGCGCGCCGTGGACCTCCCGATCGAACGGGAGATCATCCTCGTCGACGATGGCAGCGACGACGGAACCCGCGACGTGCTCAGCCAGCTCGGGGACTCGACCGTGCACGTGATCCCCCACGACCACAACCGCGGGAAGGGCGCCGCAATCCGGACGGGCTTGGCCCAGGTCACCGGCGACTTGGTGCTGATCCAGGACGCTGACCTCGAGTACAGCCCCGAAGACTGGCCGAAGCTCCTCGCCCCGATCTTCAGCGGCCGAGCCCAGGTCGTCTACGGGTCACGGTTCACCGGCGAGCGCCGCAACATGCTCTTCCTCCACTGGGTCGGGAACCGGTTCCTGTCACTGGTCACGAACGTCTTGTACAACACGACCCTGTCGGACATGGAGACGTGCTACAAGCTCTTCGACCGGGACCTGATCCGCGACATCCGGCTCCGCTCCGACCGCTTCGACTTCGAACCCGAGATCACCGCGAAGCTCCTGCGCCAGGGCGTCCGCATCTACGAGGTGCCGATTGGCGGGACGGTCTCGTGGCGCTCTGGACCCTCGTCAAGTACCGCTTCACCGACTGACGAGCCCGACCGGAATCCCGCGGGCGGCCCTCGACGGGGCTACCGGACGGGCGACGGGGCCGCGGCGAGGCGTTGGAGGCGGAGACCCAGCCACCGGACGACGAGCTCGGCTGCGGGACCCCGATAGTGCATCCCGTCTTCCCGCAAGAGCTTCTTGAAGTCGACGATGGAGGCGTTCGCCACCGCGGCCGAGGCCCGCAGCTCGGTGGCCCGAATGCACTCGGTGCGCTGCGAGAAGTTCTGGTCGAAGGTCGGAGCCGGCAACGCGACAACGACGCGGGCCCCGCCGGCGGTCAGGAGCGAGAGGCCCTCGACGACCTGACGCTCGAACCACGCGTCGTACGCGGCGTCGCAGGGATGCAGCCACTGCCCGGCGATCTGCCAGTCGCCGACGACCTGCCCGGCGAGGGACACCACGACGACGTCGGGCTGGTCGCGGAGCACGGCCTCGTGCCAATGGGTGCTGCAGTCGAGGCCGCCGAGCGGGGCGGAGCCCTGGTCGATCCGCCGTCCGGTGGCCCCCCGTTCCATGGCGCACCCGACGGTGGTCTCGTCGGTGACCGAGTAGGCGAACTGGCCCTGGAGGGTCAGGAAGGCGGGCATCAGCCGGTAGGCGATCGAGTCGCCCGTCACCATCAGGCGAAACGGCCGCGGGGGCGTGGTGGGCGGCGCGAACCCGGACACCGACTGCGCCGACGCGGGCTGGGTGAGGTGGCGGAGCGCAACCGCCGGGTTGGTGTGGGGGGCCACGGGGACGGTCGTCGTCACCACGACGATGACGACCGTCGCCGCCACCGCCACCGGGGTGAGGACCCGGATCCTCCAGCCGGCGAGCGCGCCGTGCCGGATCGGGGCCTCCACCAGGACGTAGCTCGCGACGGCGATGGCCAACGTGGTCGCGATCCGCACCCCGGTCAGCGCCCAGCCGGTGAGGCCGACCTGCTGGGTGTCGAGGACGAGATACACCGGCCAGTGCCAGAGATACACGCCGTACGAGATCCATCCGAGGGCCCGCAGCGGCTGGAACGACAGGACGCGCGCCAGGAGCCCACGGCTCGGATGCGCGACGGCGGCGATGACGAGAACCGCCGCGCCCGAGCACGCCAGGAGAAGTCCCTCGTAGACCGCGGGGGTGCTTCCCGAGAGTCGAAGCCACGCCCACCCGAGGAACCCGGCGCCGAGGAGACCGAGCACCTCGAGGACCGCGCGACGCATCCGTCGGGGCGTCCAGCCGGTCACCGCGACCAGCGCCGCGAGGGCGGCGCCGATCAGGATCGACGAGGCGCGGGTGTCGGTGCCGAGATACACGCGTTGCGGGTCGCTGCCGGGGCTGTACTGGAGCAGCATCGCGGTGAACGACGCGGCGATGCCCACCAGGGACACGGCCAGGACCGCGGGCGCCGAGCGGCGCCACCAGAACACGACGACGAGCACGAGGGGCCAGATCAGGTAGAACTGCTCCTCGATCGCGAGGCTCCAGGTGTGCTCGAGCGGCGACGGGGAGCGAAACAGGTCCCAGTACGAGTGGCCGTGCGCGATCTGGCGCCAGTTCGCCGCGTATCCGAGCGTCGCGAGCGCGTCGGCGCGGATCTGGTCGAGCGCCCCGGGCGCCGCCACGACGAGCGCGTACACGCCGACGCCGATCAGCATGAGCAGCACCGCGGGCAGCAGCCGTCGGGCCCGCCGGGCCCAGAACGCCGACAGCGAGATCGTCCCGCGCCCGGCGTGCTCGCCGAGGAGCAGCGTCGTGATCAGGAAGCCCGAGAGGACGAAGAACAGGTCCACGCCCAGCCATCCGCCGGTGAGGTGCCCGGCGTGAAAGAGGAGCACCGCGGCGACCGCCGCGCCTCGGACGCCGTCGACCGCCGGGATACGAGTGCGCCGCCCCGGGAGCGTTCCGCCGCCGGCGGCCGTCTCGGTCCCTGGCGCTGTGTTCACGGTTCCCTCAAACGGGCCGCCCCGGGAGGACCCGCGGCAGACGGGGGTCAGGCCGGGCGGCGGCGCGGGTTCGTCGGGGCAGGTCTCTGGTCACCCCGAAGTCGGGGTGTCAACCCTGGCGCGCAGTGAAACGTCGGCTTCGAGGCCCGGTTACACCCCTCGGCCCGAGCCCGGGGCCCGCCGCGGCGCCACCGGTAGGATTTGGCGTCATGCTGTGGCTCGAGCGCCAAGTCGTCGCGACGCTCGTCAGCCCCACCACCGACGATCGACGCCGGTCGGAGATCGAAGACTACGTCGACGGGGCCCTCCGCTCGATGCCCGAGTACCTCCGCGCCGGGGTCGCCGCCGAATCGCTCTGCTTTGGCGTGTGGCCGCTCCTGCAGCGAAGCGTGGGTCGGCTCGATCGCCGGTCACTGCAGCGGCGCATCGAGGGATGGAAGGCCAGCCGGATCGACCCGATCCGCCAGTACGTGCGCCTCTTGCAGTCGCTGGTCCTGTTCGCCGAGCACGAGCTCGCCGCGGAGCCCACACCGTGACGGTCCTCGAGACCGAGGTCCTCATCATCGGTTCCGGCGCCGGCGGNCCGCCGCGACGCTCGCTCAAGCCGGACGGCAGGTGACGGTCGTCGAGGAAGGCTCCTGGATCGACCCCGACGCCATGGAGCCCTTCTCGCTCGAGGAGATGGTCGCGAAGTACCGCCACCGGGGCCTGGCCGCGGCCCTCGGCCAGCCCGGGATCGCCTACGCCGAAGGCTGCTGCGTGGGCGGAAGCACCGAGATCAACAGTGGCCTCTACCATCGGCTGCCGCCCGAGCTCGCCGAGGAGTGGCGTCAGACCTACCAGATCGACGAGTTCACCTCCTCGGCGCTCGACCACTACGCCGAGGCGATCGAGCAGGAGCTCTCGGTGTCGCGGCTGCCCGGCGCGCCGCCGCCGTCGTCGGCGGTCCTCGAACGGGGCGCGACGAAGCTCGGGTGGCGCGCCGTCGAGTTCCCGCGTGTCTTCCGCCACGACCAGGAGCGGGGACGCGGGGTCAAGCAGACCATGGCGCGGACCCTGCTGCCGCGAGCCGTGGCCGCGGGCACGCAGGTCATCCCCGACTTGGTCGTGCGGCACCTCATGAAGGACGGCGACCGCGTCGTCGGCGCGCGCGGGAAGCGTCGCCACCCGGGCGCCGCCGACGAGGACGTGACGATCCGGGCCGAGCACGTCTTCGTGTGCGGCGGGGCGATCCAGTCACCGGCGCTGCTGCAGCGCAGCGGGATTCGGTATCGGGTCGGCGTCGGTCTCAAGCTGCACCCGACGATCAAGATCGCGGCGCGGTTCCCACACCGACTTGATCACGGCGACGTCCCGATGCATCGCGTCACCGAGTTCGCGCCGAACCTCACGATCGGGGGCTCCGCGAGCGGCCCGGGACATGTGGCCCTCGCGCTGGCCGACTCCTCGGCGGACTACCGCGACGCGCTGGCCGACTGGGAGCGCGTCACCGTCTACTACGCCGCGATCCGCAGCGACGGGGCCGGAAGGGTCACCGCGGTGCCGGGACTCCGGGCGCCGGTCGTCACCTACCGGCTCACCGAGAGCGACATGAGTCGTCTGGCCCGGGGGCTCGTGAACCTCGGCGAGGTGCTCCTCGCCGCCGGTGCCGACGAGCTGTACCCGTCGGTGGCGGGGGCCACGGTGGTGCGTCAGCCCGACGACCTCGTCGGCTGGTGGGACGCCGTCACGCGGGCCCGTACGAACCTCATGACCGTGCACCTGACGTCGACGGTGCGGATGGGTGAGGCGCGCACCCGAACCGCGGCGGACAGCTTCGGGCGCGTGTGGGGATACGACAACCTACGGGTGAACGACGCGTCGCTGCTGCCCGACGCGCCCGGCGTGAATCCGCAGGCCGCGATCATGGCGATCGCGAGCCGGAACAGCGAGCAGTTCCTCTCCGTCACCTGAACCGCGGTGCGTCCCCGGTGACGACCGCCCGGACACGGCGCGACACCGTCGGGTTGGCTCGGGGGTCGTCGTCTACATTCATCAGTCGTGGATTCCGCCGCGCCCGTGGGTGCATCGGCGCAGGACGCGGCGGCGGTCGACACCCCCACCACGGCACGTCGCACCGACCGCGAGCTCGCGACGCCGCGCCCGAACGGTCGATCGGGGTGGCGGCGCCGCCCGCCCCGCTCGGTCGTGCTCATCGGGGCGCTCGCGGTGCTGCTCGCCGTCCCGATGATCGTGGCGCTCGTCGCGCTCCTCCGCCCTCGCTGGTACCCGCTGCTCGACATGGCGTGGATCGAGATGCGGCTCCGCGACGTCTGGAGCAGCCACCCGCCGCTGATCGGGCTGGCGGGCCGGATCGGGACGGGGGGCCACCAGGGGAGCCACCCTGGACCGCTGAGCTTCTACGCGATGTGGCCCTTCTATCGGCTGTTCGGCGCGTCGGCGTGGGCGATGGAAGCCACCGGCGTGGTGCTGAACACCGCCGCGGTCGCGGTGGTGCTGTGGATCGCGAATCGGCGCCGCGGCGTGTGGCTGGTCCTCGGCATGGCGGCGGTGCTCGCGGTGTTCCTGCGCGGCCTCGGCGCGGTCCTGTTGACCCAGCCCTGGAACCCGTACCTGCCGGTGCTGTGGTGGCTGGTGTTCCTGTTGGCCGTCTGGTCGGTTCTCTGTGACGACCTGGTGCTGCTCCCCGTCGCCGCCCTCGCGGGGTCGTTCTGCGCGCAGACCGAGGTCGCCTACCTCGGCCTGACGGTCGGGCTCGGCCTGCTGGCGTTCGGGGTCGCCGGCTATCGGGCGTACACACGACGCGCCGACGCCGCGGCGCTGCGCCGGTTCGGTGTCGTGGCGCTGACCGCGGCGGTGATCGCGTTTGTCGTGTGGATCCCGCCGGTGATCGAGCAGCTCCGCGGCTCGCGGGGGAACCTGTCGGTGCTCGTCGACTATTTCACCCACCCGCCGCAGTCACCCGTCGGGCTGCGACAGGGCCTGAGCGTGCTCGTGTCCCACCTCAACCCGTGGGCGCCGCTCACCGAGCCGCTCGTGCCGCGGTCCGCGGGGGGCGACGTCGGGAGCGGCTCCGTCATCCCCGGCTCGCTGTTCCTGGCCGCCTGGTTCGCGACCGCGATCGCCGCGTGGCGTCTGCGGGTGCGGTCCCTCATGCAGCTCCACGTCCTGCTGGCGATCTCGCTGGTGCTCGGCGCGTTCTCGATCAGCCGCATCTTCGGGTTGCTCTGGTACTACCTCGTCCTCTGGGGCTGGGGCCTCAACGCGCTCATGGTCGTCGCCGTCGGCTGGACCGTCGCGGTGCTGGCGGGCCGCCGGCTGCACGGCGTTGCACGGGAACGGGTCGCAGGGCTGGGCCGGATCGCGCTGGTCGCGGGCGTCGTGGCGATGGTCGCCCTGTTCTCGGTCGAGGCGGCGCGCATCGCGCGGCCGAGTCCCCGGCTCAACGACCCGTTGGGCCGGGTCGTGAATCCGACCGCGGCGGCGCTCGCCCGGTCGGCGGCCAGCGGCGGTCGGAACGGGCGCTACTTGGTCACCTTCCAGGACCCCAACTCGCTGGGGGCGCAG
>WNFJ01356120.1_pt1 | contig 13838 bp, 11 predicted proteins | sample 5400461 | NCBI WGS metagenome assembly WNFJ01 (sample SAMN13153349, study PRJNA577476) | soil metagenome | isolation source: 115 cm saprolite on Douglas fir-dominated hillslope | place: USA:California | collected 2013-09-17 | reverse complement strand
TGTACGATTTGGTGAATGCACATTAGCACTACCGCAAATGTCCAAGTGCAGAGGGCGGCGAGATTGAGTATGCCGTAGCAGTGCGTCCACTCCCGCCATCGGTGGTTCAGTATGACTGCCAAGGCGATGAGACTCACGAGTGGCAACCATCGGGGTACTGGACGGTTCCGTAGTCCTTGCACCATCACAACGCAGAATGTTCCGAACCAGACAAGTGGCGATAGTCGATCCAGCGCCGACATTTGTTCCCACATCATGCATGGGTCCCATCCTACCAAGCGTTTTGCATCCCTCGCGACCAGCGTCCTTTCAGACGGTTTCAATAACAGCAGAGTTAGTGTTCTGCAGCGGATGCCTACGAGCGCCGTATTAGGCGCCTCTGTGTCGTCCTGGGAACTGCCCGGGCCCACCGGCGAAAGGCAAAGCCGTGAATGCGCTCTGTCAGATGACCGGCTTAAACCGGCCGGTTTTTACCGTTGGCGCGTCGATGGCGTTAGGTACGCAGTGGTTCACACATGTGCCCGCGCATTTTGCATGCATGCAACGTGCAGATGCCACCTTAACTACAGGGTGGGCCTTTTTCGTTCGGGTCCCCGGACGATTTGGATTTGTCCCCGATAGTTAACACGACATCGTTACTATTGGGCGGAGAGAATGGTCCGGGGCCCGAATGTCATCCTCTGGCTTGGCACCGCGCGCTCGGCGCTGAGTTCTCCATCTCGGTGACTGACCCGAAGGATAACCGATGGGGACTGAAACGGCGGACACTTTATGCTTCCAAATTGCACTTGTGGCCAATTTACGCTTCACATTTAGAAACTGGCGCGGAACCAACTTTGTTGGGTTTAAAGGTATTTTACCCCAACCTCCGGACACTTTATGCTTTCTATCACGGTCATTTTACGCTTCAATTGACAGTCATTTTCGCGCACGCCGGGTTCAGAGTCGCAAGCGCGTTTTCCACTAGAGCTGCATCCAGTTTGCCAGCCCGTCCAGCGTCCAAAGCGCGTGCAATCGTCTCAGTGGGAACTTGCTCGATACGGCCAACTTCTTCAGCGGCTCGACAGCTCTCGCGCTCTGGCGGTCCACCAGCAGACGCTGCGCCGTACGCCGCCACCAGATGTTGGGCTTTTCAAGATAGCTCACCAACTCCTCGTCCGATGCCTGGCTCAAGCGTGGGCGCGGACTCGGAGCGCTCTTTTCTTCGGCAGGCATCACGCGATAGATGCGGCCCAAGTCTTTACCATCATAAATATCCTTACTTTCACCCACTTCGCGAGAGGTCCATTCCGGATGCTCGATCACCTTCCGGTAGTAATCGATGACGTAGAGCGCCCCATCCGGGCCTATATAGAAGTTCACCGGACGGGACCAGTTGTCCGTGGAGGCGAGAAATTCGACGTTCTGCCTGTCGCGCCTGGCCTGGAACGTCGCGCCGGATGGCTTCCAGATATCGCGGTGCACCAGGCTATGGACGGGCTCTGCGACCAGCGTTCCCCCCTGGAACCAGATTATCCCGCAGGCCGACGTAAATATGCCCGCGCCGCTGAGCAGCTCAAACCGGGGATTGGATGAAGAAAGACTGTCCGGGGATTTTTTCGAGACCCAAGGTTGGACAACAAGAGCCGTGTAAATCGAGAGATTTACGCACGGTTCTGTGAGGGGTTCAGGGTGCAACTCCCTGGACCTACTCGACATCGCGACGGGTTCGCGGTGTGGGCCAAGCGGCTGGAGCAAGGCACCTACGCGATGCCGTTCGATGAAGAAGATGAGCCCCAGCGCGAGATCACGGCGCAGGAGTTGGGAGCGCTATTGAGCGGCATCGATCTGAGTGCTGCCAAGCGTCGCAAGCGCTACCAAAGAAAGAGCGTGGAAGCCGCATAAACATTGGCTTCCGACGCATTTTATGCTTGTTCCATGAGCGCGTTTACCGTATAATTCCAATAGTGCCGGTCGATCCGAGCAGCCTGCCTCATGATCCCGCGATCCTGAAGCGGATGCTGGTCGATCTGACCACGCACTGGACAAAACCCAACGGCTGTTGCGCCAGTTGATGGAGGCCAAGAGCGGCACGCGCAGCGAACAGTTGAGCACCGATCAGTTACGACTATTCGCGCAGGAACTCAACGTTCCCGCGGCTGTAACCGAAACCCGGAAGGATGACGAGGATCTTCCGCCTGGCTCGGACTCCAGCAGCAGCGAGGACAAAAGATGAAAGCCGCCCGCGAGGACGTCGCCCTTTGCCCTCGCATCTGAAGCGCGAACGGATCGAGCACGATCTGACGGCAGAAGAAAAGCACTGCGACTCCTGCGACGAAGACCTGCGTCCGATTGGCGAAGAAACCAGCGAGCGCTCCGAGTACATTCCCGCGCAGATGCTGGTGATTGAGGACGTCTGTCAGAAGTACGCTTGTGCGTGTACGGTGAGGGCGGCTGGATGCGGCAATCGGCGGAGCTGCTCGATCCTCTATATGTTCGCCTGAAGCAGTTCGTGTTGAGTTCGAAGGTGGTGGGAACCGACGACACGCCGGTGAAAGTGCTGGACCGCAACTTGAAGCGGGCGACGCGAAAGGGGCGATTCTGGCCGTATATCGGGGATCGCACCCATGGGGCGGCGGTGTTCGACTACACGCCGACACGAGAACGCGCCGGTCCGGAAATGTTTCTGAAACATTATCGGGGCTATTTGCAGGCTGATGCGTATGTGGCCTACGACAGCTTCTTCACCGAGCCGGAACGAGGTTTGGTGGAGGTTGCCTGTTGGGCCCACACGCGGCGTCATTTCCATAAGGCGCTGGATACCGATTCGGCGCGCATGGGCGCCGGTGCTGGCCTACATCGCGCATTTATACACGGTGGAGAAACGTGCGCGGCGGTCCGGCATCGTGGGCCAGGACTTGCGCCTGTTGCGGGAGCATGCGTCCAAGCCGGTGCTGGAGACATTGTGCGAATATCTGGAAAAGATCCGCGAAGAAGTGTTGCCCAAGAGCGAAGCCGGCCAAGCGGTCGCCTACGCGCTGAAGAACTGGACCGCGCTGACGCGCTACCTGGAAGATGGCGATCTGCCGATCGACAACAACCACACCGAGCGGAGCTTGCGCGGCATCGCGGTGGGACGCCACAACTGGACCTTCCTAGGAAGTGATCGCGGCGGCAAGACGATGGCCGTGCTGCGGAGCTTCGTGACGTCGTGCGAACTAGTGAAGGTGGACCCGTTCGCCTGGTTCCAGGACGTGCTTGCCCGCATCGGAGAGTGCTCGATGCAGCAGCTCGACGAGTTGCTGCCGCACCGCTGGGCCGCGGCCCGCGCGTAGCTGCTCTTATTGGCAAAGGTTCGCCCTGGCCGTCCGCTGCTGGTGTTCATGTGATGGACACGAATTACTGACCTGTGCAGGTCAACCGATCGATCCCCCTGACGCCGCAGCATTTAGGAATCGCCGGCTAGACCTAGAGACATATAGATTTGAAAAGGCTTGGCATTCCTAAATATTTCGATCGAGAAGTCGTCCTCCACGTCGAGCAAAGCGTGACTAATTGCGGAGTCTGGGAGGTGCCGACGCGACCCTCACCATCTCCGCGTGCCAGCGCTGTCACTCCGGACTCGGTGCATCGGCACTGCCGCGCTAGCGGTGTAATACCAAGTGCCGCAACCGACCACATGCCAAATAACCGTGATACCGAGGCTGGGCCATTGTATATAGGTGTCTGCCCTCTGCCAGCGTCTGGATCTGCCCAAGGCCGCCAGCCTAGATACGCTGCGTCACACCCGGGGGATCATCCGTTACCTATCGAGTTTGGTCAACTCTTCAGCGACTTCCTTCGGGCTCAGCGGCAGATAACCTCTTGGCGTATCCTTTTGCGCTGCGACAATCGCCTGGCCCCCACGCGAGAGCAACAGCCGCGCATATTCCTTCACAAAGGGATCGAGCGGCTGTCCGGGCACACGATTCACATAAAGACAAAGGTGGGGCGAAAACGGATATTTGCCGGCCAACACCTCTTCATAGCTGCTGCCGGCAAAGCGTACACCCTCTTGTTCCCCGAGAGGAAGCATCTTCACGGCTGGCGAAAGCAGTTTCGCATCGCAGAATCCCGCGAGAGCGATGCCATAACGATCCATCGCGACGGCGTGGACGATCTCAGCGCACGTGGACAGCCGTTCATAGCGGCGCGCGAACGGGAATCCATCCATCTTGAAGTGGCGCAGCGCTGAGGCCAGACGGCCGTCGTCGGGCGGCCCGTAGATGTGGATAACACGCAGGGTCCACGCGCCCGTCAGTCCAAGTTGGCCCCAGTGAGTCAGGTCACCATTGCCTCCGCCGGTTGTGAAGACGCGTGCCACCTGCTGGATGGTGAGACCGGCCATAGGATTATCGGCATTAACATAAATACCCGGGGGGTTCGCACGCGCCATCCCTGAATATCCGGTGCGACCTATACGAACAGCGGTGGGATCGTAGCCGTAAACCTGGTGGAACGGCCTGGTCTCCAGAGGCCAAATCTCTCGATCGATCAATGCAAAGGCAGAGGTCCCGGTGATGAGACCGTACAGCGGGAAAGAGGGCAACCTCCCAATCAAAAGCTTGAATTGGAATCCAGGGTGCGTCTTGGCAAAAAGCTCGTTGAACTTTGCAAGCATCTTCTCAAGCCCGCCACTCCCGGCCACGCTGACGGCGTCGATCGGCGCCGCAACTGGCCGCGGCTCGTAAGCGGGAACGTCATCCGCCAAGGTATTGAGGCTGAGCACTAATAGGAACGCCGAAGCGACCAACGGATATGAGGAGGTGCGCGTCATTGTTCGAGCTTGGCTAACTCTTCTTTTAGCTCTCGAGCATTGAGTGGAAGATAGTTCGGCGGCGCCGAGGCGACAGCCTGCTGACCATCCCTGGAGAGTACCAGTCGGAGATACTCCTTCACGAAGGGATCGATCGGCCCCGGAACGCGACGCACATAAATGAGGAGATATCGGTCGTAAGGATACCTTCCGCGCACTACTTCGGAGGTGGTTAAGGAAGACGCCGGCCCGCCTTCTTTTTCGGCGATGGCAACGAGCTTGGTTTCCGCGGTGACAATGTTGCCGGACGCAAAGCCGATGGCCAATGGATCTTCTTCGACGCGCTTGACCACCTGGGAGGACTGGGCGAACTGATCATAATCCGGCGCGAAGGGTCGTCCACCCATCTTTCTCAACATGAACGCGGCCAATCCAGCGGCGGCTTCTTCTGCGATCCCACAAGGGTGGATCGGACGCCCCGCCCATTCGCCCTTAAGACCGATCTGGCTCCAGCCGGTAAGGTCTCCGCCAGGACTGCCGGTTGTAAAGATGCGAGCGACTTGTCCGACCGTAAGCTTTTGGATGGGATTTACCTTGTTGACGAAAATGCCCACCGGCGAGGATAGGGCGTTTGCATTTAGGGAACAATGCGCCACGCGGATGAGCAAGGGATTCGCGCCAACAAAGGATCTGTATTCCTCCAGCTCCATTTCTGAAAACTCCGCGCCCATTGGAGCGAAGGCGGAAACTCCAAGGGTGAGCGCGGGCGCGGCGGTAGCGGTCCCTTTTAGCTGCATCTTGAATGCGATGCCTGGATGCGCCTGAATAAAGAGCGCATTCAGGTTGGCAAATATCGCGCTCATGTCGTTGTAGCCAACAATGGCAACCGATCCGTCGCGCAAAAGGTAGCTGGCATTTTTCGGAGGCTCGGCGGCAAGCGCCGTCAAGCACGATAGAATGAAGGCTGCAGCGGGCTTCATCTTTCCAATAGCGCGCGACTCTTCTCCACCTGTGCCGCTCGCAACGGCAGGTAGAGGGCCTCATCGAGCACAATCTGTTGTCCCTCGCGGCTCAGGATAAACCGAAGAAATTCCTCAACTGCCGGGTTCAACGGTTTACTCGGCGCCTTGTTGATGTTGAAATAAAGGACCCGGCTCAGCGGGTAGGTTGTGAGTGCGACATTCTCGTAAGTCGGCGCATAATACGGGCCTCCTGGATTCTGGCCGAGCGCGAGCATTTTTACTCCCGCGTCAATATAAGCAAGGCCGGAATAGCCGATACCGTAGGGATCGCCCGCAATCCGCCCTGCTAAGGGAAAGACTACCTTATCGTAATGGATGCCGTCCTTCCACTCGCCGCGTTGGCCCTCGCGGCTGAGCACTCTCTGTCGAACGAACTCCTCGAAACCGTTCCACGGTTGAATGCCGTAAATGTGAATGGGTTTATCGGCCCACTCGCCCGTCAACCCAAGCTGACCCCACTTGGTGATCGGCTCGGCGCCGCGATTACGAGTACTGGACAGGATCGCATCGAGCTGGTCGAAACTAATTTTTTCCAGCGGATTTTCTTTGTTCACGAAGAATCCAACTGCGTCGAGGAATCCAAAATGCCGATAGGACCCGCCGCAAATCGGAACGCTGAGCGGCTCGTAGCCGAACTTGGCCTTGAAATCGGTAATGTCATCCGGTTTCAGCTCGCGCGACACAAACACAAAGTCCAGATTCCCTTTCACCAATTCTTTCGCCCCAAGGCTGCCGGCATAAGGCGGTGGAGAACTGATGTTCACGTTGGGGTAATACTTTCTGAATCCCTCGACCCAAAGCTTCACCAGGCGGGGCAACACGTCCGAGCAAGCGGCCTTGAAGGTTCCCGAGAGTTTAATGTCTTTGCGCGGGCGATACGTGGGCAGCTCCGGGTCGATCGTCGGCTGGAGAATCTCCAGCTTGGGTTCCGAGCGGCCCATCTGACTGCCCTTCTCCGCGTCTTGACTCGTCTGCGGGTGGTTCGATGGCGCTGCCGGAGTCAGCCATTCGACGATGTTGTCTTGTGATGGCCCGGTCTTCTGTGCGTGCAGCCACACAGCCATGGGCGCGACGGTGGCGAAAATAACCAATCGTCTTGATCTTTGGGATTTCATCGGCGGTCTCTCCTACCAGACGATTTTGATAGCAAACTGAATTTGCCTCGAGGTTGTCGAGGTGGCCGTAAGCGCGCCGGCGCTGGCGATGGGAGTCAGATTCTGACTGAATATCTGAATGTTGGTGGAGTTGGGCGGGGAAAAATTGGAATGATTCAGAACGTTAAAGAACTCGGCCCGGAACTGCACATTGAAGGTTTCGGAGATGCGCTGGACGCGATTATTCTTGAATAACGAGGTATCGAGATTGAGCAGGCCTGGCCCGACTGCAACGTTGCGGCCCGCATCTCCCAGCCTGTTCACTGGACTGGGAACGGCGAAGCATGCGGTGTTGATATAGCGATTGGGATTTCCGGTGTTGACCGGATGGTTGCAGCCCGGCAGCGCGAGCCGGTCCGGATAATCATAGGGGAAGCTGGCTATTAACGAGCCAAGCGGATCGCCGCCGATAAGGGGCGTGAACGGCAGACCCGATGAAACCTGGAGGATCTCTCCCAGTTGCCACCCGCCTGCAAGCCAGCCCACGATTTTCGTCTGTACATGCGGCGACGGAATCTCCCAGAGGGCGTTCGCTACGAAATTATGTCGAATATCGAAATCCGATAACCCTCGCCGAACCCGTGGATCGAACATCGGCAGGTTTGTAAGAGAATTGCCAAACGCTGTCGAGGCCGACTCGGAATTCGTATCGAGGCTCTTGGCCCAGGTATATGATCCTTGCATTTGAAGTCCGTGGCTCAGGCGTTTCAAGATACGCGCCTGCAGAGCATTGTAGGACGAGGACACCTGCCACAGTACGGGAGTGAGAATGCCGACATTGGGATTCAGTTTTATTCCGCTGCCGATCGGCAAAGGCCATTCGTAGCCCTGCGAAGTCAGAGTAGGTTGTACAGTATTGGCGTCCGACGTCGTGAACGGCAGATGGACGCCGTGTGAGCCGGAGTAGCCGAGCTCAAACACCAAGTCCTGAAGCATCTGATGCTGCACGTTGACGTTCCACTCCAGCACATAGTTGCGCTTGGGATTCTGCTCGATATAAGCAGTCCGCAGCGCGCTGGGGGACAGCGTCCTGAACAGCGAGTCGGGGAACGATCCAGCGGGCAGCTTGCTGTTGGAGCCTTGCTGATAGTAGGGAGCGCTCAAGACGGTAGGTAACAGGAACTCATACGTCAAGGGCAGCACATCGTATTGGCCAAAGCCGCCGCGCACAGCCGTCTTGCCCGTTCGGAAAGGGTCCCAGGAGAATCCAACGCGCGGAGAAAAATTACGTAGAGTAGGATTTTGAAAATAAGGCGATCCGAGTTTCGGCTGCGGTGAATCGAGAGTCGGTAAAGTTGACAGGCGACCGTGTTCTTCCGAAGGCACGCTGGCCATCTCATAGCGCACGCCGAGGTTCAGCGTCAGATTGGGCTTGAGATGCCAGTCGTCCTGCACGTATAGGCCAAACACAGTTTGGCGGAGTCCGATCGGGTTTGAGGTGTTGGGAAGGTTTGCCGTGAACGACGCCGGCGTGTCGGTCAAGAAGTTAGTGAAGGAGCCAAATGTCGCCGTGCCATTCGTCGGCCCCGCGACGCCATTCGATTGAATTCGCTCGAAAAGCTCCCCAAATTTGAGGTTGTGAGCGTTCTTGGTCCAGAAGAGGTCATCATGGACCTGGTATGAATTGTAGTGAAAATCGTACTCGCCTATAGCGCCGAGGCCACCCTGAAAGGAGGTAAGGCCGGCGACCGTTAGTTGCCCCACTGCATGACCAGGTATGAATCCCAGACTCGGGTCCCCCACCAGCGGATTGACTGCCTTCAATGTCTTCACCGCTTCTGAGATGGACCGATTGAAGCCGATACGTGCGAAGTTGATCAGCGTTGGCGAGAGAATATGACTCTCTTCCAAGCTGGCGGTGCGGTGCTGCGATATCGTTCCGAGCAGCGTGTCACCGAAACTGTCCGGTCCGCTGAGAGTCGAGTTGTCCAGGAGGAAGGTCCCATGGATCTGGTCCTTATCGGAGAAATGATGGTCGACACGTGACGTGAAGAAGTTCTCCGTCGTGATGTTCTGACTCGAGAATCGATATTGTCCGATATCCGCGGTAGAGGGAACGTTCGGCAGAGGATAAAGATTAAGATAAGGGGCGACCTTGGAACTCACGCTCACGGTACCCGTGTTGAGGTGACCCGTGCGCGCCGCGGCGGACGGAACGCTGATGACGTTGCTCGCCCCCAGACCCTGGCGCACTCCTTCATAGTCCGCGAAGAAAAAGGTCTTATCGTGGCGGATCGGCCCGCCAACAGATCCGCCGAACTGATTCCGCTTGAAGGGCGGGATGCCGCCGCCGTCAAAGAAATTGCGAGCGTCCAGCGCACTGTTGCGGAGGAATTCGTGAGCCGTTCCGTGGATGCCGTTGGTTCCGGCGCGCGTTACGGCGTTCACGACCGCTCCTGAGCTCTTGCCATAATCGGCTGGCGCGTTGCCGGTGACAACTGAAAACTCCTGGATCGCATCGACCCCGAGGGTCTGACCGAGAACGCTGCCGGGGCTCCCGCCGGCATAATCATTGACGCTAACGCCGTCGAGGCGGTAATTGTTCTGCTGCGGGCGATTGCCGTTGATCGTCATTTCCGAGCCCAAACCGCGATTGCTGCGGGTGATGCTCAAGCCCGGGGATTGCTGCGTGCGCACCACGGCGACTCCGGGTTCCAAGGCGGCTAGCGAAGTCCAGTCGCGTCCATTCAGCGGCAATTGACGAACCGTTGAGCCTTCGACCACTGCGCCTGTCGACGAACTGGCGGCGTCTACCGCTGGAGCCGATTCTTTCACTTCTATTGTTGAACTGGTGCTCCCCAATTGAAGTTGCAAGTTCACTACGATCTCGGTTCCAGCCGAGACAATGAGATCGGTTCGCCGGACAGTGGAAAAACCCGCAGCCGAAACCTCAACCTGATATATCCCGGGGGTCAGGTTCGGGGCGCTATACAATCCGTTCGGGCTGGTGGTGAGTTCGCGTGAAGTCCCAGTTGTCTTATCGGCGACCGTGACCTTCGCGCCGGCTACAGGTACGCTGACCGGATCTACGACTGTTCCGCTGATGGATCCCCCCGCTACCTGGGCTCCGGCAGGGCGAATCAGTATAGCGAAGAACACCAGCAGCGCCAGTGGCACGAGAATTTTCGGCCAGGATCGAAATAAGCGCTTCATGGCGCCCCCTTCGCGGGGTTGGCAAGCTCGATGCCCCCGAACCCCTTGGATGCCAAACAGTGTAAGGTAAGCCAGATTAACACACGATGAACATGCAGGGAAGCAGTTTTCAACCTACCGTTCATAGAGCATTCATCTGAAGATTGCTAGAGTCGCTCTGATGACAGAGGCCGGGCGCAGAGAGAAAATCAAGGCGGTGATTCGCGTTTCCAGCGGAAACTTCCTGGAGATGTACGACTTCATGGTCTTCGGCTATTATGCCGCCGCGATCGGCAAAACCTTTTTCCCGAAGGATAATGAATTCGCGTCTTTGATGCTGTCTCTCGCTACGTTCGGCGTAGGTTTTCTGATGCGGCCAATCGGGGCCGTTGTCCTTGGAGCGTACATCGATCGGCATGGACGCCGCGCCGGTCTGATCCTGACGCTCGCGTTGATGTCTTTCGGGACCATATCCATCGCCTGCGTGCCCGGATACGTCACCATCGGCTTGCTGGCGCCCGTGCTGGTTGTGATCGGGCGGTTGCTGCAGGGGTTCTCGGCGGGAGTTGAGCTGGGGGGTGTGTCCGTATACCTTTCAGAGATCGCCACACCAGGTCACAAGGGCTTCTACGTCAGTTGGCAATCCGCCAGCCAGCAGTGCGCGGTCGTGTTCGCGGCGCTTCTCGGCGTCGGCCTGACATCCATGCTGACGGCCCAGCAAATGGCCGAGTGGGGCTGGCGTGTTCCCCTGCTGATCGGTTGTCTGATTATTCCCTTCCTGTTTATGATCAGACGGTCGCTCGCTGAAACAGAAGTGTTCCTGGCGAGAAAACGCCACCTCTCCATCCCCGAGATTCTGCACTCGCTGGCGCACAATTGGAGAGTCGTGCTGCTGGGCATGATGCTGGTCACTATGACGACCGTCTCGTTCTACATGATTACCGCTTACACGCCAACCTTTGGGAATTCCGTGCTGCACCTGGCGAGTAAGGACAATCTGATTGTTATTCTCTGCGTCGGCATTTCCAACTTCTTTTGGCTGCCTGTTATGGGAGCCCTCTCCGATCGCATCGGACGCCGCGCGCTACTGTTGGCGTGTACGGTTCTGGCGCTGCTCACGGCGTATCCTGCGCTGTTATGGCTGGTCAGCAGTCCTTCTTTTGCGCGCCTGTTGACGGTGGAATTGTGGTTGTCCTTTATCTATGCCAGCTACAACGGCGCAATGGTAGTGTTCCTGACCGAACTGATGCCCGCCGATGTACGGACATCGGGATTCTCGATCGCCTACAGCCTGGCGACAGCTATATTCGGCGGCTTTACGCCGGCGATTTGCACCTATCTGATCCACGCGACCGGAAACCGGGCGATTCCGGGCCTGTGGGTGTCTTTTGCCGCAGCCATGGGGCTGGCGGCAGTGATCTTGACCCGCGACAGGAATACCAAGGACCACGTAGCGGACTGGCCCGCGACGGCGGATTCGCTGGCGGCGCCCTAAGCCCGCCGTTCATCTTGTGTTAATCATCTGGTTGATACTATCTGCAAACGGAGAAACAAATGACACGACTTTCGATCCTATCGTTCGCCCTGGCAGCCGCTCTGCCTCTGTATGCTCAGAGCACCGATGCTGCCGCCGCGAAACCCAATACCTACGCCCAGAAACTTGTGGATAAGGAGCTTGCCAAGCATCCCGAGATTGTCATTCTGGTCTTTCATGTGATTTCCAAGGACGGATCGGATTATCCAATCATCGCTTCCAACATCGGCCGTTACGGGAAGAAGGCGGACGAAGACGATCTGCGCACCATTCACACCGGCAAGCCTAACCTCGAGGTGAATGCGGCGGGCAATCATTTCGAGGTCGAGATGGCTTTGCATGACGGTTCCAAAAAAACCATCGGCGCCATCGCCGTCGTTTACAACTATAAGAATGGCGACGATCAAGAAGCGTTGCACAAAAAGGCCGAAGCGATCAGGGCGGAAGTGGAAAAGCAAATCTCCACGGTGGACAAGCTAAACGGACCCGCGTAACCCGCGGCGAAAGTCAACTCATGACCCGCTTATTACAGGTCCTGGCAAGCATAGCGCTGCCGTTGTGCTGTTCGCAGAATGGCGTGGGCGCAATTCTGGACCTCGTCCGGACAACCGATCTCCCCGGTATTGAAGGCGATCTCGATCATCTGGCGATCGATACAGCCGGACAGAGGTTATTCGTCACCGCCGAGGATAACGGAACTTTGCGTGTGATCAGCCTCAAGACCGGCAAACTGGAACGAACCGTCAAGGGGCTCAAGACTCCGCACAGCATTCTATATCTACCCGAGCAGTCCGAACTCTACGTTACGGACGGATCGAAAGCAGTGCAGGTGCTCGACAGCAATACTTTCGTGGTAAAGAAAACCATCGTTACGACTCCCGGCGCCGATTCGATCGGAGTGGATCGCAAGAATCACCTCCTGTACGCCGTAACGGGCGGGAAGGATGTCCCGATGACGCACTCGGCCCTTTCGGAGATCGACACGAAATCGGCACGGCTGGTCAAAGAGCTTCCGATCGACGCAGTGCATGTGGAGGCGATGGTCCTCGAAGAATCCGGGCCTCGCTTGTTTGTCAACGTAACCGACAAGAATTACCTGGCCGTGATCGACCGTGGGACCGGGAAGATGACGGCACAATGGCGCATCGCCGAGGCGCGCGAAAACGCGCCGATCGCATTCGACGAGGCGCGCCAACGACTCTTTGTCGTGTGTCGCGATCCTGGAATGCTGGTGATCCTGGATAGTAAGAACGGCCGCTCCGTGGCCAGCTTTTCGACTGGCGCCCGGGCGGATGAGATCATTTTCGACCAAGCCCATCACAGAATCTATGTTGCGACGGGTGAAGGAAAGATCTATCCGTACGATGAGATGGATGCCGACCACTTCAAGCCACTGCCTCCCATCCCCAGTGCCCCGGGCGCGAAAACGGCAGTGTTGTCGCCGGACGGCAGCCGGTTATACGTATCCGTGTCGCCGGGAGACGGCAAAACAGGAGCGAAGGTGTTGACATACGCGGTGAACTAACTATGAAACAATTCACGCTGACAGGATCGATCCTCATCGCCGTCACCTTACTGGCCTCGCAAGCCGTCGCCCAGCACGCGGTGAAAGGCGAATTCCATGAGACCAATCACGCCAGGCCCTTCGCCGGGATTCCAGCCTACAAACCCGTCGCCTCACTCTCCGGACACCTGCAAAGTATAGGCGCCGACACCATGGAGACCTTGATGACGTACTGGATCGAGGACTTCCAGAAGCTCTATCCGGACGTCAAGATCGAAATGGAGGCCAAAGCGTCCGGTACCGCGGGTCCCGCGCTCTCGGAGGGCAAAGCCGATCTTGGCCCGGTCGCGCGCGAGATGCTGCCGGCTGAAGAGCAGCAGTTCGAGAAGAAGTTCGGATACAAACCATATGCCGTGCGGGTAGCGGGAGGAAGTTACCGTACCCCTGGCAAGACGCATGCGATTGCCTTTTTCGTGAACGAGAAGAATCCCATCGAGAAACTCAGCTACGCTCAGATCGACGCGATATTCACCACCACCCGAAAGCGCGGCTATAAAGAGGCCACCAAGTGGGGCGACGTCGGCGTCACCGGGGAGTGGGCCAATAAGCCGATTCACCTGTGGGGATTGATCCGGCCGAACGGCATTGCCCACTTTCTGGAGAGCCGCATCCTCAACGGCGGCGAGTGGAAGAGCGGGATCGAGGAACGGACTACCGT
>WNFJ01152478.1_pt1 | contig 13843 bp, 13 predicted proteins | sample 5400461 | NCBI WGS metagenome assembly WNFJ01 (sample SAMN13153349, study PRJNA577476) | soil metagenome | isolation source: 115 cm saprolite on Douglas fir-dominated hillslope | place: USA:California | collected 2013-09-17 | reverse complement strand
GATTCCCGACGTGCAGGTCTGGCACCTGGGGCTGCGCCGCGACGAGCACACCCTGGAGGCCATGGAGTATTACAATCAACTCCCGCACAACGTCGAGTTGCAGGTGTGTTACGCCGTCGATCCCATGCTGGCGACGGGCGGCTCGGCCATCGATGCCATCAACGTGCTGAAAAAGCGCAATATCCCGCGCCTCAGCTACGTGTGCATCATCGCGGCCCCCTACGGTCTGCTCAAACTCTCGCAGACGCATCCCGATATCGACATTTATGTTGCCGCGCTGGACGAAAGCCTCAACGATGTAGGCTATATCCTGCCAGGGCTGGGTGACGCCGGAGACCGCCAGTTTGGAACATTCTAATACTCTACTCACTCTGCTAACCACACCGGCGGAGGAAGGGAATAGGCGATAATCATGCCGTACCTGCCCCTACCTGGAGGCGAAGAGGATCAGTCCGAGCAAGAAAACGACTCGGTAGAAGAGCCACAAACAGCGGAAGAGTCACCGTCACCGTCAAGCGCACCTGAAGCACAACTGCCACCAGAGGCGCGAGGCCAGGTCAACGGCGGCCCGCTCGGCTGTTGCTTCGGCATCAGCATGGGCCTGCTGCTCAGCGCGGGTATAGCCAGCCTGAGCATTCCCGTAATAAGCCATTTCTTCGCCGACAGAGGCTGGCTCGCGCTCGCAACACAAATCCTGGTAATCGTCCTCGCTACCGCAGGATTTTTTCTGCTGGGCTATACAGGCTGGAAGATCGGGCTCAGGGTTTTCCGCGAATACGAGCCATCCCCCGGCCAACTGAGAAAGATGGCGCGCCTGCAACAGAGGCAGGTTGCGCTGCGAGCGCGCAAGCATCGATAAGATGGTCCCAGACGCGCTATCAAGGTGCTTTGTGTCGTAAACAGGCGGACTCAGGCGGGAACAAACTTAGCCTTAATGGGAATAGGTGCATCCTCCGGGGATGCAGGGCTGATCTTAATCTCTGCCTGAAGCCCCAGCGCGCGGAGTATATCTGAGATGGTGTCCAGGGTGGGGTTTGGGTGAGTTGCGTTGAACAAGCGTGTCACTGTAGAACGCTGTACCCCCATCCGCTCGGCAAGTTCTTTCTCACTTATATTGAGGGACTTCCGGGCCTGTTCAAGTACCTGAAGCAGAGCAATGTCTACACTCATTTCGTAGAAAGCGGACGCGAACTCTGGATCTCTCAAGTCTTCGCGCAGGCGCTGATTGAATCGACTCATGAATATTCCTCTTAATTTAGCACCGAGCTTTTTATGGTGACGCATTAAGCTGATCTCAAAATCTTCAGCAGGTTGTGTAGTATCTGCCTGCTCATAATATTCAACAACCCATCTCATAAACAAAAGGTATCATAAATGTTACCTCTTGTCAAGAGGCAACAGTCTTTCTCTCCAGCAATGTATAAATGAGGTACCAGAAATACACACCGCACGTTATAATTTGTGAGAGCAGAACACTTAGACAACAGGCGAGAGGTAGGTGATATTATGCGTGTCGTTATTTTCTGTGATATGGAAGGCGTCTCCTGTATCGAAACATGGGAACAGGTCTCCGCGGGCAAGCCGTTTTATGAAGAGTCGCGCAAACTGTATACCGACGAGATGAACGCGGCAGTGCGCGGCGCGCGGGCAGCCGGGGCCAGAGAGATTACGGTGGTTGATTGTCACGGAGCGGGCGGAGCCTATAGCTTCAAGAGCTTTCAGCATGACCGCCTGGAGTCGGGAGCGCAATACGTCTTTGGCTACCCCTGGGCGCGCTACATTACCCCCTTTGAAGAGGGCTGCGACGCCATTCTATTTCTAGGCGCGCACGCCATGGCCGGAACTCCCGACGGCGTGCTGTGTCACACCGTCTCATCCGAGGCATGGTACAACGCGCGCATCAACGAGACGCTGGTGGGCGAAAGCGGCATCCTGGCGGCCATCGCGGGCTGCTGGGACGTGCCCGCCATCTTCGTCTCCGGCGACGAGGCCACCTGCCGCGAAGTGACGGCGCTGCTGGGCGAAGACGTGGTGACAGCCCCCGTGAAAACCGGCCTGGGCCGCTACTCCTCGCGCAATATGGCCCCCCGCGATGCCTGCTCCCTGATCGAGATGCGCGTCGCCCAGGCTGTCAGCCTCAAACGCTGGCCCAAACCACTCAAATTCACCAGCCCTGTTACGTTCAGGGTAGAACTGTCAACGCCCGACCGCGCCAGCGATTTCATGGGCCGCACCGGTGTCACTATCGAGGGGCCGCGCACGGTTTCCTCGACGGGCGAGAACTTTTGGCAGGCATGGGATCAGTTCTGGTACCGGAATTAACTTCAAGCCGTCGCCTCAATTGCCCAGGAAAAAGCGATACCCGCCTGCAAATGGCTCTTGCAAGCGGGTATCAATCTGAACAAAATAGTCAGCGGATGCCTCTTGACACGATCTGCTTCCCGTGCTATCCTTTTCACGGAGACTAAATGAACATTTAGTTAGTTACTCAGGAGCAGGAGAAGCAGCGGAGCAGCCCATGAAGAAACACCTGGATGGCCTCCCTTCCCATCTCGACCAGCAAACGTGGCGACAGATCCTCACCGCCGCGAAGGACCTCTTTTTTGCGAAGGGCTACAAAGGCGTCTCCATGAAGGAGATTGCCGACGCGGTTCAGGTCACGCCCGGAGCCTTGTACTACCATTTCCCCAAAGGCAAGGAAGATCTGTTCACGAAGATGATCCAGACCTTGTTTGTTGAAGAAGGGGTGGCAGGGATCGACCAGATCCTTGGCACCACGCAGAATCTCCGAGAGCGTTTGACCCTGTTCACTACCTCGCTGCTAACGCTTCCCATTGATGAGCACTTTACGATGCTACTCCGAGATGCCAGGGAGCACATCAAAGACCCGGAAAACCAGCGGATCATCTTGTCCCTGCGAGACAGGCTCAAGCAGCAAGCTATGGGCCTCTTTCGAGCGGCGCGAGATGCTGGTGAGATTCGCACGGATATTCCGGTCAATATGCTGGTCAGTCTCTACATGGGGATGCTGAGGGAGTCGAAGAACATCCAGGGGTCACGTCAGGCGTCGCAGTTGGTTACCGTGCTGCTGGACGGCATTGCGTCTCCTGCACTACGGACCGAGCACTAACGCTTTTTGGAGGCAATTTAGTAAATGTTTAGTAACCTCTCACTGGCGGGTTTCGTCGAGGGTTTCCAACCACATCTGCCAGACCTCGAGCGTGCCGCGCTCATTCCGGCAGGCATGCCTATTCCCTGGTCGTGCGGCGAGAGCGAACATCCAGTGAGAGTGACGAGTGAGAGAAGCGTCATGAAATCACGAGAGCTAGAAGACGAGAGCCCCGTGCGCCCATCGGGACAGACACAAACGTCCGAGCGCAACGGTGATGATTGGTCCGTAGTGGTCGGCAACGAACGAATGACCGCGCTGGCTGGCGCGGTGCTCCTCGTGCTGATCCTGGTAGAACTGGTGAGCGCGGCGATCCTGCGCACGCTGCTGCCCATCCACGTCTTTGTCGGGGTGCTTCTGGCCGGCCCGCTCGTCGTCAAGCTCGCCTCGACCTTCTGGCGCTTCTCGCGCTACTACACCGGATCGCCCGCCTTCGTGCGCAGAGGCCCACCCCACCTGACGCTACGGATTATGGCCCCGCTGCTCATCGCCACGACTCTCGTGGTGATCGGCAGCGGGATCGGACTCGTGGTGACCGGCCCACGTTCTGCTGGCCCACTCCTCCCCCTGCACGGCTTCAGTGTCCTGGTCTGGCTCCCGCTGATCGCCATCCATATCTTCGCCCACATCCTGCGGGTCCCACGTCTGGTCACGGACGACTGGAGCAAACCATCCGGCAGAAGCCTTGCAGCAGGACGTGGGCGCCGGCTCGGCATGAACCTCGGCGCGCTGCTGGCTGGCGTGGTCGCTGCCATCCTCTTGTTCCCCGGCGCTGCTCCGTGGACTGTCTGGAGCCAGACGAACGGAACGATCCCCGCTCCCATGATTGTTGGCCTGCTTGTCGCCATCCTTGCGCTTCCGGTCACCAGACCGTGGAAGCTGGAGGGAGATGGACGGTGACTCGCGGACCGCTTGCACGCCAAAAACGAAAAGATCTGGGTAAGATATATTCTCAAGAAATCGTTATAGAAGCTAATACTGATCGAAATTCGCTACCGTTCCGTAACGCGGATCACCGCGAAGTGGCTGCGCAGCGAATTGGTCAACTCCACGAGGTGGGCCAGGGATTGCTTCATGTTGCCGCTCTGCCCGGCGATCTCGCTGGCCATGCGGGCAATTTCTTCCACGGAATGGGCTACCAGTTGCGACCCATGGGCCTGGCTCTCGGCGGCTGGTTCAAGACCCTGCATCAGTTCCACCATGCGTTCGGTGACAACGCTGATGGCTTCCAGCGCGACGCCGGTCTGTGTTACCAGCTCGGACTGGGAGACAACATGCTGGATATTCTGTTCAATGCTCTGGGAAACGGTGGTGATTTCGTTTTGAATGGAGCGGATGCGCGACGCCACCTTGCGCGCAGCCTCCGCGCTGCTGATGGCCAGCGAGCGAATCTCCTGGGCGATCACCACGAAGCCCTGGCCCTGCTCACCGGCGCGCACCGCCTCAATCGCCGCGTTAAGGGCGAGCAGGTTCATGCGCGTAGTCAGGCCGGTCAGTTCCACGACTGTATCGTTAATCTCCTGTCCGCTCTCACCCAGGCGTTTAATGACCCGCGCCGATTGCCAGGTGGTGTCCCGCACGAAACGCATCCCATCGTTGGCGCGCGCGATCTGTTGTTGACCGCCCTGCGTCACTTCCGTTGCCTCTGTGAGCGCCTCAGACAGCTTTTCCGCCCGCTCCGAGACACGTTTGATGGTACCCGCCATATCATCGGTGACACGCGAGATATGCTCCACCTGGCGTTCCTGCTGGGCGGCATCGCGCGCGAGCACATCCGAACTGCGGCGCACATCCTGGGCGTGCTCATCCACCGCCTGCGTCACTTTTTGCGCGCTGCCTAAAATCTCGCTGATCTCGCCAATCATCACATTCACCGCTTCGACGACCGGCTGCAACTTCTCATGCGTGGGACGCACGCGCACGCGCAAATCGCCACGCTGCACCTGTTCCAGGTCGAGCCGCAGCGCGATAATCGCCTCCTCGAGGGCCAGCCGTTCCGCCTCACGCTCCTGGAAGAAACGCGCGTTATCGATAGCTATGGCGGCCTGATTCGCGAACAGCTCGACGATCTCTATGTTCTCCTCGGTGGGTATCTTGCCCTCCACCGGGTCATCCAGCGACAGGAAGCCCAGAATTTTCCTCATGCGCGGGCTAAAAAGCGGTACAATCAACGCATCTTCAGGATGCCAGCCGCCGGGTTCATAGTTATCCAGCGTTTTATCTATGCCTCCTACCAGGTCCCCTAAGACTTCCACATGGTCATGAGAGATAAAATAGCTCTGGCTGATCTGAAATTCCCGGCGCATCAAGCGCGTCATCTGCTCAACCGTGACGGGATGCTCGCGCACAATGCGCCTTCCCTCTTCAGTGGCTCCCGCGAAAGCAACCGGCGTGAGATAGTCATTCTGGTCTTCAAGCAGGTTGATGACCGCGATACGAAAACCGGTGCAGGCGCTGATGACGGCCACAATGCGCTGCAACACCTCATCGAGGCCCAGTTCTGCTCTAAGTATATTGCCCAGGCGAATCAGCTCTTTGATTTGACGCGCGCGTAATGGAGTGTCTATATCATGAGGGAGCGTCATGGCAGGCATTTGCAGCGCCTGCTCGTCGGGTGTGGTGGGTATGGTTGGCAAGCTCACCGCCTGTTCGCGCTCCCACTGCGCTCGCTCAGCAGGCGAGCGGAAACGCACGCGCAAAGGGACAAACCAGTTCTGCTGCTTTCGTTCCGACATGTTCTCTCTCATTTTCCTCTTTTGAATTGAATATGCTTGTTTGAGAATAACACATGCGTATCTTGTATACAAGAAAAATAGGAGAAAAAGCGCATCGTCAATGGTATGTTACAGAAATCCCACGTTCATCGTTATTGTAAATAGGAGACGCATCATGCGCTCCTGGAAAAGACATTCTCTAGTAGTGTGAGTAATGCGGCAAGTAGTGCAATCTTGTAGCGCGGCAACCGTAGAGAAGTTTCGTAATATTTGGACTAAATTAATGCGAGGGAGTCAAGCAATTGACTCCCTCTTCTACTGTGTGCAAAGCCACGTGGAGAGAAGAAAAGAGCAGGAATATTTGCCGGCGGTACCTTGTTTTCAATGTTGGACAGCATATTCCCTCTTATGGTATACTGGCTTGCGACACGATGCGGGCAGGTTTGCTGCGCATTGTCACAGCAACCACAAGAGTTTAGATAGACAGCAGAGAAGACAGGCGAAAGGGGTCTAACATCAATGCCAAAAAAGGGTGAACTTTCAAAGACGGCGCGCGCATCGCTGGCGAACCGCGAAGAGCTCAACCATATGACCAGTCGCATTTGCGCCAAATGCGGTGAAGCGATTATGCTCAAAGAACTCCAGCCCGTAAAGGTGGTTGGTAAAGGCATGGTCTTTTATCACAAAGCCCATTACAACGTTCAGTAAGCCATCTGCATATACGACATAACAACTCCTCTACCCGTTCAGGCTAGAGGAGTTGTTATGTCGTATATCATCCTCTCACTTGACAACTCGCGGGCAAACTGGCACAATCCCTCACATGGAGGCTTCGCTCCAGATCGCGCGTATCACAGGGAGAATATTTATCATGCCGCAGTCCGCCAACCCCCACCAACCCCAACAAACAGCACACAATGGCCTATCCCCAACCCCTCTATCCCCGACGCCCACCTCTTTGCGCGTTGCCTTTCAGGGCGAGCGCGGCGCGTTCGGCGACGAGGCGGTCGGTGTCTATTTTGGCAAACAGCTGCATGGAGAGGAGATCGGACTGAGGCCGCAGCCGGTGCCCTATCGCGCTTTCGCGGACGTGTTCCGCGCCGTCGCCTCCGGTGAGGTGGAATATGGCCTGGTACCTGTTGAGAATTCACAGGCAGGCAGCATCAACGATGTTTACGACCTGCTGCGCCAGCACGATCTGTTCGTGGCCGGAGAAATCGGCTATCCCGTCAATCACTGCCTGCTGTGCTTGCCGGGGCAGCAGATCAGCGACATCAAACGTGTGATCTCCCACCCGCAGGCGCTGGCGCAGAGCGATGTCTACCTGCGCGAACTGGGCGTGGAAATCGTCGCCACCTACGATACGGCGGGCAGCGCCAAAATGATTCGTGAAGAAAACCTGCAGGGCGTGGCAGCTGTCGCCAGCGCGGGCGCGGCGGAACTCTACGAACTGGAAATCCTGGCGCATGGCATTCAAACGATCAAAGACAACTACACCCGCTTCATCGTGTTGAGCCGCGAGCCTGCTCCTCGCGTGCAGGGCGACGCGAAAACCATGCTGGTAATGGCAACCGCCCACCAGCCCGGCTCGCTGCACAAATGCCTGGGCGTGCTGGCCGCTCAGAACATCAACCTGCTCAAGCTCGAATCGCGCCCCTCGCGCCAGCGCATCTGGGAATACGTCTTCTACCTCGACTTTGAAGGTCACCGCGACGACCAGCCCGTGCGCACCGCCTTAGCCGATCTTGCCAGCCATACCACGTTCTGCAAGGTGCTGGGATCGTTCGCCAAAAACACATAAACAAAGGATGAGATTGCAAAGAGCGACGCTCTTTGCAATCTCATCCTTTGTTTATTACCGCTTGATCTTCAACGTATTGACGAAATTCTCGGCCAGCATTTCGTAGGCTGCGCCATGATATTCCTCTATACGGCCAACATCACACAACGTGGTTAAGGCCGGATCGATCGGCAGTTGGGCCAGTAGTGGCGCGTTGGTCATATCGACCAGTTCGGGGCCGTTGCTGGAGCCGAATATCTCGTAGCGTTCCCCATTGGGAGTGTCAAAGTATGCCATATTCTCCACCACGCCCACGATGATACCCTTGAGCTGCTGCACCATGTTGATACACTTCTTCACCACCATCGTTGCCAGCAGCTGCGGCGACGAGACAATGATGATGCCGTCCACCGGCAGCGATTGCAGCACCGTCATCGGCGCATCCGAGGTTCCGGGTGGCAGATCGACCAGCAGGTAATCAAGCCGGCCCCAGTCCACGTCGCTATAAAATTGCTTGATGGCGCTGGAAACCATCGGGCCGCGCCACACCACAGGCTGGCTCTCTTCCTCAAGGAACATGTTCATCGACATGACCTTGATACCGCCCAGGCTGGTCAACGGATCGATACCGCCGCTCGCGGACTTCATGGGCTGGCCCTTCGTGCCAAACATACGCGCGATGCTGGGACCGGTGATATCACCATCTAGAATACCGACGCGCAGCCCCTGACGGCGCAGCGACACCGCCAGCAAGCCCGTCACCAGCGACTTCCCGACGCCTCCCTTGCCGCTCATCACGGCGATAACCTGCTTGATGCTGCCGTCCTTGCCGGCAGGAGCCATCGACAGCGGCACCCCGCGCCCGACCGGGGCCTTCTTCGGCGCTACCGAGGTCGGCTCGCCATTGATAGCTGCATTCAAATCCTTAACCAGCAGCATCTGCTTCTCCGGTGTAAAGCGATGCGTGCGCGCGCCGCCCGCGATGCTTTCGCGCGAACCAACCGCGCAAGCCGTGCATGGCAACCCATGCCCATGAAAGACCTTGACCGTCTCAGGATGTTTTGTCACCACATCATGAATAATCATATCGGCAGTAATCGTATCCGCCATTTCACCTATCCTCATTGAAGGCGCATTCCGCGCGCCCATTCTTCTCTAATCTGGTTGTTCCAGTTCAGGATAAAAATAAATCCGACCTGCTAACTCAGATATATTATAGCACAAACATTATCAATGAGGATACAATGGGCTGCGCCCATTGTATCCTCATTGATAATGTTGATTGATCTACACCAATATCCCCTCGTCATCCAGTTGTTTGATCTGTTCGTCGCTCATGTTCAGCAGGGTTTTGAGGATGTACTCGGTATCCGCGCCCAGCAGGGGGGCGGGGCGGTGAATGTAGCCCGGCGTCTCCGACATTTTGAATGGAACACCTGGATAGAGCTTCTCGCCCACCACCGGGTGATCGTATTTCTCCATGAAGCCGCGCGCCTGGATATGCTCGTCTTCGACGAACTCGCCGGTGCTCAGTACCGCGCCTGCCGCCACCCCTGCGGCTTGCAGGCGATGCATGACCTCGTAATGGTCAAACTGGGCCGTCCACGCGCTGATAAGCTCGTCCAGCGATTCACGATTCTGGATACGCGCCGCGTTAGTGGCATAAAGCGCATCTTGCGCCAGCGCGGGTTGTCCAATGGCCGCAGCCAGCGCCGCAAACTCTTGATCGTTTTCTATGGATATGGCGCACCACTGGTCTTCGCCGCTGCATGGGTAGACGTTGTGGGGCGCGAAGAAACGATGCGAGTCCCCATTGCGCCGCTGGATATTGCCGTTGACGGTGTATTCAATCACGGCGGTATCTGTCAGCGCGACAGCCGTCAGCGTCTGCCCCAGGTCAATCCACTGGCCCTGACCCGTGCGCTTCACATGGCGCAGCGCGGAGGCGATGGAAAAGGCCGCGCTGACGCCGGCCGCGGAATCGGGGTAGCTCGTGCCAACGCGCGAAGGCTCGCCATCAGGCCAGCCCGTCAGGTTGACGATGCCAGCCTGGGACTCCTGCATGGGGCCATAGGCGACGTAGTTCTTATAGGGGCCGCGATGCCCGAAACCCGCCATCGAGCAATACACAATGCGCGGGTTGATCTCGCGCAGGCGATCGTAGTCGAAGCCGATAGCCTTCATGCCGCGCGCGCTGAAATTTTCCAGTACCACGTCACTCATGGCAATCAGGCGAGTAATAATCTCGCGCGCCTTCTCGCTCTTCATATCCAGGTTGACGCTGTACTTGCTGCGATTGTGCGTATTCCAGTAGCCGCTGGAGTTGAGCCTGCGGTCCTCAAATGCGAACGGTGGGTACATGCGCACCACGTCCATACGCTTGCGACACTCGATCTTAATCATCTCCATACCCAGGTCGCCCAGCAATTGGCCGCAGTAGGGGCCCGCGAATACCCACGAGAAATCGACGCAGCGAAATCCTGCCAGTGCATCCTTTAACATGCTCGCTCTCCTGTCTGTATATGTAGGGACTCAATTATGAAATGTAACGACCACAACCGACCCTGTCATCCTGAGCGGTATTGTCATTCTGAGCGAAGCGAAGAATCTCTGTCAGGCGGCGCAGATTCTTCGCTTCGCTCAGAATGACATTAGACCGGTCTTGTTCATTAAAATTCATTATCGCGCCCGATCCTCTCTTAGATAATGCCGCCCACGCGTAACGTCGCCAGTTCTGCCCCATCGATTCCCAGACGCGATAGCACTTCATCAGTATGCTGGCCGAGTAGTGGGGCCGCGCTGCGCATCACTCCCGGCGTTCCGGTCATGTAGATGGGAGCGGCAATATCCTTATAGAGGCCGATTACAGGATGCGCGAACTCCGCGAAGAAACCAATTTCATTCAGGTGCTCGTCGGTGGCAAGGTCGCGCGCATCACTCGTCATGCCGATGGGACAGCCCAGCGCCTGTCCCTTATGGAATAGCTCGGCTTTGCCGTACTTCATATAACCGGCCACCATCCGCGGCTCGAACTCGTCAGCGCGCGCGCGCCGCTCAAACGTGTTTTCCAGCACAGGGTCTTCCGCCAGTTCGTAATCTTCGGCCAGCAGCACGGCAGCGCGCACTTCCTTGAGCTGTGTGCAACACATGCCGATATAGCCGTCTTTGCAGGGGAAGACGGTGCAGGGCCAGGCCGTGCCATGTCTGCTGCCAGAGCGCTTGCGCACAACGCCGGTATAGGTGTATTGCTCGAGAGCATTTTCCAGCACCGAGGCTGTGCTCTCCTGGGCCGATACGTCGATATGCTGGCCCTCGCCATGTAGGGCGCGGTAGAGCAGGGCGGCGGCGCAGGCATAAGCGGCGTGCATGGCGGTGGCGTGTTCGGCCTGCTGCGCCCCCGTCATGGTGGGTGGTTTGTTGGCAGGGCCGGTAATGCCCATTAACCCGCCCATCGCATCTTCCACGATATTGCTGCTCTTATATCCCGCGTAAGGCCCGCTCTGCCCGAAGCCCGTAATCGAACAGACAACCAGGCGCGGGTTGAGCGCGTGGAGCTGCGCGAAACCCAGCCCCAACGCCTCTAACGCGCCAACCGGCCAATCCTCAATCAGCAGGTCCGCCCTGCGCGCCAGCTCGCGCAAAAGTTCCTGCCCGCGCGTCGTGTTCAGGTTCAGCGTCACACTTTTCTTGTTGCGGTTATGATGGATAAAGTGCAGGCTCGTCTCGGCGTCCTCTCTGCCAGCAGCAAAGGGACCCATACGCCGCGCCACGCTGCCACCCACCGACTCAACCAGTATCACTTCTGCCCCATAATCGCCAAACATCTTCGCGCAATGCATAGCGCGAATAGTGCTGCTCAAATCAAGCACGACGATATCTCCATAAAGCGTTGCATCCGCCGGAGATGCGCCATGTTCTGCCATAGGTTATTCCCTCCCTATAAGATGCATTTAAGAAGACCCGAAATATGGTTTAGTATAGCACAACTTTAAGGAAAACGCCGCTTGCTATTTAAGCGCCATTATGGTACACTTTTAATGGCATAATAGGACATAATTTTCAACTTATACATGGCTTTAACTTCTGTAGGCGAAATCAGAAGTGAAGATAAAATCAAAAACTACAATTAAACAAACTTTTAGTAACGCTACATAAAATGATGTAGTGAGGAGGTTCTTTTTACTTTGACAACAGAAAATGTTCGACTAATCCCGCTCGGAGGGCTGGGAGAGGTCGGAAAGAATATGATGGTCGTCGAATATGGCGACGACATCATGATTATCGATTCGGGCTCGATGTTCCCCGACGATGAAATGTTTGGCGTTGACCTGGTTATCCCCGATACGAGCTACCTGCACGACAAAAAGCACCACATTCGCGGCATCTTCATCACACATGGCCACGAAGACCATATTGGCAGCTTACCCTACACCTTGCCGGCGCTCGACTTCCCGCCCATCTACGCAACTCGCATGACCCAGGGATTGATCCAGGTCAAGCTCAAGGAACATAAGCTGCTTGAAAAAGCGGTGATAAACGTAGTAACTTCAGGCGATAGGATAACCATAGGCGATTGCGTCGTCGAAATCGTGCGCGTCAATCACAGCGTTCCCGACGCCACCGCGCTTGCCATCCATACACCCATCGGCACCATTGTGCATACCGGCGACTACAAGTTCGATCACACACCCACCGATGGGCGACCCGCCGACTTTGGCACCCTGGCCCGCCTGGGCAACGAAGGCGTGCTGGTGATGTTGGGTGACAGCACGCGCGTCGAAACGCCCGGCTATACGCCCTCCGAGCGCGTCATCATCGACTCGTTCGACAAAATTTTTGCCAACGCCCCCGGACGTATCATCATCGCCACGTTCGCCTCGCTGCTCTCGCGCGTGCAGCAGGTGGTGCATACCGCCGAGCGTTATGAACGGGTGGTAGCCCTGGTAGGTCGCAGCATGATAAATAACGTGCAGATGGCCATTGAACTTGGCTACCTGAACTTCCCTAAGGGCATGCTCATTCGCGCCGAGGACATCAACAAATTTCCCGCCGAGCGCGTGGTAATCATCTGCACGGGCAGCCAGGGGGAACCAACCTCGGCTCTCACCCGCATCGCCAACCAGGATCACCGCCAGGTGCGCATCCAGCACGGGGATACTGTCATCCTTTCCGCAACTCCCGTTCCGGGCAACGAAAAGATGGTGAACCGCACCATCAATAACCTCTTCCGCCAGGGCGCGGAGGTGCTTTACCAGTCCATCGCCAATGTGCATGTCTCCGGTCACGCCGCGCAGGAAGAGTTAAAACTGATGATTAACCTGCTGCGCCCAACCTACGTCATGCCCATTCACGGTGAGTACCGGCAGCTCATCCTGCACGCGAAACTGGCCTACTCGCTCGGCATCCCCGAAGATCACATCGTTATCGGTGAGGATGGTGATATCGTCACTGTATCACCCGAATCCATCCAGGTCACGGACCATGTCGCCTGCGGCAACGTCTTTGTCGATGGGCTCGGTGTGGGCGATATCGGCCAGATCGTGCTGCGCGACCGCCAGGTACTGGCCCAGGACGGCATCTTGATGGCCGTGCTGACAGTAGACAAGGAAACGGGTCAACCGCTGGCCGGCCCCGACATCGTCTCGCGCGGCTTCGTCTACATGCGCGACTCCGAAGAGCTGCTCGAAAGCGCCCGCGAGCGCATCCTGGAGTCATTCATCGGCCTGAACGGACACGCCTCCGACTGGTCATTCGTCAAAGACAAGATCCGCCACCCGCTCAGCGAGTTCCTCTACGAAAAAACGCACCGCCGTCCCATGATCCTGCCAGTAGTAATGGAAGTGTAAAAAAGACCTTTCAATACTCCGTAGGGGCGTGGGCGGATGATGATGGGGGCGGGGGCCTTTAGGGCCGCCCGCCCGTTGAGGGATGGTTGTGTTGAGGCTAATGTTCCGCTATGCCAACGGTGTAGAAGGTGAGCATGATGCGAAAATCGCGTTATCAACGGCGGTAGTGTCGCTGTAGCTCGGAAGCATACTTCGTCCCAACTCGCTGAGCATTTTCCTCGAGCCAATCACCAAGATGAGTATGACCAGTTGGGGACTGCCGAGAGATCAGGAGATCGGCCATCAACCCGGCAATCTCGTCGCGCGTGATAAGGACATCACCAACCAATGGCTC
>WNFJ01697690.1_pt1 | contig 13845 bp, 10 predicted proteins | sample 5400461 | NCBI WGS metagenome assembly WNFJ01 (sample SAMN13153349, study PRJNA577476) | soil metagenome | isolation source: 115 cm saprolite on Douglas fir-dominated hillslope | place: USA:California | collected 2013-09-17 | reverse complement strand
CGCCATCGTGATCATCATTGACGAACTGGCAGACCTGATGATGGCCGCCCCCGAAGAGGTCGAGGGATCGATCTGCCGCCTGGCGCAGTTGGCGCGCGCTACCGGCATTCACCTGATCATCGCCACGCAGCGGCCCTCGGTTGATGTCATTACTGGCCTCATCAAGGCCAACATCCCCACGCGCGTCTCCTTCATGGTCAGCTCGGGGGTCGATTCGCGCACCATCATCGATATGGGCGGCGCGGAACGCCTGCTCGGTCGCGGCGACATGCTCTACCTGCCGGCGGACGCGGGCAAGCCCGAACGCATCCAGGGCGCATTTGTGGCCGACGACGAAGCTGAACGCCTCGTCTCCTACTGGAAACAGCAGGCGGCGGAGCACGCCACAGCGCAGGCAGCGGCCCAGGGCGGCAAAGCCCCCTCCGGCGCAGTTGTCGCGCCAGCCGTTGAGCCCGGCTGGGAACTCAGCGATCACATCTCCGACGAATACGAACTCGACGACGAACTCTTCGACCAGGCCGCACAGATCGTGCAAGAGTACGAACGCGCCTCGATCTCGCTCCTGCAACGCCGCCTGCGCATCGGCTATTCGCGCGCCGCCCGCCTGATCGACCTGCTGGAGGAGCGCGGCGTTATCGGGCGCATCGAAGCCGGTGGCCGCGCCCGCGAAGTCTTCGACAAACGCGACCGCCACGGCAACGGCGGCGAAGGCCGCACCATGGCCGATGAAGCCGCCGACATCATCGCCGAGGAGAAGGCGCGCGAGGACTTCTTGAAGAAACAGGGTATAAATGGAAGTAAAAACCGGCCATCATCCAGTAATATGGGAAATGGCAGGCCTCGAGAAGAAGATTCATAGGCCTTCTTGCTCTAGCTCCCGCAGCAGCTTCACATCCTGCTTGCTGCTCAAATCCAGCTTTGCAAACAGATCGGGTCGCCGCTCTCTCGTTCTCCTGATAGACTCTTTTCTGCGCCACTTCGCGATCTCGGCGTGGTTGCCCGAAAGGAGTACATCAGGGACACGCCAGCCGCGAAAATCGGGGGGGCGCGTGTAATGCGGATATTCGAGCAGGCCGCTGCTGTGCGACTCTTCCAGGGTCGATTCTTCGCCGTTCAGCACGCCGGGTATGAGGCGGCTGGTGGCATCCACCACCATCATCGCGGCCAGCTCGCCGCCCGTCAGCACAAAATCGCCGATGGAGAGTTCGTCGCTGACGAGGTGCTGGCGCACGCGCTCATCGACTCCCTCGTAGTGGCCGCAGATCAGCGTGATACGCTCAAGCCGGGATAATTCGCGCGCAACCTGCTGCGTAAAGAGGCGGCCCTGCGGCGTCAGCAGAATGATCGGCCCGGACTGGTAGACGGCTTCAACCGAGGCGAAAAGAGGATCGGGCTTCATGACCATGCCCGCGCCGCCGCCGTAAGGATAGTCATCGACGACATGGTGTTTATCGGTGGCGGCATCGCGGATATTGTGCAGCGCGATGCTTAATAGCCCCCGTTCCTGGGCGCGTTTCAAGATGCTCTCTGAAAACGGCCCCTGGAACATATCGGGGAAAAGCGTGAAAATATCGAAATGCATGGGCAAGCCGCCTTTTTGGGTGCTACAACTCTGGCCTATGTGTGTTACAATAGCATGGTTGCAAAATACTGACAAGTGGTTATAATGGGTGGGGGTTGCGCATTCCATGCGTCACAGCCGCGTATGTGAGATGCCCCGCGAACCCTGCTGGAGTCTTCGATGTCCTTGTCCCAGGTACAACAGCCCGAGGATTTGTACGATCAAATCGTCATTCTTGTGGGCAGCGCGATTCGCTTATTAAACGGTGAAGCAGGAGTTTTTGTCGTTTCCAACGAAGCCTTTGACCCTTTGAGCAGCGCCGAATATACCGCGTACCGCCTGAGCGATGCTGGCTGCGCCCGCCTGTTGGCCTTTGCGCAGGGGCGCGCTCAGCCGCGTATGACGCATCAACTCATAGTGGATGAGATACCGCAGGAGCTGGTAGCGCAACTGGGGATGCTCGATGTACATGTTGAAGAGTCGTCATTGGTAACTCTCCAACGCTGCTCGCTATTGGTGTACGATCATGCAGGCATATTGGGCGTACTGCACTATGTGCGCCAGGCAGGGGCACATTCCTGCTTTGAACGAAACTTTGGAGAAGGAGACGCGCTGCCGCTGTTTATCGCGCACCTTGCCGCGGGTATCCGAACCGCTTTGAAGACGCAGGTATTGCTGAAAGAGCAGAGTCGCCTGGCGGACATCTTCCAGCAGAGCGCGGAAGGTATCCTGACGGTTGATACGCAATTGCGCATTGTCGATTTTAACCCGGCGATGGAGCGTCTGACGGGCTGGCTTGAGAGCGAAGTGCTGGGTAAATACTATTACCAGGTGTTGCGCCCGCAGGATCGCCAGGGAAAGCAACCTGGCGAGCGCGAATCGCTCTTTGCGCAGGCGTTCAGTACGCACGGCAATGCGCATCGCGAAATGGTGCTGACGGCGCGCGATGGGCAGCGTTTCGACGCTTACATCACGGCCTCCTCTATCCGCTCAAGCAGAGGTGAGCCAATTGGTGGTATCCTTACAGTGCGCGATATTTCTCGCGAGCGCGAGCAAGAGGAGCAGCGTTCTACCTTTATCTCGGTCGTCTCGCACGAATTGCAAACGCCCATCGCCATCATCAAAGGCTATGCCTCAACTCTGGCGCGTCCAGATGCCGTACTCGAACCGGAAACGCTGCGTTCGCGACTGCAGGCCATCGAGGAAGAGGCGGATAGTCTTGATAAAATGGTGAACAACCTGCTTTATGCTTCGCGCATTCAGGCTGGCGGCTTGCAAATGGAGATCGCGCCGCTTGATTTATCCAGCCTGGTGCAGAAAGTTGTACAGCGCCTGCGCGTTAAAAGTCCCGATGCGACGGTGAAGCTTGACTTGCCGGCGCAACTGCCAACCGTCATAGCGGATCGAGATCGCATCGAAGAAGTGCTGCAAAACCTGCTCGATAACGCTGTGAAGTATTCACCGAAAAGGCGCGTGATAACGGTTTCCTGCCGCGCCACAGGCGATGAAGTCAGGGTGAGCGTGGGTGATCTCGGTATGGGCATTGCCCTGCGCGACCAGGAACAAATTTTTGATCGTTTTCACCGCGTCGATAACAGCTCGACGCGCTCAACCCAGGGAGCCGGACTGGGCTTGTATATCTGCCGGGCCATTGTTGAGGCGCATGGAGGACGCATCATCAAGGCTCAACGTTTTCATTTAGCTTGCCTCGTGAAGAGAAAGCGCAAGTACCAATGGTGGTGTTTTAATGGAGAAGGATTCCTTTGATCAGCGTGATATGACCATTCTGGTGGTGGATGACGAGCCGCGTATCCGCGACTACGTGCGGATGAACCTGGAATTAGAGCGATACCGCGTACTCGAAGCCAGCAATGGCCGGGAGGCCATAGATCAACTACGCGAACATCTACCCGATCTAGTCGTGCTGGATGTGATGATGCCCGAAATGGACGGTTTTGAGACCTTGCGCCATATTCGCGAAGTTTCAACAGTTCCCGTTATCATGCTCACGGTGCGCCAGACGGAACAGGATAAGATACATGGTCTTGACCTGGGCGCGGACGATTACATCGCTAAAACCGCCAGCCCGCGCGAGTTGCACTCGCGCATTCGCGCCCTGCTGCGCCGCTCATACATGGCCGCGCCCGCCCGTAAAACAGAAATCGTGGTCGATGACGATCTCAAAATCGATTTCTCGAAGCGCGAAGTGATCGTGCGCGGGGAAAAAGTCGTCCTGCGCCCCACAGAATACCGCCTGCTCTACCACCTCGTCAGCAACGCTGGCCGCCTGTTGACGCATGAAACCCTCCTCTCGAAAGTGTGGGGCAGCGAATACCGCGATGAAGCCCACTACCTGCGCCTGTATATCACCTACCTGCGGCAAAAAATCGAAAAAGACCCGGCGCACCCCAAATACATCCTGACGGAACGCGGCATCGGCTACCGTTTCAAAGAACTGGAGTCATAGGGGCATGGGCCGTCTTAAATTGTTTAATGCAGGTAATCTAAGTGAAAGTAGAACAATACATGAATAAAAAAGAACGTGTTGATGCCGCCTTGCGCGGCGATGCGGTAGATCGCGTACCCGCCAGTATGTGGGGACACGACTTTGAACGCGAATGGAATCCAAATACGCTGGCCGAAGCGATGGTGGAAAACTTCACGCGCTACGACTGGGACTATATGAAGGTCAATCCGCGCGCCTGCTACCATGTCGAGGGATGGGGCGTCAAAGTGCGCCCGTCGGGCGAAAAGTACAAAGCGCCCATCTTCGAGAGTACTCCTATCAGGAGCGCGTCCGACTGGAAACGCATTCGCCCGCTCGAAGCAGATCAGGGCGCGCTGGGCGAACAGTTACGCGCTTTACAGATGATCAATCACTCGGTTGGCTACGATGCCTACTTTACCCAGACCATCTTCTGCCCGCTGGGGGTTGCCCAATACCTGGCAGGTAATAATAAAGAAGCCGTCTTGCACACCATTCGCGAGGATCGCAACGCCATGCACGCCGCGCTGCGCGTGATTACCGAAACCTTTACCAGCTACGCCATTGCCTGCCTGGAACAGGGCGCGAGCGGCATCTTCTACGCCACCAACGGCTGGGCATCCGAGAGCTTGCTGACCCCCGACCAGTACCGCGAATTTGGCGAGCAGTATGACCTGGAGTTTCTCGATGTGATTAAAGGCAAGAGCAAGTTCAACATCCTGCATAATTGCGGGTCGCACATCTACTTTGATCTACTGTCGTCCTACCCGGTTCATGCCATAAGCTGGGCAGCGACATTGGAGGGCAATCCTGATCTCGGCGAGGGCAAAAAACGTTCCGGGAAGGCCGTGATGGGCGGCATCAGCGAGAAAACGACGCTCAAGAACGGCGTACCCGACCAGGTGCAGGAAGAAGTGGAGAAGGCCCTGGAATTAACAGGCGGCAGGCATTTCTTGCTTGCTCCCGGCTGTTCGATTCCCCCGGAGACGCCCGCGAAGAACCTGGCAGCCATTCGCCGCTCGCTCTCTTGACACACCTGTATGCATTAGCTATACTTTCAAGCACAGTGTTAAAACAGCGCGAAGCCAGGGCGACCGCAAGGGTCGCCCCTACCCTACTACGAAGAATTGGCTTACACTGTTCGTGTATGGTAGGGGCGACCCTTGCGGTCGCCCTGATGGGCCCTGCCAATTCTCGTCGCGCTACATTCTTTTTACATCCAGGCATCCCGGCACACATACAGGGTCATGGGAAGGCACTTCGTGAGTGATGGAGCGATATCAGACAATTCGAGCTTATTCCGCAGGCGGCGTAGTTTTTCGGATCGCCCCCCTGCAAACGCATGGGGATTTCCAGTTGATTGGAGAGACTTCTGAGCGAACCTCGGTAGAAGTGGCGCTGGTGGGACGTAGCCAGCAGGGATTATGGACATTGCCAAAGGGGACTCCCTGCTCCGGGGAAACCATCGAGCAGGTAGCGGCACGAGAGGTGCAAGAGGAAACCGGCTTAGAAGTTCATTTAATCACCTATATCGGCACCATCTCCTATTCATTTATTCGCGACCAGGTGAGGTATTACAAACAGGTACGTCATTTCTTGTTTGAGGCAATCGGGGGAGATTTAGCCTTGCACGACCACGAATACGATCGCGTAGCCTGGTTCCCATTGCCCGAAGCATGTCGCCGCGTGAGCTATGCGAACGAGGCGAACATTCTTTCCCAGGCAGAGGAAATAGTGCAGCGTTGGTTACAGCGCCAGCACAAGGAAGGTTAACTGTTACCGTATGCAAAATAGCCGCCGCTTTCCGCTCATGCAGCGCTTTCTTTTCCCTTATAACGGAGAAGATGCGCTTTCACTCAGGCAGGGTGCGCGCGTAATGCTGGCATGGGCATTGCTGCTTCCGGGTATCATGTCGCTGCTGATAGCTCTCATAGGGGCTCTAGCGGGTTCATCCTGGCAGAGGATAGCGATAATGTACGCTTTTGCATTTGTCTCCGGCATGTGCATTTTTGGTATGCTGGGTTTGTTAATCATCCTGGTCAACAATCGATCTGCTCGCATTCGACGAGCGTGGAAGGCCCCAGAGGTCCCCAAAGAGGTCAGCAATAACCAGTGGAGGTATCCTAATGGATCTGAGCGTTGAAGGCAAGTCGGAGCGCATTCCACCTGGCTCACATATTTGTCAACTCTATAGTAAGGTAATAGAAATTCCAGGGGTGACCGCTCGTTTAATGCGCGTGGGGCTTTCTCTGTCTGAAAAATGTATGTTCGCGGCAGCTCCTGCGCAGATAAAAGAACTGCGCGATGAACTCACCAAGTTGCAGATCGACGTGGACGAACTGGTCGCGGGCGGCCAACTGGTGTTATACGAGGAACGCGAACCATTTTTAGCGGGCGGCAAACGTTTCGACCCCTATTTCCTGCTCTCGTCCCACCAGACCTTCATCGCGCAAGCGCTACGCGAAGGTTGGCAAGCCGTGCGCATTTCCATCGACATGACCTGGCTCACCAAAGATATCGCCACACCCGAACAAATCCTGAAGTATGAAGCGGCCTCCGACGCGGTCTTTACCTTCCAGAATGCCCCGATCATTGCATTGATGCATTACGATCATAGCAAACTGCTCCCCAACCTGGTCGTCGAAATGCTCAAACTGCACCCCATCGCCGTCGTCGGAAAGTACATCAAGCGTAACCCCTACTACCTGAACTCCGAACAATACATGCTAAAGATATTGAGAATCAACCGGGACAAAGAAAAGAGTAATTGAGAAGAAGAAAAAAGCGACCGGTGCGCCGGTCGCTTTTTTCTTCTTCTCAAACAAACCTCTTAGTTGTTGAACAACTGCCCCAACGTTCCACCCATGTTGCTGGTGCCGCCCGCCTGTTGAGCGCCTTCCGCCTGTGGTGGATGGTAGGTCATGGACTGCAAGCCGAGCCGACCGGGGCCGGTGAAGCGGTTGAGGATGATCGACGCGCCGGCCATCATGCCGCCAATGGCACCCAGCAGGCCGCCGCCGCGCTGCGAGCCGGCAACGGTGGTAACGGTCATCTGCACCGAGGGGTCTTTCCACAGCCACGCGCCCGGCTCAACGTCCAGCGTTTCGCCGGGAGCCAGCGTCTTCTCAAAGACGTTGCCATAGCCGTGCAGCAGCACCATTCCTTCGCCGCCGCGGCAGGTGAACTGGTCGATGAAGAGACCTGTGCGGCTGAAGAGGATGTTGGCCGCGCCCTGCATAAAGGTGAAGCCGTAGTCAACGTTGCTGGTGGCGACCAGGAACTGGTGCTCGCGCACTTCTACCATCTGGCCGGGCTGCAGGCGCAAAGCCACGATCTGGCCTACCGAGTCGCGCGAGAAAGAGATGTTGCCGGGTCCCTGCGCCTCCGTAATGAAGATCTGCAGGCCTGCGAAGAAGCGCCTCGCCATGCCCTTGAGCGACTTGAAGCCGATCTGCACGCCTGGATGTTTCCAGAGCAGGATGTGATGCTCAAAGTAAATGGTTAATTGATTACCGAGCATGACATCGACCACCGGGACCAGCTGGCCGTCAATCGAAATGACCATATCGGCCACCTTCAGCGGGCTTTTGGGGTTGTGGAGTTCCGCTTTTGGAACCTGCGCGCCGAAGACGCTGTTGTTGGAATACTCTTCATACTGGTTGGGTGGAATGAAGCCGCCATCGGGCATCTGCGAGCCATACTGTCCGGGAGCGCCGTACTGGCTGGGCTGAGAGGGAGGGGGCGGCGGCGTTGGCTGCGCCCCTACATTCATGGGCGAGCCGCAGACACCGCAGAACTTGGTACCGTCAGCAACCTGACTTTGACAGCGGGGACATATCATGTATTGACCTCCTTAGTCTGGCACATAACTATCATCGGGTCTGTTGAGTATATCGTATCGTCAGTAGCGACGCCCCTTGTGGGTGTCCCGTCCTTTCTCCGTCTTGCTCATGGATGTATGGAGAAGATACGCAGACGGGACACCCACAAGGGGCGTCGCTACTAACGAGTTATGATAAACATAACAGTAGCCGTTCAGAATGATAATACCACATCTTTGCCCGTTGGCAAGTGAAAAAAGCCACAGAGTTAGCGTTTCCGCGAATTTCTGCCAATCAAAAACAGGTACTGGGCGTGAAAAACCTCATCCAGGACGAGAGCAAAAGCCCGGATGGCCTGCATCTCACTCCTGTGAGCGAAAAATCACACCGCTGTACCTGTCACAATTTAGAGATATTCAGTTTGAGATCGTTTAGAGAACAAAGCTATCAGCCAGCGGGCTGCGGGTATTGCCGTTCTGTTTCTCGCCTACCCCGCCGATGGCCTGTTGTCCACCCGTCTGGCGAGACACATAGCTGCTGCCGTTCTGCAAGCTTTGCAGCGTGGCCTGGGACTGCTGGCTGGCCTGTCCACCGGCACTATCGACGGCGAGCTGAATGGTCCTGCCGTCGATAACGACTGCCATGCCAACGCCGCGCCGCAGATCTGCGATCTGCCGGCGAAGTTCACGATTTTCAGCCTCTAAAGCATCCATTAATTTTTTTTGCTCGAGCAGCATCTGTGCGATGCCCTCAAAGCCTGCGCTTGCGGCACGATCCATCATGGATTCCTCCTGTGAATATGGTGTACCCAATAATTCTAAAACAAAATCTCCCAACATTGCGCCACGCCCTCCCAATTGCTCACGTACTCAACCTAAGAGTTGTACGATGCGATCCCAAATGGCCGCCGCAACGCCTGTTTTGGGCATTACCGGCAAATCTTCCATAGTCTCATCGGTATGAAAGATATATACCTTATTGGTTTCTGCTCCGAAGCCGCTATCCGAGCGGCTCACGTCGTTTGCGATGAGTAGATCCAGGCGTTTGGCAGCTAGCTTGCCACGCGCATAGGTTATCACATCGCTTGTTTCGGCGGCGAACCCTACTCGCACTAATCGCCGCCGTTGCCTGTGACCACCTGCACTACCTTCCGCTCCCTCAGGTTGTTTGGATGCAGCCGCGAGCTCCCCCAGAATATCCGGGGTGCGCGCGAGGCGCAAAGTAAACCCACCCTCTGAATCCACTTCTTGCGCTCCCTTTCCCTCCTTTTTCAGCTTCTGCGCTGCTGCCACAGCCGGGCGATAATCCGCCACAGCCGCGCTCATGACCAGCACATCGGCATCCTCCACTGCGTCAAATACCGCGTCGCGCATTTGCAGCGCGGTTTCGACTCTCCTCACATCCACTCCATAGGGCGCATCCAATGCGACGGGGCCGGAGATCAAGATGACATCCGCGCCACGGTCGCGCGCTTCCGTTGCCAGGGCGTAGCCCATCTTGCCAGACGAGCGATTGCCCACGAAGCGTACCGGGTCGATAGGTTCCTGGGTGCCGCCAGCAGTCACAACGACGCGGCGACCCGCCAGGTCTCCATTCCGCCCCAACACCACATGTATGGCTCCGAGTAGTACGCCGATATCAGGAAGCCTACCTAGGCCTACTTCCCCGGATGCCAGCCGTCCAACCTCTGGCTCGATAATGTAGGCTCCGCGTTCCCGCAGTGTCGCCAGATTTGCCTGGGTCGCGGGATGCGTGTACATCGTGTAATGCATCGCTGGAGCCAGCACTAGCGGCGCTTTCGTCGCCAGGGCTACAGCAGTCAACATATTGTCAGCGATGCCATGAGCCAGTTTCGCGAGCGTATTTGCCGTTGCTGGTACGACTACCAGCGCCTCGGCTTCCTCCCCCAGGGCGATATGCGTTTCTGCCGCGCGTCCCGAAGGTTCCCACAGGTCGGTGTAAACCGGGCGATGGCTCACGGTCGAGAATGTCAGGGGACGAACAAATTCTTCAGCCCGTTCTGACATAATCACATCAACCAGCGCGCCCCCCTGTTGCAGGCGACTGACCAGCTCCACCGCTTTATAGGATGCGATACCGCCACATATACCGACGAGAACACGTCTGTTCAGTAACACCGTTCGTTTGCTCGCGTTCTTCAATCACACCTTGTGACTCAAGGTTATTGCAACAATAGCATAAAATGACACAACTTAACAAGCAATCACCTGGAAGTACCAGTAGCGACGCCCCTTGTGGGTGTCCCGTTCGCGTACCCTGTGATACGCGCGTAGGCGGATAGGACGGGACACCCACAAGGGGCGTCGCTACTGGTCTATGCTCGCACGTCTTTGCGTTTGAGGAAGTAGGCGGTCAGCGCGCCCAGGATCACGATCATGATGACTAACGCGGACCAGCACAGGAGCAGATGCAGGGTGGCTGCTGTCTGAGCATCTGCCTGATTTTGAGGTGGGAAGAGTGTTCCCTGGTAGGTCCAGGAGTCTCCGCCTAGCACGTCGCCATGTATGCCGACCGAGGAACCTGCCGCCGCCATGCCCCAGCGCACCGCGAAAAACGAGCTGAAAACCTGTAGGAAAGGCCCATTGATCTGGAAAAGGATGCCGGAAAAGATCACTTGCGGGATCAGCAGAACGGGGATGAGGCTCACCGCCCGGTCGTTATTGGGCGCGAGGGCCGAAAGAGCCAGGCCGATCATCAAGCCGGCGAGCGATGTGAGCGCCATTGTGAGGTACACTTCCACCACGGGTGGCAAGATAATACCCTGCTGGATGGGCGCGACAGCGTTGACCACCAGCACCAGGATAGCGCTTTGAATCAGGCATAGCAGTCCGAGTACCACAATCTTCGAGAACATGTAAGGCATGATGCCCAGGTTGACGGTGCGTTCGCGCCGGTAGATGGGGGCCTCTTTGACGATTTCGCGCGCCCCATTGATACAGCCAAACATGACGGCCGCGAAAGCCATGATAAAGAGGTACTTCTGTGCGTCATTCCCGGAGAGTGGTTTGATGAACTTTTGCAGCGCCTGTGGTTCGCCACCATTTTGTGCAGCGAAGACCACGCCCCGTGAATCGGTGTTCAGGAAGAACGCCACATTATTACAATCGTGGATATTAGTATTGCCCGGTGCCAGCGGGACGCTCATACCAGCTGCGTTCAGGACGCAGCTCACAACGTTATAGGGAGCAAACGTACCAGAACCATGATTCGAGAGCAACAGGAACAGGATCAAGGCAATGGCCGGGGCCTGCAAGATCAAGATCAACAGGTTGATCGAGTCGTTTCTGAGCAGTTCGACATAGCGTCTGGAGAGCAGCGAGAACTGCTGCCAGGGATTGCCACGTTTGGGGGGGATCACCTCGGCGGTTTGCGACTGGCCATTGGTGCGGGCTACCCGGGCGGGTCCCAAAGGCGCAACGACGAACCGCTGGTATTGTGGAGAGGCTTTGAAGCGTGCCTCGGCCTCGGCTGGAATATTGGGATTGGCATCAGTCGGTTCCAGGGCGCTATAGATTTCGGCAAAGTCGGTCTTGCCGAAATAGGCTTTAGCGTCGTTGGGCGGCCCGAAGAAGACCAGGCGGCCTCCCTGCGCCAGGAAACAGATGTAGTCGCAGACATTGATGTTATTGGTGGCGTGCGTCACCAGGATGATGGTATGTCCTTTGTCGGCCAGCTTGCGCAGCAGGAACATCATCTTGCGGTCCAGACCAGGATCGAGGCCAGATGTCGGCTCGTCCAGGAAGAAGACGCTGGGATTGGCCAGGAGTTCAAGCGCGATGGAGACGCGCTTGCGCTGTCCGCCGGAGAGCTTGCTGACCAGCAATTTGCGCCGGTGCTTCATATCTACATCGTCCAGCACCTCGTCGATGCGCTGCCTGACCTGCTCTTCGGTGAAGTCTTCGGGCAAGCGCATCCGGGCAGTGTAGTACAGGGCGCGTTCAACGGTGAGATCGCGATGGATGATGTCATCCTGTGGTACGTAGCCAAGCTGCGTGCTGAAGGCGGCCAGGTGATGGTAGTAGTCCTTGTTGTTATAAAGTACCTGGCCTTTACTGGCAGGCCGCAGGCCGTTGAGGGCATCCATGAGGGTCGATTTGCCGGTGCCGGAGCCGCCTACCAGTGCTACGAACTTGCGAGGTGGGATAGCGATAGAAATATCGTTGATGAGAATGGTTTTCTTGTTGCCTTCTTTACGCAAGTCAAGGGCATCGATACGGATACCGCCGCTCTCGTCGCGCTGGGTCAACTGCATGCCGGTATAGGTCAGATTGAAAGGGCCGATGTGAATTTCATCGCCCAGTCTCAACACCTGGCTAGTGACGCGCTGCCCGTTGATGTACACGTGGTTGGTGCTGCCCACATCGATTATGCGATAGCTATAGGTATCCTGCCGCTGCCCCTGTAGCTGCACCCGTTCGAGACGGGCATGGCGACCCGATACCTGCGGGTGATTGAGGACGACCATGTTATCGGGCAGACGACCGATAGTAATGATGGGCGCGCCCAACGCGATAGGGTGTATCTCCGGCACGAAATCCTGCTGCGCGCCACTGCCGTCATTGTACGAGATAGTGACCATGGTGCCATGTTCATCGCCGATACGGAAGAAATCGCCGCGCGCTAATGGTTTTTTGAATGGCTCATCACCCTTGATATGCCGACCTTGATAGATAATCCCGTTCAATGTGCGCCCCTGCCGCGCCTGCGGGTGAGGGTGGATAAAGATATACTGGTTGCCCTCGCGCACGATTTGCGCGTGAAAGCCCGAAACCACCTGCTCAGGGATCACCATATCGTTGGATGGGTCGCGTCCAATGCTGATGACATTCTTCGACAGTGGCAGCGAAAGCTTATTGGAGTGAACATTGGAGACGACTTCAATCGAAGCCGTGCCACTGGGAACAGGGCCGGGTGGTATCGGTTCGGTAGAATACGGCGCATTGAGCGATGGCGGCATACCCGCGCCTGGAACCTGCGCCCCTAGCGACTGATAAGACGGGGTCGAAACATAGGGCGATGGCTGCGGTTGCCAGGATTGTGGCGATTCCACGTAGGGCGGCGCAAACGACTGCTGTGGCGACTGTGGCTGCGGTTGTGATGGGAAAGAAGCCTGCGGTAATGATTGCTGCGGCGATTCCGCATACGGAGCAAACGACTGCTGCGGCTGCGACTGCGACTGCATAGATGGCATTGGTTGTGGTTGACTGAAAGGAGGCGGAGCCACAACCGTCCCTTGTATATTAGATGATGCAGCGTGAAAGCGGAAGCTTGTGTCATCTCCCAGGCCGATGATATCGCGATCAGCGATCACGCTATCTTGCACGGGCTGCAGATTGACAGTTACAGTGCTTGTCATCGAAAGTTTTTTTATGCTCCACTGCCCATTGTTATTCACCAGCATGGCATGTTTTCGCGAGACTTTTTGGTCGTCTCGAATGAGCATGTCGTCTGTCGATACCTCGCGTCCAATCATAATCACCGGCTTGTTAAACTGTAGAGTCTGTCCTGCCTGCGGACCGGTGAGAAAAGTAAACGAACACAAATCTTGAGACTGGTTTATCACATCCATAAGTTAGACTCCTCGCTGCATAGCCATCAATATAGAGCAGATTATACTTTAGTGCCATGCTGCTGGCAATACGCAAAATATGCGGGTCTATATCCTTCCGAGTGAAAATTCGGATGTCTGTAGGGACGCGATTCATCGCGTCCGCCCCAGATCGGCGCTCACACGGTGCGGACGCGATGAATCGCGTCCCTACAGATCACCGGGAAAGACGGAGACCCAATATGCAGGTGTGCTACCCTTTATGCAAAGTGATATTGCCTGTATCTACCGAAAGCAGCAGCCGGGCGGTCGGCTGCGTGCCCGGCAGGAGCGGGCCACTGTAGCCGGGGGAGCTTGAGGGTGGGAAGGTGATAGGGTATTCACTGGTGAGCTTACCCTGATCAAACAC
>WNFJ01042449.1_pt3 | contig 13845 bp, 15 predicted proteins | sample 5400461 | NCBI WGS metagenome assembly WNFJ01 (sample SAMN13153349, study PRJNA577476) | soil metagenome | isolation source: 115 cm saprolite on Douglas fir-dominated hillslope | place: USA:California | collected 2013-09-17 | reverse complement strand
CGCCTGGACGCGGACCTGGGGAAGGGCGTGGGTGTGGACCACGACGTCGCCGTGCTCGTGGGACACGCGCAGGGCGCGCCCGGCGGGAAGCGCCACCGTCTTGTCGAAGTCGCGGACGACCTCCTCCCGCGCCACCCCGGCGAGCGCACGCGAAGCGGTAAGAGCCAGAAGCATGGAAGCGCGGAGCACACCGCGGAGCCGCATTCCCCTCCCCCAACGTGGGCAGGGATAGGGTGGGGGGGCGATGAAGGAGCAGGAGGGGGGGGCGACGACTGAACAGCGGGGGTCTCTCATCAGCCTCTCTCTTCCAGGAGCGCTCGAAGGGTGCGCTGCTTCTCCTGGTAGATGGAGAGCAGCTCCCGGCGCAGGTGGGCGTTGAAGCGGTTCCGGTCGATCTCCGCCCGGCAGTCCGCGATGGCGGCGTCGAGGACCTGGAGCTTTTCGCGGTAGCTGGCGAGGAGGGGGGAGCCGGGGTTTTCGAGCAGGGGCTCCGCGACCTTGGCCAGGTGTTCGATGGAGGTGACGTACTCGGCCTCGGAGCTCTCGACCGCCCGGAGAGCCCGCTCGGTGAGGAGGCGCCGCTTCGGATCCTCGGGTCCCGGGGCGGGAGCGGGGGGAGAGACGGGACCCCGCAGGACGAGTCCGGTCGCGACCACGGCCGCGAGCCCCGCCGCCGCGGCCGCCGTGTTCCACGAACACCACCATCGTCGGTCTCGAGCCGGCCGACCCTGGGATTCCTCGGCCAGGGCCTGGTGGATCCGGGGCCAGAGGTCCGGGCTCTCCCAGGACTGCCGCAAGCCGGGGGCGGCGGCGGTGATCTCCTCCCAGACGGCGAGCGACTCCCGGCACGCCGTGCAGGTTTCGGCGTGGACCCGCGCTACTGGGAGAGCCGCGGGCTCCTGGGAACGCAGGGCTTCGTCCAGGTCCGTGCACGTGAAGGTCATGATTCCCGTCTCCAGCGCCGCGACGTGAGGATGCGCGCCTGCAGCTCCTTCTTGGCCGAGAAAAGGGCGTGCTTGGAGGTCCCCTCGGCGATCCCCAGGATCTCGGCGATCTCGCGGTGCTTGAACCCCTCCACCTCATACAGCACGAACACGCTGCGGGGGAGGGCGGGCAGGCGGTCGAGAGAGCTCCGGATGGTCAGGCCCACCGAGGGGTCGCCTCCTGGCGCGGGCGGATCGAAGTTCGGAGCGCCGGCCTCGAGCGCGGGCGGGGAGTTCTCCGCCCGCCGCTTCCTCCTCCGGCCCAGGTCGAAGCAGGTGTTCACGAGGATCCGGTAGAGCCAGCTCGACAGGGCGGCGTCGCCCTTGAACCCGGCCAGACCGCGGTAGAGCTTCAGGAAGGCCTCCTGCACGGCATCCTCGGCGTCCGACGCGTTCCCCAGCAGGTTCCGGGCCACGCTCTTCATCCGGCCGCCGTGTTCGCGATACAGATCCTCGAAGGCCGAGGCCCGCCCCTCGCGGCAGGCCGCAAGGAGGGCCCGCTCGGGGGTGGGCTCGGGGCCGGTCTCGCTCAGGGTGGATCTCCGGCTCGTATCTTCGCGTAGGAGAGCGACTACTGGGGGCAAGCCGTCCTCGGCCTCCGTGTATCGCAGCTAAGACGAACGGGGCCCGGGGATCGTTGGCGAAATCTTCGGGCTCTCCTCCCCGTCGGCCTCAGCGCGTGGCCGGCCGCACCTGGATGGCGGCCCCGCCGCCCCGGACGAGGTTCAGTGCCAGGGGCCGTCGGGTCGGGCCGGCCGGGATCTTCACGGAGGTGACGCCGATTCGGGTGGGGGCGGTGGCGGACTCGGGCACGTCGGCGTAGACCGTGGCCTCGTACGGCCCGGCACCCAGGAAGGGCAGCGGCACTTCCAGGGTGCGCGGCGCGTCGGTCATGGCCCCGATGAACCAGTCGGACCCGAGCCTGCGGGCGACGACCACGTACTCACCGATCCTGCCGTCCAGGGCGCGCGTCTCGTCCCAGCTCGCGGGGACCACCTTCAGGAAATCGGCGCCGGGCTCGCCCCGATAGGCCGCCGGCGTGTCCGACAGCATCTGCAGCGGGCTCTCGTAGACGACGTACATCGCGAGGTGATGGCCGCGCGTGCCCATGGCCACGGGGGCATCGTTGCGGGGAGCGAAGGCCTCCACCGTGACGTTGCGGAAAGCCCCCGGCGTGTAGTCCATCGGGCCCACGAGCATCCGGGTGAAGGGGATGGTCACGTTGTGCCGGGGGGTGGCCCGGTCGCTCCACTTCGAGTATTCGAGGCCCAGGATCCCCTCCCGGGTGAGGAGGTTCGGCCAGGTGCGTTCCTCGCCGGTGGGGGCGTATGCCCCGTGGAAGTCCACCGTGAGGTGGTGCTTGGCGGCCGTGCGCAGGACCTGACGGTAGAACGCCACGATCTCCTGGTCCTTCCGGTTCATGTAGTCCACCTTGATCCCGCGCACGCCCCACTTCTCGTAGACGGGGAAGGCCAGGTCCATCTGGTCGCGGACGTTCTCCCAGTTCAGCCAGAGCAGCAGAGAGACCTTCCGCTCGCGCCCGTAGGCCACGAGGGCCGGGATGTCCATCTCCGGGATGGAGCGCGAAATGTCCGCGGTCACGTCGCGGTGGCTCCCGTACCAGCCGGCGTCGATCAGCATGTACTCGAGGCCGAACTCTCCGGCGAAATCGATGAAGTGCTTCAAGGTGTCGTTGTTCATCCCGACCTTGAACGCGGCGCCCGGGATCACGGGCCCGTTCCACCAGTCCCAGGCCACCTTCCCGGGCTTGATCCAGGACGTGTCCGTCAGCTCCGAGGGATCGCTGAGGTTGTGAATGATCGTGGACTCGATAAGGGCGCCCGGCCGGTCGCCGATCATGAGCACGCGCCAGGGCGTGACGAGCGGGGTCGCGCCGCGGACGGCGATCTCGGGACGGGTCGGAAGCGGTGCCAGCTTGGTCACGAGGGTGGGGAAGCGGGACTGATTGCCGTCCTCCACCCGGGCGAAGTGAAGGCCCCCATACCCCTTCAGGTTGGCCTCGGCGAGGGCGACGGTGAGGCCGTCCCCCAGCTCGACCACCAGGGGTGGGCCGACGATCGACTCCGGCTTGATGGCCAGCAGGGGCACGGGGACGAACTCCCGCTCGTTGCTCGTCGTGAACGAGGGGAGGAACAGCGCCCAGGCGCGATGATCGGCGGTGAAGCGGAACTGCGTCTCCTCGGAGGCGATCTCGACGTCGCGGAGGGCCGGCTGCCGGGGGAGGACGTAGCGGAGCGCGGCCCCGTCGTCGTAGGCCCGGAAGACCAGGTCCAGCCGGCGCGGCGCGGAGCCGGCCTGCTCGAGGGACAGGGTCAGCTCCTCGCAGCGGTCCCGTCCTTCGCGCGTCTTGCCCGCCACGAAGGGATAGCGCTCGTCGCGGCTCTCCCGCCGCGAGTCCAGGGCGCGGAAGCCCGCGGCGAACGGCTTGTCCTCGTGGAGGGTCAACCCGAGCCCCGAATCGACCACGAGCGGCCGCCCGCGGAAGCTGACCGAGTAGGTCGGCGCGCCGGCCGCGGTCAGGGAAACCGACACCTCCACCGCCCCCCCGGGAGACTTGAGGGTGGCCACGGGCTCCGCCCGACCGGCCGAAGCGCCCATGATGAGGGCTGCCACCGACGTCATCGCTGCGGTTGTGCGCAAGGTCATCCTCCCTGGTTGTCTAATCAGCCTTCCTGTCGACCCCGGCCACCGGCGGCTGCCAGGCCGCCGGCTTGACGTCCGGCAGCGGCCGGCCCCAGACCTCGCCCCAGCGACGCCCCTTGAGGAAGCTGAGCACCCAGCGCTGAACGAGGTTCATGAGGGGCAGGGTCACGTGCAGGCTGGTGAACTTGCGCACCACCACGTGCTCCAGGCCGAGGAAGCCCTGGAAGTCGCGCTCCGCAACGCAGACCACGCGCTCGCGCGCGATCCAGGGCGGCACCGCGCCCCGCAGGGGCACCACCCCGTCGCCCAGGCGCAAGCGGAGCTCCTGGGCCGCGGCCGGGTCCTTGCTCCCGTCGTAGCCCGAGCCCGCGATCAGGAAGTCCCATTCGCGGCGCGTCTTGTTCGTGGCGGGGTCGGTCACCACCGACAGCCCGGCCGCGAACCGCGTCGCCTCGTCAAGGCCGACCAGGGGCATCCAGCCGTTCTTCTCGAGCAGGACGTCGTCGGGCTGGAGAGCGTCGATCAGGGTGTGGAGATCACGACAGGCTTGCAGCCGACGGCCGAGCAACTTCACCGCCGCCACCTGGCGCAGGAGGTCGGCCGCGGGTCCGGGCGCGGCGAGCGCGGGGTCGGTCGTGTACTGCCGGATCGATTCCGCGATCGAGCCCACGATGCTCTCCTGCCAGTTCTCCGTCGCCAGCAGTTCCAACGGCTGCCGGGTGGCGGAGTCGAAGAACGACCGCTCGTAGACCGGCAGCAGCTGGTAGACCGCCGGCGTGAGGCGCGCGATCTCCCGCTCCGTGTGACGAGGCTGACCGACGATCTCGCTCTCCCCGGTGGCAAACTTGGCCAGCGAGTCGACCGCCCCGAGGAAAGGGGTCCCGAGCGTCACCACCCGGCGCACCTGGGGCTTGCCGCTCAGGCTCCGGTGCTTTCCCGCCGCCAGGCACGCGGCGATCACGAGGCCGCCCATCGAGTGGCCCACGAGGTCCACGGCCTCGCAGCGCCCGGCGTACTGGCGCAGCAGGTTCGTCCGGTCGATGACCTCAGAGATGAACGCGCCCAGGCGCGCGGCCGTCAGGCGGTTGTCCTGGCGCCAGTCGTAAGAAAAGAGGAAGGCGGGGACCACGGGCTCGCCCTTCTCCGCGAGGTCCTTGCGCAGCAGGTCGATCAACTCGCCGTAGATGATGCGCACGGTGTGGGACACGTTGACCCGGGACGGGCCGAGGGCCTCGTAGACAGGCGCCTCCGGCGAGGGGGCGGGGCTTTCCGGATGGACGGCGATGCGGTCGAACTCCTCGACCTTGAACACCCCGGGGTCCCAGACCGGCTCGGGAGGCAGCGGGTACTCGTCGAGCAGGACGGAGCCGGTGATGGCGTGAACGAGAACGACCGGCGGCTGCTGCGCCATGAGGCACCTCTCAGTCCAGGGTCAGCTCCACCATCAGGTCGTCGGCGATCCTCTCCAGGTCGCGGCGCAGGCGGTTCGCGTCCAGAGCCGGGCCCGCGCGCTGAAGAGCTGGCCGCCGGCCATGGGCGCGCTCAGGCGGTCCGTGGTCAGCTCCTCGATGTTCACGCCGTGGCTCTTCAGGACCCGCGAGATGTCGCGCACGATGCCCGGATGGTCCTGGCCGACCGCCTGAAGCTGCAGGACCCGCAATCCCGCAACGCGCGGCGGGGCCCCGCCCTGGGCCACGACGCGCAGGCCCTCGGCCTCCAGCTCCGCGAGGGCCGCCCTGAGGTCGGACAGGCGCTCGACCGGCACCTCCACCCGCAGGATACCCGCGAACTGCCCGGCCAGGCGCGCCATCCCGCTCTCCAGCCAGTTCCCGCCGTGGCTGGCCACGCGGGCCGCCACGGATTCCACCAGCCCGCGCCGGGCGGGCCCGATGAGGGTCAACACGAGGTCGGGCATGGTCGCTCCGCGGTCGCCCATTGTGGCCCACTCGGACGCTGGAAGTCGCGGACCTCACTCGGCCATCTGCTCGCCTACGATCGGGACGAATCGACGGTGGTAAGATCCGATGGAGTCACGAAGATGGCCAGCACGGTCCGCGCCGCAACGGAAGAAGAGCTTCTCCGAACGCCTCGTGACGGGCGGAAGTACGAGCTCGTGGACGGGGAGATCCGCGTGAGCCCGGCGGGAAGCCGTCACGGGGCCGTCACACTGCGGATCGGGGCTCGGCTCCTGGCTTTCGTGGAGGAGCATCGCCTCGGCCACGTCTTCGAATCCTCGACGGGCTTCCGTCTGCCCGGGGGCAACGTGCGGAGCCCGGACGTGGCCTTCGTGGCCCGAGGCCGCTTCGAACGAGACGAGCTGCCCGAGGGCTTCAGCCCTGTGGTTCCGGACCTGGCGATCGAGGTGCTTTCCCCGGAGGACCGGCCGCGGCAGGTACTCGACAAGATCGGCGAGTACCTCCAGGCGGGGGTTCGCCTGGTGTGGGTCGTCGACCCTCGAAAAGCGCGGGCGGCCATCTATCGCTCCTTGACGGATGTGCGAGAGGTGGGCGCGGGCGACGCTCTCGACGGTGAAGAGGTGGTGCCCGGCTTCCGCTGCGTGCTGGGCGAGATCCTGGCCTAGCGGCCGACGAGGAGGTCCCATGACCGAGCAAGCCGGAGATGGATCCGTGGCCTTAAAACCGCTCATCCTGGTCCCCGCCGTGATCACCCTCGCGATCACCTTGCTCCGTTTGACCGGCGAGGTGCTGGAGTGGTCCCCGCAGTTCTTCAGCCGCGAGGCGGGCGGTGCCATGGCCATCGTGGGCATCGTGTGGCTGGTGCCCGTGTTCGGCGCCTACTTCGCGGTGAAGCTCGTCCAGATGGGCCACGGCCCGAGCGGCATCGGTCGGGTGTTTGGCTGGGCCGTCCTTGGGCTCCTCCTCTTTGTCGGCGCGGGCTTCCTGGGCCGCATTCTCCCCTTCGCACAGGGAGGACGGCGTTTCATCCTCCTCTTCGCCGTCGGCTCGATCGCCGCTGTCTGGGTTGCCTTCCGGGGCTGGCCCGCCCTGGGCCGGGTCCTGGTGGCTTACGGCCTGGCCGCGCGCGTGCCGGTGGCGGTGGTCATGCTCGTCACCATCCTGGCCAACTGGGGGACACACTACGAGAAGGGGCCGCCCGGCTTCCCGGAGATGGGCGCCCTGGCGAAGTGGTTCTGGATCGGCCTCGTACCGCAGCTCACGCTCTGGATGGCCTTCACGGTGATCGTGGGCGCCCTCTTCGGAGGCGTGGCGGCCGCGGTCACGGGGCGGCGGCCAAAGACGGCCGCGGCCTGATCCGCCGGGCGCTCTCACGTCCAAGGAGACCCCATGCGAGCCCCGCGAACGGCCTCTGCCCTCGTCCTGAGCCTCGTCCTCCCGCCGTCGTTCGCGCGCCTCGCGTGGTGCGACGAGCCCAAGCATGACGCGCCCGCCAACATGACCGTGGTCTACATGGTCCTTCTGAAGAGGGGCCCGAGCCGGAGCCCGCAGCAGACTCCGGAAACGCAGAAGGTGCAGGAGGCCCACATGGCCAACATTCGAGCGATGTGGGAAGCCAAGAAGCTGATCATCGCGGGCCCGTTCGGCGACGACAGCGACCTGCGCGGGGTCTTCATCTTCCAGGTGGCGTCGCTCGAGGAGGCCAAGGCCCTCGCGGCGAGCGACCCCGCGGTGAAGGCGGGCCGCCTCGCGGTCGAGATCCATCCCTGGTGGGTCGAGAAGCGGGCGCTGCCGGAGGCGGGCTCCTACTGCCAGGAAACGAGGTGAAGCGCATGTCCTCCCGTCGAGACTTCCTGACCACCGTGGCCGCGGGCCTGGGGGCGGCTGTGATCCGCCCCGCGTGGGCCACGGCCGCGGACCAGCCCGAGATCAAGAGCCCGCTCAACGGCCCCATCGGCCTCCAGCTCTACAGCCCGCCAGGGTCCGGGCGCTGGGATTCCGCGAGGTAGAAGGCGCTGGGCTCTGGAAGCAGACCGCGGCCGACCTACGCGCAGCCCTCGATGCCGCCGGCTTGCGTTGCACGTCCGCGCACATGAACTTCGAGCGCCTGCGCGACGACGCCGCGGCCGCGTTCGCGGAGGTGAAGGCGGTCGGCGCGGGCTGGGTCGTCTGCCCGTGGATTCCCCACGATCGGGCCGGGTTCACCCGCGAGGACGCCCTCAAGGCGGCCGAGGCCTTCAACCGGTTCGGGAAGGCCGCCCAGGACGCGGGCCTGCGCTTCGGCTATCACTGCCACGGCTACGAGTTCATCCCGTCGACGGAAGGGACGCTCTTCGACACCCTGGCCGGGGCCACGGACAAGGCACAGGTCGCGTTCCAGATCGATGTGTTCCACGCCTACCGCGGCGGCGCCGATCCAGGGCAGCTCATCGAGAAGCACGGAGGCCGGGTCACGTCGCTGCACTTGAAGGACATCAAGAAGGGGGTGCCGGTGGAGGCGGGGAGCCCCGGGGCCAGCGCCGATGCCGACGTGCCCGTGGGAACGGGCCAGGTCGACTACCCGGCCGTGCTGCGCGCCGCCAAGAAGGCCGGCACCTCGATGTACTTCCTGGAGGACGAGAGCACCGACCCGTTCGGCCACATCCCGCAGAGCCTGGCCTACCTTACGGGGATCAGGCTCTAGCGCCTGGACTTGTTCGCCCGTCGCACGCCCATCACACGCGCGTGAGCTGCGGCAGGTGGTCGAAATGATGGTCACGGGCGCACAGCCGGAGATCGTGCTGGAGCGCCAAGGCGGCGATCCAGAGGTCATTGGTGGGGATCGGCGTGCCCTGCCGGCGGAGCTGATGGAATACCGCCGCGTACTGGTGGGTTGTCTGATCGTCGGCGTACAGGATGGCGACCCCAGGCTTCGTCAGGAAGCGGCGGAGCGTCCGTTGGTTTTCGACCCCGCGCTTGCCCACTGAGAAGCCCGCGCGCAGCTCGGCAACCACGACGAACGGCAGGAAGACGGCTTCCGCGTTCTGCACCAGCTCAACCACCACTGGCAGGCCGCGACAGAGGTCGGTGTAGCGATTGGTGTCGAGAGCGAGCCTCAGCGCCAGAGGCCCTTTTGGATGCGATGCTGAGCCGCCACGGCTCGATCGAACTCGGAGTCCTCGCGCCAGGTCCCGGCGACGTCACCGAGGTCTCGTTGCGGTACCGGTGCATCCATCACGCCTGCTCCTCGGGCGAGGGCTTCGACGGCGACGCGATTGAGGCTCTTGCGCTCCGTGCGTGCGCGTTTCCGGAGCGCCGAGTCCACCGTCCGTGGCACCTTCCTGAGCGTGTACTGCATGTAGGCATGCTAGACGAAGACTGCCTGCATGCATACACTTCTATTCCGCGCGGATCGCGGTCAAGGGATCGACGCGCACCGCCCGGAGCGCGGGCAGGAGGCTCCCCGCGATCGCCATCCCGAGGGATAGGCCGACCGCGGCCAGGAACGTCGCGGAGTCCCGCGGGCTGACCCCCGCGAGCAGCGCCTCCAGGGCGCGGCCGGCCGCGTAGGCGAGCCCCACCCCGAGAGCCACCCCGGCCGTGGCCAGCCGCGCGCCCTGCCGGAGCACGAGCGTGAGGATGTCGGCCGATCGCGCGCCCAGTGCGATCCGCACCCCGATCTCCTGCGTGCGGTTCGAAACCGCGAAGGCGAGCAGGCCGTGGATGCCGATGCCCGCAAGGAGAGCCGCGACGGCGGCGAAGGCCCCGAGCACCCGCACCTGGACCGCGCGCGGCGCTGTCTCCGCCTCCACGATCTCGGCCAGCGTCCGCACGTCCGAGATCGGCAGCCGGGGATCGGCCCGGGCGATGGCCCGGCGAATCGCGGGAAGCAGCGCGCCATGCTCCAGAGACGACCGGACGACCAGGTCCTTCGGCGCATACCAGGGGAGGCCGCCGTCGGGCACCTGCTGGTAGGGGAGGTAGACCTGGGGCTCGCTGGTGCCCTCGAGGCCGCGCACCCGGACGTCGCCCACCACGCCCGCGACCACGCGCTCCTGGAAGCCGAAGTGGAAGCGCCGGCCCAGCGGATCCTGCCCGGGCCAGTACCGCTGGGTGAAGGACTCGCTCACCACCGCCACGAAGCGCGCCTCGCGGCTGTCGGATTCGCTCACGTCCCGGCCCAGCCGGATGGGAATGCCGAGCGTGGCGAAGAACCCCGGAGTCACGAAGCGCAGGCTCGCGGCCGAGGTCTCGGACGGTCCCTCGGGCCGGCCCGGAACCTCCACCGGCCAGATCCCGCCGCGCATCACCATGGGCAGGAAGCTGATGTAGGCCACGTTCGTGACTCCCGGCAGCTGCCCGATGTCGCCGAGGACCTGGTTGAAGAACTGCTCCCGATGCGCCGTGTTCTCGTACTCCGGCATGGGCAGCGACGTGCGCAGGGTCAAGACGCCCTCGGTTCGGAAGCCCGGGTCGACGCCGTGCACGCGCCAGAGCGCGCGAATCAGCAGGCCCGACGAGACGAGCAACACCACCGAGACCGTGACCTCCGCCACCACCAGGCCCGCGCGCAGCCTCTCCCGGCTTCCCCCCAGACCGCCCCGCGCGCCTTCACGCAGGCCCCCCGCGTCCGGGTCGCCGCAGGCCCGCAGCGCCGGAGCCACTCCGAAGCCGATGCCCGTAAGGGTTGTCGTCAGGGCGGCGAACAGCAGCAGGCGCAGATCGATGCCCGGCGTGGCGGCGATGGGGAGCGAGTTCGGGACCAGGCGCGCCACGAGCGGCGTCGCCGAGAGCGCGAGCAGCATACCCAGGAGGCCGCCGGCGCCGGCCAGGATCAGGCTCTCCGTCAGCAGCTGGCGGACGAGCCGGTCCCGCCCGGCCCCCAGCGCGGTCCGCACCGCCAGCTCCCGGCGGCGGACGAGGGCGCGGGCCAGGAGCAGGCTCGCCAGGTTCGTGCAGGCGATCAGCAGGACGCAGAGGGCGGCCCCGAGCAGCGTCGCCAGGAGCAGGCGCGCCTGGTTCGAGACCTCGTCGCGCAGGCGGATGACCGTGGCCCCGGTCCCGGCGTTCTCCTTGGGATAGGCGTGGGCCAGCTGCGCGGTCACGAGGCCCATCTCCGCCCGGGCCTGCTCCAGCGACACCCCAGGCTTGAGCCGCGCCACCCCGTAGATGTAGCGGTTGGTGCGATCGCTGTAGTCCTCCCCGCTGAACCGCATCGCCGTCCACAGCTTCGCGTCGCGCTGCGGAAAGTGGAAGTCCCGGGGCATGACCCCGATGATCACGCACGGCTCGCCGTCCAGGAGCACCCTCTGGCCTACCACGCCGGGATCGCCGCCGAAGCGCCCCCTCCACAGGCCGTCGCTCAGGAGCAGCGTCCCCGGCGCGCCTTCCCGGTCGTCGGCCTCCGTGAACGCGCGGCCGAGGGCGGGCCGGGCGTCGAGCAGGGGAAGCATCTCGGCGGTCATCGACACCCCGTCGAGCCGCTCGGGGTCGCCGCTGCCCACGAGGTTCACGGATAGGCCGCGATACGCGGCCATCGCCTCGAAGGGCGTGCTCATGCGCTTCCAGTCGCGATAGTTGGCGGGGGAGATCTCGTTACGCGAATAGCCGTGGAGGCTATCGTTCTCCCAGAGCTTCACCAGCCGCTCCGGCTCGCGGAACGGCAGGGGGCGGAGCAGCACGTGGTCCGTGATCGAGAACGTCGCGGTGGTGGCGCCCACCCCGAGCGCCGTCAGCAGGACGGCGGTCACCGTGAACCCTGGCGAGCGCGCGACGGTGCGCGCTGCGTAAGAGAGGTCCTGCCAGAGCAGATCGGCATGCACCTGCCCGGCGTTCACCAGGACGTCGAGGAGCGCCTCGACCCAGATCCCAGCCGCGGCCAGGACGCCCCTCGCCTCGCGGAGGCGGCGGCGGTGGATCGCGCACATCTCCCCGCCGTACTCTGAGCGGAACGAGGACGGGAAGAGATGCAGGACCGCCCGGTAAACGCGCATCAAGCCCGACCGGGAGCGAGCCCGCACGCACGCGCCAGCTTGACGAGCTGCGTCAGCCGCCGCGCCTCGGCTCGGGCGACCGTCGTGCCAAACGGAGTGATCCGGTAGTACCGCCGCCGCTCGTCGTCCAGCTCGGGCGCCGGCCGCTCCCGGACCTCCACGATCACCCCCTGCTCGAGCATCCGCTGGATCGACCGGTAGAGCGTCCCCGCACTCAGCTTCAGCTCGCCGCTCGTGCGGGCCGCGACTTCCTGGATGATGCCGTAGCCGTGCCGGTCGTCCTCGGCCACCGCCAGCAGGATGTGGAAGGTCGCCGGGGGCAGGGGAAGGAGCGCGACCGCCTCGGAAGCGCGAGCGCTCATGCCCTCAATATAGCCACACTGGCTATATTGTCAATGGCTATAACAACACCGCCTGCGAGGCTGTCTCGGCCCCTGCTCGCCCTGCTCGCCACGCAGTCTCCCGGAGGAGGCACCCAGCCACGGAGGGGGAGGACGGCAGCGGTTGTCATTGTACGATGAGAGGCAATGATGACCGCATCAGAAAACGAGGTGACCATGATACGCACCGCCTAGCCAAGGAAGTTTGCCATGCGCCTGAAGATCGTGGGCGCCACGGCACAGCACGGGGAGCCTTCCCTCTGTCTGAGCTGCCGCCACGCAACCATCGTTACCGGAGCCGGCCTTCGCGATCACATCGTCGACTGCGGTCGCCTCTCGAGCGGTTGCTCCCGCGTTCCCCTCCAGGTCGTCTCCTGCAGCGGGTACTCCGACCGGCGCCAGCCTTCGCTCAGGGAGATGGGGGAAATCGCATGGGTGCTTCGGACCGACGCCCGAAAGAACCAGATCGGGTTCGTTCAAGCGCGGGACCTCAAGCCTCGGGACCGGTACGTCCTTCCTGACCTTGACGACGATTGGGTCATAAAGCGAAACGGAGCGCTACCTCAGTCCCGGCTCGGCCGGTCGCGCTAAGGCTCGATGTCCCAGGGACGCTCCCAGGGCTCCAGTGGTCGCTGTCGGGCCAGCAACGGGTACTGGATCCGTTGTAGCTCCATGACTTGCCGGACCTTCTCGCGGAGAGACATCCCCTCGCGCTCGCGCCGAAGCTCGGCCTTCCCCTGACGCAGCTTGGCGAGCAACTCCGCGGATGGTCGCGGGGGATGGCCAAAGGCGGAGGCGCCTTCAGAGCGAGAGACCATGCCTCTGGAGGATCGCATCCAATCGGCCGCGATTCAATCCAGGCCACTCCACGAGCCTGGCCGCCCGCTCGCGCCGCTTAAACGTTCGCGCTTGAGGCTGGAGGTAGAGGGCCACGAGGTACTCCGGCAACGCGACCCGAACCGAGACGGCCTCGTATTCGAGGGTCGCCGCCGTTTCGATCGCCTCGTCACCGAGGGCGCCTGGCGAGGGCACGAACTGCGTCGGGACTCCCTCGATGATGACGTGCTCCTTGTGGGTGGCGTACCCATGTGACGACGCCCAACCATAGATGCCGTCGAGGTTGATCAGCGGACCCGTGCCGGAGGGAAGGAATACGAGCACGTCGAGATCGTAAGTGGACACGGGCTCGGTCCAGAAGACGAGGGCCATCGCACCCGCGATCGCATACTCCTTGACCACACCCTCGGCCTTCATCGTATTGAGGGCCCGCAGCGCGTCGACGAAAGCCATCCTGGCAGCCATTCTAAGGCGAGCACGGTCCTGGCGAGGTGGCGTGCCGCGCGGCGCGTGAAAACGACCGTCAGGGCCGGCACGTTCAGCCCGAGAGTCGGCGAGCGGCTCGGCCCATCCATCCCCCCCTACGCCGAATGTCAAGGTGCCCCCCGCAGAGTCCCACCGAAGCGCACGGACGCCACGAAGGAGGGAGCCTTGCGGGCGATGAAGGAGGGGCAGCGGCGATGGGGCAGCAGGGAGCTCGGCGCTCAGGCTTCGCCGAAGTCACCGCTATCGAGCGCGGGATCGGCCGTTGGCCGTCCCCAAGGACGGCGTCGCCCGAGGATCAGGACGTCGGGGTCGATGTCCGCTCCGTTGGGCCACACGATGGTGCCCAACTCTTCGTCCACCCGGACGGACCGAAAGAGGGCTGCGTCCTTCCGAATGGGCCCGAACACATGACCGTTCAGGTACGGCCCAAGTCAACCTCTCGGGTCGAGCCGTTGGTCAGAGAGAGGGGCGCACTCGGAAGCCCCCGAGCAGGTCGACGCCACGAATTCTGACCATACAGTCACGCTACTCCAGCCGTGGAATCGTGTCTAGGAGCAATCCGACGCGGGCCATCACCCAATTGCTCAGCAGTTCCCGGGCGTGAAGC
>WNFJ01553609.1_pt2 | contig 13846 bp, 7 predicted proteins | sample 5400461 | NCBI WGS metagenome assembly WNFJ01 (sample SAMN13153349, study PRJNA577476) | soil metagenome | isolation source: 115 cm saprolite on Douglas fir-dominated hillslope | place: USA:California | collected 2013-09-17 | reverse complement strand
GAGGTGCGCGTCAGCGAAGAGCTCGTGCTCGACGCGGGAACCTGCTCAGGATGGTCGGCCATCGGAATGCTCCAAGATGTCTCCCGCCAGTTTCCCGTCGCCACCTTACCTCCTGTCTGATCGCGTCGTGCAACGTCGTGTCCCGGGTACAGCCCTCCGCCGATGAATTTGTTGCCAACCTAGTCGGCGAGTTGCACGAGACTGTAACGCACCCCCCGGATCACAAGGCCAAGAGGACCGTTCTTGGCTCCGAGACGACCTTCGATCATGACGAAAGCTCCGTTGATCACGACGAAGCGATCTCTCGTTCCTGCGAACGGTCGTTCGTCAACGACGAAACTGGTCCGCAGCAGTTCCAGCATCGGCGGATCCCAAAAGGGGAGGGTTTTGGTCACCGGCGTCTTGCTCGCCGATTCCGCCTAGCATCACTTACTCGCCTAGCATCACTTACTCGCCTGGATGGGCGCGCGAATGCGAGCGATTCGTGCCTGCATTCGACGGATTCGCACATAAATGCGCTGAATCGACGCCCGAATGTGCTGGATGGCCGGGCGAATGGGCTGGATGGCCGGGCGAATGGGCTGGATGGCCGGGCGAATGGGCTGGATGGCCGGGCGAATGCCAGCGATTCGTGCCTGCATTGAACGGATTCGGACCCGAATGCGTGCGATGGCCGCGTGAACGGGCGAGATTCGCACGCGAATGTGACTAACTCGTGCCCGCATCCGCCCCATTCGCACGCGAATTCGCTCGATGGATGCGCGAGTCGGCAAGATTCGGGCGCGAAAGCGAACGATTCGTGCCCGTATCCAACACATTCGTACGCGAGAGCGATTCGCTCGTGCGCGTATTCAACGCATTCGCGCACGAATGCGTTGAATGGATTCGCGAATGCGTTGGATGGATGCGCGAATGGGCGAGACTCGCGCACCGGCTCGAGGGGCGTGTCCGATTACCTGTGTAACTTGCGTCTACGCGGGCAATTGGTCTCCGAAGTCACTGAGTGGTGAACCCGCTGCACTTCAAGGGGTCGGCGTCGGGCTGCCGAAGGGGACACCCGAGAGCAGCGAACCGCCCGGTCACGCGCTCGAAAATGACTCCACCACCCGAATTCTCGCCGAAGGTCACATCGAAGCTTCCAGACACTTCGGTCGCGCTGATTGCGTCAAGCGTGATGGAGCCTGATGACGCATTCGCGAAAGCCGATGCGGCAGCTGTGCAACTACTGGGTCTGTACAGGACGAATCGCGCGTTCGCGTCCACTTTCAGCGTCCCGCTCGTATCAATGGGGTACGCACCCGGGGCGGGGAGACCTTTCTGGTTCGCGGCGAGCGGGACGTTGAGGTGAATGACTGTCGAGCCCCGCGGGAAGCCGCCGCCGTTGACGATCATGTCGCAGGCATCTGCCCCGTTCGTGAGGTCGACGCTCGCGAACTGGTCCGGCCTGATGGCTGCAACGGCGCGTGTCACAGAGACGGGTGCACCGGCAAGTGTACCGGCGGCCGATACCGTTCCATCGCCGTTCGAGCCGATCGTCGGTTTGCCGCCGCCTCCACCGCAACCGGTGCAAAGGGCGCCGACGATCGATACCAACGTGCTCGTTCTCAAGGTCCTCCAAGCGAATCACGCGCAAAAGGAAAGGAGAGGCGCCCCCTTCAATGACCGCGCGTCCCAAGTGCCCATTCTCGAGGTGCACAGAGAAGCCGCGCGGCGGACCGATGATCGAGATGAGAGGCTGATGCGATCTCTACCCGGTCCCGATGACTTCGCTTTCGAGAAGTTTGAGGCGTGTCTCGAGCCTATCCGCATATTCCACCGTTGGCGGGGCATTCACGGGAATAACCTCGTCCAGCGAATCTCCCTTTCTGACTGCTTCGATCCAAGCCCGCATCTCGTCAACATAAGCTCTGAGGGCCACACGCGGTTCCTTAAGTTCGTCGGTCACGAGGTATGCGGGAGGGACGTCACCGACAACGACCCAGAACATCGAGTCCACCTCGTCCGAGGCCGGCGTGATTTCGAATAGGAATACCGCAACGACGCCACCAACGCCCAATCCAAAATGGCATCGATCGATCCGTTCGCACCACGAGTAGGAAGACATGTACCGACGCGCCTCGACGAGCATGTCCTTCAGCAGCGCGGTGTCCTCGTCGTCGTCGCCGTGCATCCGTTCACAGGGAACTAACTGGCTAAGGTCGACGGTCATTCCTTTGGCCCCTGAGATCCACCCGTGCCATTTGGTTTTGCGCCTCCGGACGGCTTACTTGGCCCCGACTGCTTTCCGGCCCCTTTCTGTCCCCATCTCTTGTAGTCGCCCGCCTTCTTGTGCTGCTCAACGTGTTCGCGGTGGGGTCGTGGCTTGATGTTCTCCAACTCGTTCGTGCCGCCTTCGGAAAGTGGTTTTTCATGGGACACGTCTTGATTTTTTCCGGTCGCCGGGTCTTTCGGCCAGGGCTCGCCCGTGACTTTCTCCCATTCCTTCCTGATTTCTCGACTTGGCTTCCTAGGTGTTGGTACGGCGTTCGGGATCGGCACGGAGGTAGGGGCGGGCTGCACCTCGGGCGCGGGCTGGGCCTCCGAAGTTGTTGCGGAGGTCGGAGCCGGCATCGGAGTTGCTGGCGCCGGTGCCGCGGTCGTTGGATCCACCGAGCGGCTCTGGTGGATGAAATCACTGATTTGCTGCGCCGCCGTGCTGAAAGCCTGGCGAGCGTTTCGTTGAACGGCCGGCTGAGAGTAATACGCGGCAGTTGCGAGAATGAGAAATCCGATTCCGACTGCGACGCCTTCGCCGATGCATGCATCCTCCGCGCACAGACCAGTCGGGTCCTGGTACCGAACGGGATTGTTCACCACATACGTGTACAGGGCGAGGTTGCCGGGAACGTGGACACCATTCTCGGGCGACTGCATGAAAGCCTGCAGTGCGGGATCCGGATTGGTCCACATGCTCAGTCGCGGGTCGTAGTACCTCGCTCCGAAGTAATAGAGCCCAGTCTCAAGGTCGAATTCCTTGCCGGCGAACAAGTACGGCTGATTGAGGTGCAACGGTTCCTGCGTCTCGTCGATCCACAACTCTCCTGTGGGAAAGTACTCTTGGTGATCGACGAGCACCTGTTGGTCGTCGGTCAGGAAGTTCGTGCTGCCAAGGTGGTCGTCGTGGAAGTAAAGGACCGTCGGGGCCTGGTTGCCGTTGTTGCCTACCTTGGTCGCAATGCGTGTGGATCCCGCGAAGATGTGCTTGGTGGGGATGTCGCCGTCACGAACGGTCAAGTTGGGCCCGAAGTACGCGGCCTCCTCCTCGCCTCCAGCGAGGTGTAGACGAACGGCGCGCTCACCCGACCCGTCGTAGAGCACCTGCGAGAGGTTGTGGCCGTGAGCGTCGATACGCGTGATTCGGTTTTCCTCGTCCCAGGCGACCTCGCGCACGCTGCTGGTCGGCTGGCCGATGACCCACCCGGTCTGGTTACCGCTTTCGTCGTACGTGATGACGCGCGGCACGGTCGTCGGCGGTGCGACGAGCGTGTCGTCCACCTCTGTCGGCGCGTGTGGACGAGGCCCTCCGTACGTGAACGTCGACGTGTACGTTTGATCATGCTGCGGCTTGGAGTGACCGCCCCCGTTGAGTTTTTGAATGGAGCTCGTCTGCTGCTTGACGACGACATTGCTGATGGCGTCGTAGGTGAAGGAGAGTCCGTAGACGAACTTGTCCTTGCTCTCCTCCTGGTGGACGCCGTCGGCGGTCTTCAGCTGATACATGTCGTCGTACGTGAAATTCTCGGTCAGCGGCCCGACCATGACCTGCGGCCCTAGGTCGGGGTCGAACGGGGCGTCGTTGCGGATTTGCGTGATGTTGCCCGCCGGATCGTACGTGTAGCGCATCCGCTGCATGGGACGCGCGGGCTGCTTGTTCTCGACGAGAGTCGGGTCGCGCTGGTCGCTGTCGATTTGCGTGAGCCTTCGCGTCAGCGGGTCGTATGCGTAGGTCGTTTGCACGCCGTTGCCGGAGACAACGCGTGCGCGCTGGTCGAACTCGTCGTAACCGATCGCGAGCAAGTAGTTGGTCACGCCTCCGGTGTTGTCCACGCCCACGGCCGACGTGACGTTGCCGCCGTGGTCGTAGCCGTAGCTGACCGCTTCGTTGTCATCACCGGGAAAGACGACAGTGAGCAGGCGGCCGAACGAGTCGTACGTGTAGTTCATCGTCTCATCGATGGTGCCTGTCTGCGGCGGCCGGAGGCTGTTGAGCCTCGAGCTCTGTACGACAACGTTGCCGAGCGCGTCGTACTCGTAACTCTTCGTTCCGGCTTCGCTCGTCTCGGTTTCGATCCGGCTCGCGCGGTTGAATCCCGTTTCGCCGGCCTCGCTCGGAGTGCCGTACGTGTAAACGACGGGAGCGCTCACCGGATAGCTGATCTGCTGCAAGCGATTAAACTGATATTGGTATTGGATATTTTGATTCTTCGCGTGAAGCTTCGCCGTCTGTTTCGCGCCCAGATTGTTCGACAAGTCGTAGCTGTACGTGGTCAAACCCATGTCGGGATTGGTCAGAGCCACCATGCGGCCGACGGTGTCGTACGTCGCGCTCGTGACGTTGCCCTTCGCGTCGGTGACCGTCGTGAGCTCGTCGAGCGCGTCATACGAATACTGTGTCCGGAGCGTCGTTGGCGTCGACCCGTTCAAGCGATTGCTCTCTTGCACGGCGAGGACTACCTCGCGCACGCTGCGGAAGCTTTCGTGAACGCTTCCAGGAAATGTCGACCCGGTGTTGAGGTTGGAGTTGACGTTCGGGTCGTTGACGATCGTCGCCAGGCGTACGCTACCGCCGAGCGTGTCGAAGGTATACGCCGTGGTCGTGGTCGCGCCGTCCGGCCGCTGCGTGGACACCGTGCGATTGAGAATGTCGTATGCGAACACCGTGGCGTTCAGCATCGACGGCGTGACGAAGACGGTGGGATCCGTGGACGTGTCGAACGTGGGCTGTCCCTGCGCCACGATGCGCCCCCGGCCGTCGAACGAGACGGCGCCGCTGATGCTCATGCCGACGGTCGTGCCCGACCCTGTGTCTTTCTCCAGATCCTTCTTGGTCTCGATGACCCGCTCGAGCCCGTCGATGAACGTCGAGGTGACGATCGGATTGCCCGGATGTTGCACGTCCTTGTGCGCCGTCGTTGCGTACGCCGGAAACGCCGCCGGTCCGCTGGAGGGAGGTAGGCTGTACCTGACCGCGATCGTGTGCTCAGTCGCCCCGATGTCGTTCGGAGAGTCGACGCTCAACAGACGTCCGAACTGGTCGTATGCGAACGCGGTTTGGTTGGTGTTGACGTCCGTCTCGAGGAGCGGGCGGCCGAAGCGCAAGTCGTAAACGCACAACGAGCTGTAGCCGAAACTGTCCGAAACTGCCGTCCGGTACGTCTCTACCGTTGCGTCGTATACGTAATTGAGTGTGTAGCCTCGCGGGTCGACGCCTTGCGTGATGTTGCCGAACGTGTCCGTGGTGAATTGCCACGTTTGCGCGTTTCCGGAATATGGGTTTCCGCTCGGATCCGTTCCGCCCGTGACGACGTTCGTCAGCGTCGTGAGCGCGGCGCGATTGTCGTACGTCGCCTTGCGATCGCGCAGCACGTTGCCCGAGCCGCCCACGGATGTCACCTCGCTCGGCTTGAAGATGTGCGTGGCCTGAAGCGTCGAATCGTAGGTGACGTTGTAGATGATCGCATCGGCCAGTCCGACGTCGCCGAGGTCGGTCATTTGCGTAACGTTGCCGAAAGCGTCCCACTGCCGGAGCTCGGCGCTCGTCACTCCGGGTTTGCTCGGATCGGAGGTCGTTCCTTCGTAGAAGCTCGTGGTTCGCGAGTTCTCCTTCGGGAAAAACGACCCGATGATCGACGGCAGCGCGCCGGGCAGCGGTTGATAGACCGCATCGGTTTTGGTGAAGAGCTTGCCCGCGCTGTCCTCTTCGATGCTGCTCTGGACCAGGCCGCGATGGTAATAGTCGCTCGTGTTGTAGACATCGACGTGCTTAGAGCCGTCGCCCATTCGGGTGGTCGTCACGAAGTGGTAGCCGTAGTTCTCGCGCTCGGTCCGATCGTAGAAACCGCTCGGCGTGCCGGCAGCTGGATCGTCGTAGCTGAAGGTCTCGACGATGGGTGGCGACCCGGTAGCCCCATTCGGTCCGTCTTTCAGCGTGACCGACGACAGCGCCCATTGGTTTCCGGGCATGTCGACCTGGTAACTCGGCAAACCGCCGGTACCACTCATACTTTGCGGAGACACGTTGCCCTCGCGCGCATAAGCGAGGGTGAAGCTCGCGCCGAGAGGCCGAGTCACGCCGGTCAGCAAGTTGGCGTTGCTCGTCTGGTTCAACTTCACTTGCATCGCGCCGGAACCCTTGAGCATCAGCACGTGGTCGAGTGCGCCATCGCCATCGATGTCCTGCCAGGTGAGCTGCGAAGCGCCGTTTCCTTGACTGAGAGTCGCCGAGATCTCGACCGACAAGCACGCCGCAACCAGATCGATCAGGAGGGGCACCCCTATGCCAATGTCGAAAGTTTTGGTCTCCGCAAACGCGAGAGAGTCGTTGGTGCCGTTGATATCCTTGGTGAACGCGCCTTCGAGCGAGGTGTTCCAGGCAGGCAGCGCCCACTGCTGCGCCGGTGCGAACCCGTTGCCGAGATTCAATCGAACCCAGAGAACGCTAGATCCAGGTGGACGCATGACGTGATCCGGCAGCCCATCGCCGTTGACGTCGACGAAGTCGACGAGGGTGCGCGATACGCTGTACGCGTAGCCTCCGCCGATCCCCGCGTAGCCAATTTGCAGGCTGTTGGTGACGTTGTCTTGCAACCGCACGACGTCGGGACCGGGAGTACCGCCGCTGAATGCCCCGGAAATGGCGTTCGACACGTCTGACAGAGCACCGTTGAGCTGGTTGAGCGCGGGCATGGGCTGGGGGGGGATGTCGGGATCGGTATTGAGACCATCGGTCCACGCCCCGAGCGGCCAGGTCACCGGCGGTGCGAAGCCCTGACTGGGTCCCAAATTGATTTGCACCTGGAGCTGGTTCGAGCCGCCCCCCATTTGCACGTAATCCGGCAAACCATCGCCGTTGACGTCCAGCGTATCCACGGTAGTAGCCGACGTGCCAAAGCTCTGGCCGAGAGAAGGCAGGACACTGAGCACGGCCTGGGTCGTCCCACTCGCCTTCGCTTTTTGCGCAATCGCCGACGCGGTCGAGCCGAAGCCGAGTCCAAACTCGACGGTCTGGTTTTCGGTGTGCCGCGGAACGCGCCGAGGATCGCCCACTCCGGCTAACGATTGCGACACGTAGCCGAAATCGCCCTCGGCGCCGTCGCAGCGCGTACCGTTGCAGACTTGCATCTGCGCGCTTCCGCCAGGCCCGAGGACGTCCAGGCGGCGGTCGCCGTTCAGATCGAGAAGCTCGCGCTGCTCGTCGGTTCCACCCGTTGCCGTCTGGAAGGAGAGCCCTCCGCTCAGGCTCGTTGTCGTCGTTGTCGCGTAGCTCTTGCCGAGGCCGGGCGTGCTCCCGAGATTCTGTGGAGCCACGCCGCCGATGCGCGACGGTTTCCAGTTTCCCCCTGCCACGTAGAAGTCTGCGCCGCTGCCGGTCCAGAGAGGCCCCGGAACGTTCTGCGTCAGAACAGCCGGCAAGCTCGACGGTCCGCGCGGCTTTACGATTCCTTCCCAGTGCGGCGAGACGGGCGCGAAGAACGGAGGGCGGTTAGGGTCCGGCTTGGCGTTGAGTTTCGTTTCGTCGAATAGATACTGCGTCGTCCATTCCCCGTATGCCCAGCCACGGAAGCCGCCGTTCATGCCGACCTGGGTGCTGCCGCTGCCCGGAATCGGTGAAACACCGGTATTGACCGTCGATACCAGCACGGACTGCTGGTTGTCCTGATAAACGAGGACCGGCGACCAGGTCGTCGTTGGCTGGAGGGTGGTCGTGTCGATTTGGTCGATGGCGTTCTGAAAGTAGGTCGTGAAGGTGATCGAATCGCCCGACTGGACGTTGAAGAGGACCGGAGCAGCGGCGGTAGGCGGCTCCGGACGCGCAGGGTTGATGGCCGCGACGTCGATCTGGTCCTTGAACAGGTCGAGCCCGCCCCGGTTGACAACTAGCTGGACTTGTCCGGTCGTCTGCTCCTTCGCGATCATGCCTTGGAGCGCGACCTGCCCCGTCCGCGGCATGCTGAACGGGGTCAGCCCGGGCGGCGAAGTCGTCAGGCCGCCACTGTCGGACACTTGGGCCACTTGAATGACCGCGTTCAGGGGGACCACGTTGTCCGTGGACACCGTGTCGCTCGAAAGGGGAGTGAGCGAACATACGCTTTGGCCGCTGGTGCACGTGACCGCGCGGCAGTTCGCGCGGATCCCGTCNCCGCACATCTGCGCGTACTGGATCTGTGGTTGCCACACAACGTTGGTCGGATCGACGTTCGCGTTCGTGTAGTTCGCGGTCAGATACAGCGTGTCGCCCTGGCTAACCGCGGTCGTCCACTGACTCGGATCGAGTGTCGTTGACCCCCGGCTTCCAGGGATCGTCGTGGATGCCACGCTGGAAACGGCCCCGGATTCTCCGCTCTTCTGAAAGAGCTGCACGGTGAACGGATTGGTCTGTTGCGGTACTGTGACTGTTCCGGTTACGACGACGACACCGTCCGTATTGGCGACCCAACCAGGTGCTTGCGGGCTCGTGATTCGAAAGTCTCCTGGTTGCGAATACTTGTACTTCGGCAGGCCAAAGGCGTCGGTTTTGCTAAGATCGGGGCTGCTCTGGCTCTTGCAGGTAGTGTCGCTACAAAGCGCCGCATACTGGATCGTGGGGGCCCATGCCGTGACGTCCGCCTCGGTGCTGGTCGTCGGGTCGACGAGAAAGTAGACGCGGTCGCCGGAGTTCACCTGGAACGAAAGTGGGCTCGACCCATTGCAGTTGCTCGTTCCCGTCGGCGTGCACGCGGCATCGCCCGGCGAGATGGAGCGGGACCATTCAGGGACCTTCGTGGGAACATTGCCGGGCTTTTGGGGCTCCTGGTACTCGATGATCGAGGCTTGAACTCCATTGGCCGATCCGGGCGCCATCGCAACCGAACCGCCTACATTCACGATCCCCGTGAAAGGGGCAGTCCACCGAACGAGGACGCTGGTCGTATAGAATGCGCTCGCCAAGTTCGCCGAATCAGTCGAACTCAGTTGCGTGAGGTTCGCTGAAGAAAGGGGCGTCGCCGCCGCGGCAGAGGAGGACAAATTGCCGGCGGTAAGGAGGGTTGCCCCACCCGTCGACAGGAGATCGGGGAATCCGTCTCCGTTGATGTCTTGGAACGCTTGCTGCTCAGTCGTCCAGCTCCAGTTTTGATTCACAGCCGCGCTCATGAACTCGCCGAACAGATGGGCGGCGATGTCGAGGCTCGCGCTCAGATGTTCAGAAGAGCCGACGACACTCGGTATCGCGGTCGTCGATGCGGCAACGAATCGGGCACTGGCGAATCCAGGCGCCGGGGTATTGAGTAGCCGAACAGCCCTCCGCCGTTGCCGTTGACCACGTCCGGAAGACCGTCTCCGTTCACGTCGACGAAAGCCGATGTTGTGTTGTCGCCTCCCCCGGAGAAACCCCCGCCAAGACCGACGTGTGGGAAGCAGGAGGCCGGCCCCACACCGAGGTAGCCGTTAAGGCCGCCCTGAGTATCGTCTGTGGAGGCCAGGCTGGCCACGCCTGAGAGCCCGCCGGAAGAACCTCTGGCCCAATCGGTCGGGCCACCGAATCCTTGAAGAACACCGCTCGAATCCGTCGAGACGGAAGAGTACTGAAAGTCGTGCTCCGCGAGCTGCGTCGCACCGTCCAGGCCGAACATCCCAATGCTCGAGAGCAGTGACTTTTCGAACGCGCCGTCCCTGTAGTTGAACTGGTAGCTGCGGATGACTTGCGAATCGAGGAGCACGTTGATTCCGACGAGCCTTCGCGTCGTCAGGACGAGGAACCCCGCCCGGGCATTACTGATCTGATCTCGGCGCCTCGTTCCGTCGTCGAGCGTGAAGGTGACGTGGTAGTGCGCTGCGGCGGGCGGTCCCGACGCGCCGACGTTCGATGTGTAATCGATGCTTGCCGGGTACATTTGCATCCACGGCACGGCCGACAAGAACGCGGTGGACGCGGGTGGCGCTAGGCCGGCGGCGGCGCAGTCGCACTCCATCGTGTAGTGCACGACCATGCGGTTGCCGAAGGTGTCCTGAACGCTCGTGAGGAGCCACGTACCAACAGGACCGCTAATAGCTCCCGACGACGGATCGCGCGGGGCGAGCACGGCGGCAATGCCCGTATTCACATCGGCCTCGCCGTAGATGAACTGTGTTCCTCGCTTGTCGATCACGGCCCACGTCGATCCCGCTCCGACGCCGTTGTGCTGAATCTTGTCGAAGCGTCCCTCGACCCGTCGTTGGAACTGCGTCTTGGCCGTGTCGATCGCAACCAGCATCTGACCGTCGAGGTCGTAGATCTCGTCGCCGTCGTACTGGGTTGACGACGGTGATGGCGCCACGGGAACGCCAAAGCGCGTATCGACGTCGATCCGTGAGAGCGCAAGGTCCCACCCCATTCCCATCCAGCCATCCTTGCGATCGCTGTCATAGGTAACCGCGATCTCGGGCTCGATCCCGTTTCGACCCGGCGGCAACTCGATAGGGTAGTTGAGGCGCGCGGATCCCGAGCTGTTTGCCTGCGGCGGCGCGATGAGATCGATCCCAGCGGACGGACGCGCCAGTTTGATCCCCTTCATCTCGTTCGGATTGAACGACTGCGGCCCCGGCTCGTCCGGTCTTGCCAGCGTTGCGTTCACGAAGTCCGTGAAGTGCTCCGTCAGGCTGGTGAGGGCTCCGCCCTCCGCCATCCCGAAGCGTCCGATGCGAACCCACCTGCCCGCGGTCTCGTCGTAGTAGAAGGAGAAAATATGTCGTTCGTGCTCGCCGGGGGCGAGCGCACCCGGGTCGTAGGGCAGCGTGATCTTGACCGGCTTCTTGAACTTCAAACCGTGGGGGCCAAAGCGAAACGCCCGCGCGGCCGGCGAGACGTTTGCCATCCCTGAGTTCATCTTGGGCACTCTGTCGGCGACAAGCGGGCGCACCGTGATGCGCACATCCTTGTCGACCGCCCCTGCCGGGATATCCAGCCTCGCGCCGCCAAACGCGATCGTTTTCGCCTCGCTTGCACGTACGACTTCCGCGAAGGGCGCCCCTTCATCTTCGGCGCGCTTGCCATCTTCGCGCACGGTCGGGTCAAAGCACGCCTCGACATGCACAGTCCTTCGAAGCACCCGGCCTCCGACGAGTTCGGCCTCGACGGCCACGTCCCAACTGTGGCCGATGGATCTCGCGGGCTCGGGCACCGCGATTTCGAAACTGCCGTCCGCGCCCACCGCCTCATCGAAGCGCCGTCCTTCAGCTCGAAACGCCAGAACGGCATCGGCGCCGGCCGGCCCGCGGACGAAGCCGCGCACGCGCGCTTGGTGCTCGACGCATTCGCCGTGAAGCGGATACGCGACGACGAGACGTCGCTCGTCGCTTTCGTCGGGTCGTTCGCTCGCCGTGACCGCGACCTCGGAGATGGTGGGCACGCTGCCTTCACGCGCGCCGCCGATGGTCTTCTGACCGGGCAATTCGAGCGTGAGGGCGACGGAGTCGCTCACCGGCAGAGCGCCGATCTCGGCCCTGTGCCATCCCACCTCGAGGCCATGCAGGTCGATCCGCGCAGGCCGTTGACCCCTCGCGTTCGGTGTGTGAATGACGAGCGCTCCGTCGGACGGCTTGAGTAGCTCGAAGACCGCGTCGTGGAGCTGAGACGGGACCTCGAACGCCAAGGTCTGTTCGCGCCGCTCCTTGCCATCCGGCGCACCGCTGAAGCGCGCGTCGCGCACAACAGCGTGCCCCGTTCCGACGATCCGCACTCGCCGTACGACGTAGTCGGGCGCACCTGGGGTAGAAAGGGGTAGGAACCGAATCTCGTTATCCCCCGCGCGCAGCCACTCGGGCGCGATTTCCTCCACCTGCAGGCCCCCCTCGCTGGGCGAGCCGTCCAGCACGGAGGACGAAACGGATCCGCCTCGAGGCGCAAGGCCGTTGATCTGCCGGATGGGCTCTAGGAAGTGGCCCATCCCCGCCAACTCGTAGACAAGAAAGGCACGGCCAAGCGACCGAGGGTCCGATGTCAGCGTCGTGTGGAATGTGGCGGAGCGTCCAGGGCCTACGGGAGCCTCCGGGCCGAGCTCGACGCGTGCAATTCGGCCTTCTTCGGGTGTCGCGTGGAAGGACGCGGCGCCCGGCGCCGCATCCGAGAGGATCCGATCCGCAAGCTCCGCGTCGATCGCGTTGCGCTCGGGCAGTCCGAGACCCCAGAGTCCGACCTCGGCGGGGCCGCCCGCCCGCAAGGCGGTCCACTCGATCACGAGCCCTTCGATCCGACGTACGTCCTGTGTGGCAAGGCGCTTCCATTCTCCTGCGCGTGCATTTAAGGTGACGTTCACGAGCGATTCGATGGGACGAAGCGAATCGCGGTCCTGCGCGAAGACGCTCAGCGTGCCCTGCGCCGGTCCCAGTACAGTCACGGCCGCGAGGGCAGCCGAGGATTCGAGTTGGACGCTCACGCGCACGGGTTCGGTCGTGGGCGCATCGAGCGCCCTGCTGGCAAGCCCGTCGAATAGCGCCCACGGATCGCGGGGAGCCTCTTGGGGGGAGAGCCACGCCACCGACGCGGGACGCAGTGGAATAGGCAGAATCGCAGACGCGACGGGAGCATGCGAAGCACGTGTGGTCCGCTGCGGCCGTTCTTGTTCGACCGGCATCGGTTCCACGTCGAGCCCCGACCCCAGGTGCCGAATCGCGGCTCTCGCCACACGCCGCGCCTGGCCGGCACGGGCGATGGCGTCCATTGGTCCCGGTGCAACGAGAAGGAGGGCGAGAAACCCCGCTACCACGCGAACCGTCACCCCACGCGAATGCCTTGTGCTCATCTTGCTCCTGTCAAAGTCGCGAGCTGCGGGGGTCGAAATCTGCCCCCGATCTAAGTCTTCCCCTTACGAGCGTGCCCCACTTGCGCTTTCATCGGGACCCAGGAAGGTCACCCATGCGAGCCACATCAAGGCGACTCGACTCTCGTAGTGCCGTTTTCCTCTTGTTGTTGATGACCGCCGCGCATGCGTGCCATCGCTCACGTGGCGACGACGCCGCTGATAACGGCGCGTCGCCGGCGAGTATTGGTGTTCCCGAATGCGACAATTACCTATCCAAATACGAGCGCTGCATCGCGGACAAGGTTCCAAGCGATCGAAAGAAAGCGTTTGAGGATGCGCTTGGCCGTACACGCACGACGTGGAAGACACTCGCCGCCAATCCGGGCGCCCGCCCGGGCCTGCCCCAAGCTTGTTCGCTCGCACTGCAGACGGCGCAGACGACGCTGAAACACTATGCGTGCTCCTGGTGAGCGCAAATCGCATTGGCGCACTCCCCGCTCGAATGTTGACGGGCTGCGAGCCTCGTCTACAACCTATCTTCTGACAATCGGCGCGCGCGTTCAGGTCGGCGATTCACCATGGTGTTCGACAGAGAATAAGCGAACTCGAAGCGTGTAGGCGGCGTGTAGGGCGTCCTTGCGCCATTCGCCAATCAAGCCGTGTCACAACGCCGTTTGTTGTCACGAGCCCCTCGGCCCCTCGGTATGTGACAAGCGGCCGACCCAATGCTTGGTCTTGCTCAGCGCGACTTTCGGGAGACCTTGACCGGTGCGGTCGAGTGTGGGTTCGCCGTGACGAAGCGGGCTCCGAATCCGCCAGGCCCGCGGGGC
>WNFJ01310835.1_pt1 | contig 13846 bp, 10 predicted proteins | sample 5400461 | NCBI WGS metagenome assembly WNFJ01 (sample SAMN13153349, study PRJNA577476) | soil metagenome | isolation source: 115 cm saprolite on Douglas fir-dominated hillslope | place: USA:California | collected 2013-09-17 | reverse complement strand
GTCGTGCTGTTCCCCGGCGTGTCCGGCTACCCGGGCTTCACCCGGGCCCACGCGGCGCTGGCCACGTTCGGCCCCCCCGCCCGCACCTACCACGTCGGGCCCTACCTGGTGCTGGTCTGGAACAAGAATCTGCTGAAAGAACTGCGCTGACCCGCTGCCATTAGTCCGAGCGGCGGGGCCGGTCGGTGAGCGAGTCGATCAGCAGGCCCAAGCCGATGCCGAGCATCCACACGTCGCTCCCCGGCGACCACCTCGAGCGCCGCTCGATCATCGGCAGGCGGGCCAAAAAGTGCGAGAATCCGCACGTGGACATAGATCGCCCGGCAGTCGCCGACGTGATGGCGGATATCTCGGCTGCGCTGGCGCCGCAGATCATCGAACTGTCCGGCGAGGTCTACGACGTGATCGTGCGGGAGATCCCCGAGCTACGCGCCGACCAGCCCGTGCTTACCTTGCTCGCCTCCAGTGTCGATGGCAACGTCGCCACCTGCCTGCAAGTGCTGCGGCACGGGATCGACCTGGCGAACGTGCGCGCCCCCGCCGCGGCCGAGGAATACGCCCGCCGGCTTGCGCAGCGCGGCACGCCACTAGCCACCCTGCTACGCGCCTACCGCCTCGGGCAGGCCCGCTTCCTCGACCGGTGCCTGGGCGAGCTGGCGCAGCAGACCACCGACGTCGAACTCGTCAGCACGACTTCGCTCCGCCTCGCCAAGATCGTTGCTGAGTACATCGATCAGATGTCGGAAGATGTCGTCCGGGCCTACGAAACGGAGAAACAGAACTGGCTGCGCAACCGCAGCGCCGTCCAGGCGGCCCGGGTTCATTCCCTGCTGGCGGGCGAACACGTGGACGTGAGCGCGGCTGAGGCGACCCTCGGCTACCGGCTGCACCAGCACCACGTCGGCCTCGTGTGCTGGGTGGGCGACGCCGCCGGCACGAGCGACGAGCTCACCCGGCTCGAGCGGACGACCAATCGCGTCGGTGAACTTGCCGGCGCTGACGGTCGCCCCCTTTTCCTGCCCCACGACGAATCTTCCGCCTGGGCCTGGCTCCCCTTCGGGACCAGGGGCACCGTCGCCTCTGGGTCCGCCGCGGCCTGGACTGCTGGCAGCGACCCCGATATCCATTTCGCCATCGGCGACCCGGCGCACGGCAGCGCAGGATTCCTTCGCACCTATCAGCAGGCCATCGCGGCCCAAGCGGTCGCGCTCGCCGCCCAACCCTCAAGTCGGCAAGTGATCACGTTCCACGAGGTCGCGCCGGTGGCCTTGATGCTGGGTTCGATCGAGCTGCTGCGGACATGGGTCGCGCAGACATTGGCCTCGCTGGCCACCGATGACGAGCACCGCGCTCGCCTGCGGGATACCATGCGCGTCTTCCTGGAGGATGGCGGCAGCTACAAGGCCGCAGCTCAGCGGCTGACGCTGCACAAGAACACCGTCCAGTACCGGATCCGCAAAGGCGAAGAAGGCCTCGGCCGGCCCCTGGGCGACGACCGCCTGAACATCGAACTTGCCCTGCTGGTAAGCCACTGGCTCGGCGCTGCCGTTCTGCAACCAGCCGGAGCCGCCCCGCCACAGCGGTCATGATCGCGGTGACCGGGATGCGCATGACCGGCCCCGGTCGGTGAGCAGCAGGTCGCCCGCGGCCGTGGTGTCGAACTGCCATCCGCCCGGGACCCGCATGGTAAAGAACGGACCTTCAATTACCGCCGGCCCGGTGGCCCGCGCGCCCGGCCGCTGGCTGAGCAGCGAGTACACGGGCACCGCCGCGCGGCCCCCGCGGCCATCGCGCAGGGCCCGGGTCCCCCCGGCCTGTGCCGGGGACGCTGCCACCTCACCACCCTGGCCGAGCCTTACGTGCGGGAGCGGGGCGAGCAGCACCAGTTCCAGGGATGCCCGGTCGCCGGGTCCGACCTGGGCCGCGGCATCCTGCGGATCGTCAAGATCGGTCATGGTTTCCTCGTCGTCACGCTCCACGGTGATCCTGAATCGCGCGGTCCAGGCGCTCGCATCGACCCCCTCGGCGAGCAGGTCCCTGGCACCCAGTTCGAGCAGGTGGTCGGTGACCTCACGGATCGTCGCCGGATCTGTCGCCGGCAGCGGCTGCTCGTAGCGTTGGGAAAGATCGGAAAATCCCATACCGAACGAACTGAAAACCGCGGCTGTCGCAGGAATGAGCACGCGCCGTATCCCGGCCCGCCGGGCGGCCCCGCACACGGTCATCGGGCCGGCTCCGCCGAACGCGGCCAGCACGGTGTCGCCGTCGCGGGCCGCGGCGCCGGCCAGCGCATGAGTGATCGCGCCGACGTAAGCGTTCTCCATCTCCTGCAGCGCGTCGTCGAGGGAGATCGAAAGCGGTTCAGCGATCTTGGTCTCGATCACCTTCGCGCTTCGTTCAGGATGCAGGGTAAGGGTGCCGCCCAGGTAGGTCGCGGGATCGAGGAGACCGGCCAGCAGCATGGCGTCGGTGATCGTCGCCTCGTCGCCACCGAGGCCGAAGCAGGCGGGCCCCGGGGCGGCGCCGACGCTGCCGGGGCCGACCTGGATACGGTCACCCACGACGCGGAAGACCGAGCTGCCCCCCACGCCGTAGCTGGTGATCGTCGCGAGTTCCAGGGAACTTGGCACGTCGTCGATCATCCCCCGCCGGGCGACGCGGATGGTGCCGTCGGTGACCACGCCGATGTCGGTCGTGGTGCCGCCTACGTCGACCATGACCAGGTGACGCAGGCCATAGTGGTCCGCAAGCGCCCGGGTGCCCTCCAGGCCGCCGCGCGGGCCTGAGCTGTAGGTCTTGAGCGCCGCGGACTTCACGACACCGGAAGAACCGCCGTCGTTGCGGAAGATCCGCAGCGGCTGGCGGGCATGGGCGTCACGCAGCCGGGCCTCCGCGTTGAACAGGAAGTGCTCCAGGGCGGGGTGCAAGAACGCGTTGAGCAGGCTCGACCAGGCGCGGCGGACATCATCGGAGTCGGCGACCAGTTCCCAGGAGAACACCAGCGGAGCCGACCCCAGCAGGTGCCGCGCGCAGCGCCTCAGCAGCAGCCGCTTGATGCGGGTCTCGTCGTCCGCGCCGGCCGCGCCGCCGACCGCGATGACCAGGCGCCTGGCTCCGCGGGCGGACAGTTCGCTGACCCGCGAGACGAGTTCACTGGTGAGCGCCTCGTCGTCGGCGTCGAGGCTGATGCTGGCCCACCGGTCGCCGACCAGGACCGCCAGCAGGTCCTCCTGGGCCTGGGTGGCCGCCAGGCCCTCCACCAGCGTGGGATCGGTGACGAGCAGGCCCAGCCGCGGGCCCGTCCGCTGTACCAATGCGTTGGTGCCGTGGGTGGTGGAGTAGCGGATGCAGTCCATGGACTGGAGCAGCGCCGTGAGCTGCGGCTTCCCGTACACCAGCTTCGAGACCTTGGTCAGGCCGTCGAACAGGCAGCGGCTCAGGTCGAACGGCGTGGTCAGGGTCTTTGTGTACCGCACGTCGTCGCCATCGACCAGGCAGAAGTCGGTGAATGTGGCACCGTTGTCGATGTTGATCAGTCGTGTCATCGCTCAGCGTTCCCGTCCGGGATGCCTTTGCCACTGGCGCCGGCGGTCCCTGCATCGCGCCGGGCGGGCATCCAATCTCTCGCCGTCACCGCATGGTAGGGAGGCCGGTCGCGGCCAGGCATCGTAGCGCGGGCACGACGCTGAGCCCGGGGTTCGTGACCCGGCACCAATGGCAGCACGCGAGCCGCAGCTTACGCTCGGGAGCGGAACGAAAGGCCGGGTTATGAGCGCTGACACCACTGCGATCGAATCAACCGCGGCGGACGCCGTGGCCGCGCCCCTGGACCTGCTGCTCACTGATGCGGTCCTCGGTTCGCTGCACCGGGTAAACCCGGGCGGGTCTGGTCTGCGTCTGGCGGCGGCGCTGACCACGCGGCCCAGGCTTGTCGCCGGGCGGGGGCGGCAGCTTCTCGCCGAACTGGGCCGCATCGCGGTAGGCACCTCGACGGTTCAGCCTTCCCGGCGGGACCGGCGGTTCACCGACCCAGGCTGGACGGGCAACCCGTTGCTGCGCCGCGCGGTGCAGGCCTACCTGGCTGCCGCGCAGGCCGCGGAGGGTGTTGTCGAGGACGCGGACCTGGACTGGGCCGATGCCGAACGGGTCGGCTTCGTGCTGCGCAACCTGGTGGATGCGCTGGCCCCGAGCAACAGCCCGGCTCTCAACCCGGCGGCATTGAAGGCGGCCATCGACACCGGCGGCGGCAGCGCCCTGAGCGGCCTGCGCCGTTTCATCGCAGACATGGCCGCTCCGCCACGCGTGCCGTCCATGGTCGAGCCCGACGCCTTCGAGGTCGGCGAGGACCTCGCGGTCACCCCGGGGGCGGTGGTCCTGCGGACCCCGGTGTTCGAGCTGATCCAGTACAGTCCGGCCACGGCCAAGGTCAGGCAGATCCCGCTGCTGATCGTCCCGCCCACGATCAACAAGTTCTACGTGATCGACCTGGCGCCCGGTCGCAGCCTGGCGGAGTACCTGGTCGGCAGCGGCCAGCAGGTCTTCATGATCTCGTGGCGCAACCCGGACGCGAGGCACGCGAAATGGGACTTCGACACTTACGGGCAGGCGGTCATCGACGCCATGGACGCCGTCTCGCGGATCGCCCGGAGCGAGCAGGCAGCGCTGATGGGGGTCTGCTCCGGCGGCATCATCGCCGCAATGGTGGCCGCGCACCTCGCGCACACCGGCCGGCCGGACCGGATCGCCGCGTTCACCCTGATGGTCACCGTGCTGGATCAGGCGCGGGCCGGCCTGGCCAGCACGGTCATCGACGAGCGGAACGCGCAGGCGGCGGCCGCCGCGTCGCGGGCCCGCGGCTACCTGGACGGGCGGTCGCTGGCTGAAGTGTTCGCCTGGCTGCGGCCGAACGACCTGATCTGGAACTACTGGGTCAACAATTACCTGCTTGGCCGGCCGCCGCCACCGTTCGACATCTTGTTCTGGAATGCGGACACCACCCGGATGACCGCGGGCCTGCATCGCGATTTCCTCCGGCTGGGTGTCGCGAACTCGCTGGTGCAGCCGGGCGGGGCGACGATGCTCGGATCACCGGTGAACCTGTCACTGGTCGACCGCGACTCCTACCTGATGGCCGGGATCGCCGACCACATCTGCCCCTGGCAGAGCTGCTACCGCTCTACTCAGCTGCTTGGCGGCAGCAAGCGGTTCGTGCTTTCGACGAGCGGGCACATCGCCGCCATGGTGAATCCGCCGGGGAACGACAAGGCCAGCTACCAGGTGGCCAAGGAGTGTCCTGAGGACCCGCAGGAGTGGCTGCGGCACGCGGAGACCTGCCGCGGATCCTGGTGGCCGGACTACGTGGCGTGGCTGGCCGAGCGCTGCGGCGAGGAGAAAGCCGCCCCTGCTGATCTCGGCGGCAGCGGGCTGGAGCCGCTGTGCGCCGCGCCCGGGACGTACGTCTATGACCGCTGACTCGCCCCCGCCCGCGGCCGGGGGCCAGCGGCGCCGGGGCCGGCTGCGCGCCGTGCCCTCGGTGTGGCAGCGGCGAACCCCCGCGGGCGAGCACATGCGGACGGTCACCGTCGGTGGCCGGGTCATGCGGGTGGCCGTGCGGGAGGGCAGCCCGCAGTGGCCGCCTCTGCTGCTATGCAACGGCATCGGGGCCAGCCTCGAACTGCTGCAGCCGTTCGTCGACGCGCTCGACCGGCAGCGGACGGTTATCCGGTTCGACCTGCCGGGCATCGGTGGGTCTCCCCTGCCGGTCATGCCCTATCACTTCTTGACGGTGGCGCCGCTGCTCGGCGGTCTTCTCGACCGGCTCGGCTACCGGCAGGCCGATGTCCTGGGCATCTCGTGGGGTGGCGGGCTCGCGCAGCAGTTCGCCGTGCAATGCCCGGCCCGGGTGCGCCGGCTGGTGCTGGTGGCTACGGGAACCGGGTCGCTCATGGTGCCCGCCCACCCTCGCGTCCTGGCGCGGATGCTGACGCCGCGGCGCCATCGCGACCGGGGGTACGCGGCCAGCATCGCCGGCGAGATCTACGGGGGCAGCCTGCGCGCCAATCCGTCGCGCGCGGGCGATCTGCTGCACGGGTGGACACGCCTCGGACCGAGCCGGGGGTATTACTACCAGCTGCTGGCGGGCCTCGGCTGGACGAGCCTGCCGCTGCTGCCGCTGCTGCGCCAGCCCACCCTCATCCTGGCGGGCGACGACGACCCAATTATCCCGCTAGTCAATGCGCGGATCATGCATCTGCTGATCCGCCGGAGTGAACTGAATGTCTATCATGGTGGCCACCTTGACCTGGTCTCCGAGGCCGACCGGATGGCGCCGGTAGTGGAGGCGTTCCTCGCCGCCGGGGCTGGGTCTGCTGTTGCGAGCCCTGACGGCACGCCGACCGCGCCCGGTAAGTGGAGAAAGGCCGGGACCTGACGCATAGCGCCGGCTTCGACGTCTCATCCTCCGGTTTCCCGAAGCCGGCGCCGGGACGCCTCCACCTCGGCCTCGGCCGCGGCGCGGCCGACCCAGCACCCGACCTCGACGCTTTTACCCGGTTCGAGTTCCTTGTAGATCTCGAAGAAATGCTGGATCTCGAGCCGGTGGAGATCCGGCAGGTGGTCGATGTCGCGTAGGTGCTCCTGGCGGGGGTCGTCCGCAGGGACGCACAGGACCTTGTCGTCGCGGCCCTTCTCGTCGGTCATCCGGAACATGCCGATCGGGCGGCTGCGGATCAGGCAGCCAGGGAACGTGGGTTCCTGCACGAGGACCAGAGCGTCCAGCGGATCGCCGTCCTCGCCGAGGGTGTCCTCGACGAACCCGTAGTCGGCCGGGTACTGGGTCGCGGTGAACAGCGTGCGGTCCAGGCGAATCCGCCCGGTGGCGTGGTCGACCTCGTACTTGTTGCGGCTGCCGCGCGGGATCTCGATGAGGACGTCGAATTCCATCGTCGGGTCCTGCGCGGTCATGCGAATGCCCCGATGCCGGTGATGTCACGGCCGACGATCAGCGTCTGGATGGTCTCTGTGCCCTCGAAGGTATGCACCGCCTCGATGTCGGCCATGTGCCGGATGGCGTGGAAGTCCAGCAGGATGCCATTGCCGCCGAGCAGGTCCCGGGCCTCGGCGAGCACCCCGCGGGCCTTCGTGGTGTTGTGCAGCTTCGCCAGCCCCGCCAGGGTCGGGGCGAGTCTTCCCGCCTCGGCCAGCCGCGCGATCTGCATGCAGTAGAGCTGCATCGCGGTTACCTCGGCGAGCATGTGCACCAGCCGCTGCTGGACAATCTGGAAACTGGTCAGGGTCTTGCCGAATTGGGTACGGCGCTTGGCGTAGGCCAATGCTGCGTCGAACCCGGCCACCGCGTGCCCGAGGGCCATCCAGGCGCACGCGCTGCGGGTCCCGACCAGCACCGTCGCGCAGTCGGCGAAGGAGTTAGCTCCGGGTAGCCGGTTCTCCGCCGGCACCCGGGCGCCCTCCAGCACGATTTCCGCCTGCCACACCGCGCGCAGTGACGCCTTCCCCTCGATGACGCGGGCCTGGCAGCCGGGCGTCCCCTTCTCGACGAGGAACCCCTTGACCTGGCCGTCGGAGGTGTCGCGGGCCCACACCACGATCACGTCGGCGATGGTGCCGTTGCCGATCCACTTCTTCGCACCGTCGAGCACGTAGGAACCGCCGTCCCGGTGGGCGGTCGTCTCCAGCGCGATGGAATCGGATCCGTGCTCGGGCTCGGTGAGGGCGAAGGCTCCGATCTTGTCCAGCCGGGCCATCGGCGGCAGCCAGCGCTGTTTCTGTTCCTCCGAGCCGCACTGCGCGATGGCCTGCATGGCCAGCCCGGCCTGCACCCCGACGAACGTGCCCAGGCTGCCGTCGCCGCGGTTCAGCTCCATGTGGATCAGCCCGGCCGACAGCGGGTCCATCGGCGGGCAGCCGTAGCCGTCGATGCCGTCGCCGACGATGCCCAGCTTCGCCAGCTGCTCAACCAGGGGCCAGGGGAACTCGGCCCGCTCCCAGTAGCCGTTGATTACCGGCAGGACCTGATGGTCGACGAACTCCCGGGTGCGCCGCAGGTAGTCCAGCTGCTGCGGTGTCATCTGCTCCTTGAGGAAGAAGTAGTCAGTGCCCAGCGCGTCTCCGATGCCGAACTTCAGGTCATCCACGTCGCTCCCTTAGGTTTCGAAGGCGGGCAATGGCCGGCTCTGGCAGGCCGCACCTCAGGGGCTAGCGGTCAGATACATGCCGCCCTTGATGGCCAGGATCTCGTTGCACCCGTCCTCGATCATCGACAGGCGGGCGTCCCGGAAGATCTTCTCGATGGGCTGGTCGCGGCGGATACCGGCGCCGCTGAAGATCTGCAGGGCCTCGCTGGCGACCTCGAACGCCGCCTGGGTAGCCGTGATCTTGGAGGCCATGGCGACCTGTAGCGCGGGGACGGGCTGGGTGAAGTTGTAGAGCATGGCCCGGCGAGCCAGGGCGCGGGCCGCCTCGACCTTGCGGTACATGTGGAACAGCCGGTAGGCCACATTCTGGTGCGCCGCGATGGGTACGCCGCCTTGCTTCCGCTCGTGCGCGTAGCCCAGCGCCAATTCGTAGGCGGCGCGGGCGGTTCCGACGAAGATGGCGCCCATACAGGCATTTCCGATGGACAGGACCTGGTAGGCGGCACGCTGGTAGTCGTCCGGGCCGGCGAGGACATTGGAGGCAGGAAGCACGACATTGTCGAAGATGACCGCGCCCTGGTTCAGGGCCCGCTGCCCGAGCTTGTCCAGAGGCGCCCCGCGGCTGACCCCGGGGGCATCCATCGGGACGATGACGACACACCCCCGTTCCGGGTCAGGCCCGCTGCCGGTGTCGGCAGCGCAGTACAGGATGCAGACCTGGGCGATCGTGCCGTTCGAGATCCAGTCGGCTTTCCGGCCGTTGATGAGGACCCTCTCCGGGGACAACGTCGCCACGCAGTCGGGGCGGCCGTACTCGCCTGCCGGGTGGAAGATCTGCCTGTTCGGATCCAGCTGGTCGGAACCATGCCCGGGCTCGGTTGTCGCCCAGCAGCCCAGTTTCGAACCGGGTGTCAGCTCGAGCAGATACTGGTTGCCGAACGAGGCCGCCATCCAGCGCGGGAACATCGAGACCCCGAGCGAGCTGGCGAGCCCGGCGTCGCCCCAGCCCAGCTCCTCGAGAATCAGGCATGCCACCTTGGCCGCCTGAGCGGGCTCGAAGGCCAGAAGCTGGTCGACGCCGATGCCGAGCTGCCCGAAGCCTCCGAACACCTGCCACAGCGGCGAGTCCGCCCCGATGACTTCCTCAGGTGTCATCCGGTCCAGCCGCTCCCCGATGGGCCGCATGACGTCGGCCGCGAAGCGGTGCGTCCCGTCAAGAAGGTCCTGCTCCTCTTTGACGAGCGGCGCCTCGGCCCCTGTCATCTGCAGGGTGCCATGCGGATCCGCGGCCCACGCGGCGATCAGAGAGCCTTCAGCGGGACGGGCAATGCTGGCATATTGGGCCATGACCGGTCGTCTCCTTCACCACATGGACTGTTCTGGCACCCCACGGCCGCCGTCCCCGTCAGGACGGCAGCCCCGCGGTCTTGAGGTCCGGCTTGCTGCTGGCCCCGGCCTCCGCGAGGTAGTCCTTGACCGGCGTGCCGAGCGGGAGGGTGACGTCGGCGACGCCGTAGATCGCGCCCAGGGTCCGGGTCGGCGCCATCTTGTAGAGCGGGTCGAACTCGGAAGCTGAGTCCATCGTCACCGAGCACCGGCCGGCCCACAGTTCCGGTGTCCCGCTCGCGCTGAGCACGGGTGCCATCGAGTAGTCGGTCCGGATCAGCTCGCAGATACTGGGCAGCTCGGCGCCGAGTCGACTGTTCGGAACCCTGCGCAGGGTCAGCGCCGGCAGGAAGCTCACCTCCTCCGCTTCCGCCGGCCGTTCCGGGTTCATCGTCACCGTCAGGAGTCGTTTCCCGGTGGGCCGCTCGACGGTGAACATCGCCTGTTCGCCGAACGGCGAATCGTCGGCGGGGCGCGCGTAGCCCATGCTCGCGAACTTCTTCGGGAACCCCCATAGTTCCCGGCCGCACGCCAGCGCCGCGTCGTTGTCGACGTAGATGAACGGGCAGAAGGTGTACGGCTCGCCCTCGAAGCTGACCCGGATCAGCATGATCGTCTCGTTGTAGACGCCCAGCGTCGAGAACGGGTAGTGGACCACCCAGGCGATGCACACCGGCGGGTCTTCCAGAGGCCGCTCACCCGGCGGAAGCAGCTCGGCAATCCGCGCCGGGTCGGCCTCGTACAAGGCGATGATCGCCTTCGCGCCTCGGTAGAGGTAAGGCGGCTTCGGGTAGAAGCCACCGGCCACCGGGAGGGCATAACCCTCGGTCAGTATGTCCATGACGCCTCCGTCCTGGTCGTTGCCGTTTCCGTGCCGGCCACGCATTGCGTGAACATGATCAACTCCTCGCTCTCGCCGGGGTTCCGAGCAGCAGCGGGTAGGCCCGGCGCTCCAGCCGGCCGGACAGGTCGAGGTGGACGAACTTCTCCTCGGTGTACTCGTCCAGCGCGTGCGGACCGAGTTCGCGGCCCAGCCCGCTCTGCTTGAACCCACCGAAGGGGTAGGCGGCGCTGACCATGTGCCAGTCGTTGACCCATACGGTGCCGGCCTCAAGCTGGCCGGCAACGTCAAGGGCGCGCTGGTTGTCCGTGCTCCAGACACCGGCGGAGAGCCCATACTCGGTGTCATTGGCGATCCGGAGCGCCTCCTCGACGGGCTCGCAACGGATCACCTCCAGGACCGGGCCGAAGATCTCCTCGCGCGCGATGGTCATGCCGTTGCCCACGTCAGTGAAGATCGTCGGCTCGACCCAGAAGCCGCGTTCGAACTGCGGTCCGGTCGGCACGCCCCCGCCGTAAGCCAGAGTGGCGCCTTCGTCCCGGCCGGTTTGGATGTACCGGAGGATGCGGTCGCGGGCTTCCGCCGAGATGACAGGTCCGAAGTCGGTGGCGAGGTCCAGTGGATTCCCGATCGAGATTGTCCTGGTGCGTTCGATCAGGCGCTCGACGAACTTGTCGTGCACGCTGCTTAGCACGATGACCCGGGTGCCCGCCTCACAGGCCTGGCCCTGGTTCATCAGGCCACCGAACAGCGTGCCGTCCACCGCGACGTCCAGGTCGGCGTCATCGAGCACGATATTGGGGCCCTTGCCGCCAAGCTCGAGGGTCAGGCGTTTCACATTGCCCGCGGCTTGCCGCATGATCTCGCGCCCGACGGCGGTGGAACCGGTGAAAGCGATCTTCCGGACGTCCGGATGGCTGGCGAGCTGGGCCCCGACGACGGGGCCCTCACCGGTCACGACATTCAGCACGCCGGCCGGCAGCCCGCACTCCTGCGCCACTTTGGCCAACTCCAGCAGCGTCAGCGGGGTGCGCTCATCGGGTTTGACAACGATGGTGTTGCCCGCGGCCAGAGCGGGGCCGATCTTCCAGACGGCCAGCAGCAGCGGGAAGTTCCACGGCACGATGGCTGCGCACACGCCAATCGGCTCACGGCGCACGATGCCGCTGGCCAATGTCGGGATCCTCAGCCGTGGTCCGGGACGCTCGAAGTCGTACCCGCGGGCCAGTTCGGCGAAGTACTGCAGGTGGGCGATCGAGAAGCCGAGGTGGAACGCGCCCGCCTGGCGCAACGTCGTGCCATTTTCCAGCACCTGGAGGGCTGCCAGTTCATCCATTCGTTCGGTGAGCCGCTGTGCTATCGCATCGAGCACCGCGGCCCGCTGCGCCGGTGGCGTCCGGCGCCATCGGCCCCCCTCATGCGCTGCTTTAGCCGCGGCGACCGCCCGGTCGGCATGCTCGCGGCCGCCCTTGGCCACGCTGGCCACGAGTTCCTCGGTGGCGGGGCTGCGGATCTCAAAGCGGTCAGCGGTGTCGACCCAGTCCCCGTCGATGAGCATCGGGTAGCGCCGGACGGTGTCCATCCCGGCCCCTTTCGCTGTGATCAGAAGCTCGCTTGGAGCCTGACGATGACCACGACCCGCGGAAGCTCGCGCGGTAACGCTTCGTGCCATCGGCCTGTGATCTGCGACACTACGGAGCCGTGATCGGGGGACAAACGTGCTGGCAACACGAGGTTCCGCCGCTCTCTTGGGCGCGCGGCACAACCGCCGATCAGGCCTGCGGCCGGCTCGCTGCGGTCATGGCCGGATCCTCTCTGTCGCCTCACTCACCAGAATGGATGTTGCCTGGACGTTCTGGGCCTGGTTGTGCGCTGGAACCAACGCTGCGTCGCTTAGTCGGTGCGCGGGGACATCGACGGCCGGGCCCATTGCCCGGACGATGAAGTTCGCCCTCGGCGTTCGCGTGGGCTGGGGTTCCCTCCGCCGAAGGAGGATGCAATGGTGAACCTGGCATCGAATCTCGTGGACACGGCGGATGTCCACGCCGGCCGCGTGGCTGTGCGTATGGGTGAGACCGGGACAACGTACCGGGAACTCGACCAGGCGAGCGCCCGGGTCGCCGGGCTGCTCCGCGAACGCGGCGTGAACCCCGGCGACCGGATCGCGATCATGCTGCCCAACGTGGCCGAATTCGCGGTTGTCTACTATGGCGTGCTCCGCGCCGGCGGGGTGGTCGTCCCGATGAACCCGCTGCTGAAGGTGCGGGAGGTCGCTTATTACCTCGGCGACTCCGGGGCCAGGCTGATCGTCGCCTGGCATACGGTCGCGGCCGACGCGCGCGGCGGTGCGCAGCGGGCGGATGCGGAGGCGGTCATGGTGGACCCGGCCACCTTCGCGGATCTGGTGGCCTCGGCGGCCCCTGATCACCGGGTCGCCGATCGCGATGACGAGGACACCGCGGTGATCCTGTATACCTCGGGCACGACCGGCCAGCCGAAAGGCGCCGAGCTCACCCAGGCCAACCTGGCCCGCAATACCGAGGTGGTGTGCACCGATGTGATGGATCTCGGTCCCGGCGACGTGATCTTCGGCGGCCTCCCGCTGTTCCATTCGTTCGGGCAGACCTGCACCCTCAACGCCGCCGTGGCGTCGGGGGCGTGCCTGACCCTGCTCCCGCGGTTCGACGCGGGTCAGGCGCTGCAGATCCTGGCCGGGCACCGTGTGACCGTCTTCGCGGGTGTGCCGACGATGTACGGAGCGTTGCTCGCCCACCCGGACAGGGCGGCGCACGACGTGTCCGCGCTCCGGCTCTGCATGTCCGGCGGCGCGGCGATGCCGGTCGAGGTGCTGCGCGGCTTCGAGGAGGCGTTCGGCTGCCTGGTGCTGGAAGGCTATGGCCTGTCGGAGACCTCACCGGTGGCCTCGTTCAACCATCCGGACCGGGAGCGCAAGCCCGGCTCGATCGGCACGCCGATCCGGGGGGTGCAGATGCGTGTCGTCGACTCCAGCGGCCACGAGGTCGCCCAGGGCGAGGTCGGCGAGATCGTGATCCGCGGTCACAACGTGATGAAGGGCTACTGGCGCAAGCCTGAGGAGACGGCCGAGGCGATCCCGGACGGCTGGTTCCGCACCGGCGACCTGGGCCGGGTCGACGAGGACGGCTACTTCGTGATCGTTGACCGGAAGAAGGATCTGATCATCCGCGGTGGCTACAACATCTACCCGCGGGAGATCGAGGAAGTGCTCTACGAGCATCCCGCAGTCGGCGAGGCAGCCGTGATCGGCCTGCCTCACCCCCAGCTGGGTGAGGAGGTCGGCGCGGCGGTGGCACTCAAGCCGGGCGCCACCGTCTCCGCCGAGGAACTGCGCGACTACGTCAAGACCCAGGTCGCGGCGTATAAGTACCCGCGGAAGGTGTGGATCGTCGACGTGCTGCCGAAGGGCCCCACCGGCAAGATCGTCAAG
>WNFJ01099111.1_pt1 | contig 13846 bp, 7 predicted proteins | sample 5400461 | NCBI WGS metagenome assembly WNFJ01 (sample SAMN13153349, study PRJNA577476) | soil metagenome | isolation source: 115 cm saprolite on Douglas fir-dominated hillslope | place: USA:California | collected 2013-09-17 | reverse complement strand
TCGCGCCTCCATCCCATCGCGAATTTCGAGGACCCGCAGGCCATCCAGGCCTCGCTCATGGAAGTCGTCAACGCCCTCGTCCGCAACCAGATCGATGTCGCTCGCGCTCGCCTCGTCCTGCGCGCGCTCAGCATCGCGGTCCGGAACTCGAGCAAGACTCATTTCGATTGCTGGCAAAGCGACATGGTCAAGGAAGTCCCCGAATATCCCGCAGCCCCGCCCGCCGCCGGACCATTCGCGATCGCGACCGTCCAGGCCGCCGCCCTCGCCACAATCAGCACGCCGCCGGAAGACGAATCGGAGCACGAACGCTTCAACAGCGCCTTCCAACCCGCGCCAGTGGACGTTCGTCGCAAGCCGCCCGCCAGTGTCAAGAGAGCGCCCCGATCCCGCTCCGCAAGCAGCAGTCGCAGCGGATGACAAGAAGGTTCGATTTCAGTGCGTCGCCTGGTCCGCACTTGATGGAGTTGTGTTCGATGGAGACTGAACCAGCGGCGAGAGCTTCGTGCCTGCGTCAGGTGCTGCGGGAGGAGGCTGGCCGGTAGCTTCGCTTTGCATCATCGTCGTCAATTCAGGCGGAGCTTGCGGCGGAATTCCTTTCGCCCGCACGATCGCCCAGTGCCATTCCTGGTCGGGAAAGAGAGCGAAGTTCAATGGCGTACGAAAGGTTGCGGTGGTAGACGGGGCGGCCGAGCCTTTCACGTGAAGCAACATGGTGACGTCGGCTTGCCTCTGATAGGAGTCTGGAACATTTTGTGTGCCACCAGCAACGGCGGGAACGATTCTCGCCTGCTTGAAAGAAGATGAGGCTTCGGCAGGTGCGGATTGCCTCACGATGGTGAGGCCAATAACCACCTCGCGCAGTTCCCAGGCTGATCCGTTATGCATGGAGACTTGCAGCGAATCTCCGTCGATGGTCGCAGGACCGTCGAGCTTGGCGAGTTCAGCACGCGGCAACTCGTCAAGCATGAGCGGATCGGAGAACGGCGATGTAGTCTTGGCGCTGAAAGACAGGCTGCAGGTCACATCGGGCGAGGAGACGTGGAAGCTCTTTCCTCCCGGATCGAGAGAAACCTCCGGCGACGAGCCGGCGGCGCGCCGGCTTTCGGCGTCATCCACTACTTTCGACAAATTGTCGTTATCGATGACGGCCTCGGCGGGCGCAGGCTTCTTCCGGAAGCTGCGCGCTACATCCCCGAGAGGAGCGTCAGTGTCTTGGGCCAAAGCTCGCGAGGGCAACGCGAGCAAGAGCATTCCCGAGACCAGCAGGACAAGGATCAAACGGTTTGGTCTAAGCGATCGCACAGGCAATTGGGAGACCCTGCAACCCATTTGGCAAAACTGCAGCGCAACAGGGGAGCCCTAGGAAGATTGTAGTGAGAGCGAGCGGAGAAGCGGAGATTACTCTGAGTTACTTAAGTGCGGGAACTCGCCGGAATGCCAGCGAAGAAGGAAAGAGCGGGCGCGCGCTGACGAAATGGAGGCGCAACGGGGCGCGCGCCCAAACCCTAAACTTTCTACAGAAGACCCGAGGATCGCAAACGCGAGACTGGATCAGCTACCGGCTGCCGCCGGAACACCCAACGGGCCACTGCAAAACCCAGAGCCGCATAACACAGATGCATGAACCTCATAGACACCCCCAACCATCCTCAATCCGCCATCACCTCAGGGGAGGATCAGCATCACTATCGGCAAGATAGCAGCGGGTTGGAGGGCGAACAAGGCCCGAGAGTGCCATCTCGATGGCACCGAAGTAATACATCCCTGGCCCTTTGGTGACCAGCGCAAAACCAGAGGCAACGCCTCTTTTTTCAGGGTGCGTCTCCGTCAGTGGGCGTCGGTGTTTTCAGGTTCCCCCGCTCGACCCGCGGGGGGAACCACAACCGTCGAAAGACTGCTTTCCGCGGTCAGCTTTCGGAAGGTTGCGAGATCATGGTTCTGTAAGTCCTGCCAGCGGCCCAGCAATTGCCCGACTTGCCCTTTCAGCTTCTCGAATTGCAGTTGTTCGGCTTGGGTAGTAGCGGAGTCCGCCGTTCCAATGTCCATCGCAAGGTATGCCAGCCTGGCATCGAGCTGCGGCGGATAGGCCAGCGAATCTTCATTGGCGCTGATGGTCAGGTTGACCATTTGATCGCGGACCGCCACCAGTTTCTTTTCCAGATCTTCGGCCGAGGCTGCAACCGTCTTCGTGCTGGCATTCTCGGGCAACCGCCGTTTGAGCCCGGCCACCTGCGAGCGCACGTCCTGAATCTGGTTCACAGCGTCGTACACGCTGTTCAGTTCCTCATGAATCTGCATCAGCACACTAAATTGCTGAGCCAAATCTTCCTGGCTGACCTTCACTCTGGGATCCAGTTTGACCTCAAGCGGGGCCACCTGGCTCTCTGCTCCAACCGTAAGCCGCACTTGATATTGTCCAGGCGCAGCCACCGGTCCGCGGGCTCCGCCACCGTATTCCCAGAGGTAGTAACCCGGAACGCGATGCGCTTCTTCGTAGCGTAAATCCCACACGAAGCGATTCAGACCAGCTTCGGGTTTGATCTCTTTTTCCGGCTTCTTGTCGTCTGGATCGGGCGGTTCGTCGAGCATCTTGGTTTCGGCGCTGGAATATTTGCGAATGGTCTTGCCAGAGGCGTCCAGAATTTCCACCTTCGTTTCCGTTCCCGCTTTCGGCTCATCCTTGAGATAGAAGAAAATCGCCGCGCCAACGGGCGGATTCTGCCCCGTCCGCTTGGAGGGATGGCGTTCGCCGGCTTCGCCGGCCTGAATCCGGTAGGCCGGCCCGGGAGTGTAAAGATGGACAGCCTTCTTCTGCACGTCATCGCCAAACTGGCGCAAGGGGCTGACGTCGTCCAGAATCCAGAACGCGCGCCCGTGGGTGGCGACTACGAGATCGTTATCTTTGACCACCAGATCGTGAACCGGTGTGGAGGGGAGATTTAGTTTGAGGGGCCGCCAATCCGCGCCGTCGTTGAAAGAGACGTAGACGCCGCCCTCCGTTCCGGCGTAGAGCAGGCCGCGCTTCTTCGGGTCTACGCGAACCGCGCGCACGAAACTGCCATCGGGAATCCCGTTGGTAAGTTTGGTCCAAGTATGTCCGTAATCGGTGGTCTTGTAGATGTAGGGCCGAAGATCGTCGTTCTGATGGCGATCGACGGCAACATAGGCCGTAGCTGCATCCAACCGCGATGCGTCGATCTGGCTGACGCGGCTCCATTCCGGCATGTCTTTGGGCGTGACGTTGGACCAGTTCTTGCCTTCGTCGCGCGTAATTTGGATCAGACCGTCATCGGTGCCAACCCAGATCAGGCCTTTCGTGATGGGGGACTCGGCGACCGCAAAGATAGTGTCGTAGTACTCGGTGCCGGTATCGTCCAGGGTAATGTCTCCACCGGAAGGCTGCTGTTTGCTCTTGTCGTTGCGTGTGAGGTCAGGACTGATGGCCTGCCAATGCACTCCGCCGTCGGTGGTTTTGAACAGACGCTCGCCTGCGTGATAGAGGGTGTTGGGATCGTGTGGCGAAAGCATGACCGGAGCGGTCCACTGGAAACGATGCTCCAGGAAACCGGCGCCGTGAGCGTCGGAGAGCTCGGGCTGCTCAGTGATGGATTTCACCTGCCCGATATGCCTGTCGTAGAGAGTGATGTTTCCCTGGTAATCCGCGCCATAGACAACATTAGGGTCCGGCGGATAGGGCGCAATGTATCCGGCCTCGCCGCCGCCCACGTCATACCAGTCCTGGCGGTCGATGGAGCCGTCATCGCTCCGGCTGGCGATGGCCACCGTACCGGCATCCTGCTGCGAGCCGTAGACGCGGTAGGGCGCAGCCGTGTCAGTGATGACGTGGTAGAACTGCGCGGTAGGTTGGTTGTCTTCGCGCGTCCAGTTTTTGCCGCCATCCAGGGTTACCGTCACTCCACCATCGTTGGACGCGATCATGCGCCGCGTGTCGCGGGGATCGATCCACAGGCCGTGGTTGTCGCCGTGCGGCACTTTGATCTTGTTGAACAGATGACCGCCGTCGGTGGATTTGAAAGCCTCCACATCCATGATGTAGACGACGTTTTCGTCTTTTGGATCGGCGATGATGTGCATGTAATACCAGGGCCGCTGCCACAAGCTGTGGCTGGGATTGATGAAGTCCCAAGTCTCGCCCGCATCGTCGGAGCGGTACAAGCCGCCATCGGGATTGCGCGCCTCGACGAGCGCATAAACGCGATCGGAGTTGGCCGCGACAGCGATGCCGATGCGTCCATAGGGCCCCTTGGGCAGGCCATGCTCTTCCAATCGCTTCCAGGTGGTGCCGCCATCAGCGGAGCGGTACAGTCCACTTCCCGGCCCACCGTCGTTCATATTCCACGAACTACGCCGCACCTGCCACAGCGTAGCAAAAAGAATATTGGGATTGTGAGGATCGAAAGCGACGTCGACGCCTCCGGTATTTTCATCCTTGTAGAGAACCTTCTCCCAGTTCTTGCCGCCGTCGCTCGTGCGGAAAATCCCGCGCTCGGTGTTCGGTCCATAAGGATGGCCCAGAGCCGCCACGAAAACGATATCGGGATTGTTCGGATTGATAATCACCTTGCCGATGGCGCGACTATCGTGCAAGCCGACATTCTTCCAGGTCTTGCCCGCGTCTTGAGATTTGTACACTCCGTCACCCTGAGAAATATTGCCGCGCAAGCAAGCCTCTCCGGTTCCGACATAAATGGTATTGCGATCAGAATTAGCCACGGCCAGGCTGCCAATATCTCCGGTGCCCTCTTTGTCGAAAATTGGCGACCAACTCATGGCGCCGTCGGTGGACTTCCAGACCCCGCCACCCGTCGCGCCGAAATAATAGGTTGTAGGATCGCCGGGAATTCCCGCAGCGGTCAGCGAGCGTCCGCCGCGGAAGGGGCCAATCAGCCGGTACTTCATGCCCTTGAAGAGCTTGTCTTCCGGTTTAGTAGATTCGGCTTCGCCGCTGGGCTTCTGGTCCGCCGGAGCATTCGCTGCAGGCGTCGCGGTTGGGTTGGGCTTGACGGCCTTCGATTGACGTCCCGGCTTAGTCTGGGCAAATGCTGCGCTGGGTGCCCCAAGCGCCATGATTGCAAGAAATAACGGCAGCCACCAGGTGATCAGAGTTTTTGTGGAGTTGTTTCCGTGAAACGTAGTTCGACCGGCCATGTTCGAATGCCCCCATGTTTGGAAAGGTGGAGAAGTGAATCGTTGCTATGGTAATGCTCCGCAGGCCGAATGGAAAGGCCCGCATAATCTGGAACGCCCGTTCATTCCTTCATCAGCGTTTTGCGCGCGGCTTCGAGATCTTTGCGTTTCGCAGCGTCGATCTCTGGATAAGCGAGTCCCAGATCTTCCAGAGTTTCGACGATTGCCGCGGCAACCACCAGATGCGTGAACCATTTATTGTCCGCAGGAACAACGTACCACGGAGCATCTTTCGTCGCCGTTTGGCAGATCATCTCCTCGTAGGCTCGTTGATAGTCGTCCCAATATTCGCGTTCGTGAACGTCGGCCGCGGAGAACTTCCAGCTCTTTTTGGGTTCTTCCAGGCGCGCCAGAAATCGTTTCTTCTGTTCCTTCTTCGAAACGTGCAGGAAGAACTTGCGGATGACCGTGCCATTACGCGCCATGTGCCGCTCAAAGCAGCGAATATCCTCGAAGCGTTCCTCCCAGATGTGTTTCGTCACCAGGGACGGTGGCACCTTCTCGTTCTTGAGCACCTTGGGGTGCACCCGAACTACCAATACCTCTTCGTAATACGAGCGGTTGAAAATTCCTATCTGCCCGCTCTCCGGCAGATGTTGCGTGGTGCGCCAGAGAAAATCGTGCCGCAGTTCGGCCTCAGACGGCGCTTTGAACGAGTGGACCTGGCAACCTTCCGGATTCACTCCCGACATCACATGCTTGATAGTGCCGTCCTTGCCCGCCGCGTCCATGGCTTGAAAAATGAGCAGAAGGGCCCACTGACCTTCCGCGAAAAGCTTGCCCTGCAAATCCGCCATGCGGGCAACGTCCTTCTGCAACTTCTCACTTGCGGTGTCTTCGGAACACCGGGCCGTATCAGCGGGATCGACATCTTTTATCCGAAAATGTTTGCCATCATCAATGCGGTAGGATTTTGCCAGTTTGGCAGTCTTCATTCGTTCATGGCTCCAGCGGTTCTTGAAATTGGGAGTTCATACTACGGTTAGCACTGCAATTTAGCAGCACGCCAACTCAGGCTTCGACTGGCTTCTCAGTGGCGACGGGAAGATTAGCTTCTTGCCAGGCGTCAAACCCTCCAACTACATTGACCACGTTCTGAAATCCGGCTCGCTGCAACAAACTGCAGGCGATCATGCTGCGATACCCGCCTTTGCAGTGCACTGCGGTAGTAATGCTGCGATCAATTTCGGGAGGCGACACCTTGAAGTTATCCAGCGGCCACCAGGATGCGCCCGCAATGTGACCCGCCTCCCACTCAGGCTCGCGGCGAACATCCAGCACGTGCCAGCCATTGCCTTCTAGCCGGTGGCTGAGAGCTTCAACGCTAATTTGCGGAAGTGTAGCTAATGGCAATCGAGCCCGGCTCCACGCCTCGATACCCCCTTTGAGGTAACCACTAGCATCCTCAAGACCGACGCGCGCCAGTCTCATTCGCGCTTCGGCTACTGCCTCTTGCGACTCTGCAATCAACACCGGGCGGGATCCCAAACCCAGCAAGGCTCCTGCCCAAGAGGCAAACTGCCCCGACAATGCGATGTTTACAGATCCCAGGACGTGTCCCGCCGCGTACTGCTCGCCCGGCCGCACATCGAGCACGATTCCACCTTCTGCGACCAGCGTGTTAAGTTCGTCGGGTTCGACTGGAGGCAAGTCCGGCAGATCGGAGAGCGCCGCCGCTCCCGTGCGATTGATTTCCGCATCCTGCGAAAAGTATGCCGGACGCGCCGGCAAGTTGGTGGTCAATTGCTTTACGAACTCTTCCCTGCTCTTGATCTGCAACGCGTAGTTCGTAAGCCGCTCGGTGCCAATGGTGGAAACGCGTTCGGCCCGCATGTTGCGTCCGCATAGCGAACCAGCTCCGTGTGCCGGATAAACCAGGACATTGTCAGCAAGTTTCAGGATTTTATTGTGCAGACTGTCATAGAGCATTCCCGCCAGTTGCGCGGGCGTGTAGCGCTTGGAAAGATCGGGACGGCCCACATCTCCCAGGAAAAGCGTATCGCCGGTAAGAACCGCCCACGGCGCGGCAGATTTTTCTTCGTCCGCAATTACAAGACATACGCTTTCCGGAGTGTGTCCCGGCGTTTCCAGCGTTGTGATCCTCATTTTTCCTACTTGCAACTGGTAACCGTCGCGCACCGCGATGTGAGAAAACGTCGCTCCCGCTTCCGCCCCGATATAAATCTGTGCGCCGGTTCTCGACGCCAGTTCGCTGTGTCCGGAAATAAAATCGGCATGCAGGTGAGTCTCGAAGATGTGGCGAATGGAAACCCGATTCGCCTGCGCCGCCTGGAGGTAAATTTCCACGTCGCGCTGCGGATCGACGACTACCGCCTCGCCCTCGGAGGACAGCATGTAGGACGCATGCGCCAGACAGCCCAGATAAAACTGTTCGAAGTGCATATACTTACCTCTCCCCCGGTGGGTGTATCCAATTCTATCCCGGCAGGTCAAAGTGCCGCACGACTTCCAAGGGTGCTGGCCGATTCACTCGGTTCGCCAAAAAGCGGGAACCCTGTGACGGCGTAGCACTGTTCTTAATTTTTCAGCCAAAGGACGGGGAAAACGTGGCCAAGTTTGCGCAAATCAGAATCGCTGGTCACTAGTGTGGCCTTCTGTTCGATCGCCAGTGCCGCTGCAAAGCTATCCACGTAGTAAAGCTTGTATTTTGCCTTTACATCGGCAGCTTTGAGTGCTCTTTCCGAGGTTACATCCAGCAACTCAATCGGTAGTGGCCTGACTGCGTACACGGCGCTGAGTGCGTGCTCCGGTCCCAGGTCGCGGAGAATTCTGCCGTATACTTCTCCGTAATTCACCACCGACATCAACACCTTTGCGCGCCCACGCCTGACCTCTTTCAAGAGCTCATTGACTTTTAGAGCCCCCGGTTTGCTCCGTAAGAAAGCAAACAATGCGCTGGCATCGAAGACATACGTCTTCATTTATCGCGCTCGCCTTCTTCGCGGTGCTCCTTTTCCCAGTGAGCGAGCAGATCTGGCCCTTCCGCGAACATACCCATAACGCGATCGATATACTCGTCAGTTATGGGCTGCAGGACGATACGGCCGAATTGATCTTCGAGAATTTTAACCCTGGTGCCCGCTTCGATTTTATGTCTGCGTCGCAACTCCGCGGGAATTACAAGTTGGCCTTTGGAAGTAAATGTAGCACTTAAGTCTTTCATGTCTTACATCATACCATAAGTAAGTCACATGACTGTGAAGTTGGATTAGTTGCAATGAACACATGGAGCTCAACGCTCGCCAGTCGTACGTGTGCTACCAGCTAAAAACGCCATCCGGGTGTGGCCGGATGGCGTTTTGAGTTACGTCGAAAACAAATGCCGGGCTGCGCCCGCGGACAGCCGAGGGCAGCAGTCCGCACTTAGCATTTCCTCACATGCTCTGCTATTCCGCTTTGTCGCTTCGGATTCGCATGCCGTAGAAGGAACGGTATACGAAGAAGAAGGAGACCAGGAAGAAGACCAGAGCCAGAACATTGCTGATGGTTGAACCCTGTTCGCGAGTGAGAGTGACTGCCAGTTCAACCGCCAATAATCCAAAGAGCGTGGTGAATTTGATGACGGGGTTCAGGGCCACCGATGAAGTGTCTTTGAACGGATCGCCGACGGTATCGCCGATGACGGTGGCGTCGTGCAAGGGTGTTCCCTTCTGCTTCATCTCGACTTCGACGATCTTTTTAGCGTTGTCCCAGGCGGCGCCGGCATTGGCCATGAAGATTGCCTGGTAAAGACCGAAGATCGCAATCGAGATCAAGTAGCCGACGAAGAAGAACGGTTCGACGAAGGCGAAAGCCAGCGTTCCGAAGAATACGGCGATGAAGATGTTTAACATTCCCTTCTGCGCGTACTTTGTGCAGATCTCCACCACTTTTTTACTGTCTGCAACGGAAGCCTTCACCACTCCTTCCAGTTTGATGTTCGCCTTAATGAACTCGACGGCGCGGTAAGCCCCGGTGGTAACGGCCTGCGTGGATGCGCCGGTGAACCAGTAAATCATGGCGCCTCCGGTAATCAAGCCGAGGAAGAATGGGGCGTGCAGCAGCGAGAGCTTGTCGACGTTTTCGGTGAGGCCGCTGGTGAGTGCCATGATGATGGAGAAGATCATCGTAGTGGCGCCGACAACGGCGGTTCCGATCAGCACGGGTTTCGCTGTCGCTTTGAACGTGTTGCCGGCGCCGTCGTTGGCTTCGAGCAGGTGTTTGGCGCGCTCGAAATTCACCGACATGTTGAAGTCTTTCTTGATTTCGCCTACGACGTTTGGAACCTGCTCGATTAGCGAGAGTTCGTAGACCGATTGAGCGTTATCGGTGACCGGGCCGTAGGAATCCACCGCGATGGTGACCGGACCCATGCCCAGGAATCCGAAGGCCACGAGACCAAAAGCGAATACCGCAGGCGCGAGCATGGTTGCGGCGGCGGCCAATCCCATGGTGCTGAAGTAATAGGCGATCGACATCAGCAGGACCATCGACAGGCCGAGATAGTAGCCGGAGAAATTGCCGGCGACGAAGCCGGAGAGGATGCCGAGCGAAGCGCCACCTTCCTCCGCGGAGGTGACGACCTCTTTTACGTGCCGCGACTCGGTAGAGGTGAACGATTTTACCAACTCAGGAATGAGCGCTCCGGCGAGCGTTCCACAAGAGATGATTACGGCCAGCTTCCACCACTGAGACAAGTCGCCGCCGAGCTCAGGAATGATGAAGTAGGAAACCAGGAAAGTCAGGCCGATAGAGACGATCGAGGTAAGCCACACCAAAGTGGTGAGCGGCGTTTCGAAATTCATTTCATCGGCCCTGCCGTAGCGGCCTTTGGCGATGGCGGCGTTGAGGAAGTAAGAAACCGCGCTGGCCACCAGCATCATGACGCGCATCACAAAGATCCATACCAGCAACTGCACCTGCACGGTGGGGTTTTTCACGCCGAGAAGAATGAACGTGATCAGCGCCACGCCGGTGACGCCGTAGGTTTCAAAGCCGTCAGCGGAAGGTCCAACGGAGTCGCCAGCGTTATCTCCGGTGCAATCGGCAATGACGCCGGGATTGCGAGCGTCGTCTTCTTTAATCTTGAAGACAATCTTCATCAGGTCGGAGCCGATGTCGGCGATCTTGGTAAAGATGCCGCCAGCGATACGGAGCGCGGCCGCGCCAAGCGACTCGCCGATGGCAAATCCGATGAAGCATGGGCCCGCGTAGTCGCCGGGGACGAAGAGCAGAATGATCAGCATGATCAGCAGTTCGACGCTGATCAGCATCATGCCGATACTCATGCCAGCCTCGAGGGGAATCTGGTAAACCGGGAAAGGCTTGCCCGGCAGCGACGCGAATGCGGTGCGCGAGTTGGCGAAGGTGTTCACGCGAATTCCGAACCAGGCCACGCCGTAGCTGCCCGCGATACCGACCAGGCTGAACGCGAGAATGATAGGAAGCGTGAGGGCAACCGGCTTGCCGGGAACGGGCTTGAGCCAGCCAAAATATGCGGTAATAATGACCGCGATGAATACCCACAACAGAAGTATGAAGCGCCCTTGAGTGACCAGATAAGTCTTGCAGGTCTCGTAGATGAGCTCCGAGATTTCGCGCATGGAGCGATGGACTGGCAGGTTCTTGAGACGCATGAAGATGACCATGCCAAAGCCGAGCCCGAAGATGCAAAACAGAATGCCGATTAAGAGCAGACGGTGGCCGTCGATAGATCCGTTCAGAAAGCTGACCTGGGAAAGATCGGGAAGGTTGAGGGCGGCCTCGCCGCCTGCAGGCTCGGGAGCCGGTTGAGCCAGGGCCGCGGCGGCGCCGACGGTAAGCAGCGTGGCCACGGCGAAAGTTCTTTTCAGGAAGCCAGATACCACACGGCTTCCTTGGAACGCAGCAGTGGCGAGCCAGGTGCGCATAATGAGTCCTCCAATAAGTCGGTTTTCAGGAATATACAAACGTGTTCAGGCACTGCCTTCCAGCGAGATATTCTCCGTCCGAGCACGCCCAGTGCGGCATACGGGGATCAGTCGCCGGAATTCCGAACACGCTTCCACCGCAAAACCTACAACGGAGTGTTGGAGCTTGGCCGCGTCGGACTTTGTACCCGGGACGATCGGAGGGAGCAAGACTCCGCTCCGAACGTACGAGTGCAAAACGGGCATTTATAACATGTTGGAGGGAAAGGGTCAATTGCACCGCGGTGGAGTTGTCTCAGGGTGCCGCTGGCGACGAAGAAAAGTATCAAGGTGCACTCGACTGGACCGCCGAGAGCCGTTTCTCACATGATAATCTCGCCGAATGAGACCTCGCACCCCCGCACCGCGTCACTTCAGGTGCTCCACAAGGAACAGATCGGACAGGTTGCGAGTGTAGCCAAAAACGTAGTGCGCCTCATCGGCGGAAATGAGGGGACACGCCGCCCCAATGACACCGGCGATGTCGGACGGGCTGAACACCTTCCACGGTGTGCGGACTCCGGTTTGAAGGTCCACTCGAGAGACCGGACATGAGCTTTGGCCGCGCGCTCCGATCAATAATGTCTGGCCGTTCTTTACCCAGCGCAGTACCTGGTCGCCGGGTTGTGACCCACGCACGAATTGCGGTTCACCCCCCTCGAGTGGCAGCAAGGCAATTCCGTCGCTGGTAACGGCGGCGAGGCGTTTCATGTCAGGTGAAAGCGAACGCGGGCGCAGGCTAAATCCTTCGGGACTTATTGCCTGAGGCTGCCCGCCGTCCAAATTCATGACGTAGATCCGCGAGGCGTGGCCGGCTTCGTGACCGTCAAATAAAAGACGGTTGGAATCGGGGAAGAATTGACCAAACCGCGGAATGATGTTCGCAGTGGGCACCGCTCGCTGTTGTCCAACTCCGGTCGGGAGCAGCACAAAATCAGGCGGCGACATGTTCTGCCGGAGCACCAGGGCCCATTTGCCATCGGGGGAAAGAGCGCGGCCAGTTCCCTGGCCCAGACGTACGGCAGAGTTACCTTTGATCTCGCGAGCAAATACGGCGTAGTCTCCGCCCCCGGCTTCCCCAGCTTCGGTGAAGAGGAAAACCTTGCCATCCTCAGAGAGAGCTGCAGGTACAGTCCAATCCTGCCAGCTCAGGTCGCGCTCTTTGGTCTCGCCGGGAACCACGCCGACCGCGCCAGCGCGCAGCGCATCCCGTGAAATCAGGGCACGGCCGCCAGCGGCGGTGTCATGCAGAGTAAGCGTCCCGGGTGCGGTGAGAAGTTCGCGGACTTTACCCGAAAGGGTGACACCGCGCAGGGACCGGCTGAATCCAGTGGCGGTGGCGGTAAACCAGATCTCATCACCGAATGGCGACCAGGCCAGGCCGAGTGCGCTGGCCCAGCGCTCGGTCAGGTCGGACTTCTTCCCGTTGAGGTCAATGGCACTGACGGTCCCCCCGTCATCGCCCAACAGCGGATGGTCAATGAAAGCAAGGTGATCGCCGCGCGAGGAGAAGCGGAGATTGCTGATCCAGCCGGCGGTCTCATACAACACCTTGCCAATGGGATATTCCAGGTGGCTCTTGCCGCCGCCGATGTGAACGACCGCCAGGGCGTTGCCATCGGGAGTCCAGGAGGCGTCCTCAACATTGTCGAGCAAATCGCGGGGAGCGTCGGCGCCGATGGAAAGCTGGGCCAGCGTGCCGACGTAGGTAAAGACATTGTCGGCAACCCGAAAGCGGCGTAACACTGCCATTTGCCCGCTCGAGGAAACGCCCAGGACCAGCGTCTGCGCGAGCCCCAGATCTCGCGACTCAGTGGAGTTTGGGGAACTAATAAAGACTGTCTGCGGATTGCCTTCCCAAGAGGCGCTGTAGATTGCCGAGCGCGGGTCCGGAGCAAATCGCGCGGCGGTGAGAGCGCCGCGGCGGAAGGTCAGTTCGTGGAAAGTGGGCACTGGTCCAGTCGTCGATCGATTGCCAAAGAAGATTCCTGCCAGTGCCCCGACCAGCAACATTCCCAGGGCCGTGGTCGCCAGCAATGAGATGTTGGAACGACGGGCGGTAGTCTTGGCGCTTTGCAACGCCGGCTCTGACACCGTTGATACATCGGACCCCGCAGCCGCAACCATTTGCCGCGAGGAGGGATGCCAGTCGCGGTGCAGACGTTTGAGATCGGCCCGCATTTCGGCGGCGCTCTGATAGCGCAGATCGCGATCCTTTTCCAACGCCTTATTGACGATGCGCTCCAGTTCCGGCGGGAGTTCAGGATTCAAGCGCACCGGTGCAGTTGGCACTTTGTTTAGAATCGCGTTGAAGATTGCCGCGGACGTGCTTCCTTCAAACGGCAACCGGCCGGTCCCCATTTCATACAGCACAATGCCGAAGGAGAATACATCGGTGCGCGCATCGAGTTCTTCGCCGAGGGCCTGTTCCGGGCTCATGTAGGCCACTGTTCCGACGGCAGAACCTGGGGACGTCAGTTGCTCGGCGCTTACCCCGACGGTGTGCCCTGCAGTAGCTCCCGCTTCGATCTTGCGATCTGAAATGACTTTCGCCAGGCCAAAATCCAGAATCTTGGCGTGGCCGCGCGCGGTCACAAATAAATTTGCCGGCTTAATGTCGCGATGAACAATGCCTTTGGCGTGGGCCGCATCTAGTGCATCGGTGATTTCGATAGCTAGATTAAGAA
>WNFJ01069285.1_pt1 | contig 13846 bp, 15 predicted proteins | sample 5400461 | NCBI WGS metagenome assembly WNFJ01 (sample SAMN13153349, study PRJNA577476) | soil metagenome | isolation source: 115 cm saprolite on Douglas fir-dominated hillslope | place: USA:California | collected 2013-09-17 | reverse complement strand
CTGTTGTTCATCGATCTCGAGACGTGTTGCCGTGGGCCCGTCGAGTTCGACCTCGCCCATGTCCCCGAAGATGTCAGCGAGCGCTATGCGGACGCTGATGAAGAACTGCTCAGTGAGTGCCGGATCCTTGTTCTTGCCATGGTCGCCGCGTGGCGCTGGGATCCGGGCGACCATTTCCCGAACGGGCAACGAGCAGCTCGTGAACTCCTCAGAGCTCTACGCGAGGGTCCACCGTGGCGGGCGCTCGACGTCGTGATGCGCCGACCGGATGGTCTGTAGGTGTACAGATAAAACCCGGCTTTGCCAGCGCCTGCCCGGCTCTGGAGAAGTCGCTGGGCCGTAATCCTGACTTGGAGTCCCTGCCTGTCGTCATTCTGAAGCCTCACATTGACAGACTGAGGGGCGGAGGCCCCGTCGGGGCTCGGGTCTGTCGTGGTGCCAGATGGACCTGGGACCGCGTCGGCGGGAGGCTGAAATGGCATGCGCAGGTACGGTCAGCGCTAGGCCACGTATTCTTAGTCCGATGTCGTTGAAATGCTTCTGTACGTCGATAGCTTGCTTCCACAACTCGACGTAGAGGGTCGCTGTCTCCGCGTCTTTTAGTTTCGATTCCTCAGCTAGTTTCGATTCCTCAGCGTTCACTTCTTGCTTCCAGAGTTAAACAACGTGAGAATCTCGCCAAAGCGTTCGTGCTGGAAAGCTCTGCTCCAAGCAGCCGGTAACCGCGACGCTCGCGTGCACGACGCTACGCACACCGCGGCTTCGCTCCTGCTCGCCCAGGGCGTCGACCAGTGGGTGGTCATGCAGATCCTCGGCCACTCCCAGATCAGCAGGCGTCCAAGTACGCCCACGTCATGCCGCCGGTCATGACCGATGCTGCCGACCGTATCGGCAAGGCGCTCTGGGGACCGGCAGCCAAGCCAACTGCAACTAGAACTGCAACTAGGAAGTCATCTAGATCACGCGGCTGACGTGTATCAGCAGGTCAGGCAGTGGGGCGCCTGGGGCTCGAACCCAGAACCCACGGATTAAAAGTCCGCTGCTCTACCATTGAGCTAACGCCCCGCGGACGCCGGCCGAGCCGGCGCCACGGACGAAGCGTACCGACTCACACGCACCGCGGGTCCGCAGCGTGGCGCATCGCGACTCGTGGCCTGCCTCCGGCCTCGGGTAGCATCCCGGCACGTGCACAGCGCATTCTATGAGCCGGCCGGAACGGACACCTTCGTGGCGAGCCAGGCGACCGCAGGACCCTGGTCTGCGCAGGCCCAGCACGGCGGCCCGCCATCCGCTCTGGCGGCACGAGCGATCCAGCGCCACGAGCCGGACGAGGGACAGCGGCTCGCCCGGGTTGCCGTCGATATCCTGCGGCCGGTCCCGGTCACGAAGGTCACGGTCAAGACCCGCACGCTGCGGCCCGGACGGCGGGTGGCTCTCCTGGAGGCGATCATGGAGGCCGACGGGCAGGAGGTCCTGCACGCGCGAGGCTGGCGGATTGCCCTGAGCGCCGGCGCGCCAGCCGCCATGGTGGCGGCAGCCGCCACGCCAGCGGGAGCCGCCACGCCAGCGGGAGCCGCCACGCCAGCGGGAGCCGCCACGCCCGCGGCGCCCGGCACGTCAGCAAGTCCGGCCACAGCAACCGGCGGCGGGCCGCCGGAACCGTCCGAGATTCCGGCCGAGCAGCCACTGCCAGCGTTTCCCGAAGGCCACCGGGCGGGCTATCTGTCGGCCATCGACTGGCGCTTCCTGTCCGGCGGCGGTTTCGACACCCCTGAACCCGCCCGGGTGTGGACGCGCCCGAGGATCCCGCTCGTGGCGGGTGAGGAACCGTCACCCATGTGCCGGGCGCTCCTGGTCGCGGACTCCGGCAGCGGCGTGAGCGCGGTGCTCGACCCGGCGAGGTTCCTGTTCATCAACGTGGATCTCACGCTGGTGCTGCAGCGTGATCCGGTCGGCGAGTGGCTGCTCCTGGACGCGGCCACGAGCATCGGTGATCATGGAACCGGTCTGGCCGAGACCGTCCTGTCGGACGCCGACGGCCCATGCGGCCGGGCGCTGCAGACGCTGCTGGTCGCGCCGCGCTGAGCGCCGATTGCCGCGCCTGCCGGGGCGGCCGGTGTATACGTGGAGCATGCGAACCGATCTGCCGATCTGCGCGACCTGCGGCGTCCAGTACGGCGCCGAGCGTCCCGACTGCCCGGTCTGCCTGGACGAACGCCAGTACGTGGGCTGGGACGGGCAGCAGTGGACCACCCTGGCTGAGCTGCGCGCCGCAGGCCACCGGGGGAGGATCGAGGAGGAGGGCCCGGGCGTCGTGGGCGTCGGGGCCAGCCCTCCGACCGCGATCGGCCAGCGCGCCCTGCTCGTCCGGACCCCGGCGGGCAACATGCTCTACGACATGATCAGTTACATCGACGACGAGCTGATCGCGGGCGTCAGGGAACTCGGCGGGGTCAGCGCGATAGCGATCAGCCACCCCCACTTCTACGGTTCGATGTGCGATTTCAGCGAGGCGTTCGACGCTCCCATCTACATCCACAGCAAGGACCGGGACTGGGTGGCCCGGCCGTCTGACGCCATCGTGTTCTGGGAGGGGGACACGCATGAGATCCTGGACGGCCTCACGCTGATCAACGCGGGCGTGCACTTCGACGGCGGCCAGGTACTGCACTGGGCGGGCGCGGAGGAAGGCGCCGGCGCGCTGTTCACCGGGGACATCTTCACGGTCGTGCCCGACCGCCGGTGGATGAGCTTCATGCACAGCTACCCGAACCTCATCCCGGAGCGCCCGAAGACGATCCGCCGCGCCGTGGCGATGATGCAGCCCTACGACTTCGGCCGCGTATACGGCGGCTGGTGGCGGCGGAACGTCGACACCGACGGCGCCGCCGCGCTGCGCCGGTCGGCGGACAGGTACCTCAGCTTCGCGCTCGACGACGGCTAGCCTGGGCGTCATGGCAGCGCCGCGACGTTGCGAAAGCAGATCCGCGGTTTCGCGCCGACGTTGAGTTCCGCCATATCTCCCGACGTGATAATGGCCGCGATGCATTGCTGGCCGCCGCGATAACGCGTCAGCCGGCCGGTTCCTAACCGCGCTCAAAAGGGTGATACTCAGGGCAGCAAGGCAGCAATGCCGTGGACGGGATCTACTCGGCAGGCCCTGGTGAGCGGAGAAGGCATGTGACGCCCGCGCCCTCGCTAGACGCCGTGCTGAGCCGGATCGGCGAGACGCAGGCGCCGCTGCCTATGCCGGCTGCGGTGCTGATCGGGCTCGCGGCGCTCGCCGCGGTGACCCTGCAGGAGATCTGGCTGCTCGCGCGCCACGTCAACACGATCGCGCATGAAGGGGCGCACGCGATGGTCGGGTCAGCCGTCGGCCGGCCGGTCAGGCGCGTGACGCTGCGATCGAACGCCAACGGGATCACCGAGGTGGGTCCGGGCACGGTGCCGGGCGATGTCACCATAGCCGTCGTCGGGTACCTCGGCCCCAGTGCGTTCGGGCTCGGCGCGGCGAAACTGATCGAGCTCAGGCACAGCGTCGCGGTGCTGTGGCTGACCCTGATCCTGCTCGCGGTCCTTCTGGCGACGTTGCGCAACCTGTTTGGCTTCGTCTCGGTCCTCGTCACGGGCGGGCTGATCTACATCATCGCGCGCTACGCCTCGGTCGGGGCCGAGACCGTCACGGCTTACGGCGTGTCCTGGTTCCTGCTCGTTTCCGGCGTCCGCGTGGTGCTCGATCACAACAGCGACGCGGGGGACGCCGCGATCCTGGCTCGCATGACCCGTATCGGGCCGTCGATCTGGGTCTGGCTGTGGCTCATCGGGTCGGTCACCGCTCTCGCGGTCGGGGGCTCCCTGCTGGTCTGAACCGCCTCACCCGGGCCGCCGGGCTACGCCCGGGCGTGCGACCCGGTCATCAGGGCCGCGAGATCCTCCGGATGCAGGAACGACGGTGGCGGGGGCGGTCCCCAGCTGAACAGGCCCCGGGCTCCCTCCAGGGTCTCCGGCGTCCAGAGCTGGTCGTCGACGATGCAGTCCATGTCGGAGTAGTACTCGGAGAAGTTACCCGCCGGGTCCTTCAGGTACCAGAAGAAGTTAGAGCCCGCGTGGTGCCGGCCCAGGCCCCAGACGTGCCGTTCCGGATGGCCCTCGAGCATCGCGCAGGCGCCCCGGCCGATCTCGTCGACGTCCTCAACCTGCCAGGACGTGTGGTGCAGGAAGTTCACCGGCGCGGACAGCACCAGCACGTTGTGATGGTCGGTCGAGCACCGCAGGAACGCGCCCGCCCCCTTGATGTAGTCGCTGGCCTTGAATCCGAGCCCTTCGGTGAAGAACCGGCTCGTGGCCTCGTAGTCCGTGGAGCCGATGACCACGTGCCCGAGCTTCAGCGGCCGTACCGGCTCCTCGCGCAGCACGCCCGGCGCCCGGTCACCGGTGCGTTCCAGCCGTCCCGGCCCGTTGTACGGGGTCGGCGAGACGAACGGCTGCTCCAGCCGGGAGCACACCTCCACGGAGGCCAGGAACCCGGTGACCGGCTCCCGGGCGCGCACCGTTTCGCCCTCGCGCGCGGCGGTGAGCCCGAGCCCGGCCAGCCCGGCCGCGATCCGGTCCAGGTCGGCGGGGTCATCCGCGCCGACCGTGAGGTCCACCAGGCGGCGCGTCGGCGCCTGGGCGATCCTGAGCTGGCGACCGCCGTCGATGGTGGCGAACGTTCCGTCACCCAGGTCGGTGAGGCCGAAGTCCGCGTAGTAGGCGGCGGTCTGGCTGACGTTGGGCACCCCGATGGTCACCGAGGTGAGCTGATGCAGGGCCATGGTCGGTCCTCCGGTGCGAGGTGGCGGTCACGAATCGGGCCCGTCGGGCCCGGCGACGAAGCGCTGCCGCAGCTCGCCGATCCCCTCGACGTAGCTGACGAGCTCATCGCCGGGGGCAAGCCAGCGCTGCGGGTCCCGGCCGAGGCCGACCCCGGCCGGGGTGCCGGTGAAGATCACGTCGCCGGGCCGCAGCGGCAGGATCACCGACAGCTTCGCGACGAGCTGCGGCACCGAGATGATCAGGTGGCTGGTGCGGGACTTCTGCACCTCCTCGCCGTTGATCGCACAACCCAGCTCCAGGTCATCAGGGTTGGCGAACTCGTCGGGCGTGACCAGCCACGGACCGGTCGGCCCGAAGCCGGGGAACGACTTGCCCATGCTGAACTGCGGCGCCGGGCCGGCCAGCTGGGTGATCCGCTCGGAGATGTCCTGCCCGACGCACAGCCCGGCGACGTGGCGCCAGGCGCTGGCCTCGGCCACGTGCCGCGCCTCGGTGCCGATCACCGCGACCAGCTCGACCTCCCAGTCGGTGTGCCCTCCGGGCGGCAGCACCACGTCGCCGTACGGCCCGGTGATGCAGCTGGGGAACTTGGTGAAGACGCTCGGCCGCTCGGGCACGGCGATACCCGACTCGGCAGCGTGATCGCGGTAATTAAGACCTATCCCGAACGATTGTGGCGGGGCCGGGGCCGGAGCGCCGAGCCCGGCTGCGTGGTAGGGCTCCGCGGCCTCGCCGCCCTGGCCTGCGGCCCACGACGTGAACTCGGCCCAGCGCTGATACACCGCCTGCGGGTCGGCGCCGAACCGGCCGCCGCTGGCCCGCTCCACGTCCAGGGCACCAGTTCCGTTCAGGATGACCAGCCGGCCATCGAGGTTGCCGATCCGCACGAACACCTCCTGATAGCTCCGCTGCCTGGGTAGCCCGATGCGCCAGCGGCCCGGAACGCGCCGGCGGATCAGCACCAGTCTCCGCCGGCCAGGCCGCGCCGGGCAAGGCGCCCCCGGACCCCCGCCGCACCGACGGAGGTGGTCCCCTGGGGTGCTTTCCATGATCGTGGACCCAAGCCCACCGCATTTCATGCGTTTGGGTCCAAGATCATTTGAATGGGGGCCCGGGCAGAGCGGGCGGGTGGCTTTCCGATGTGCGGGGACCGCTGGCTCCCTGCGTTCAGGCAATGGTTAGGCAAAGCCCAGGGAATCATCAGGAAGATCACTAGGCCGGCCCGCCTCAATAGTTACGATGAGGCCACGAATCCAGTATCTTGGAGGCCGATCAGCGCGGATGGGGCTCCGTTCGCGCGTCCGTGACAGCCAGGACTATATCCGACACGGTGCTCTTTCTGTGCCGCTCTCGGCGCGGCGGGGTCGTCGGGGCGCGCCAGGTGATTCACGTATCACTGAGCCACGAGGAGCGGTCGCATGCGCAGCACGACGGGGGAGAGCTCCAGCCCGCCTGCCCTCGGCCCGGTCAGGCCACGGGCGGAGCGGACGCGCCTTCTCACCTGGCTGACCGTCACCGGGATCGGCAGCTCGCTCCTGATCATGATCGCCGCGTCGCTGGTGCGCAGCAGCTGGATGTATCCGCCCGTGGCCATGCCGGCCTGGGGGCCGCCCTGGGACCTGGGATCCGTGCACGTGTCGCCCGCCGTGGTGACCGTCGCCCTGTGGATTGCCTGCGTCCTGGCGGCGGTGGGCGTGGCCGCCGGGCTCGCGGCCGTTCAGCGCGGGGCGAGGTTCAGCCTTCGGGCCCTGCTCATCACGGCGGCGCTCGCGGTGGTGGTGCTGACCGTGCTTCTGCCGGCCGGGTCCACCGACGCGTTCGACTACGCGAGCTACGGCCGGATCGTGACGCTCGGTCATAGCCCGTATGTGATGACCCCTTACGACCTTAGCCAGGCGCAGAACAACTCATTCACCCAATCCGTGCCTACCACGTGGCAGCATTACGTAAGCGTCTACGGGCCGCTCGCGACGGTAGAGCAATTCCTGGCCGCTAAGCTCGGCGGCATTTCCGCGGCGCACATCGTTTTCTGGCTGAAGCTGTGGAACTCGATCGCGTTCGGCATTGTCGCGTTTGTCATTGACCGGCTGCTCCGTTACGACCCGGCCCGGCGCCTGCGGGCCCACCTGCTCTGGACGATCAACCCGCTGCTGTTGTGGGATCTCGTGGCCGCCGGGCATGTCGACGTGCTGGCCGCCGCGGCGGGCATGCTCGGGATCGTGGTGCTGGGCGAGCATACGGCCGCCTCCCGGCCGCCCATGCTCCGCGTGATGGCCGCCGGCGCGCTCATCGGGGCCGCGGCCGATATCAAGATCAACTATGCCCTCTTCGGTCTGGGCGTGGCCTGGGCCCTGCGCCGATCGCGCGTCGCGGTGGCGGCCGCGGCCGCCGCCGCGCTCGTGGTGCTCGTGCCCGGCTACATATGGTTCGGGCCGCCCGCGGCCAAGGCTCTGGCCGCGCGCCGTAACGGGACCAGCGCGGACAACTTCTACCGGTTCTTCATCGGCAGCCCGCAGTGGCGAACGCACACCGCGGTGGTCGCGGGCGTCGTTGTCGTCGTCGTCGCGCTCCTGGCGCTGCGGCGCCTGCCCCCGGGCGCTGAGGCCAGACCAGCCATCCGGCCGACCCTGGCGCTCAGTGCCGCCTGGCTGTTCTTCTGGCCCTACCAGCTTCCCTGGTACGACGCGATGATCATCTGCCTGCTGGTGTTCTACCCGGCCACGCGGCTCGACTGGCTGGTGATAGGGCGGCTTGCGGCGGGCACGATCCCCAATATTCCCGGAAACCCGAAGGCGCCTGCGGGTGTAGTGTTCGCCACTCACCACGTCTTGGTGGTAACCCTGGCGCCGGTGGCCCTGCTCCTGGCCGCGCTAGGCCTGGTTTGGCTCTGCCTGTCCCAGCGGTGGAAGCTGCGCGAGCCCGGCGAGCCGCCCGGCACCGTGCCGCCCGAGAACGCCGGGCTGGTGCCCTCGGCCGCGAGCTGACGCCCCGCTCATCCGGGCCGCTCAGCCGGGTAGGATCCGGCGGCCGGCCCGGCCACCGGCCCGGCCCGGCGCGCTGATGTACGATGCTACCCGCGAGTAGGGAGTGTCCGATGAGGCTGGCCTTCGAGCGCCATGGCTCTGGCCCGCCGCTGGTGCTGCTGCACGGCGTCGGGCATCGCCGGCAGGCCTGGGGCGCGGTGCTGGACCGGCTGACACCGCACCGGGACGTGATCCTCGTCGACCTGCCGGGGCACGGTGAGTCGCCGCCGCTGCGCCTCGCCGGCCGGCCAGCGGTCGAGGCGCTGCTCGATGAGGTGGTCGGGCTGCTGGACGAGCTCGCGCTGGAGCGCCCGCACGTCGCGGGGAACTCGCTGGGCGGGAGGCTGGCCCTGGAGGCAGGCGTGATCGGCCGGGCGGCCACGGTCACGGCGCTGTCTCCGGCCGGATTCTGGCGCAGCGACACCGAGGCGCGCTATGCCCGCGCGATCTTCAAGATCATGGAGTTCTCCGGGGCCCGGATGCAGCGGCTGGCGCCGGCGCTGTCCCGAAGTACCGGGGGCCGGGCCCTGATCTACAGCGCGATCGTGAGCAGGCCGTCCCGGATGAGCCCGGAGCAGGCGCAGGGCGACATGGCCGCGTTCCTCGCCTCCCGAGACGCTCTTGAGGTGATCCTGGCCGGGATGACCCCGTTCACCGGCCGCGTACCCACCGGTGTTCCGGTCACCATCGGCTGGGGGACCCGCGACCGGCTGCTGCCGCCGCGCCAGATCCTGGTCGCGAAAGCCCGCGTGCCGGAGGCCAGGCTGGTGCCGCTACCCGGCTGCGGACATGCTCCGATGACCGACGATCCCGACCTGGTCGCCGACGTCCTCCTGCGGGGCAGCGGCCGAACCCAGAGCGCCGGTGATCGGCTCCGCGAGCTGTGCTAGCCGGGATCGCCCCAGTCGACGGCGGCCCGGGCCGCCACGTCCGGGTGGCGCTCCAGCCAGACGCGGGCGAACGGGCACAAGGGGACGACGGTCATGCCCTCGCTGGCCGCGTGGTCGACCGCGGCCGACACCAGCATCCCGCCGAGGCCGCGCCCCTCGAGTTCGACGGGTACCTCGGTGTGCATGAGGACGAGCCTTTTCCCGTTCCGCCGGTAGGTGAGCTCGGCGAGGCCGCCGTCGGCCTGGAGCTCGAAGCGGGAGGCGGCCTGGTTGTTGATGACCTGCGAAACATCGCTCACATCCACCATCGTCGCACCCCGGCGTGAGTGCCGGTGACGGCTAGGGTTCGGGCGAGTCCAGCTCCGCGGGACCCCTGCTCCGGCTGAAGGCAAGCCCGGTGACGACCACCGCCAGCGCGGCGGCGAGCAGCGGCAGGCCGGCCGGTTGCCGCCTCGCCATCTGGGCATAGATCTGTGCGGCCGGTGGTGTCCGGTGACCGTCGCACAGGGCCGCAGCGTCGAGGGGAGTCCGAGCCATGCCTAAGGCCGTCAGGTTCGATGAGTACGGCGGGGTTGACGTTCTGCATGTGGTGGAGATCGACCGTCCGGTACCCGGCCGCGGGCAGGTCCTGGTCCGGGTGAAGGCCGCGGGGATCAACCCGGGCGAGGGCAAGATCCGCTCCGGGGCCCTGTCCCAGATGTTCCCGGCCACGTTCCCGTCGGGACAGGGCAGCGACCTCGCCGGGGTCGTGGAAGAGCTTGTCCAGGGTGGCGGTGGGGCTGGCGGCGGCAGAGCCAGCGGATTCGCGGTGAGCGACGAGGTCATCGGGTTCGCCAACAACAGGGCGAGCCACGCCGAGCTCGTGGTCGTCGAGGCCGCCGACCACGGCGGGCTCCCTGTTCGTCGCTGGCACGACGGCCTACGCGATGGTCCGGGCCGTCTCGCTCGGCGAGGGTGACACCGTCGTGGTCTCCGGTGCCGCCGGCGGCGTCGGCTCGGTCGCCGTGCAGCTCGCCAGGAACGCAGGAGCCACAGTGATCGGCCTGGCCAGCGAGGCGGGCCACCCCTGGCTGTCCAGCCACGGCGTGATCGCAGTCACCTACGGCGACGGAGTCGCCGATCGCATCGGGGCCGCGTCCGGCGGCCGGGTGGACGCCTTCCTCGACACCGTCGGGGGTTACGTCGAGCTGGCCCTGGAGCTCGGTGTCCGGCCAGACCGGATCGACACCATCGTCGACTTCGCTGCCCGCGAGAAGTACGGGGTCAAGACCGAGGGCAACGCAGCCGGGGCGAGCGCGGACGTGCTCGACGAGCTCGCCGGGCTGGTCGAGAAGGGCCAGCTCGAGATCCCGATCGCCGCCGTCTACCCGCTGGCCGAGGTCCAGGCTGCATACCGGGAACTCGAGCAGGGGCATACCCACGGCAAGATCGTCCTGAAGCCCTGACGAGCCGGCGCGGCGGCGGCGGCCGGGTCAGCCATCCCGAGCGTGGCGGATGGCGTCCAGCACGATGTGGGCGACGTGATCGTCGGCGAGGGTGTATTCGATCTCGCGGGCCTGGCGGCGGGCGGTCACGATGCGGGTGGAGCGCAGCACGCGCAGGTGCTGGGAGACCAGCGGCTGGCTGACGCCGAGCGCGGCCACGAGCTCGTGCACGGGTCGGCCGCCCGACGCCAGCTCGCGCACGATCGCCAGCCGGACCGGCGAGGCCAGCGCCTTGAGCAACGCGGTGGCGGCCTCCAGGCCATGCTCAGCAGAATCGGCCGCCACCATATGCAGAAATTAGCATGTTGCCGCCATATGACGGGCGGCGTGACGCCCGCTGAGGGGTCGATGCCCCCGACGGCTGATCGAGGCGCTGGTCCTTGGGCCGGCTAGCCGCGCTCGAGCGAGGTCAGGAAGCCTCGATGGCCGGGGCCGCGCGGGAGCTGGAACGTCAGCGGTAGGCAGAGATCCCGGTGATCGCCTGGCCGAGGGCCAGCGCGTGGATCTCCTCCGTGCCCTCGTAGGTCAGCACCGACTCCAGGTTGTTCGCGTGTCTGATCACCGGGTACTCCAGGGTCACCCCGTTGGCGCCGAGCACGGTGCGCGCCTGCCGCGCGATCTCGATCGCGGTCCGCACGTTGCTCATCTTGCCCAGGCTGACCTGCTGGGGCGTGATCTTCCCGGCCTCCTTGAGCCGGCCCAGGTGCAGCGCGAGCAGCTGGGCGCGGGACAGGTCGGCCAGCATCCAGGCCAGCTTGGACTGGGTCAGCTGGAAGCCGCCGATCTTCTGCCCGAACTGCTCCCGCGTCCTCGCGTACTCGGCGGCGGCCTCGAAGCAGGACCGGGCCGCGCCGGTGACCCCCCACACGATCCCGAACCGCGCCTCGGTCAGGCAGGACAGCGGCCCCTTCAGCCCGGTCACTCCCGGGAGCACGGCATCCGCGGGCAGCCGCACCTCGTCGAAATGCAGCTCGGAGGTGACCGACGCGCGCAGCGACAGCTTCTTGTGGATGTTCCGCGAGGTGAAGCCGCGCGCCCCGCGCGGAACCAGGAAGCCACGGATGCCTTCGGGGGTCTGGGCCCAGACGACGGCGATGTCGGCGATAGACCCGTTGGTGATCCACATTTTCGTGCCGGAGAGCACCCAGTTCCCGTTATGGATCTCTGCATGGGTCTGCATACCGGACGGGTCGCTGCCGTGGTCGGGCTCGGTCAGGCCAAAGCAGCCGATCGCCTCGCCAGTGGCCATCCTGGGCAGCCACTCCTGCTTCTGCTCCTCGGAGCCGTACTTCCAGATCGGGAACATCGCGAGCGAGCCCTGCACCGAGACCAGGCTGCGCAGCCCGGAGTCCGCCGCCTCCATCTCACGGCAGGTGACGCCGTAGGCGACCGGGCCCATCCCCGCGCACCCGTATCCGGTCAGGTGCATGCCCAGCAGCCCCAGCTTGCCGAGCTCCGGGGCGAGCTCGCGGGGCAGCGTTCCGGCCTCGAACCAGTCGGCGATGTACGGCATGATCCGGTCGGCGGCGAATGCGCGCACGGTGTCCCGGACCAGGCGCTCCTCCGCGTTCAGCTCGTCGTCGATGCGGAGCAGGTCGATGCCTGGGCTGTCGGTGATTGGCGGCATGGCCGATCCTCTCTTCTCGCGGTGTTCCCGCTCGCATGCGGGGCGCCCCAGCTCGCGTTGCCGTCAGCGTATCTGCGCGCGCCGCGCGCCTATCTTGACCAGGTCTTGATCGGGCATGATGGAAGTCATGAGCAACGTAAACGGCAGCAAGACGCTGGTCCGCACTCGCGACGGCCGCATCCTGGCCGGCGTGTGCTCCGGCCTGGCCGAGTACTTCGGCATCGACGCCAACCTGGTCCGCGTGATCGTGGCCGTCGTCACCGTCTTCACCGGCGGCTTCGGCGCCCTGGCCTACCTGGCCGCATGGGTGGTGATCCCCGAGGAAGGCGAGAAGACCTCGATCGCCGAGAACCTGGTCAACAAGAACCGGAACCGCTAGCCGGGCTGGGCTACTGCTCGACGATCGCCAGCGGGTCTGGGTCGAGCCCGGAGGGGACGAGGCTAGCGTTCAGGGTGTCGGCGCGGGCGGCCCAGCCCAGGTCGGTCGGCTCGGACGCGGTCGACGAAGCCGTGGCCCTCGGCGAGCGGACGCTGCAGGCGCTGCGCGGCCGACTCGGCGAAGACCACCCGTTTGCCCTGTCCTGCGCGACTAACCTCGCTGACTGCCTGCACGACGCCGGGAAGCTGGCCAAGGCCGAAGCCCTGCTCCGCGAGACGGCCGCCCTGCTGCAGCGCAAGCTCGGGCCGCAGCATCCGGACGCGCTGGTGTGCGAGGCCAACCTGGCGGTGACCTTGCGCGGGCCGACCAGCTTGCCGAGGCCGTGGAGCTGCGAGACCGGGTCATGGCCGACCTCAGCCGGGTGCTCGGGCAACATCATCCCGATACGGGACGGCTCCGGGAGTGGCGCCTCAGCAACCGAGACCTCGAGCCACAGCCGACGTGATCACCGCGGCGGGCTGCTCGTCACAAGCCACCGCAGCACGTCCGGTAGCACGTGGAGGGCGCTGAAGTGGGCCGCGCCGGACTGAACGGCGACGGTAGCGTTAGGGATCCTGCTGGCGAGCCACCTAGCGTGGCTGGCGGGGGATAGGACGTCGCTCTCGCCGTGCCAGAGCAACACGGGCACGTGAACCTCGCTGGGGTCGAATCCCCAGTTGACGCACAGCGCGAGCGCGTGGTCAATCCAGCCGTGCGCTGAGGCTCGCAGCGCCTCGGCGTGGGGGGCCGCGAGCAGGGCGCGGATGCCTGCGTCGGCGACGATCCGCCGGTCGGAGTCGGGTAGTTCGGCCCGCAGGCGGGCCAGCACGCTGGCCGGGTCGGTCCTGATGGCATCGGCGGCCGGGCTCAGCCGGGCGGCCAGCGACGCGTGTCCGCCGGCGGCTGCGGTGAAGTCCACAACGTTTGACGCCGTCATCCCGTCGAACCAGTCGAGGCCGTCGGCGATCGCCGCCACGTCGTTCGCCACATCTGCCACCCGCCGCCCCGGCATCCGGTCGGAATGCCCGTAGCCTGGCCGGTCGAAGGTGATGAGACGGACGCCGAGCCGGTAGAGCACCATGCCACGCGGCCGCGGGCCCAGCCTGCTGCCTGGCGTCCCGTGCAGCAGGAAGACCGGACGGCCGCTCGGGTTCCCGGAGACTTCGACCGATATCTGCCTGCCGTCGGCCAGCCACACCGTCTCCGTCACGTTTGGCCTCCCCCGCATCGCCGCCCGGGGCGCCGGTGGGCGGCTTAGTCCAGAATCGCCCCGACTACGGCGAACGCGCCAGTGCTGGTTGCTACTGTTCATGGGGGTTACTCGTCAGGCGCTTTGCCGGCAGCGCGTTCTGTCCCCTATGCTGGGGCGGTCCCCGACGGCGGGCGCCACGGGCCACGGCGGCGGTAGTCGTCGAGCCCCCATCGTCTAGCGGCCTAGGACACCGCCCTTTCAAGGCGGCGGCACGGGTTCAAATCCCGTTGGGGGCACTGCTGGCAGCCAGCCAGCGCAGCATGGTCCTGTAGAGCAGCTCGGAGTGCTCGCCACCCTGTCAAGGTGGAGGTCGCGGGTTCAAATCCCGTCAGGACCG
>WNFJ01637172.1_pt1 | contig 13847 bp, 12 predicted proteins | sample 5400461 | NCBI WGS metagenome assembly WNFJ01 (sample SAMN13153349, study PRJNA577476) | soil metagenome | isolation source: 115 cm saprolite on Douglas fir-dominated hillslope | place: USA:California | collected 2013-09-17 | reverse complement strand
CTGGTGGTGGTGGCGCTGGCAGGCAACGCAGTGGAGCACGCTGTTGGTATCCAGCTGGCGGCGAGGAATAAAGCGGATTATGCAATCAGTGTGATCCTTAATAGTTCGTTGCAGGTAGCGTTGGGGTTAATCCCGGTGCTGGTGCTGCTGAGTTTCTTTGTGGGAACGACGCACCTGACGCTGGTGTTGCCGCCTTTGCTGGTGGTGGCGTTGGGGTTGACGGGGTTGTTGAGTACGGTGATTACCTATGATGGGGAGTCGACCTGGCTTGAGGGGGTGGTATTGATCGGGCTCTACGCCATTATCGCTGTTTCCTTCTGGTGGGGATAAGGTTCCCTTTTTCATAGACGAAAAGAGCTTGAAATCCTGAAGAAGATGCGAGAAGCAAAACAATAGCTGTTGAGTGAAAGACAGAGCTGTGAGAGGATAATACTCACAGCTCTGTTATCTTTCTAATTCCCTGATGGGCTTGAAGCCTGGAGAAGCTTGTCAAGTGTACGTTCTCTGATGCGGTAAGCTTGTCGTTTACCACGATGAGGGAGTATCACGGCGTCTAAGACGCCAATTGAAATCCAACGTCGTACAGTTGTCGTATCCACTCGCAGGCGCTTAGCCACCTCACTAACGGTATACAAGTTCTCTTCCGGGTGCAAGTCGACGGGTGTCTGCTCTTGCTGAACAGCTAAATCAGAGTGTTGCCGAGGCATTATGCCCTCCTTTGTAGGTTCTTGAGTACAAGACTATGTTATAAGTAGTAGACGCATCCACCACTAATAATTGGGTAGTCGGGTTTTATTTTACAGTATAGAGCATAAAAATGAAATGCACATCACTAGAAAGAGTGATTCTTGAGTACTCTTTTCGGGTGAGAAGTGTATAACTCGGAAGACGGAGATTTTATTGTGAGATAGTCCAGGTTTATTTTCCAGGTGTACTTAGGTCAATCAAGGTACAAGCTCACCTGCTTGCACTTTGGCAAGTAATTTTACCCATTGCGGTCTTTGCTTAAGGTGAAGTGTGATTACTGATGCTCAAGAATACATGGGATAATGAGAAAAGGGAACAATGCGTACATCCACATTGTTTGTATGTATGTGAGGCAATAGAGAGAAAAAAAACACATACCCATTCGTGAAATGTTGTAGCTGTTGTAACGTCTCTGATGTTGTGTAACCCCCATTATTGTGTCATCATTATTCATTGTCGGATGCGCGGATTTCGCCTGCGCACAAGACGTTTTTGCATGTAAGGATGTGATTTATGAACGATCTACGAAAGCAGCCCGAATCATATTGGGAAGAGAAACTGACGCCGGAACAGTACAAGGTTTGCCGGCTCAAAGGGACGGAGCGAGCCTTTACCGGTGCACTGTACAATAATCATGAAAAGGGCATGTACATGTGCGTTGCCTGTGGGCAACCGTTGTTTTCCTCGGACACGAAATTTGACTCGGGAACAGGATGGCCAAGCTTTGACGACCCAGTTAACCGGGAGAATATTGAACTGCACAAGGACAATTCGTTCTTTATGAAACGAACAGAAGTGGTCTGTAAGAATTGTGGGGCGCACCTTGGTCACCTCTTCAATGACGGTCCGAGAGAGACCACCGGCATGCGCTATTGTATCAATTCAGTTGCACTGCAGTTTCAGCCGCAGGAAGACAGCAAATAAGGAGTAGAGATGAGTTTGCAAAAGGCTACATTTGGAGCAGGGTGTTTTTGGGGCGTAGAGGCTGAGTTTCGCCAGTTGCCCAAGGGCGTTGTCTCTACAGCTGTCGGCTACGAGGGCGGAACGATGAAGAATCCGACGTATCGCGATGTATGTACCGATAGGACGGGGCACGCGGAGGTGGTGGAGGTGGAGTATGATCCAGAGAAGATTTCGTATGAAGATTTGTTGAAGGTATTCTGGGCGAACCACGATCCCACAACGCTCAACAGACAAGGCCCAGATGTTGGAACGCAGTATCGATCGGTGATTTTCTACCATACGCCGGAGCAGCAGACCGCGGCGCTGGCCTCCAAAGAGAAGTTGGAGAAGTCGGGGAAGTATAGACGGCCGGTTGTGACTGAGATTGTGCCCGCCACGTCATTTTATCGCGCGGAAGAGTATCACCAGCAGTACCTGGAGAGGCGCGGACTTTCTAGCTGCAAATTTGCATAATGGGTAAACAGCAGTAGCTATTCAGGGCTTCTCGTCGCAAGCGACGAGGAGCCTTTTACTTGATGCAGAGGCGTTACTGCTGGCGGGCAACATCGCCTCTGCATCAAATACACTTATATACATTAGTCTGTAATTACATTTCCACAGACAATAGCGTCGGCGCCTGCTTGAGTCGTTAAATCTGTGCTGTAGTGGACGTTGACATACCAACCACTACTTGGAATAGCCGAGACGTTGTTAATGACGGTGGTCATATTGACGTTCCCTTTTGCATCTGCTACCACGTTCGGCAATTGATGCACGACACTCCCCTGTTTGGAGCAACTTCCAGCGTATATCTGGGTCGGATGGGTACTGTCTGGCTGCAGGCCAGTTAGCCTGAGATTGACTGTCAGTTGCTCACCGCGCAGCGTGAGCTGGACGGCGCCACTGACCGCCTGGTCTCGCTCTACGATTGCGCTGCTCATATTCACTGCTACCGACTTTGCTGAAGTCGGATTGACGATATCACCACAGGTGATGGGGAGGGATTGAGCATCTGATGTGACGTAAGGCCCATTGTGGACGTAGATCATCCAGCCGGTAGGAGGGATTCCATCGGTTATGTTATTGACGGTCGAGGTCACGGTGGCATTGCCGGTTGCATCCGCGATGACGTACTGGAGCGGATAGATCAGCCTGCCGGGGATGTTGCAATTGCCACCATGAATATGGGCCGGGTGAACGCTGTGCGGCACCAGGCCAGTGAGAGACATCCTGACGGTCAGCGTCTTACTCACTGCATTCCATGTCAGTTCTGCTCTCCCGTAGGGTACATGTTTCAGTACTCCATGACCAATAGCGCTAATGCTGGCCTGTGTGGGCGCGGGGGTGGGGGAAGTAGTGGAAGTAGTGCCTCCAGCACATGCGACCAGCAGCAAGGTGATGACTATGCTCATCAGAGCCAGTACAGGCAGTTTTCGCATCATGAAGTACGGTTTGAACATGGTATTTCCTTCGGCAAAACTCTTACAATTGGGACAGCAGATCATTCAGTCTGTTGACGAAATCCACCGGGTTATCTAGCTTCTCGCCCATACTGAGGACCGACTGATCGAAGAGAATGTAGGCCCAGTCGGTGATACGCTTCTCATCCTTCACATCGCGTAGTTTGACGATAATTGGATGCTGCGGATTGATCTCAAGAATAGGCTTGTCACCGGGGATCGCCTGTCCAGCTGCATGCAAGAGGCGCTTCAGGTTGGGGTCGATATCGTATTCACCGACGACGAGACAGGCTGGAGAGGTCGTAAGGCGCGATGAGGCGCGCACTTCTTTGACCTTCTCGCCCAGTGTCTCCTTGAAACGTACGAGCAGGTCTTTTACTTCCCCTTCGGACTTCTGCTGCTCCTCTTTCTCCTGCTCATCTTCGAGTTTGGTCAGGTCTAGTGCTCCCCTCGATACAGACTGAAGCTTTTTGCCATTGAACTCGGGGAGTTCTGGCTCCAATAGGAGATCGACCGGGTCGGAGAAGAGGAGCACCTCAATGCCCTTCTTTTTGAATATCTCCAGCAGCGGGCTGTTTTTAGCGGCGGTATAGCTATCGGCGGTGATATAGTAAATCTTGTCCTGGCCCTCTTTCATGCGAGCAACGTAATCTTCGAGAGACACGTCCTGGGTCTCACTCGTGGAAGCGGTAGAGGCAAAACGCAGCAGCTTGGTAAGGCTTTCGTGATTGGCCTGATCTTCCAGCAGGCCCTCTTTGAGCGCGCGTCCGAACTCTTTCCAGAAGGTGGCGTACTTTTCCTTGTTGTTGGCCACCAGATCGGTGAGTAAGTTGAGCACTTTCTTGACCGCGTTGGAGCGAATAGTGTCGATGATTCTATTTTGTTGGAGTATCTCACGCGAGACGTTCAAAGGCAGGTCGTTGGAGTCGATCACGCCGCGCACGAAGCGTAGGTATCCCGGCATAAGCTTCTCGGCATCATCCATAATAAAGACCCGGCGGACGTACAGCTTGACACCGTGGTGGCGTTCACGGTTCCACAGGTCAAAAGGAGCGTGAGCGGGAATGTAGAGCAGCAGGGTATACTCGTAATTACCCTCCATGCGGCTATGCACATAGGCTAGCGGGTCGTTAAAATCGTGCGCTATGTGTTTATAGAACTCGTTGTACTCCTCCTCGGTAATCTCGCTTTTAGGGCGAGTCCAGAGGGCAGAGGCGCGGTTGACTACTTCATCTTCATTCTCTTTGTCTTTTTCCTCTGATTTCATTACGATGGGCAGCATGATGTGGTCAGAGTACTTACGAATGATGGTGCGCAAGCGATTGCCATCGAGGAGATCGTCCTCACCTTCGCGCAAGTGTAGCACCACTTCCGTGCCCCTGGTAGGCTTTTCGACAGTTTCGAGCGTATACTCTCCCCGTCCATCCGACTCCCAGGTTACACCTTCCGAGGGACTATAACCAGCACGGCGCGTGGTCAAGGTTACCCTGTCGGCGACAACAAAGGACGAATAGAAGCCGACACCGAACTGGCCGATGAGGCTGGCGTCTTTTTGTTGATCTCCTGTGAGCGATTGAAAGAACTCGTGGGTGCCCGATTTAGCAATGGTGCCGATCTGCTCAATAACTTCGGGACGAGTCATGCCGATGCCGTTGTCGGAGACGCTGATGGTACGCGCATCTTTATCGTAGGAGACCCGTATTTTGAAGTCGGTGTCGCCCTCATAGAGCGTGTCATCAGAAAGAGCAGCGAAACGCAATCTATCGATGGCATCCGAGGCATTTGAAATCAACTCGCGCAGAAATATTTCTTTGTTGCTATAGAGCGAGTGGATCATAATGTCGAGCAGTTGTTTGACCTCTGCCTGGAAGCCCAGTGTTTCTTTGTGAGTGTCTACAGTCATATATGAGTAGTCCTCCTCTACATATAGAGACAACTATAATACTTTTTAGCATTCCTGACGTGTGCGGATTGCTGTAAGCTTCACTTTATCAAAATATGACGGTTTTGACAACTGGCAAATGTCCCTTGCATTTCTCACCTGTTTGATAGCGTATAATATACACTATAGTAAACACCACAAAGGAGAACACAAAGATGGTCAATCGTTCCCTGGCACCTGCCCTGTTCGACGTGCAGGATGCCTTCAAGGGGCCGTATGCTCCCCGTATCCAGGCCTTTACGGAGGCGGGACAACAGGCAGGTTTGACAGCTGCGCAAGACGATGCAGAGAAAATTGCCCTGATACTCGTGGATTGCCAGCATGATTTTGTCGATCCTACTGGTACACTCTATGTCCCCGGTTCGCAGCAGGATGTCGCGCGTTTACTGACATGGTTCTACGCCAATGCTCACAAGATAAGCTCCATCTATGCGTCGCTGGATACCCATTTACCGTTTCAAATCTTTTATAGCTCGTGGTGGAAAAATCCGCAGACGGGGGAACATCCCCAGCCATATACAACGATTACAGTGGATGACGTGACGAACATGAAATGGGTGCCAGTGTTTCAGCCGAACTGGTCCGTGCGCTATGTCCATCAACTGCAAGAAAAGGCGAAGAAAGACCTGATGAACTGGCCCTATCACACAATGGAGGGGGCGCTAGGTCATATGCTGGTAGCACCGATCAGCGAGGCGATTGCCTGGCATAGTGCCGCGAGAAATGTGCAGCCAACCTATGTTGTGAAAGGCCGCACAATTCGCACGGAGTTCTATGGCATCTTTGGCGCGGAGATACCTGACCCTGAAGACCCGGAAAGCGGCTTGAACGTCACGCTGCTCGATGCGGTAATGAAGCACGACCGGGTATATGTTGCTGGTGAGGCGAAGTCGCACTGCGTGCTGGAGACCGAGCGACAACTGGTGGGACGTTTTGGCAATCGGCGCGAACTGCTGAGACGGTTACATTTTCTTCGCGATTGTACCAGCTCTGTGCAGCATCCGACGATAGACTTTGACGCGCTGGCGGATGCCGAACTGGCCATGATGGAGCAGCAGGGAGTGCAGATGGTGCTGAGTTCGGAGCCCATTCCTTAGGTAGGATCTCAAGAGGCTTGTAATCGTATCTTGATGGCTGTACGCTGATCACGGGGCACAGCGCCGGTCTTTCTTTTAGCACTTGAGCACGATCGTTTCGCCTCCCTGCTCCGCGGAATGTTTCGCTGCCTCCATGACGGCAATGTTGCGCCTCGATTGCCCGGGTGGGACGGCTAGCGATTCTCCGAAGTGGAGATGATTGGCGAGATTGCGATGGAAGGCATAGGAGGGCGGTGGTGGAAGCGTCAGGAGCTGCCTCTGTATAGCGCAGTCGGCATCGTAAGTGAAGACGCATAGTTCTGGAAGAGATTCAGCAGGGGCAAGCCGTTCTTCGATGAGATCGCCTGACCAGCGCCGTGTCTTTACCGTCTCGTGACGCCATTCGCCGACAATGGCTCCCTGCTCGCCTAAGATATACCATTTGGGTTTTAAGGCTGCCGCGATATCCGAGTGGATAAAAGATGCCTCCTGTCCACCGGCGAAGCGTAGATAAACACTGGCCTGGTCGGCGTTGGTGACGTCATGCCAGACCCGTTTATGTTCGATACCGCGCACGGATTCCACGGGATCAGGGATAAGCTGGAGAATCCAGTCGAGATAGTGGGATCCCCAGTCGTAGAAGACGCCGCCAGAGATTGGTTCGTGGGAGTGCCAGTAGTTACAGGGGTGCGCATAGCCGCCAATGAATGTCTCCATATGGAAGATAGGGCCAATGGTACCTCGCTGCACGATCTGCTGGATGGCGAGATAGTCGAGGTCCCAGCGACGGCACTGGTATACCGTGAGCGCGCGCCGCTGCTCTTCCGCAAGCTGAATCATGGTATCAGCTTCGGCCGTGGTGAGGCAGAATGGCTTCTCAGAGACCACGTGTTTACCGGCCTGTAGCATTTGCATAGAGATGGGCGCGTGCGGGTTGGGTGGAGTAGAGACGATAACAAGATCGATGCTGTCGTCACGAGCAACCTCGTCCATATCGGTACAAGTAGCAATGTTGGGGAATGATTGTCGCGCCAGGACGAGCCGCTCTTCGTTACGATCACAGACCAGGGCGTATTCAAGGCCAGGTATGGCATCGATGGCGGTACCATGCTCAAAACCAATTGCACCATAACCGATCATTGCCACACGCACTGTGCGTTCCTGTGTATCCGCTCCACCCGCGAAGCGCGAAGCGCGAGCAAGCATCTGCTGAAAACTGGGATGCGCTCGTGTTGCAGGTGATGCCCCCAATGTTGTACAGAAGATACGCCCATGTCCATAAGTGCGTGTGTAGGCCAGCGTGCAGGAAACGTACTGCCATGTAGTGCGCCAGACCGCCTCGGCATCTGCGGGGATTTGCTCGAGGAGATAGACTTCACCCTTGATAGCAAACGTTGGATCAACGCGTCGTGTGATGAAGTGGTTGCTATCAACCACTCGTGCAATGATTTCACAGCGAGGAGTACAGAAGCCGTGCAGGGGACCGAGCAGTTCACTTAAAAGCTGATAACCGCGGTAGGTCTCGGCGGCATTGCCAACAAAAACAATCCCTCCACCATGTTCAACAAAGGCGCACAGCGCCTGTTCCTCCTCCAGCGTGAGAGGGATGATGGAACCATCGAGGACAAGAACTCGCTGCGTGGCTAGCCTGGACGACAACGTTGATCTACTGGCTATAAGGACGTCCTGCAAATAAGGCATGAGAAATGTAACTCCTTTATGCGTATGGCCTGGCAACACCTTTTCGCGTGCATGATCAGGGATACTCAGGGGATAACTTTTTCTAAACGATATGTAGATGAATGCGGAAAGTTCATGGTTGTCGTCTTGTGTCCCAAAATGGGATATCAATGACAGAGACAAAAGTTATATTGAACTTATTATACCCTAGAAAGGGTGGTGCTATGATTTGCAACGTGGGCCTACTTGGCCCGGGCTTTGTTGCCACGCGCGCTGTACTTCCCGCATTTTCTGCACCTGGCATTTTCCTTTCCGTTTGATGCTCCCGGCAATTACCGCGCTAAAAAGGAATGCGGTGGTGGAGCATTGCTTGACGTAGGCAGCTACTGTATTCACGCAGCACGCTGGCTTGTAGCTTCAGAGCCACGGCACGTGCAGGGGATGAGCAGGATCAAAAACGGGATAGATGCGGATACGCAGGCTCTTCGTCTTTTCTTTTTAGGACGTTGTTTGCTGTTTGTTTCGTTTGTTTCGTTTGTTTCGTTTGTTTCATTTGTAGCGGGGTGCATTTTGATCAGAGACATGGATACATACGAATAATTTTTTCATGTTCATGATAGTGCCTCTAGAATAAAACAATACCTGATTTTGTGTTGTGGCTGCTCGAGGAATTGTTTGAGTCACCATTACCTGATTCACACAGGTATTGTTTGAATATTGAGGGCCACTGGTAGCCCACACCTCAACTTCTCTAAAGCCGTTGTTGCCACTTGCAGATGCAAGTGTTAAGGTGAGTAAGTGACTGTATGCGACCCATTTGGGGAATTATTGTGATTTCCTTGTCTATCATAGACATCAAAACTTATCGTAACCTCACCAGCAGGGATACCAAGCGCATGAAGATCAGCAATGCAAGAGAAGATATCTTTCTTGAAGGGTTTACGTGACACACACGCGATCACCCACTTACGAGGGTCTGCGCCTTGCCAGTATACAGTAAAGTTTACATGGTCAATTGCTGGTTCACCTTCGTGCGTAGGGTAAGCATACGCCGCAAAATAGATCCTACTTTTGACCATCTTTCCAATCGGGCTAATCCATCCACCGCCAGGCTTAATTGCTGACGGATGGGCAAAATACATGACATAAGTGATCACACCACTTGTAACGATAAGAGCAAGTACTATGCCGACGAGAATGAACAGCCTGCTTCTCTTCTGTTTTCGCTGCACAGGAATAGCCATATCATCAGGAATACGTTGATGCGTCTCCTTGTCCGCCTCATGTGTCTCTGTGTCTGTCTTATCAAAAGACTGGGACAAAAGTTCTTCTGCAAATCCTAACTCTTCTGGACTCATCCTAAAAAGGTCACAAAGTTGTTGCCGGTAATACGCGCTGGGAAAAGCTTCTCCACGTTCCCAGCGACCAATAGAAAGCGGTGTCGTATCGATGCGATCGGCCACATCTTGTTGCTTCCAATTGTTTCTCCTGCGTGCATTTCTCAGCTTAAGGTTTGGTACTTTCTCTTCCATGACGGCACCTCTCTATAAACATCAGGTCATTCATATTTGTATGTAAAACGTTACTTTGTTGATATTTTGTACGTGTCATTGCACATCAGGAGGGACAAGATATCTCGCTGATAGATGGATGATACCTCAATGATACTTCTGATATTCACCTTTTCTTCTGCACTATGGCATTATTACTTCTACTGCATAGGTAGTAGGAACCATATCCTGAACAGGAGAGAGCATTATGGAAAAAGAAAAAGTCGTCTTCTTCCTGGACTATGCGAACATAAACAGAGCCGCCAGGGAGAAAAGATATCGTTTGGACTATCAGAACTTGCTCCACTATGTGGGCGAGGGGCGATTTCTTCTCGATGCGCATTGCTACGTCCCTATCAATCCCAGGAACGAGCATCGATTGGACAGAGAAATAGAGGAACTATGGCGTTCTGGCTATATTGTTACTACCAAGATGGGCACTATTGCTGGTGGAACGTACAAATGCAATTTCGACGTTGAAATCAGCATGGATATGTTGAAGGCAACGTACCAGGTGAAACCCGACATCATTGTGTTAGCGTCCGGTGACTCTGATTTTGTCTCACTCATCCAGGAAGTAAGGAAATCTGGTGTTCGTGTCGAGGTGGCAGCTTTTGTAGAGACAGCCGGGACGGACATTCTGCTCAAGTGTTCAGGTTTTATAAACTTAGCTGTGTACTATGAAGGCTATCTAGCAGCTCAAAATGGTGAGCAGGCCAGTAGCATAGCAGAACAGTACAAGAATCTCATCCAATCACAAGATAGTGATCTGGATGAAGATAGCATAGCAGAACAAGTCCAGGACCTGGCCCAACCACGCGAGAGCGGTCTGAATGAGGATGATGTGAAATTACCTGTCGATCAGGTAGAGAAGCAGCCACGTGTGCCCGCGCCTGACATCATCGATGAGCTGGATTTGTGAGCCTACCGTCACCCGGTTAGAAGGAGAATTTACCCATGGCAATCGTTAACGGCAGAAGAATTCAAGTTCCGCCCTCCGGCATTACCGGTCAGAGTCTGATCCAACAGATGAATCCTGGCCCTGGACGGCGACCGGTCATTCAACAAGGGGCGGCTTTCAGACCTATTCAGTCAGGCTATACCTATAAGCCGACGGAATTGTTTGATAGCCGTGGCAGACCGGTCAAGATCACCACGATCCCTGACAGGACAAAGGGCATGGTCACCTATGGGGGAGAGCGGACGTTTCTTTCCAAGCAGATCATTACCGAGCAAGTCTACGATATCGCGGAGAAGTTGTTTAAGAAAGGCGTGACGTTCGACGAAGAGCACGCGGATTGGATGATTGCCAATCAATATGTCTTGCCGACCATCTGGCATAGCATTGCCACAACAACCGATCTGTTGATTGTCTTTCCCACTGAGTACCCTGAGTTGCCACCCGTGGGGTTTTACCTCAAAGAAGAGATACCGCTCTCCGTCAACGGACACCTGTATCAGTATGCCTATCACGAAGCATGTAGTGATCCATTAACGCAGGGATGGAAGTGGTATTGCGTCTATATTCACGCTGGAAGCTGGCAACCTGTTCCGGTACAGTATCCTGGGGATTGGAGGAAAGGTGATAATCTCTGGACGTACTTTACGCTGATCAGTGAAGTGTTGTCGGGGACAGACGATTGACCCCACATGCTCAGTACAATCAAATAATCAGCGCGGCCCTGCTCCCTCTTGGGGAGCAGAGGCATTCCCGCATACGTTGCTTGATTGTGCGTAGTTCTTCCAGCAAGTGGAAAGAGAGCGACTGGCATTCAGCTTACGAAAGGAACTACCAGTGAGTACACAGGCTCGCTATCTTATCAAGTTTAAACAGGGTGCTCTTGCCTGCTTGCGGGCAAGGCTGCTCGCAGACCTGTCAAGAGAACATTTTGCGGTTCTGCTTGGAAAAACACAGAAGATCAACGGCTATACGATTATCAATGTCATCGACCTCCTTTTCCCTGCGCAATCAGACTACACTCAGCAGAGTGTTGCCCTGTTACGCATCAAAAAGGATTTCATCCACAAGGCGTTAGTTGAACTGACCAACAGGTACGATGTCGACACCATTATCGATGTCCACACCCACCCGTTTCTTCAGGGGAGTGTCTCATTCTCGGCAACAGATGATGGAGACGAAGAAACATTCTTTCGATTTCTGAACGAAACGTTTGCAGGCATTCACTATGCGAGTATTGTGTTCTCTCAGAGAAAGTACTCAGCACGAGTTTGGACGTTCAGTAGCGGCTCTATCGTTGCAAGAAAGGCTCTGCTAAAAACGCAAACGAGTCCAGAGAACATCGCCAGTGCTGACTTTCGTGAAGACACGGATGAGCGCTATGAAAAAACGGCGGTGACAGGCGTAGAGGGGTTTTTCAATCGGAGCGCACTCGTGCTGGGGTTGGATGTGATGCGAACCATTATGCATCACGAGGTCATCTCAATCGTTGGTGTTGGTGGTTTGGGATCAGTTGTAGCGGAGCACCTCATCCATATGGGGTTTCATGAGATCAATCTCATCGATCCTGATGTCCTGGAAATGTCGAACCTGAACCGTGTAGTGGGGGCATACTACAAGGATGCTGAACAGAAGCTCTCTAAAGTCGATGTAGTCAAGAGACATCTCACAAACATCAATCCCAACGCTACTGTCATGGCGTACAAAAGGGATGTTCACGACAAGGAGGTGGAAAGAGTTCTGGCTCTATCCGATTGGATGATTGCGGCGACCGATAATCATTCAAGCAGGCTAAGGGCACAGGAACTATCAGTAAAGTACTTCGTTCCCTTACTCTCTGTCGGGGTAAACATTACCGTGAAAGATAACAAAATTGAAGACATGAGTGGAGAGGTGATTATGGCCAGAGTGGGAGACTACTTATGTTTGAACTGCCTCAATCGGATCAATCCCATTCAGGTAGCAAGTGAGCGACATCCAGATAAGACGATTAGAGAGGCATTGGTAAAGAGGGGATATGTGACAGGCCAGGATATAAAAGAGCCCGCGGTAAAGACGCTGAATACGACCTTAGCGACGATGGCGGTAGAGGTGTTGATCAATCAGTACACCGATTTGAGAAGGCATGTGCCTATCCTGGTCTATGAGAACAACGGATATATGAGTATGTACGAGGATAGAGAGAGTGTAGAGCAAAGGAACAAGCACTGTTTTCTCTGTAACATCTGATAGCTGCCTTGTATCATCTCAGATGCATTGAAAGTGAGTCAGGCACGTCAGATGAAGGATAAGAAAACGCCCGGAACGCAGCGTCCACAACAGGCCCCCAAGCCCGCGAACCAGCACCGGGACAGCTTGCCCTGGCGCTCATTGGAGCAGCAAGTGGTACGTATGCAAAAGCAAATCTCTCAGGCCTCTCAGCGTGGCGACAAACAGGGCGTTTATGACTTGCAGCAGCGCCTGATGGAATCGGAGGCGGCTCGCCTGCTGGCAGTCCGCCGGGTAGCCGAGGAGAACCAAGGCAAGGATACCGCCGGAGTTGATGGCATCAAATCACTCGGTCCCAAAGAGCGGCTGGCGATGGCTTCCACGATTCATCCCAAATACTGGGACTCCCAGCCTCCCATGCCGGTACGGCGGGTGTGGGTTCCCAAGCCAGGGACATCACAACGGCGTCCGCTCGCCATTCTGCCGATGATCGACCGCTGCAAGCAGGCGCTGGTGAAACTGGTGCTGGAACCGGAATGGGAGGCGAAATTTGAACCCCATAGTTACGGCTTTCGTCCCGGTCGGAGCACACATGATGCGATAGCGGCCATTTTGGTAGCGATTGAACGCCGTCCCACATTTGTGTTCGACGCCGATATTGAAGAGGCGTTCGAGCATGTCAACCAGGCAATGGTGCTGGATAAGCTGCAAACCTTTCCCGCGCTCAGGCAAGCCATCAGCGCCTGGCTCACTGCGGGTGTCGTAGATGGTGATACGTATTCCCCCAGCAAAACGGGGACAGCTCAGGGAGGCGTTCTCTCGCCTCTACTTATGAATGTCGCACTGCATGGGATGGAAGCGGTGGTCACAGAAGCTTCTACTAACGGTCATGCCAGGGAACAGCCATTACTGGTGCGTTACGCGGATGATTTCGTGATTTTGCACGCTGATCTCAAAGAACTGCAACAGGCAGTCAGGCGCGTCAAGCACTGGTTAGCAAGAATGGGATTACAGTTCCATGCTGACAAAACACGCATCACGCATACGCTGACGCCCTATCAAGGACAGGTCGGCTTTGATTTTCTAGGTTTCAATATTCGCCAGGAGCCGGGAGAAAAAACCGCCGGTGGTAGGAGCGGTATTAGCCAGGGCGGGGACAAGGTGAGTTACCAGGGCGGGGGCAAGCCCACCTACTCCAACTAAATGACTCCCGGCTCTTTTTTGGTCTTCTTGGAAGTCCGAGAACGGGTTTGATTGGTTTTATGGGCATACTGTGGCTGGCGG
>WNFJ01713410.1_pt1 | contig 13848 bp, 11 predicted proteins | sample 5400461 | NCBI WGS metagenome assembly WNFJ01 (sample SAMN13153349, study PRJNA577476) | soil metagenome | isolation source: 115 cm saprolite on Douglas fir-dominated hillslope | place: USA:California | collected 2013-09-17 | reverse complement strand
GGAATCTCGTAGCTGATCTGGAAGGCTTCCGTGGCTTCGCAGTAGGAGTAGCCCGCTTTCATGGCCAGCTTGTTGGCTTCGGCAAGCAGCGGCTTCTTCTTGAATTTGTCCTCGATCCATCGGACGGTGGGATCCGTGGAGCGGTTATAAAGCCAGTAGCACATGCCCAGCGCGAAGAAATTTTTGCAGCGATCCATGGTCTTGGCGTCGAGCCCAAGATGCTGCAGGGAAGAACGAGTCAGGCGCTGAAGTTCGACGGGGAACACGCGGAATTTGTCCAGAGAATGATCTTCCAGCGGATTGGTGATGAGGCGCGCCTTGCGGAGATCGCCTTCTTTGAAGCTATCGGAATTGACGATGAGGATGCCGTTGGCCTTCAAGTCCGCGATGTTCACCTTAAGCGCAGCGGGGTTCATGGCGATCAACACATCAATCGCATCGCCCGGGGTGTGCACTTCGGCGGACGAGAAATTCAATTGAAAGCCGCTGACGCCGGGCTCGGTGCCGGCAGGAGCGCGAATCTCCGCGGGATAGTCGGGAAAAGTGGGGATATCGTTGCCGTAGAGCGCGACAGTGTTGGTGAACTGGCTGCCGGTAATCTGCATGCCGTCACCGGAATCACCGGCGAAGCGAATGACGGCTTGCTCGATGACCTCGCGCTTGGTCTTACCTGCGGGCACATCCATGAGCGTAGACATAGCGATGCGAAACCCCCGTTATCCAGAAACTCCTCAACGCCTGTGAGAGGAGAGCGGCACCTTAGAAAGAGAGCGGTTCGGTTAACCATGTGGGGAGCGAATGCCGGACCGCAAGGTGCCAGCTTCTACAGGGTAACACACAGATGCGGCCGGAATGGAAGGACCGGTGTCACGGATGGCAAACCGTGCACAGGTGCGCATTGGGTTGCGCGAGGAGGGGAAGCGAGGCTAGGGCTGCCCATACCCCACAAATAGGACTGAACATTTGACCCCGGTTTCTGTATTACCGTAGGGGTGCGGAACAAGACGGGGACGATCAAGGCGATTCTTTCCGAGCCGGGGAACCTATCGGTGGTCAAGGGCAAGCTTGGCTCGGGGGAAAAGTCGCGAACGCGCCTGGCGGTGTGGGTTTGTCGACGCTTGAGGTTGCGTGATGCGCGGGGAAGGCCGCGGGTTTCTTCCTGCCTAAAGGCCCTGCGGGATTTGGAGCGGGAAAGGCATTTCAAGCTTCCTGCGCCGGTTCTCACCGTGGTTTCACACTGGCGGACGCGGCGACAGGCAGGACCGGTTCCTGCGCCGAAGGATGTTCCCGAAGAACTCAGGCAGGTTCGGAATCTTCATTTGGTTTTGGTGAGTCCGGATGAAGAAGAGCGGATGCGAACCTGGAACGAGCTGATGGCGCGAGAGCATCCGCAAGGAAAACGACGGCTGGTGGGGCGGCAGTTGAGGTATCTGGTGGGCTCGGCGCATGGCTGGCTGGGAGCGGTGGGGTTCAGCGCGTCGGCGTTATATCTGGAAGCCCGTGATCGGTGGATTGGCTGGGATGCGCAGGAGCGTCGGGCGCATGAGGGTCGGGTGGTAAACCTGAGCCGCTTATTGATACGTCCCGGCGTTCGGTGTCGGAATCTGGCTTCTTATGTGCTGGGGGCCTGCGTCCGTCGGGTGCAGGAGGATTTCCCCGCGCGTTATGGATATGAGCCGTGGCTTTTAGAAAGCTTTGTGGAGCGGGACAAGTACCGGGGGATCTGTTTTCAGGCCGCCAATTGGGAGCGGATCGGGCAAAGCAAGGGACGCGGCCGGAACGATCGTGCCAACCAATCGCCGGAGAGCATCAAGGACATTTATGTTTATCCGTTGGCGGCTGATTTTCGCCGGAGAATGGGGGTGACGGTTGAGCGCGGCGGGAATCTTCGGGCGCTGGCGGTGGAGGAAGGGTTAGGCTCAGGCGAGTGGGCGAAGCAGGAATTTGGCGGGGTGGAGTTGGGAGACAAGCGTTTGAGGGATCGTTTGATCAACATTGTGGAACACCGGTCCGATCATCCCGACGCGTCGTATCTGGAGGCGGCCGGGGGTGACCGCTATGCCGCCAAGGGCTATTACACGTTCATCGACAATCCGCGAGAGACGCTCAACCCGGAGGCGATGCTGAGTACGCATCGGAAACGAACGATCGAGCGGATGATGAGTCACAAGCTGGCGCTGGTGGTGCAGGACACCACGGACCTGAATTTTTCCAAGCGCCCGCACACGGAAGGTCTGGGACTTGTGGGAACCAACCAGACGGGGGCTCAGTCGTGGGGGCTCAAGCTGCATTCGTCTGTGGTGTTGACCCCGGAAGGGCGGCCGCTGGGGGTTTTGCGGGCGATAATGTACGCGCCAGAGAGAAAGGGAAGGGCGGGCAAAAAGAGTATCGGGCGTCGGATCGAAGAGAAGAAGTCGTTCCGTTGGCTGGAAGGATATCGGGATTGCGTCGCGGTAGCCAAGAAGATGCCGAAGACGCGCCTGCTCACGGTGCTGGACCGGGAAGGCGATATTTTCGAGTTGTTTGAGGACGCCGAAGCGACACGCAAACGGGTCGGGGTGTTGGTGAGGGCCGGGCATAATCGGCGCCTGGAGGGAAGGGAACGCAAGCTCTTCGAGACGTTGCAAGCGAGCCGGAGCAGGACGCGTATCGGGGTGGTGATTCCCCGGCAACGCTGGAAGCCGGCGAAAGGGGGCGAACCGGAACAAAAAGGACTGCCGGATCGCCAAGCGGTTTTAACCATCTGCTTTCAGAAAATTACCGTGGCTTCGACGCGCAGCGATCTGCGCTCGGCGTCGCCCATCACCCTCTGGGGCGTCTATGCACGGGAAGAGAATCCTCCGGCGCACGCCAAGGCGATCGAATGGTTCTTATTGACGACGGAGGAGGTGCAGACGGCAGAACAGGCCGCCGGCATCGTGGCCCTGTACTGCCGGCGTTGGCGCATTGAGGAATGGCACAGGGTTTTAAAAAGCGGCTGCAAGGTGCAGGAGCATCAACACCAAACCGCCGAGCGCCTCAAGCGGGCCATCGCCATTGATGTCGTTCTGGCCTGGCGCATCCAGTTGATGGCCTTGCTGGGCCGTGAAGTTCCCGAGCTCCCCTGCGACGTTTTTTTTGAGAACTGGGAAGTGAAGGTCCTGGAAGCTCTTCAGGAACAACGGCCCCAAGCCAAAGACGAACATCCGCTGCGGTTGGCTAAGGCCATTACGCTGGTCGCCCAACTCGGAGGGTACCTGGCCAGGGGCTGCGATCCTCCTCCAGGAACAAAATGTCTTTGGAAGGGAATGATCCGGTTATCGGGCATGGCTAGGCCGGTGGGAGTGCCTCGCGAGCGGAAGCGGCCTCCATGAAGCGCCGGCGATAAAAGAGAAGGATTGCAATAATCAGGATGCTGAACAGAAGGCCGAGCGACCAAAAGAGCTGGAGTTGCCGGATGGAATAAGCGAAGACCGCATTTTCCGGCAAATGCATTTGGGACCGCATTTCCTGCATAGGATAGCTCCATTTCTTTAATTTCAGCAGACCGATTGATCCAGCGCCTAATAGAAGGCCAGCGAGCACGATCAAAATTTTCCCGCTTGTCCCGTAAAACGGATGCCCGAAAAAGACGGCCGGAAATGGCATTTGCAGGAACGGCATGACCAGCATCCATAGAACAGAGAAAAGGAAACAGACAGCAATGATCTGAACGGGCAGGGGGCAAGCCGGCGCGGACGGAATCCCGGGCGAGGTTTCCGATGAAGTCCCGGCAAACTGCGCCTTCGTTCCTTTCAAGTTGAACAGCACGAGCCACCAAATGCTGATGAGAACCGGAATGCCATACACCAGAAGCACGACAGCTTTCACAGCGCCAGGATCCACAGGCGGCCCAGACGGGTTGATGGGGAAAGGGATTGCCAGAAGGACGAGCAATGCGGTGCCGCCAAAGAACACCGTGAGGCCCGAGAAAATCAGAATCGAGATTCGCGTCCAATTTCTCAGCCGAATCAGTCCGATACCGGTGAGATGCCGAACACGGCGATTCCCAGGAAGATCAGCATTGAGACGTTGGCAATTGATGCAACGTAGGTAGGCGTGACTGGCGCGGTCGGAGGGAGCGGAATCAGATTCAGTGCCGCCAGCGTGAAGGCACTGACGAGAATCGCGAACGCACTGCCGAGGATCGCGAGGATGCCCGAAACGAGCACAGCGACAGAGGGTTTGGTTGGGCTCACAGCCTAGTTCTATACCATTGCCGTTGACGCTGGTGTTAAGCAGAGTCTCTCGTACGTGCCGCCAGCCAGGGCAGTTAGTTTGACTCTAGAGGAGCGCTGGTGGGATTGGCGGACTGGAACTGCAACTTCACGCTGGGGCGCGTGAAATAGAAAATCCACCAGACGCTAATGGGAAAAGTGAATATAAGCAGGGCGACGGCGAGAAGCTGCTTCAACGACTCAGCCTCGCTTACAAATTGCTCTGGAATCACGAAGGTCTGGTAAGGACGGAACGCAATGACGGAGAGAGAAAATGTGAGGGCAATGGCGGCCCACAAGAGAGCGGCCTTGCGCGCCCAAGGCTTCAATTGAAACAAGCCAACACCCATGCGAAGTCCTATCGCGATCAACAACGGCGGTACCAGAGCCAGGCTGAAAAACTCAATTGGATGAGTTTGATACGCATGTCTTCCGGCCGCATCGCGCGGCAAAGTTGCCAGGCCCTGAAAGACCCAACCCCAGATCAGCAGCGCGGAAGCACTTCCCAACATGGCAAGAGTAGCGGAAGCGGTGACGCCAGCGGAGCGCGCGTTGGATGATGAGGGCATAATCGTCCTGAAAGATGAGAGCACAGAAAAGAAAGAGGGGAAAGAGTACGAGCGGCGCGAAAGTTTCTAAATCGCCACTTGACGTTCGCTTTCTTTTCGCCTAGAGTGGGATTGGTCGAGCGCGCCAACCGAACGCGGAAGGCAGAAGCAGACTCTAGTCCCGCTGGCCCTCTTTGGCCGCGGCTCGAAGTGGAGGCTCCCATGGCCCTGACAAAACGTCAGAAAGAAGTGCTCGACTACCTGGTTTCGTTCGAAACGCGACACGGTTATTCTCCCAGTTTTGAAGAAATCGGCAAGGGCATGAAGCTCACTTCGCTCGCCACGGTCCACAAACATATTTCGACATTGGAGAAGAAAGGCTTCATCCGGCGCGGCTACAATCAGAGCCGTTCGATCGAGATCGTGCAGCTGCCCAAGCCGGTGAAAGAGCAAGTGATTGAGCGGCGCATCCAGGAATTGCCGCTGGTGGGAAGAATCGCGGCTGGGCGGCCGCTGGAAGCGGTGGAAGAGCGCGAGACCCTTTCGCTGGGAGATTTCGCGCGCGGCGGCAACTCCTTCGTTCTGCAGGTGAAGGGTAGTTCCATGATTGAGGACCACATCATGGACGGCGACTTTGTGGTGTGCGAGCAGACGCAAGTGGCGAATGCCGGGGATATTGTTGTTGCGCTGGTTGGCGGAGAAGAAGCGACCCTGAAGCGGTTTTACCGGGAAGGCTCGGGGAAGGTGCGCCTGCAGCCCGCCAATTCAGACATGGCACCTATCATGGTGGCGGCCAGCGACGTGAAGATACAGGGCCGAGTGATCGGCGTGCTTCGCAAGTATTGATTTTGATTTAACCCTGGTAGCCCGAGATCCATCCAATAAGCATCCGCAAGCGATTTGCGGTAAACTTTTTGCTCCCCGCGGATGCCGGCAAAACGTCCAATCGCCGCGGGCAAGGAAATTCCACTGGCTCCTTCCGCAGAGAACGTGCTTTTATTCGCAGCTGATCCGGCAGCGAGAGACTCGCTGTTTGCCACGCTGACAAACGCGGGGTATCAGGTGAACCCTGCGCCGTCGGCGACCGAAGCGTTGTGGACGCTGCGCAGCGGGCACGTGGACGTGCTTGTGATTGTGAACGGCGTATCAGAAGAGGCCGGCGATCCGCTGTTGACCGAAGCGAAGGCCTCCACCACGGGTTCGCAGACGCGAGTGGTGGTTCTGACGTCGGGCGACGCGGCGCAGCGAATGCGCTGGCTGGATCTTGGCGCGGATGTTGCGCTCAGCTATCCGCGCGACGAAAAAGAATTCGTGGCTCATGTGCGGGCCCAGTTGCGGCAGAAGCGTGCCATGGATGAACTGGTGCGCAAGACGCAGATCGCGGAAAAGAGCACCGTGGTAGCGCAGACCGCCTTCCAGGCGCTCGCGGTCACGGAAAAAATGACCCGCGACGCGTTTTCGCTTAGCCGGGGCCTGAAGATCGGTGTGGCTTCGCTATTCGGCCTGGCGCTGGTGATCGCCGGGATTTTCTTTTTGTTTTCCCGCCGCGCCGACAAGGAAACGCGGCGCGCGTACACGGTGATCGCCCAGCTGGAACATAGCGTCCAGAATGAAGAGCAGCTTCTGGCGTCCGCGCGAAAGCTTCGAGAGGACCCCGGCAATTCCGACGTTTTGACGCAAAAAGAAGCGTTGGTGCAGAAGACCCAGTCCTTGAAACAAAAGCTGTCGGCACCTGACGGAAGCGACGTCACGCAATTGCGGAAAGAACTGGCGGACACGACCAGCCGGCTGAACAAGATCGAAGGTGTCTCTCAGCGTGCCGAGGGAGTCATCCGCAGTTATGCCAAAAGCGTGTGCCTGCTGCATGTGACCGTGGCGTTCAACGTGAAAGAGTCCGGGCGCAGGTTGCGTTATGGCGGCATCGGCAGCGATGGAACGCCGTTGAAAGACAGCGATGGGAATGTGGTCTACACCACGGAGGGACGCGCGCCGGAAGTCCACACGGATTTTTTTGGCACCGGTTTCATCGCCGGCGATGGAAAAATCCTGACCAACCATCACGTGGCGCAGCCGTGGTGGCAAAACGAGGAATTGGCGGGAGCGACCAAACAGGGACTGGAACCCGTGATTGGAGAGATGACGGCGTATTTCCCGGGCGCTCCGAGCGGCGTCAGCGTCAACATTTCGCAAATTTCCTCGGATNNCGCGCTGCTGCATGGAGATCTTTCCGAGTTGCAGCGGCCTTCGCTCAAGCTTGATCCTCGCCCGGAGGCAGCAGTTAGCGGCGAGGCTCTGATTAGCGGGGGCTATGCCACGGGTCTCGATGCGATCCTGGCGCGCGCGGGAGACCAGACCGTGGAAGAGGTTATCAAAGCGAGCGGAGGCGAGCCCAAGCTGATCTTGCAGGAGCTTGCCAAGCGGCAACTGATTCGTCCACTGGTGACGCAGGGACATGTGGGAGACATTCTGCCCGATAAGATCGTGTACGACGCGCAAACGACGTCGGGCGGGTCCGGGGGGCCACTTCTGGACGACAATGGCGGCGTGATTGGAGTGACGTTCGCGATTGTGCGAGGTTTCGGTGGATCCAACTTTGGCGTGCCCATTCGCTTTGCTACGCCGCTGCTGAAGCATTAGGACGTCATCTGTTTTTTGACTTCCCGGCATTGAAAAAATCGTTCCGGCGCGTGTCCCTACGCGTGAAACAATGTAACATTTCGCATCCACTGTGAGAGTGAACAGGCGCTCCTTATGAAGAGGAATCCACCTATCCGCAAGTTGCTGGCGGCAAACCGCAGCGAAATTGCCATCCGCATCTTTCGCGCGGCCAACGAACTGGGCCTGCGCACCGTGGCCATTTATTCGCAGGAAGATCGCCTGGCTCTCCACCGCTTCAAAGCTGACGAAGCGTACCAGGTGGGTGTCGGAAAAGGACCGGTCGAGGCCTATCTGGATATCGCGGGAATCATCGCGGTCGCCAAAGAACATGAAGTGGATGCCATTCACCCGGGATACGGATTTTTGTCGGAGAACCCGGCATTCGCGCGAGCGTGCGCCAAGGCAGGGCTGACGTTTGTTGGTCCCACGCCGGAACTGCTGGAATTGTTAGGCGATAAAACCGCGGCGCGTCGCCTGGCCAGTTACGCGGGCGTTCCGGTGCTTCCGGGGACGGAGAAGTCCGTTGCGTCGGCGGAAGAAGCTCACAGGATTGCCGAGCAGATTGGCTACCCCGTCATGGTGAAGGCCGCGATGGGCGGCGGCGGCCGGGGCATGCGCGTGGTGCAAGACGCGGCGCAGCTAACGGCGAGCCTGGAAGACGCGCAAGGCGAAGCGAAATCGGCGTTCGGCGACGGGTCCGTATTTCTGGAAAAATATTTGCCACGAGCGCGCCACATCGAGGTGCAAATCCTTGGCGATGAGCACGGGAATTTGCTGCACTTGTATGAACGCGATTGCTCCGTGCAGCGGCGGCACCAAAAAGTTGTGGAAGTGGCGCCCGCGAGCAATTTGCCGGAGAAGGTCCGCGAGGAACTGTGCGCCGCGGCGGTAGAGATCGCGCGGAAAGCAAACTACCGAAACGCGGGCACGGTGGAGTTCCTTTACGACGTCGATTCGCAAAAATGGTATTTCATCGAGGTGAACCCGCGGATTCAGGTGGAGCACACCGTCACGGAAATGGTGACCGGGATCGATATCGTGCGCTCGCAAATCTTGGTAGCGCAAGGGCACAAGTTTCATGAGGAGCCGCTGGCGCTTCCGCAGCAAGAGAAAATTCCGCTGTACGGCGCTGCGCTGCAGTGTCGCGTCACGACGGAAGACCCCGAAAAGCACTTTGCTCCTGACTACGGCCGGATTTCGACTTACCGGTCGCCAGCGGGATTTGGGATTCGGCTGGACGGCGGCACCGCGTATTCCGGCGCGATTCTGGCGGCATATTATGATTCGCTGCTGGTGAAGGTGACGGCGTGGGGGACGAATCTAAACGAAGCGTGCCAGCGGATGGACCGTTCACTGCGGGAATTCCGGATTCGTGGAGTAAAGACCAATATTCCGTTCCTGGAAAACGTGGTCAAGCATCCGAAATTCCGCGCCGGCGAAGTGACTACCGCTTTCCTGGATGATTCGCCCGAGCTTTTCCGGTTTACGGGCCGCGCCGATCGCGCAACCAAGCTGCTTTCCTATGTGGGCGACGTGATTCTGAACGGGAACCCGGAGGTAAAAGGGAAGAAGATTCCCGAAGGTCTGGAAAAGGCACCGCTGCCTGGCGCGCCGGGAATTACGCCACCGCCGGGTACGCGCGAACTGCTGAAGAAACTTGGGCCGAAGAAATTTGCCGCGTGGGCGCGCAAAGAAAAGCGGCTGTTGCTGACCGACACAACGTTTCGCGACGCGCACCAATCGTTGATGGCCACGCGTGTTCGCACCTACGACATGCTGGCGACAGCGGATGCCGTGGCGCAGCGGTTGCCGAATCTGTTCAGCCTGGAGATGTGGGGAGGAGCGACGTTCGACACCTCGTTGCGCTTCCTTCACGAAGATCCCTGGCAGCGGCTCCGCGATCTTCGCAAGCACATCCCGAATATTTGCTTCCAGATGTTGCTGCGCGGCGCAAACGCGGTGGGCTACACGTCGTATCCCGACAATGTGATTGAGGACTTCGTTCGCGAAGCCTATGAGCAGGGTATCGACATTTTCCGCATTTTCGATTCGCTGAATTCCATCGACAATATGCGCTTCTCCATCGACGCGGTGCTGGAAACCGGCGCGGTGTGCGAGCCGGCCATTTGCTATACCGGCGACATCCTGGACGACCATCGGCCCAAGTATTCGCTGAAGTATTACGCGAAGATGGCGAAGCAACTGGAAAAGCTAGGCGCGCATTTTCTTGCCATCAAGGATATGGCGGGGCTGTGTAAGCCCTATGCGGCGTTCACACTGGTGAAGGCGCTGCGCGAGGAGATCGGCATCCCCATTCACTTCCACACGCACGACACCAGCGGAATCAACGCTTCATCGCTGCTGAAAGCCGCCGAGGCCGGTGTAGACATTGCCGACGGCGCGATGGCGTCGATGAGCGGCGGAACGAGCCAGCCCAATTTGAACTGCGTGGTGGAGGCTTTGCAGCATACGCACCGTGACACGCAACTGGACATCGAAGCGCTGAACGAGTGTTCCGATTACTGGGAGACCGTGCGCAGCTACTATCTGCCGTTTGACTCGGGACCGAAGGCCGGGTCCGCGCGCCTGTATCAACACGAAATCCCGGGAGGGCAATTCACGAACCTGCGGGAACAGGCGGCTTCCATGGGGCTGGGGCACCGTTGGCGCGAGGTGGAAAAGACCTACGCGGAAGTGAACCAACTGTTCGGCGACATTGTGAAAGTGACGCCGTCGAGCAAAGTTGTCGGGGATATGGCGCTGTTCCTGTTGGCCAACGAGATGAAGCCCGGCGATCTGCTGAATCTCGATGACAACCACGACATTCCCTTACCCAACTCCGTGGTGGAAATGTTTTCCGGAGCGCTGGGAGCGCCCCCGGGGGGCTGGCCGAAGAAGTTGCAGCGAATCATTCTGCGCGGGCAGTCGCCACTGAAGGGCAGGCCGGGAGCGAGTCTTGCTCCAGTGCGATTTGAGGAAGAGCAAGCGGAACTGGAGAAAAAAGTAGGGCACCCGGTGAAGCGTGACGCTTTGCTCAGCTACCTGCTGTACCCGGAAGTTTTTCTGAAATACGACAAGTTCCGGCAAACGTACGCGGACGTTGCGGTTCTGCCCACGCCGACGTTCTTCTACGGGCTGCGGCCAACGGAAGAAATCACCGTGGAGATCGAGTCGGGCAAAACGATGATCGTTAAATTCCTGACCATCAGCGAGCCGCATCCGGACGGCACGCGCACGCTGTTCTTCGAATTGAACGGGCAGCCGCGCGAAGTGACGATTCGCGACCGTGCCCTGCGCGTCGTGGAGCGCAGTCACCCCAAGGCGAATCCGGAAGATCCGGGCCAGGTGGGAGCGCCAACCGCGGGGCTGATCAGCGGCATCGCCGTGCAGGTTAACCATTCGGTGGAACGGGGTGCTAAACTTTTGACCTTGGAAGCAATGAAGATGCAATCGAATATTTACGCACCGATCGCGGGCAAGATCACCAAGCTGCTTGTTACTCCTGGTCAGCACGTAGAGGCCAAGGACCTTCTGGTCAGCATCGCTCCGTGAGCGGACCGCAACTGATCAAGCACGAGCAATTCCCGTCGCGTTTTCTGCGCAACCAGCGGGACCTGATTGTCTATCTCCCTCCCGGGTATCAGGAACAGGCGCCGCGGCGATTTCCGGTGCTGTTTCTGCACGACGGACAGAATCTCTTCGACGGCGCGACGTCATTCATTCCTGGAATGGACTGGCACGTTGGACAAACCGCGGATTACTGCATTCAGGCAGGCCTGGTGGAGCCGCTTGTCATCGTTGGGATTTATAACGCGGGAAAGCAGCGCCTTGGCGAATACACACCCACGCGCATGCCCAAACTTGGAGGAGGCCGCGCAAACCGCTACGCCAAATTTCTTCTGGAAGAAGTGCGGCCATTTCTGCTGGGCAACTATCGGGTTCTAAGTGGAGCGGAGAACACGGGAATTGGAGGGTCGTCGCTCGGCGGGTTGGTATCACTGTACCTGGGGCTGCGTCTTCCACACGTATTCGGCAAAATCGCTGGTAGTACACGTCGCGCCCCAGCCGCCAACCCTTGGCAAGAAGAATGTCGCGAATTTGGCTGGACATTGGAACGCGCGAGGGTGGACGGATCGTTGAAGACGTAGAGCGTTTCCGCGACATTCTTCTTGCCAAGGGTTGGCGGCTGGGGCGCGACGTGTACTACCAGCGCGTGGAAGGCGCGGAGCACAACGAAGCCGCGTGGGCCCGGCGCGTGGCGCCATTTCTGCAGTTCCTCTTTCCGGCCGGCGAAAGACGGGTATAATCCGCGCATCCGTGCGAGGGAAATCGCGTGACGGCGAACCGTCCCATCACCATTCTGTGTGTCTCCTCCTATGAAAAAGGCCAGGAATTCCTGCGCACCTGCAAACGACTGGGCTGCACGGTGCTGCTTTTGACGGTGGAAAAACTTCGCGGTACCGACTGGCCGAGGGAAGCGATCGACGAAATGTTTTTCACTCCCGGCGAGATACCTGTCGGAGAATTGGTCAATGCGGTGAGCTATACCGCGCGCCATCACCACATCGACCGCATCGTGGCGCTGGACGAATTCGATATGGAAAACGTCGCGGCGTTGCGGGAGCACTTGCGATTGCCGGGCATGGGCTTGACGACCATCCGTTATTTTCGCGACAAGTTGGCCATGCGCGCCCAAGCTCGCGAGGCAGGCGTGCTGGTGCCTGAGTTCGTACACGTGCTGAATTACGATGATCTGCGCGAATTCATGGCCCACGTGCCCGGGCCATGGTTGCTGAAGCCGCGTTCGCAAGCTTCCGGCATCGGGATGAAGAAAATCCAGACGCCGGAAGAGTTGTGGCCGTGGCTGGACCAGCTGGGCGACCAGCAATCTCATTTTCTTCTGGAACAGTTTGTGCCGGGCAACGTGTATCACGTGGATGGCGTGGTGAGTGAGCGGTCCGTGGTTTTCGCCGAGGCGCATGGCTATGGCTCGCCGCCGCTCGACGTCTCGCACGAAGGAGGCGTGTTCACGACGCGCACTTTGCCGCGCGATTCCGCGGAAACGCAAGCGCTGAAAGAGATGCACGCGAAACTCGTCGAGGGACTCGGGCTAGTGCGCGGAGTGACTCACGCGGAGTTTCTGAAGGCGCATTCTGACAGCCGGTTTTACTTCATTGAGATCGCCGCGCGCGTGGGCGGCGCTTACATCTCCGACGTAGTCGACGCGGCCACCGGAATCAATCTTTGGCGCGAGTGGGCCCGCCTGGAGGTTGGGGTTGGGAGGCAGCCTTATCAGTTACCGCAGGCGCGCGAAGAGTATGCCGGAGTGATTCTGTCGCTGGCCAAGCAGGAACAACCCGATACTTCCAGCTATAACGACCCTGAAATCATCTATCGCGTGTCCAAGTATCATCACGCTGGCTTCGTCTTGAAATCGAGTTCCGCGCAACGAATCGAGGAGCTGCTCGCGTCGTATTCCACGCGTTTCGCCGCGGATTTCCTGGCGAAAGAGCCGGTTCCGGACAAGCCAACCTCTTGAATGACGCTGTGACGGGAACCGCTGGACCAGGTACAGTGCTGCACCTGTTCGGGAGTCTAGTTACTCTCAGGCACGCATTTTCGATACTATATTTGCGACACGCAACGCCGCGGACTATTGTGTGCATACCCCTGGCGGAATTCTGCGTGGGGTAAGCTGTCCAGTTGGAGGTCCGATGTGGGGTAATACTAAGAAGCCGGATACGCCGCCGCAAGCCGCGCAGCCGGAACTGCCGAAAAATATTCCGATGAATCAGCCGCCGAAAACTTCTGCGGCAACCTGGGAGGGAACAACCGCGATGAGCACTGATGCGATGAGACCGATGGGTGCGACCGGAGATCGCGCAACCGCGCGACTCGGACCAAGCCTGCATGTGAAGGGAGAAATATCCGGAAACGAGGACCTGCTGATCGAGGGATCAGTCGAAGGACTCGTGCAACTCGATGAGCGCAAGCTCACGGTTGGCGCAACCGCCAAACTGACCGCGGACATTATTGCCCGTGAAGTGGTGGTGTATGGGACAGTGAAGGGCAATCTGCGCGCCAAGGACCGCATTGAAATCAAGAAGGATGGATCGGTGAACGGCGACCTGACCACCGCGCGAATCATGATTGAAGACGGCGCCTACTTTAAGGGCTCCATCGAAATCGACAAGTCGGCCGAGAAGGAATCCGGAGCGGGCTCGTTCGCACGTACCGCCTCGACACCAGCGGGTGCAGGCGTCGGTCCGAAGACAATTTAACGGTTGTTGCGAAAAAACTGTTTCTTCCCAAGCGGCGTCCTGTCCAGAGCGGGGCGCCGTTTTTGTTTGGATTCGTCCTTTTCTACGTTATTTAATATATTTATAAGTCCATATAATATAGCTATG